>Ga0315280_10008128_pt1 | contig 13828 bp, 9 predicted proteins | sample YL17G06_40_MG_FD_203697 | JGI IMG/M metagenome (GOLD analysis project Ga0315280, IMG submission 203697) | Sediment microbial communities from Yellowstone Lake, YNP, Wyoming, USA - YL17G06_40 | ecosystem: Environmental > Aquatic > Freshwater > Lake > Sediment | place: USA: Wyoming | collected...
GAAGAAAAGACCTTAGCGAGGAATGGCCATTGCCATTCCGGAATGACGACCACGAAGCGCCGCGTGCTGAGAGTATCTCCACGGGACATCGACGAAGCACAGAAGAGATTGAAGGGCCTGGTCATCAGAACACCTCTCGTCCCCCTCGATCTCGAGGACAGTCAGGCGGACATATATCTCAAGCTCGAGAACCTGCAGCCGACAGGTTCGTTCAAGGTCAGAGGAGCAGGTAACGCAATCGAACTCCTTTCGACCGAGCAGCGGGCGAAAGGTGTATACACCTGCAGCGGCGGGAACATGGCCCAAGCCCTCGCATGGCATGCGCATCGGCACCGCATACCCTGCACTGCGATTGTGCCAGACACGGCCGCTGAGACGAAGCTCACAGGGATTAGAAGGTATGGCGCGGACATCATCCAAGCATCGTTCGAGGAAGTGTGGAAGGTCGCCACGGACCATTTGTATCCTCCGCTCAAGGATCGCGTTTTCGTTCACCCGTTTAGCAACGAGCACGTGATCGCGGGCAACGGCACGATAGGCTTGGAAATCCTGGAGGACCTCCCGGACGTGGATTCCGTGATAGTACCTTTTGGTGGCGGCGGTCTCTTCGCAGGCATTGCTATCGCGGTCAAATCTCGCAAGCCTCAGGTCAACATGTACGGGTGCGAGCCGGGCACGGCATGCGCTTTCGCAGCTTCCTTGGCGGCGGGATCTCCGAAACACGTCGAGCGGACCCCGAGCTTTCTCGAGGGCACGGGCGAGAGCGATGTCCTCCCTGAGATATGGGACCTCGTCAAGCCGCTCGCAGCCGGCTCCCTGGTCGTGAGCCTCCGCGAGGTGGCCTCGGCTGTGAAGATCTTGTTCGAGCGGCACAGAGTGGTTGCCGAAGGGTCAGGCGCAAGCTCTTTGGCCGCGGCTCTCATGGGCAAGGCAGGGAAAGGTCCAGTTGTGTGCGTGATGTCGGGAGGGAACATCGACCCGTCGACTCTCAAAGAGATACTGGACGGAGGCGTTCCGCAAATCAGGGATCCACCCCGCATCTAGATTCTCTGATGTTCAAACAAGAATCTAGCTGCGCCCAACACAACCTCAGGGAATGTGTGCGTCTTTGAGTCTCTCGCTCGCGCATTCCCCGGCCACTCCCCAATCCTCCTTAGGCACGTCATGGATGATGACTTCGACCGCTTGAGCGGGTATGCCAAGCTCACAGAGGACTTTGGTCATGCCTTCTATCACTTTCTTCTTGGCTTCCTTTGAGAATCCCTTCCAAACATACACGTGAACTATTGGCATGTGATTCCTCACCACTTGAGTACGTGTCAAGCACACTCTCTAAGGGTTCGATTCGGTTTCGCGTTTCCCCTCGGAAAAGCACATAGGGAATGGCGATGCAGTCCCGTGAGGAAGGAGCCTCTCCAGTCCTGCTCTTATCCAATCAACAGATCCACACATTCGGCGAATACTTCGTTGTATCGATCAACATCACTCTCAGTTGTCTCCGGGGAGACCAACGCCATGTAATGGAATGGAGTAAGCAGGATTCCCCGATTCAGTGCCATCAGGTGCATCAATCTATCCAATTCCAAATCCTCACCAGCCTGGGCTTCCGAACCGTTGCGAGGAGGCCGAGGTTGGAAACTGTACCCATACTCTACTCTGGCCCCCAGGCGTATCACATGCCACGGTAACCCCCTGGATCTTATCACTTCCTTGATGCCGTTCGCGAGGCGTTCTGCCAATGTGATCATCCTGTGGTAAGCTTCTTCAGTCATGACCTTCTCCAAGTTCGCTCTCATGGCAGCTACTGCTAGGGCATTGCCAGATAGAGTGCCTCCGACTCCGCTGCTAGATGCATCCTTCTTCATCGTCTCTGCAACTCGAGCTTGAATCCTTTCAGCTACCTCTTCGCTAATTCCATAAGCTGCGGCCGGTATTCCGCCTGCTATTGGTTTCCCGATCGTCATCATGTCCGGTTTCAATCCATGCTCACGAGTATAGCCTCCAGGGCCTGTGCAGATCGTGTGCGTTTCGTCAAAGATCAGGAGAGTCTCGTGACGCTTTGTGATCTCACGAAGCGAGTCATGATAGCCTTCTTCAGGGAGAATAATCCCGATATTGGTCATCGCGGGCTCGCAAAGGACGCAAGCGACATCCTCATGACTCAAAGCTTCTTCGAGCGCAGGGATGTCATTGAACTCGACTACTCTGGTTGTCGTAGCAGGATCGACTGCTGGCCCAACATTACTTGTGCCAGGTATAGCCTTGCCACCTTTCATCCATATCAAGGCTTCGTCGACGCTGCCATGGTAGCACCCGTTGAAGACCAATATCTTCTTGCGCCCGGTGATCACACGCGCAAGACGGATCGAGAATCTGTTCGCATCCGTCGCGGTCATCACGATCTGCCAATACGGAAGACCGAATCTTCGTGCCAGCTCTTCCCCGACCCAGACAGAATCCTCTGTGGGCAGCATCGTCGTGATTCCATTGTCTATGTGATTCTTGACGGCATCCGTGACGGCCTTGGGAGAATGGCCGAACATCGCGCCCGTGTCTCCGAGGCAGAAATCAATGTATTGATGCCCATCGATATCTGTGATATGAGCCCCCTTGGCTCTTGCGACAAAGACAGGGAATGGTCCGGCCCATCTCACCATCCAGTTCATTGGAACGCCGGCGAGAAGCGACTTCTTCGCTCTTTCGAACATCGCTTTTGATTTCGGTCTTGCTTCCACAAACCGCTTTTCTTCTTTCTCCTGCAATTCTCCTATTCGAGAGCGATCAATATTCGCCAAGAATGGTCCCTTCCTTACTCTTGCCTAATTGCAGGCGGTTCCCTTAAGATTATGTGGAACAAAGCCGACAATGAATAGCGCTAGGAACAAGACTTCGAACCGTTGATTCAACGCTACACAGTGTTGATTATATTCGCTCAACGGCTACGGTCAGAGAGCGAGTTCTTTGCCGGCAAGAATTGTTCTGCGGTCCTCAATCGCTGGGGGATCTGGCCGCCTTCTTTCAGCGATCCTCCCCTAATGTTCAAGAATAAGAGGATTCAGCCCACGACTTGCCGTCCCTTCTCCCCCATCAAGAATCGCCACAATGGTAACAGCTCGATGCCGTCGAGCCTTCCACTCTGGTTCCTCGTGATGACAACCCTTCGCCTAGCCACGACCTCCTTGAGGTGAGAGACATCCTCCTTGTTCACTTTGTCTGAGTACTTCACCTCGTAGCACGAGCCTGGAAGGATGAAATCGATCTCTGTTCCTCTGGCGAGGCCATAGGTTATGTCGCTTCCACGTCCACGCAGTACGTTGAAAACGCAGTTCTCGACCAAGCTGCCGAGGTTGACCGTCGGGGTCAACACATTCACGATGCCAGTGTCACTCAGGTACACCTTCCTCGGAGCCGCCATGCTCTCCGACACCTTTCCCTTCATCCTGACAGTGTGGATCAGGTTCGCCTCCTCGAAGAACGATAGGTGCTCTCGGACGGTCTCGTGCGAAACCCCAAGTATCCTGCCTATTCTCCTCGGTGAGAGTTTCGAACCAGTGCTCTGCGTCACGATCAGCAGCAGCTCCCGGAGAGCCTGGACATTCCTCACGCCCCGGCGAGCCGCGATGTCCTTGTACAGCACGGAATCGATGAGCGTCGTCAGATAGCCCGGATCGTTCGTCTTGAGGTACTCAGGCATTCCCCCCGCGCGGACGTAGTCCTCAGCGTGCTTGACCATCAGGTGGGAATCACTGGCCGTGTGCCTGATGCCTTTCAGGTTGAGGTATTCGGGGAAGCTGAAAGGAAGGACCTCCAGGAAGGTCTGCCTGCCTGTTAGGAAGGAGCCCCGCTCGATCATGAACAGAGACGACGAACCTGTAGCGAGGATCTTCACATGTCCGAGGTCGTATATCGTCTTCAGCTCCTGTTCGAAGCCCTCCCTGAGATGGACCTCGTCTATGACCGCAGTGAATCGATCGTTGTGCTTCAAGCCGTGCAACCGCCTGTAGCTGTCTAGAATGTCCAGGATGGACTCCCTTACGAGCATGGGGTGGTCCATGGAGAAGTAGAGGATTCTCCTCGGGTCTTGTCCCCTGGCGATGAGGTTCTCTATGTGCTGACGCACCAGTGTGGTCTTCCCCACTCTGCGAAGGCCGGTGACGAATACGATGTCCCTGGTCTTCCCTCTCCGGTCCAGCTCCTCGAGATACTCGTGTCTCCTGATGCCATCGGCCTTGAACGGAGCTTCCCACCAGGGATTGAAGATCGCCAATACTTGTTCCATGGTTTGTCAATCCCCTGTGGAGTATATATATGTGTCTACTACAAATTGACACCATATTTAAGCATTCAATAAATGACACCTGACATCCTTGCCATCCCTTTGGTTTCCTAAACGCAGCTTGCCTCACTCAGGTATCACGCGACCGATGTTGCAACGCGGTCTCTGGGTGGACTCGTAATCAGCTTGGACCAGTTCTTTTCATTCCCCTTGAAACCCCCGATCAGTCTCCTCAATTCCGCACTCACTCCATATCTTCCTGCCTTAATTATGAGCTGATCGATGTTCCTCCAGAGGGTCTTCCAGTCCCAGAGCATCTTCAACGCGTTGATCTCTCTCGAACCTAGGGGCCTTATCAGTAGCGACTGCAGTAACACCTCATCGGGCGTTCTCCGCCAGCTGCCATGAGGGTGGTAGTAGTAGTGCCATTCCTGGATCAGAGGAAGACCGTAGTTATCGAATGCTGAGAATGCGGTCTTCCTGAAATCCCCGCTCTCCTTCCGAGCTTTCGTCCTGATAACGAATTCGCCCCCCCGTTCCCATATCACCACCGAATCCGGGGAGAACGCCAAGGCCTTCCTTTGATTGGAGAACGACATCAGCTCGCGAGCGAACTCCGCGAACGGCGCGAACCGGTCTGACAACTCGTAGATGCCCCGTCTACGTACGCGGACGATCCCGACCGCTTTGAATCTGCTTAGCACGGTGTGGATAGTTCTTAGGGAGACTCCTGAGGACAACCGTATCTCATCTCTTGTCAATGCTGGGTGGACCGCAAGGGCGGCAATAACGCGCAGAGATGCGAGTGACAGAATCTCCTCCAACTTCATGTGACTGTACTCGTTGAGAATCCGCCTGAGCACGGAAGCGTGCTTCAACTCCGAGAAAGAGAGTGAGCTTGACACCCCGTTCCTGCGAGCGACCACTATTCCCTTCGACTCGAGTGACTTGACCAATCGAGTTAGTGCGGGTTGGGACATGCCCAGGGCTCTGGCGACCTCCCTTCTGGGCCGCTCTCCGTCTCGTAGGCATCTCAGCAGCGCGATCTCTCTTGGGGAGAGCCCTACTTCTTCCTCTTTCATTGCAATTAATGTTAAATAATATACTAGTATTTAACATTTATTGCATATTGGCACGGATTGATGGCGATGGGGTGCAGAACACTTGCTTCGGTGCAGACTGTTCTGTGGGATAATTGATAATCGTTATCTGTATGATCTATCACAAATTGCACATATCATTGCGTTCGTGGTCTGAAAGGCGTTGGCTCTGTCGCCACCAAGTGTAGCTTCCATCTTTAATTGCTGGTAGATTCCAGGCCAATAATCGGGCGTCGATTTCTCCCCAATCCTTCTCAGTATTATAGGTTGGACTTCTAGCTGCCAGTAGATTCCAGACGAATATCCGGGCCTGGATTGTGTTCAAACAAGAACCTCGGGAAACTCATTCCCTTCATCGTGAACGCTTCAATGCTTGAGCGATTTCACGAAACGGACGGGCGATTGCTTCACTCCGCGCTCGCCGTTCGACCTCTTTCTGTCTTTCTCGTTCTTGTTCTGTCTTTCTGCGGGAATTCACCTCTCGCTTGATGACATGCGCGCAGCTGCCTGCCTTTGTGTAGATCGTACTGCCGTAGAAGCGCATCACAGTCCAACCGAACCGCGTCTTGAGCCTCCAGTCCCGCTTACGGTCGCGCTCCTTTCGCTCCCCTGTGTGATAGGCGGCACCGTCTGCCTCAACTGCTATCTTCACATCTGGAAAGGCGAAATCTGCGATGTAATCCTCTATTCGGAATTGGGGTACAGGAGACAGCCCCTCACGGCACATGGCCTCGTAGAGTCTGACCTCAATTGGAGACATCCAGAACACACCGGCAGGTGTCTCAACCTGCGTCGATTCCGGCCTGGCTTCAGCTTCCTTCTGTACACGACGATACGTGGTGCTCCGATTGATTTCCTTAACGATCTTGCGAGACGCCGAACGACTGACTGAACGCGCAAGTGCACGACTAAGACTCATTTCGCTCCGTTCGAGGAGATGCACGAGTCGGCATAAGAATATGTCTTGAATGAATTGAACATCAGATCCCTAATCGATGACCCGTCCCCGTCTTCATTCAGCCTGAGTCCACGGGGAGATTACCTGCCGGCAAAGAACTGATGCGGCGGCTCGTCTTGCCAAGGGTCTGGCCGTTCTCTTTCGGCGTATCCTCTCCCATGTTCAAATAAGGACCTGAGGAAAAGCGTATAGGAGAGGAGGGCGGTACAAGACCCCAGTATGGTGGTTCGGTTGAACTCGGCAGTGCTAGGATACGCAGCTAAGGCCGTGGGACAGGAGCTCGAGCAGTTCAGCTACATGCAGCCAGAACTGAAGGATTACGACGTTCGGGTCTCTGTTACACACTGCGGTCTCTGTTTCAGTGACATCCATGCGATTGACGATTACTACAGCATCACCACCTTCCCGTTCGTTCCCGGCCACGAGATCGTCGGCCACGTGTCCGAAGTGGGTCCCGCAGTATCTGGACTGAAGGAGGGGGACCGGGTCGGCATCGGGTGGCAGGGTCGTTCATGCATGCAGTGCGAGTGGTGCCTGAAGGGCGACAATCATTTGTGCACGGACATTGCCGATATGGGGGTATGGACTCCTTACGGTGGTTTCTCGTCCTCTACAACTGCAGACGGCCGTTTCGCATATCCATTGCCCGCTTCCATGCCGTCCGAGACCGCCGCGGTGCTCCTCTGTGCAGGGATCGCTGTCTACTCTCCGCTCCGATCTTGGGCAACTGGACGCAGACTGAAGGTCGGCATAGTTGGCGTGGGCGGCCTGGGCCATCTTGCCATCCAGTTCGCGCACGCCCTCGACTACGATGTCACTGCCCTTTCTTCATCTCCGGACAAGGAGGGAGAGGCTCTGGCCCTGGGTGCCGATCACTTCCTTGTTGCACGAGACAAGACCGTTCTGAAGAAGATGAAGTTCAGCTTCGACATGCTCCTCTACACAGGCCACGGGGACAACGATTTCACCTCGCTGCTGCGCACTCTCAAGAAGAACGGGAAGATGGTCATGGTGGGCTTCCCTCCTCAGCCCTTTGCGTTCGAGCCAGTGGACCTCGTCGTATATCAGCTGTCGGTCGTCGGCTCTTTCCTCGGCAACCGAGCGATGATGAGGGAGATGCTCGCGTTCTCCCAAGAAAGAGGCATCAAGCCAAAGGTCGAGCTGATGCCAATGTCGCAGGTGAACGAGGCGATTCGCAGGGTGAAGGAAGGGAAGGCGCGTTACAGGATTGTTCTCGTCAACGAACCAGAGCGCCCTGGAACAGGAACGGACTGAGAAGCCTCATGCACTCAGGGCGGCTTTTGACGCCGCTCGGAAGAGCCCAGTGAGGCGGAAACGCAACTGATGTTCAAACCATAACATGAGCAGGTGTAGTCGAATTCGGAGAGATCATCTTACACTTGCATCATCTCCCCGACTGGCGGACGCTCGGGCTTCAGGAGGGTCCAGTGATGACTGGTATGTGCTGGCGTAGGCTCCCCCGACTCATAGCAAGTCCGCGCGGGGCCATGATTTAAGTCGAAGTGTGGCTATTCATCCGTGTCCTGAGTGCGGCCGGGTGACCGCACCTCTAAGGGATTTGTAGGTGGAAACGTATGACGAAACACTCTCCCGCTGCGGTGCGCGTGATCATTGTGACAGCCGCCCTCGCGTTGTTATCTGCCTTTGGCGCCTCGACTAGCGTTCTCGCAGAGTCCTCGGCAGATGGGTGGGGAACGCCTGTGCTCGTCGGTTCGCTCGACCAGATGATGCCTGGGGATCCGGACGTGGCTGCGGACGCCGACGGAAACGCCGTGGCCGTGTGGAGTCAGGCAGATGAATCCCTCGAAATGGACCTATGGACAAGCAGGTTCGTGCCCGGAACCGGCTGGAGCGCACCCGCAGCGCTCACGTATCTGGATGGAGATGTGGAGCGCCCCTGCGTGGGGATGGACCCAGGCGGGAACGCGACGGTGCTATGGGGCCAGCGGGCGACATCCTATGTGTCCTACAGCATGTGGGCTATGAGGTATGTCGCCGGTGTTGGATGGGATGTGCCTCATCGGCTCGAGACGTTCACATCTGGGGTCTCCCACGGGCTCGTGGTCGACAGGGCCGGCAACGCAACGGCGGTCTGGGTCCGGTACGATGGGGCCTGGGATGTCAGGGCATCCAGATACACGGCCGGAGCTGACTGGTCCGCCCCGACGACCATCAGCAGCGTCGCCCAGCAGGCCTCGTGGGTCAGGCTGTCGGCGGATGCTGCGGGCAACGTGTTCGTCGTCTGGAGCCAGTGGGACGGCGTACAGTGGGACATTTGGGCCAACAGGTATTCCACGGTCACGGGCTGGGGAGTGGCTCGCCTCCTGGAGTTCAGCACGAATCCTGCCGGAAGCCCGGATGTCGCCGCCGACGCCGAGGGCAACGCGCTGGCGATGTGGGAGCAGTCTGACGGATCGACTTCGGTGATATGGTCGAGCCTCTATGCGCCCGGCACGGGTTGGCAGGACCCAGTGCAGGTTGATCCGGGAGTTTTCGGGGATAAGCCGAGGGTCGCATTCGACGGGAATGGGAACGCCTTGGCCATCTGGACCAAGGGGGACAGCGTCCCCACTACGGATGTGTGGGCGTGCAGGTATGTCAAGGGAGTCGGGTGGGGCACTCCAGAGATCCTCGAGACGGGGTCTGCTGGTGGGGTCTTCCCCGGCTATTACTACAGCTACGATATCGGGTTTGATGCCGCCAACAAGGCGATGGCGATCTGGCTCCAGGGGGATGGCACGGTGTACAATCTGTGGGCGTGCCGCTACTCGCCGGGGACAGGCTGGGAAACCCCTACGCTCATCGAGGATTACTCCGCGGGGGACGCTGGTGCTCCGGCTCTCGCAGTGGACAGAGAAGGAAACGCCACTGCCGTTTGGGTACAGGGGACCATATTCGGTGCGAGGCTGCTATCCAATCGGTTTGTCGCCGCCGACAGACTGCCACCATCGCTCGTCCTGGACTCACCCTCTGATGGATTCTCCACAGCGAACGGGACCGTGACAGTGACGGGCAGGACAGACCCTGGCGCCCGCTTGGTAGTCAACGGCATCATGGCCGCCGTCTCGTCCGATGGGTCGTTCTCTATCGTAATCGCGCTCACTCAGGGCGCGAACACGATAACCGCTGTCGCTACGGACGCTGCGGGGAACCAGGCGATCGTCACCAGGACGGTGACATACGTCCAACCCCAAACTGATGAGGACTTGGAGGAGCTGCAGCAGGAGCTTCAGGAGACGAAGGACGCCCTCGAGTCCGCCAATGCCAGAGTCGATTTGCTTGAGACATTGCTGCCAGTGGCCCTTGTTCTTCTCGCCGGAGCGCTGCTAGCGCTTCAGATCGTTCTCTACAGAAGCGTCCGTAAGCGCCTTGAGGAACGTCCGCTCTCACCGCCACCTCCGCCGTCGGGCGAGTGAGCGAAGCCCTGGGAGTCATCCCAAGGGGTGCCAGTTCGGACGGGAGGCAACGCCGTTCTCTGTCATCAAAAGAGAAGTCTCCGTCTCTTGCATGTCTGTGGATTTCGGGCCACCCCTCCGGGCCCGAAGAGAAGTCAGTCTTACCCTTACAATCTAGACGCAATGGAAAGACCTATACATATGTAAGGGTAATGGAGTGCCGTGGTCGCCATAAGGAAGAGGCTGATCGGAGCGCGCGAATACTTCTACCTCCAGCACACGCTTAGAACCTCCAAGGGCGTTGAGAGCCGTGAGAGGTATCTCGGCTGTAAGGTGCCTGCCAACATCGAAGAGGTGAAGCGGGATTTCCTCGCCCAGATCTACAGGGAGCGCTGGTATCCGCTCCTAGATGCGGTCCAATCCAACTACCTCGAAGAGAAGAGAACGATGCCAAGGAGCGTGTCGGAGAAGCGGGCCCGCACGTTCTCGGTCAGGTTCACTTACGACACCACCCGCATCGAAGGCTCTAAGCTGTCCTATCGAGAGACGGCCGATCTGCTGGAGAGAGGGCTGAGTCCGCCTGCGAGGCCGTTGGATGATATAAAGGAGGTCGAGGCGCATGACAAGGTGTTCCGAGAAATCCTGGAGTTCAAGAAGGATCTTTCGCTGAGGATGATCCTTCTTTGGCACAAGAGGCTGTTTGAGCAGACCAAGCCAGATATCGCCGGCAAGGTAAGGACGCATCAGGTCGCCATCTCCGGTAGCAGGTTCGTGCCTCCGAGCCCAGTCAAGGTCCAGCCGTTGCTCAGGGAGTTCTTCCGCTGGTACGACAGGAACAAGTCGGCTCTTCATCCGGTCGAACTCGCCGCCGCTGTCCATCTAAAGTTCGTGACAGTCCACCCCTTCGCTGACGGGAACGGCAGGATGAGCCGGCTACTGATGAACTTCGTATTGCACAAGCACGGATTCCCTCTCCTGAACATCCCGTATGAGGACCGCAGAAGTTACTACAATGCACTGGAACGGTCGCAGGTCAAGAACCTTGACAGTATCTTCATCCAGTGGTCCTTCAGGAGATACCTCAAGGAGCACTCAGCCTATGCGCAGATCAAGAAGGGGCATTGATAGGTACTGATTCGAGCGACTGCAGGAGCTGCTCCAGGCCGTCCATTTCCTTGCCAGCAAGTATTGCCTCCAGCTTTGATCGCCAGCAGATTTCAGGCGAACAATCAGGTGCGATTCTCCCTGTATTCTCTATCGACAGTTATAGTGGGACATCGAATTGCGGGTAGATTTCGGGCCATAATCCGGGCCTGGGAAGAATGCCTTTCTACCTGGAGTCCGATAGCGATGCTTGGTGATGAAGCTCACCTTGAACCGCCCTCTGGGCTGATGGCTTCTACTGGCAGTAGGAGGTTGAATCAGTGAGGCTAGATCTCAAGAAAGGGTGGTTGAATAGGAATGTGCTCGCTACCGGAATTGTCAGCTTACTCAGCGACGCGAGCCACGAAATAGTCACCGCTCTGCTGCCCATGTTTATTACTCTGAGCAGCGCGCTGGGCGGACTGGGCGCAGATGCGGCACTTCTTGGCACTATCGAAGGATTGTCCGATGGCCTATCGAGCGCATTAAAGCCAGTGTCTGGGCATCTGAGTGATAGATCGAAGCGGCGAAAGCCATGGATGGTTTTTGGCTATGTCGCCACGGGAGTGTTTCTGCCGGCTATCGCTTTCGTGCAGACCTACATCGGCCTTGCGATTCTGAGGATATCGTCATGGATCGGGAGAGGAGTGCGGGGACCGCCCAGAGATGCGCTGTTGTCCGACTCAGTGCAGCCCGAGCAATATGGGAAGGCGTTTGGCTTTCACAGGGCAATGGATTCAATAGGTGCGGTCATTGGTCCAATTCTGGCGTTTCTCCTACTTCCGTACTTAGGAGTCAGGCACACCATCTTGGTCGCGTTTGTTCCTGGGGCGCTTTCAGTATTGGTTGTCGTCCTGTTCATCAAAGAGACAAAGGGAGTACGCAAGGGCGATGATACCGTGACTCTCAGAGATAGCATCAGCTCTTTGCCGCGGAAATTCAAGCTCCTTCTCGTAGCTCAGGGAACATTCGGAATCGGCAACTTCGCGAATTCACTCTTCATCCTGGCTGCACTTCAAATCATGAGCCCATCTCTTGGCGAAATAGCTGCAGCCTCAGCATCCTTGGGCCTTTACGCACTTCTGAATGCCGTTTATGCTTTGGCATCTTTTCCTGTCGGAGTGCTAGCAGACAAGCGTGGAAAGGCAGGATTGCTCGGACTTGGGTACCTGTTCAACGCCTTGGCGTGCCTCATTCTGGCGTTCTGGATCGATAGCGTGGTGGTCATTGGGTTTGCATTTGTTGCAGTGGGACTCCAGCTGGCCTTCACGGATACAACCGAAGCCGCCCTGGCAGCAGAACTACTCCCGAAGAAAGTGGTTGGTACCGGCTACGGCGTCCTGCAGTTCGTTGACGGGATAGGAGATTTCGCTTCAAGCTTTGTGGTTGGAATGCTCTGGGTGGTCTTTTCCCCAGTGATTGGCCTTGTTTACTCAGCCTTGCTCAGCGCGGTTGCATGGGTCATGATCCTTTGGTTGATGCGCAAGCCGCACTGAACAAGACCAAGAGGAGGTCTCTTTTGTCGCGAGTCATCTGTGGTTTGCCAATCAACGCTGAGCGTCGGCCAACTTGATCGATACCGCCTTCAACTTGCCTTCGATGTTTCCGAGATGTTTGAGCTGTGAATCTTTGATTCGGCTATCCAAGCTCCTAGACTCCATCCCCATCCTCAATGCCGTCTCCATTGACTCGACTGACAACAGCATTCGGCTTCTGACCTCGGATTTGAGTCGACGAGAGCTTTCAGACAATCTGTAGTCGATATCGTATCTAATTCTGCCCGCGTGCTTCTCAATCTCATCCATCATGACCTGCCTTGCTTTCCTGGCTAAGTTCCTTCGGTAGAGGCGATTTGGCAGGATCAATGGCAACTCGGCTGGAACAATACTCTCGCACTTGAGGACAGAGATGTGGTCGAAGTAGAACCTGCTCTCGTCGAGGACGATTTCCGGAACGTCGATAGGGCGTATTGTAACGCCGAATACATCAGCGGCTCTCTTCATCAAGTTTTCAGAAGACCGGTCCGCCTCTGTCGAGGAATCGATCGCCACCAATCTCAACCCTTTCGAGATCTCCTCGTTCGCCGACTTCACAAAGGGACCGTAGCTGTTCTTTATCGCCTCCGCAATAAACTTCTGGATGGCCTCCAGATATTTGCGTCTGCTGCTCGTCTCCGGCATGTTCTGCAGGAAAGCATCGAGGCTTGGAACGAGTGTCAACCTTGCGCTGTTCTTGACTTCCTCGAGTTTCTGAGCGAACTGATTCATTAGCCGAGAGACCCTGATGTGAACGAGGGCATCCATCTCATCAAGCCTTCTTCTTGCCGCCTGAATCTCTCGCTGGAGCCAATCTATCTTCTCGTTCATCTCCACGACAGGTCTGCAAAGGATTCCCCGTTCAATTCCAACCTCGGCGAACAAATCAGATACGACCTTCAGCAACCTCTTTCTTGCAGACGCTAGAATGGTTTCTCCTTTGCCAGTGGCGAGGAAGTTTATGACTTCCCTCTCCAGCTCTACATAGCCGCTTCGAATCAGCTTCTCGTCGTCGCCGTCTTCCTTTGCCTCCAAGGCTAGCTTCGCGGAGATTGGAAAGACTCTCAAATCAGGGTCTTTCAGAGACTCAATGAGCACGGATCTCGAGAAATTCAATGCCTCCTCACTCTCTCTTTTGTCGAGCATGTCTATCTTGTTCTGAATCAGGAATATCACGTTCGAATTGCCCTTGATGTCCTCCAAGAACTCCAGTTCCATCTGGCTGATTGGGGGGTCTACTCCGAAGACGAACAAAGCAGCGTCGACTTGGGCGAGGAAATCGTAAGTCACGAGTGTGTTGCGCTCATAGCTAGATCCGACGCCTGGAGTATCCACGATGACGGCTCCGTTTCCCAAGAGACTAGAGTTGACATGCAAATCCACCTCGGCAACATTCTTGG
>Ga0315280_10008129_pt1 | contig 13827 bp, 9 predicted proteins | sample YL17G06_40_MG_FD_203697 | JGI IMG/M metagenome (GOLD analysis project Ga0315280, IMG submission 203697) | Sediment microbial communities from Yellowstone Lake, YNP, Wyoming, USA - YL17G06_40 | ecosystem: Environmental > Aquatic > Freshwater > Lake > Sediment | place: USA: Wyoming | collected...
CCCCTTCCCTCCGCGGCCCGCACTCAGATGGCGCCTGTGCACGTTACGCCCACAACTTCCTATCCAGCGTCCGATACTGCACTGCCTCCGCGACGTGGTGCACCGCGAGCCCGTCCGCGCCCTCCAGGTCCGCGATCGTCCTCGACACCTTGAGTATCCTCTCATACGCCCGTGCGCTAAGGCCGAACTGGTCCACCGCCGCTCGCAGCAGACTCGTGACGTCGTGGCTGAGATGGCAGAACTCCCGCACCGCCGCCGCGGTCATGTTCGCATTGCAGTGCATATCGGTGCCGGCGAGGCGCTCGACCTGGACGCGGCGGGCAGCGCAGATGCGCTCGCGGATGGCGACGCTCGATTCGCCCGGCGCGAACTGCTCCAGCTCGTCAGGCGTCAGGCGCGGCACCTCGATGTGGATGTCGATCCGATCGAGCAGCGGGCCGGAGATGCGCGCGAGGTACTTGCGGATCTGGTGCGGCGTGCAGGTGCAGGTCTTGCCGCTGTCGCCGTGGTGTCCGCACGGGCAGGGGTTCATCGCCGCGATCACCATCAGCCCCGCCGGATAGGTGTAGGCCGCCTGCGCGCGAGAGATGGTGACGAACCCATCCTCCATCGGCTGCCGCAGCGCTTCGAGTGCGCCCCGGGCGAACTCGGGCAGCTCGTCCATGAAGAGCACGCCCCGGTGCGCCAGGCTGATCTCGCCGGGCGTGGGCGTCGTCCCGCCGCCGACGAGCCCCGCCTCCGATACCGTGTGGTGCGGCGCCCGGTACGGCCGCGTGCGGACGAGCGAACTCCCCCGCAGCTTGCCGCTGATCGAGTACAGCTTCGTGACCTCGAGCGCCTCCTCCAGCGACATCGGCGGCATGATGGTCGGCACGCGCCGCGCGAGCATCGTCTTCCCCGAGCCCGGCGGCCCGACCATGATGACATTGTGCCCGCCCGCTGCCGCGACCTCGAGGGCGCGCTTCGCCATCGGCTGACCCTTCACATCGGCCAGGTCCTCCCCATAGGGCGGGTGCGCGAGGTCCAGCTCCTCCGGCGCCGGCTGCACGGGCTCCGCCGCGGCGAAGTCCGTCTCCAACATGCTCGCCGCATCGTAGAGCGTGTCAACTGCGTAGGTCTCGATGCCGGTCACCACCGCCGCCTCGCGCGCATTGGCTGTGGGGACGAGCATTCGCTCCTTCCCATCCTCCCGCGCCCGCAGTGTCATCGGCAGCGCGCCGTTGACCGGCCGCACCGAGCCATCGAGCGACAGCTCCCCGGTCATGCAGCACTTGTCAAGGCTGTCGGTCGCGAGCTGCCCGGTCGCAGCGAGGATGGCGGCGGAAAGGACCCAGTCCCGGTTTCCCTACTTGCGCGGGGCTCAGTAACGAGTATCACCCGATCCCCAGTTCCGCCAGTGCCTTCCGTCCGCGAGCGTCGTCTGCTCCTGAGCCTTCCCATGCCGCGGCGATCTTGCCGTCGCGGTCGATGATGTACGTCGTCGGCACACCGCATTTCGGCCAGGCGTTGAACACGTGTTCCCACGAGTCGAGTGTGACACGCAGGTTGCGGAACGTGACGTTGTGCTGCTCGAGGAACTGGGCCAGACGCGTCTCATCGTCAGCCTTGTTGATGCCGAGCACGGTGAGTCCCTGGTCCGCGAACTCCTCGTGGATCCTCTGCAACTGCGGGATCTCGTCCTGGCAGGCCGGGCAACCAATGCGCCAGAAGACCAGCCACACCACCCGGCCGTAGTAGTCGGAGATTCGGCCCAACCTGCCATCCATGTCCGGGAGTTCCAGGTCCGGGGCCTCGGTGCCGAGAGGCAGCAAGTCGGTTGCCGGCGACTGCCACTCCCGCCAGCCCTCGGGCGGCGTCCACGAGAAGAGCTCCCCGACGCACATGTCCTCGTTGGTCTTCACCTCAGACCAGATCTCGTCGGTGGTGATGTCCCTATAGGCGTGGACTGTCTGCCGCAGCCGGCGCGGGAGGTGATCATCGGGCGAGAGCCAGAGGTCCCAGGTGCGCTGACCGCCCATGAAGCCGACACGGATGCCGTCGTGCTCGCGGCCGTCCAGAAGCTGCGCGCCGAGGCTGGTGACGCCGTCCATCGTCGGCTGCAGGCTGTCGGTGTAGCCGTGGAATGTGCTGAGGTCGATGATGGTCATCATCATCGGCCCGGCCAGCCACATCGTCTCGTGGGCCAGCGAATGGCGACCTGGTGGCGAGGGCTTCTGCAGGTAGACCTCGCGGCAGGTCCGTTCGTACTCCTCGTCGGTCTGCCGCCACTTGCGGGGGCGGCCGCCCGGCCAGTACGTGGTGAAGTGCTCGCCATCTCCCACGAGCACGCCCTCGAGCGTCCCGTTCACCCACGCCTCCAGGCGAGCGCAGTTCGGCTTCTTGAGCCACGCACGGTACGTCACCGGCTCCCAGGGGGCGTCCTCGAAGCCGTACCGGTACTCGCTCTCGAAGTAGAGCGTCTCGGCCTCGCGCAGAGCCTGCACCATCCGGTCGTAGAGAGCATGAGCCTGAGGATCGTCGACTTGGCTCTCGGCCGTCATTTCCACCGCCTCCTTCTCCACGAGCGCCCTCGTCCGGCGCGCCCGGCTGAGCGATCAACCGTTTGGTGCCCGGATTCGGCGGACCGGCTCGGGACTCCTGGTCTCCAGTGGCGCGGCCGCAGCAGGCCAGGCGCCGCAGCAGGCCCCGCGAGGTGCGACGCGGAAGAGGCTGCACCAGGCTGCTCTCGTTGGCGAAGCAGCAAGGGAAGATGCCCTATGCCTGCTCTGGGCCGCTTGGCGGCGGTGCTGTTGGGTCTCTGCGCGTTCCTCACGGCTGTCCCTCTCGGGGCGCAGCCTGGGCCCAGGCCCCTGGAGGTCGGCGCTCCGCTCTTCTACAGCGCCGGCAACGACGTGCCCTTCCAGCCCATCGTGCCGCCTACCGAGAAGCACTACACCACGGCGGAAGTCGTTGAGGTCGCGGCCCGGCGTGCTGCCGTCGCCAAGCGCGAGGGCCTCACCTCCATCGAGGTCTACGTCAAGTGGTCGCTCTGCGAGCCCGAGCCGGGGCGCTGGGACTTCTCGTACTATGACATCTGGGAACAGGCGGTGAAGGCGGCGGGCATCCGGTGGGTGCCTCTCCTCATCCTCGGACCTTCCTGGGCCACGCCCTCGTGGTTCAAGAACTCCGGCGAGTCCGTCTTCGCCCGCTGCCTGGAGCACAGCCAAGACACGCCCACCCAGTCCATCTGGAATCCGAATCTCCGCCCGCACGCCACCGAGCTCCTCTCCCAGTTCGCGGCGCACTTCCGGCCCGAGCTGATGGAGAGCGTCATGGTGGGCATCTCGGGGGACTTCGGGGAGTCCATCTACCCTTGCGGCGGCAATCACTGGACCTATCTGGGCGACCCCTACCATGTCCACGCCGGTTACTGGTGCGGCGATAGGCACGCGGTCGGCGACCTCCAGCAGAAGGTGGAGCACGCCTACGGTGACATCGCCCGTCTGAATGCTGCCTGGCGAACGAACCTCCACAGCTTCCAGGCCGTGCAACCGTTTCTGCCCTCCCAGGCCCCGAGCCGCCGCGCCGCCCTCGACCTGCAGCGCTGGTACTGCGCGAGCATGACCGACTACCTCGACTTCTGGCTGCAGACCGCGAGGGCGGCCCTTCCCCGGAACCGCCTGGTCGTGTCTCTGGGCGGCGACGGCTCCCCGTTCGCGGGGGCGGACTTCAGCGCCCAGGCCAAGGCAGCCGCGCTGCATGGCGCTGGCATCCGCATCACCAACGAGGCCTCGGACTACGCCGGTAACTTCAGCATCACCCGGCAGGTTGCCACAGCCTGCCGGCACTACGGCACGTACTTCGGCATCGAGCCCGCGGGTGGGGTCACCGACCAGGGCATTGTGGGCCGCGTGTACAACGCCACGGCCTCCGGGGCCGACGAGCTGTTCACCTACGACCCCGAGCCCGCTGGCGAGCGGGCCCAGGATTACGCCGCCCTGCGGCCCTTCCTGGTCAAGCGCGACCCCCTGGTGGACATCGGCTTGTTCCTGAGCCGCACCTCCTGGGACCTCGGCCGGCTCCAGGGGTTCTTCGAGTCGGCCCAGCGCCTACGGGGCATCACCGATCTTGATGTTGCGGACGAGCTGCTGATCGCTGACGGTCATCTGCAGCGACTGCGGGCCCTGTTCTGGACGGCCGGGCCGGTGGTCGAATCCATGACGGCGAACGCTCTCGAATCGTGGGTCAGCGCCGGCGGGATGCTGGTGGTCTGCGGCCTCGACGCCATCGAGACCGTCGAGGGCGATACGTGGCCGAGCCAGAGGCTCCTTCCGCTCGCAGTTCTCGAACACCGGCACATTCCCGAGCGGTACCGGGCCGACACCGGCACCCCCGCCGGCGACACGGTGCTCGCGGGCACCTGGCACGGAGCCGAGTCCGGCCTGGGCCTGGCGCCTCCCGACACCACCTTCCGCTGGTCCGCTGATGGCTCGGCGATGGAGCTGCCTCTCCCGCCGGGCGACGTCTTCACCGTGGCCGTCTGCGTGGTCGGAGCCGGGGCGCATCCGACGGAGCAGACGCTGCTCGTGGACGGGAGCGAGACGTACCGCCTCGCGGGACCCGGCCGCCAGATCGCCCGCTTCACCATCGCCGCGCCCCAGGGGGTGCGCAAGGGCTCCTTCCGGCTGCAGTTCGGAGGCCCGACCCGTCGGGCCAGCGAGGCGGACTCCCGCATGATCGGGATGGCCGTCGTCTGGGTGGGCGTGGGGAAGGGCACGCTGACCGCCGAGGCGCTGGAGGGGGCCCCCATCCTGGGCAGCCTTCCCGGTCTGACACCCGAACGCATGGCCGCGGAGTTCACGCGCCGCATCGACCAGGGCGCCGCGGTGTTCCTGCCCCCGGCAGACGCCTCGTGGCCGACCCTCGCCCGGGCCGTGGTCGACCACCCCGAGGCATTCCTGCCCGGAGCTTCCGCCCCCTACCCTCCCTTCGAGAGCGGGACAGAGGGGGTCTACCTCACTCGCCTCCGCGATGGCGGCGCGCTCCTCCTCAACCTCGCCGAGCAGGAGACTCATGTCACCTACGCCGGCCGGGGGGCGACCATACCCGCCCGCGCCATTGGCGAGGTCCGTGTCCCGGGCTGAGTTCGGGGTGCGTCATCCCCGGGCATCGCTTGCGCGTTTGTGCCTCCGAACGGGCGGCAGGGCGACCGTCGCGCGCCTCAACTCAGGCAGGCCAACTGGAACCTGGTGGCGAATCCACCGGCAGGGCAGGTCGCGCGAGTGCGTGCCGGGCGAGCCACGTCGGAGGGGGAGGCAGCCATGGGAACCACCGCCCTGAGCCAGCAAGTCCAGCAGATCCTCGACACGACCCGCCGGCCGCAGCTTCAGGTCATCGTGCAGATGGAGTCGGACACCCGCGCCTCGGTGCGCCTGGCTCGCGCGGCAGGCCAGGCCCTGTCCCGGAGGCGGCTGTCTCTCAGCCCGCGGGAACTCCTCCCGGGGCCCTTCAGCAAGCCCACACCCAGAAGCGTGAGGCAGGCCACAGCCAGTCAGCTGGTGCTGATGAGCACCGGCACCGCGGCCATGACGGCCGCAGCCATCAGGGACAAGCGGCTGCTCCTGGTCAACCCGCTGCTCGACAGCGACATCGTCAAGGCCGCCATGGGGCGCATGGGCGAGCCCGATGCCGCTGCCGGCGCAGCAGGCCCCTCAAGAACGCACTTCTGGACCTCCCGCGCCATGCCCCTCCTGCTCACCCGTGATGAGCTACAGAGGCTCCCCGGCCAGGTCAAGGGTATCAAGTCCATCCACGTCAACCGCCGCTTGAGTCTGCCGAATGTGGTCGAGACACAGCAGGCCGACCTCGAGATGGCCGACCTGCTCTCATGCACATGGGGGATCGACCGCACCAAGGCCCCGGCCGTCTGGGGGGCCTACGGCGCGCGCGGCCAGGGGACCAAGATCGGGCTGCTCGACACCGGCGTCGACGCCCAGCACCCCGACCTGGCCGGCAAGGTCGAGGCCTGGGCCGGGTTCGATGCCATGGGCAACCCGGTTCCGGGGTCGCAGGCTCACGATACGGGGGAGCACGGTACCCACTGTGCCGGCACGCTGGTCGGCGGCCTCGCGTCAGGCCGCCGGATCGGCATGGCGCCCGAGGCCAAGCTGGCTGTGGGTCTGGTGATCGACGCCGACAAGGGCGGCTCGGACGCCCAGGTCCTGGCCGGCATCGACTGGGCGGTCGAGCAAGGTGTGGACGTGATCAGCATGTCCCTTGGCGGCCTGGTCATGACGCCCGAGACGCCCCCGACCTACACCGAGGCCATCCTCACCTGCCAGCAAGCGGGCATCCCGGTGGTCATCGCCATCGGCAACGAGGGCGAGCAGACGACGGGCTCCCCCGGCAACGACCTGTTCGCGCTGAGCGTCGGCGCCACGGACCCGCGCGACCGGGTGGCCGGCTTCTCCGGCGGCCGTACGCAGATCATCACCCAGAGCGAGTACATCAGCGACGACTACCTCCCCCTCGCCTACTCCAAGCCCGACCTCTCGGCCCCGGGCGTCGCCGTGTTCTCCTCCACGCCAGGCGGCAAGTGGAAGGCTATGAGCGGCACCTCCATGGCCACCCCACACGTCGCCGGCGCGATCGCACTACTCCTGAGCGCCACTGGCATCAAGTCCAAGGTTGCGGGTGCCGACCGCGCCTACCTCATCCAGGACCTCATCTGCGGGTCGGTCGACGACATGGGGGAAGCCGGCCAGGATCACCGGTATGGATTCGGCCGCCTGGATGCCCTCCGTGCCGTCGACTTCGCCAGCGCCCGCGGCTACTGACGGGACACTGGGAGTGCGCGCACAATGGAGGACGATCTCGCCGCCATCTCCCGCGTGGTTCAGGACCCCGACCTCCGGGAATGGCTGAACGCCGGGGGCGGCGATCCGCAGGAGCTGATCGTCGAGCTCAACCTGCCGCCCCGGAAGTCCGCCGTGGTGCAGGGCACCCGCGGCCGTTGGACGCCCAGGCTCGAAGGCCCTGACCACGCTGCCGAGCGCGACCGGGCCCTCGCCGAGCTCTCCGCCTTCGCGGCCCAACTGCTCAAGCAGTCGCCCATCACACTGCGGGCGGCGCAGGCTCTGGCCGTCAGTGCCACGCCGGAACAGGCCCGGCAGCTCGCTGCTCACCCTCTCGTGAAGGCGATCCGGCCGAACCGGCGTCTCAAGCTCCAGAGGTAGTTTCGGAACCCCTTCCCAGTGGCATTGGCGACGCGCCGATGGCCCACTGCACCCACGCGCGGGTCGCGCGTGCCACAGACTCGGAGTCTTGAGACCACCTCTAGCGCCGCGACCCACGCGTTGCCGAGGGTAGCAAAAAAGCTGCCCCAGAACCGCAACGGCACTCGGGTGGCCTCACCAGCCCGCCCGCGTGCCGTTGCCGTTCTGCTCAGGTTGCCGTTCCCGGTGTCTATCCGGCCCAGGCCATCCCTACTTCCCCATCTCCTTCAGCTTCTGCAGGCAGAGATCGACCGCCTGCATGGGCGGGTACTTGTCGCTCTCATACTCGACGATGTACCACTCCGTCCCGCCGGTCGTCTCGCAGAGGCGGAAGATGTCCGCCCAGGGCAGCTCGTCTTCGCCGATCAGCGGGCGGAAGCCGGCCCCCGGGTCCTGCTTCGCCAGCGAGGCCGAGTACGGCTTCAGGTGCACCGTCGCCGCGCGGTTTGGGTACCGCTCCAGGAACGGCACCGGGTCGGCCCCGCCGCTCATGGCGTTGCCGGTGTCCATCTGCATCACAACTGCCTGCTTCGTGTGGCCGAAGAACGTGTCCCACGGCAGCTCGCCGCCCAAGGGCTGGAACTCGATGTTGTGGTTGTGGTAGCCGGTGCGCATGCCGAGCGGCGCCAGCTTGTCGGCCAGCTCGTTGAAGACCTCCGCCGCCTTCAGCCACGCCTCGCGGCTACTCCGGTACTCCTCCGCGAGTCCGGGGACGATGGGGAACTTGTTGCCGATGGTCTTGTGGAACTCGACGCTCTTCTCAAACTCGGCGCCCTGAAGGGTCTCGAGCCCGATGTGCGTGCCTGCGCACCGCAGGCCGTTGTCGTCGAGCAGCTTGCGGAGGTCCGTCCCCGACCATCCGTAGTACCCCGCGAACTCAACCCCCTCGTACCCCATCTTCGCCACGGCCTTCAGGACGCCGGGCAGATCCTTGGCCGCATCGTCGCGGACCGAGTACAACTGCAGAGCTATGGGAATGCGTGCCATCTTGGTCTCCCTTTCCGGTGAGATCGGCCACACGAGAGCGGCCTGGGCGAGCCTCTGCGCCGCCATGATCCCCGCGGCCCCGGCCCCGACCGCGCCGAAGAACCGACGCCTGTCCATGTTGCGCATCGAAGTGCCTCGTCCCGTTTGATGACCGTCGCCTGCCATTTCGCCGTCATGGCGGGGCCAACCTGCGGCCGCCGCTCAGATGATCTCCAGGTAGTCCCGATCCGGCAGCGGCGGGAAGGGCGCCGTCGGCAGCGACTGGTACCAGTAGGCCACCGAGGAGATGTCGTCCTGCAGCGGGAGGTACCGGCCGCCGTCGCGCCAGCCGAGAGCCTGGATGGTCACCCGAAGGTCCTGCCCGAACCGGATCGGGTCCATGACGTGCCAGCGGTACATGGCGAAGCGCTGCTGCGACTGGTAGAGGCCGTCAGGTCGGAGAACCTGGTGCATGCCCATGAAGGGGGTAGAGTAACTGACGTACTGCCCGTCCACGTCCCAGTTGTACGCCCCGCCGAAGTAGTCCTCAGTGCCCGTTCCGCAGATCGTGGGGAACTCGCCGTCCCCATCGAGGTAGAACTTGATCTCGCCTTCGCCCCACCACCCGTTGTTGTTCACGCCCCAGGCCATGGCGGTCCCGACGTAGTGCCCCCTGCCCCGGATGCCGTCCACGATCGTGTGCGGCTGCTGGTACGGCAGCGAGTTCGACCGCCGGAACTGCGCGTGGAAGTAGCCCGCGTCCTCGGCCACCTCGGTCAGCGTGTAGTCGACCTGGTAGTAGCAGGTGATGTCCTCGTGGTGGCGGTTCTCCAGGGTCATCCAGCAACGCTTGTCGAAGGGCATCTCCCAGAAGCAGTTGTAGGCGCGATTCGGGTTCACCGCCACCGGCAGCGAGTTGATCTGCGCATACTGCCCCCAGCCCGAGGCGAAGAAGTCACCGCTCGGGCATTCCACCGACGGGGTCTCCTGATCGTCCCAGTAGATGCGGAGAATGTAGTAGCGTGCCGCCGGCCCGTGGCGCGCGACATCCCCACTGAGCCAGAAGTGCTGGATCGCGCCCGGGCCCGCGATGTCAGCGAACGTGTAGGTCTCGCCGGCCCGGATGACGGCACTGGGGGAGACCTTCCAGCCCTGGCCGAGGTCCCGCGCGCAGCGAGCGCCAGTGCCTTCAGTCGCCATGCCTCCGCGGCCCTTCTCACCCGTTGGGTTCTCGGCGCTGATCGACCGCGTCAAGGCCCTTGATAGACGCGGCAGATTCCCAAGACCCATGCCGAGACCGTTGGACTCACCCATCGCTGATTCCCCCTACCCGCAGCAACTCCCGAGATCGCCCCGCCAGTCACTCAAACCGCCCTGCGACCCGCCAGACACCCTCGGTCGCTGTGGGCAGCGCCATCGTATCGTCCTCGAGGACCGGCGTATCGGCGCCGTTCACTGTGGCGGACACAAGCGGCCGCCCATCCCCCGACCGCAGCCGCATCCGGATCTCCGTCGGCCGCACCCTCAAGTCGCACTTCGCTGTGACGGCTACAGAATCGCCGTCCTTGGCGACCTCGAGATCGAGGTCAACCTGCCCGCCGAGGTGCGTGCGCATGTGCTTCGCGGTGAGGTGGGCGCCGGGCCTGAGCCACGAGCGCGGGATCGCCTGAAGCAGCCAGAGCGACTGCTCCGACCCGTCGTAGCCGCCGCGCTCGTTGACGAACATGCTGCGGATCGCGAGCCACCGCTCGCCATCACCCGGCGCGCACGAGGGCACGCCATCCAGGGATTCGACCCCTACCCGGAAGTCGTGATGCACAACGACCGCCAGGTTGTTGAACAGCCACTCGAAGAAGCGCGGGAGGTCGTCGCGCGCCAAGAACAGGTGCCAGCCCACCGGCCACATCGTCTCGTACTCGACGTAGTGCCGCCACAGGTAGTGGCGCGGCGCGTCGGGCTGCGAGATGTCCGACCAGTTGATGTCCGCAATGTCGGACGTGTGCACTCCCGGCCCGTAATACGGGCCCTCGCCCTTGGGCATTCCCTGTTCCACGAACCGCAGCGCCTGGTCGACCAGCTCGTCCTTGGGGTCGAGCGCCCCCAGCGCGCCGGCGCGGACCGGGCTATAGCCTGTGTAGGTCCAGTCGAGCCCCCGCCAGTCAAGCTCGTACACATCGCGCGGCACGTAGGGCAGTTGTGTGCCGTCCGGCATCGGTATGGGTCGTGCCCGGTCGCGCGCCTCCACGTACCGGTCATGCAGACACCCCCGGTAGTCCGCCAACTCCTTCGCCAGCTCCCCGGCGCGCGGGTGGTCGATCTCGCGGAGCAGCCGCACCACCTCCGTCATCCCGTAGATGCAGTAAGCGTCGTTGAAGATGGTGTTCCCGGACAGCCAGTCGTGCGCCGAAGCCGCCGGCAGCAGCCCCCAGTGGGGCACTTCCTTCCCGTTCTCCTCCCGCATGGTCCGCCGGCGCTGGGTCGCGATCCAGTCACAGCCGTCGAGCATCGCCTGCAGGTGAGAATGGCTCCCACTGCGCAGCCAGAGGTCGTCCCGTATGATCCGGTAGTGCGCGGCTAGCGCCCACAGCTCGAGCCCGTGGCTGATGAGCAGCGTGTTCGCCGTCCAGCCACCGAAGTTGCCGAGGAACCCCGGCCGTCGTTCGTACCCCTCGCCGGCGACCGTACCTTCCTTGCCGGGCCGACGCTCTGCGCCTAGGTTCCCGACGTCGTCCGTCTGGAAGTCGATGAAGCTCTGCAAGACGGGGCCGGTCAGGTTGGTTCTCCCACGCAGGTCGAGTGCCGGGAGGGCCTTCGCCGCGTTGCACGGCCAGTACCCCTCGTAGTGGTTCGGGCTGGTCTTGTACATCCATGCCCGCGCCTTGTGCCGGTAGCCGATCTGCTGCGCCATCTGTCCGGCGACCGCCGCATGGTAGTCGTTGATGAAGGCGTCGGGCGTGGTGACCGTGCTCTCTCCTTCGATGAGCCTCGCCCAGAACCGCCGCACCTCGGCGTAGGCCTTCCCGCTGTCGGTGTGCCGCAGCTTACCCGCCATCTTCGGGTCCACGAGTCCATAGGGGATGATGAGCTCCAGCTCCCCGGTCCCACCGGCCTCCAGGGGGATGCGCCACTCGATGACATTGCGCGCCGGGCTCTTCATGCCCTCGGGCGGCGGAAGCTCGTCGTGCCAGCGCAGATCCCCTTGCTTCGGCGGGGCGATGACGTGCCGCACCTTCGCATCGAGCAGCCCCAGAGGCGCCTCGAACCGATGCGGCAGCGCCGCGCCGAGTTCGTCGCCCATGCCGCACTTATAGCCGAGATGCACCTGGCTCACATCGCCGAAGTGCAGCCAGAGGTGAGCTGTCCTGGCCGCGTGGCCCGTGTTCCGCACCGCGAACCGCACGTGGACCACGAGCACATCGTCCGGCCGCGGCTGCATTCCCTCTTCGGGCTTCCGGCCGAGTAGGTGCGCGAAAACGGTCTCGTGCCACGTGAAGCCGCCCTCGCGGGTTTCGAGGTGGGGGATAGGCAGCTGCCCCTCCTCCAGACCCCGGCGGATGGCCGGGCTGTTCGTACCATGGCGGTCGACGAACCGCATGGGGTCGCCGTAGCCCACGGAGAGGTGCAGCAGGTTGTTGCCGAGCGGCGCGCACTCCTGGGCGACCTCGGGCACCTCGCGGAAGCCAAGCGGGCCGAATACGAGCGACCCGTCCCACATCACCCCCGCCTGCCACTCGTACCCCGGAATGCCCACGTGCTCCACAGGCCGGACCATGGGCTTCCACTGCTTCCGCGCAGCCTCGAACGTCCATTCAGCGGGCGAACCGGCCATGGCGTTCGCTCCCATCAGCAGGCCCAAAGTGACGGCGGCCCCTGGCATGTGTGACACCCCGCCCCTCTTGTTCCTCAGGTAGACCTCCCATTGCGCGTAGCGCCGGTCGGTCCTCCGACCGGCGCCGTTGGGACGACATTGCCGGTCGGAGGACCGACCGGCCTGCGCGAACGCAGATGCGTCAGGGAGCCGCGCCCACCAGCCCTGCCAGCTCATCGAACGTCCCCTCCAGCTTGGCATACAGCGACTGGTAGACGGGGTACCCTTGGTCGTAGAAGGCCCTGTTGGCGGGGTTCGGCTCGAGGGTCTTGACGACGCGGATGGCCGCATGGCACGCCTCGGGCACGCTGCCCCACACTCCGGTGGCGACACCCGCGAGCAGGGCAACCCCGAGCGCCGGGCCCTCGTCGACGTTGATGTAGGAGTGCGCTCGCCCTGTGATGTCCGCCTGAATCTGCACCCAAACCGGGCTGCGTGCGCCGCCGCCCGAGGCCCGGATCTGGGTGATCGCGACCCCCATCCCATCGATCAGCTCGAACGAATCGCGCAGCCCGTACGCCACCCCCTCCATCACCGCGCGGATGAGGTGGCGCTTCTCGTGTCGCAGCGAGAGGCCGCAGAAGAGCCCCCGCGCGTTCGGGTTCGGGTAGGGCGTGCGCTCGCCGCTGAGGTACGGCAGGAAGATCAGCCCCTCGCTCCCCACGGGGGCGTTGGCCGCCGCCTCGGACATCAGCTCGTACGGGTCGCGGCCCACGCTTTGCGCCACGGCGATCTCGTCGCTGCAGAACCGGTTGCGGAACCACTGGAGCGACCCGCCCGCCGCCAGCATGACGCCCATCACGTGCCACTTCCCCGGTACCGCATGGCAGAACGTGTGGGCCCTCATGCCGGGGTCCATGGCCGGGGTCTCAAGGTGCGCGAACACTACGCCCGACGTGCCGACCGTGGAGGACACGACCCCCGGCTCGACGATCCCGTTTCCGACCGCCCCCGCCGCCTGGTCGCCTCCGCCACCCACTACGGGCGTGCCCTCGGCGAGTCCCGTCGCCTGCGCCGCAGTCGCGGAGACCGTGCCCGACACCACCGGCGATTCGAACACCTCGGGCAGCAGCTCCTTCGACAGCCCTATCCGCTCGATGACCGCGTCGGACCAGCGGCGCTCCGGCACGTTCAGGAGCGAGGTGCCCGAAGCGTCGGACACCTCCGTCGCGAACTCCCCCGTGAGCCGGAAGCGGATGTAGTCCTTGGGCAGCAGGACCTTGCGCACGCGCTCGAAGTTCGCCGGCTCCTCGTCCCGGAGCCAGATGATCTTGGGCGCGGTGAAGCCGGTGAGGACGGGGTTGCACGTCTCCTGATGCAGCAGGGCCTCGCCCACGGCTTCGGTGATCCACGCGCACTGCTTCCCTGTGCGCTGATCGCACCAGAGGATGGCCGGCCGGATGACCTCATGCCTCCCATCGAGGAACACCGACCCGTGCATCTGCCCCGAGAGGCCAATGCCCTTGACATCCGTGCCCCTGATCCCGGCCTGTGCGAGAACGGCCTGCACTGTCTGGCAGGTTGTGGCCCACCAGTCAGTAGGGTTCTGCTCTGCCCAGCCCGGCGCGGGAAGCGAAAGCGGGTGCTCCGCGGTCGCGCTGGCAGCCGCCTTCCCCTGCTCGTCGATGAGCAGTGTCCTCGTCCCTCCTGTGCCGATATCGATGCCCATGAGGTAGCTCATGCCATCGCTCCTCCCGGGAGCGCTGCCGGTTCCGCCTTGGCAGCGCAACTGGCTGTCAG
>Ga0315280_10008130_pt1 | contig 13827 bp, 13 predicted proteins | sample YL17G06_40_MG_FD_203697 | JGI IMG/M metagenome (GOLD analysis project Ga0315280, IMG submission 203697) | Sediment microbial communities from Yellowstone Lake, YNP, Wyoming, USA - YL17G06_40 | ecosystem: Environmental > Aquatic > Freshwater > Lake > Sediment | place: USA: Wyoming | collected...
CCCGGACTCCACTCGGTAGACTAACCCCGCTTCGGTTAGAGGGTGCATAAACCATCGATACTCCTTGTCAGGTGTTGGCCTATCATGCCAAATCAATTTAGCAGTGCCACATACAGTAACAAATAGTGAAAACCAGCTATTGCATGAAGATTCGCCAAAGATATGTTCCATCCGTAGTTTTCTCTCCTGTCCAATTTACCCGCAAAGTGTTCAGGGTATCGGCGATATTTTGATCATATGTAGCGGTTTCAATTAGAGTTTCCCCGTCGTATTCATCAAATGCAACGATCTTTGCATGTGAGAAGATTTCGAGCAATTGAACAAAGGCCATTTGTTCACTTTCCTTGTTCTAGCGAATTTGCCTCGGGATATTAACAAGTTGTTTTGTTGAATCCTGACATAATTGCATTGGAGTTCTCGAAGCATACATTCTGATGTACGGAGCCATAGACCGAAAGATCTTGCCCTCAGCCTTTCTTACATGTTCTTCGTAACTAGTTCTGGGAACCCCACACTTATGAGATATCTCTTCAGTGGTCGTCTTCTTCGGTACTTCGTAGTAACCATGATCCAATGCGGCTACAAGTGCTTCGGCTTGCTTATCGGTCAGTCCTGAGAATACACTAGCTAATGAGAACACAAATATGTCCCGAATATTCTTTTCGGGAACAACTTTTTTCTGCACTATTTCGACTGGCCACAAGCCTTTCAGACCCCGAAACATCATCTTGTAGTCACTTTCTCCAAATCCAATTACTCTATGCTCTTCCCAACCACCAAAGTAGACAATCGGCGGTATTGCCATGAAAGAGTTCCTCTCGACGATCCCCGTTACACTAGGCGAGATCTTGTTGTCACAACAAGTCTTCGTAATAACCTGAAGGTTTCTCTCGTGGAAGTTCTTCTTGAGAATTTTGCTTCCACCCCATATGAGCAGATTATGCAAATCAGATTCGATCTCGGTAAAGGTTTCAATGTCCGGACATTCTATCTCAAGCACATCTGTATTATTGTTGCACCATTCAACCAGACGTCGTATGCCGGTACAAACTACAACCTAAGATCTGATCTCATGTCCTTCAGGGAAGCATGTATGAGCATCGTAGCAAGAATCTTGAGCCAGCTCCAATTCATCTCAGCAACATTCTTGCGCAACATATCATTCTGCTCAATGCTGCGCGGAATCTATTTGTTCGCATTGCCGATCAAATTAGATCTGACGAGACGATAGTTCTCTACATCCAATGCCAATGAGTTCGAGAGAAGACAACTTGCACAAGGAGCTTTCAATGAATCCATAGGCAGATCGCTAATAGTAAGATAAACTGAACTGAGTTCGTAGTACCACGCCAAGAATGCCCAGATGGTTAGCATAGTCAAAGTTACCGGATTTTTCTGAATTACTTGTTTTCTTAGATTCGTGGCATGAGAAGTTGCTAGGAGGGAACTTGACCAGCCTAAGAGATAAAAGTCCTCATCTTTACGTGTAGCTTTCGCAGGGTTTCTACCGACCTTTCATCTAGTTTCGCATCGGCGATTGTTTTCTCCAGATTTTCATCGAGTTGAGGGAGACTCACTGACTTTTCAATAAGAGCAATGTAAAACCTGCTTATCCTGGCGGCATCCAAGTATCCTACGTAGCCATGAAGGAATAACCGCACTTCTTGCTTGAAATCAGCGGAGACATTCAGTCGCAGTCACCCTCGATGAAACAAACACTACCCGTGCCTCAAATATTGTAGAGCAGGGAGATGAACCTGTCCCAAACGCGGTTCTCTATCTCCCTGTCATCCTGTCACAACTCTCCTTGGGAAAATAGGGCATCTTTGATTTCCACCGATTGATCTATTTGGACTTGGGATCCCTACGGAAAAGGGCGATGCCAATGAAGATTACTTAACCATTTCGTAGTTCTTGGTAAACTTTACTGTCTCGCCACAGATATTCGAAGTAATTCTTTGCAAACTTGGCTAATCCGATATGATCAGCCCAAATAGCAAGGCTAGTCTTTTCCTCTTCGCCTAGCAGTAGTACAACTTCCTCCGAGTCTGAGATAACACCTCCGCCGAACATTTGATCGCGTAGTCGTACATTTGCAATGTCGGCTAGGCTTTTCAAACCCTCTTTGTTCACGTTCTTGCTCGTCATTATCAATATTGAGACACCTTGTTCCTTCAGATGAGCAAGTATGGGCACGAGGTTCGTGATCACCAATTCTGGTAGAACTGGAGAGGCGATCAGAAGTTCTCTGTGTGTTCGAGCAATTGTCTCTCGGATCTTTGCCAGTATATTGTACTCGCCTCTAACGATCCATATATCGGGTCTCTCGTGTGTATCTTTCTTTTCATAGATTGGTTGGAGCTCCTTCAAGACTTGAGACTCGCTTATGTTGAATGTATCTTCGATCTTCATTCGGGTAGTCGCAACGGCTTCGGCAGGAGGTTTGGGATAGTACTTCGATGGTCTGCCATGTTCTGTTTCGATCCATCCCTTCTTCTCTAAGCTTCCAAGAACTTCGTAGATCTTTGAGTAGGGAACGTTTGCGTGTTCGCTGATACGGCTTGCAGTCATTGCTCCATGTTCAAGCAGAGCGATGTAGCCGCGCATCTCGTACTCTGTCAGCCCGAGATCCTGTAGAGACCGGCGCGTTTTCTCACTTGTGGGCAAAATTCTTCCTCGATCCGCGAGTTTCTAGTACACGATACCTGAGGATTGATGGTGTATCATGCGTAATACTTCTCACCGGATGAATAGTCTGGAAACGTTCTTATACGATGGTTTCGGTCTCCTGTACCGGATATTTACAACTTTCGGTGGTGTCAAAGCATGCGTGAGTTGAGCCAGACGGAAAGTCTCTGTCCTGAGTGTCTAAACAGAATTCCCGCAAGAATCTTCGAGAGAGATGGAAAGGTCTGGATCGAGAAGGAATGCTCTGAACACGGTCGGGTAGAAGATCTCTACTGGGGCTCATATGATATGTACGAACGGGCACAGAGATTCGCGCATGAGGGAAGAAACATCGAAAATCCAAACATTACGAAATGGAATCCAATCTGCCCAAATGACTGTGGCCTCTGCACCATCCACGTGAACCATTCAGCACTTGCGAATATGGTTATAACCAACAGATGCGACAGGAACTGCTGGTATTGCTTTTTCTTCGCTGAAAAGTCTGGTTACGTCTATGAACCGACTCTTGACCAGATTAGAGAGATGTTCAGAAGCATCAGAAGGGAAAAACCTGTTCCATGCAATGCGGTTCAGTTGACTGGTGGTGAACCCACCCTCAGAGACGACTTGGTCGAGATTATCAGGATTGGCAAAGAAGAGGGTGTCGATCATGTTCAGCTGAATACAGACGGCATACGGCTGGCCACCGATTCGGAATTGGCCTCAAGGGTTAGAGAATCCGGCACAAACACGGTCTATCTCAGCTTTGATGGAACAACGCCTGAGACGAACCCTAAGAATCACTGGCAGATTCCAAGAGCCCTTGAGAATTGTAGAGACGCTGGACTCGGCATCGTTCTGGTTCCAACGATTATCAACACAGTAAATGATGGTGAGATTGGAAACATCATAAAGTTCGCGTCCGAAAACATCGACGTAGTCAGAGGCGTCAACTTTCAGCCCGTGTCCCTCGTCGGAAGAATCAGCAACGCCGAAAGAAAGAAACTCAGGATTACAATTCCAGACGTAATCCTGAAGATGGAACAGCAGACCAATGGCGAGATTACGAGAAGCGACTTCTATCCTGTTCCAACCATAACTCCTCTTAGTCACTTCGTCGAGGCTCTCACTGGAAAACCAGAGTATGAATTCGGAAACCACTTCGCTTGTGGAATGGCAACCTATGTCTTCAAGGATCAAGGGAAACTTGTCCCGATAACAAGGTTCGTTGATATTGAAGGTTTACTCGCGTATCTCGAGAAGAAAGCGGATGAACTGAAGTCTGGCAAGAGCAAGTACCTAGTCGGCGCGGACGTACTTTTCAAACTGGGTAAATTCATTGATAAATCAAAACAACCCGAGGGTCTTAGTCTACCCAAAATCCTTTACAACGCTTTCCTCAAACATGATTATGATTCGTTAGGAGACTTTCATCATAAGGCACTCTTCATTGGATTGATGCATTTCCAGGACCTCTACAACTACGATATCGAGAGAGTGAAAAGATGCAACATCCACTATACGAGTCCTGACGGAAGAATCATACCGTTCTGTGCATTCAACGTGATCCCTGAATGGTATAGGGACAAGATTCAGAGAGAGTATGGAATTCCAATACCTGAATGGGAGAAAAAGACTGGAAGAAAGCTTGCAGACGATCTCTTTAAACCGGATGCAGCCACGCAAGAAGCAAAGTCGAAGAAACGGATAATCGAAACAGTCACAGCTTCCACGAGAACCTGATTCAACCAACTCAAAAGACGAACCTATCAGTTCCTAATCTCCAAGGAATCTGCTGCTTTCAAGTCAAGTTACTGGAACACGACCTGATTTCCGTTACAACGGGATCAATTGTTGGCGTACTCATCCTGAATGGACGACTCAGACAAATGCCTTCAGCTCACCAATTCAGCGTAACTTTGAGACATCATCGCCGTCAATATTGTTCAGCCCGAAACGTCACTTTTATACTTTCTTTGGAAAATATCATGTTATGTAGTTTTCAAGTCCTGTCTCTCGGGCCAGTTCAATCGCCCTCTTTTTCTCTTCTCCAGTAAGCCTCCGTCTGAGCTCAGGCACTTCGTCTGCTCTCCACTCAGGTCTGTATTGAAACATCACATTCACACGTGTATTCGTTCCAAGGTTCTTCGCAATCCATTCAAGTATGGGTTTAGTGCAGCATTCTAGATGCCCCGGAAGGACAAGGACCCTAATTATGAGTTCTCCAAACCGTTTCGCTACTAAATGATTACGTGTACACACATTCCAATACTCGGGTGCATTGGATATTCTTTCAGCGCAGTCTCCTGGACCATACTTGAAATCGAGTAAGTAAACATCGGCGAAGCCTGCAAGAAGATTAGCCGTCTCTTTACTATAGTACGTATTACTGTTCCAAACTACTGGTACATTTGCACCTACAATTCTGAAAGCTCTAAGCCAGACATCAAGCCACGGCGTCGGGTCGCCACCGACAAGGTTTGCGTTTCTACACCCCCTCGAGTGAAGTCTCTCCACAACGCTTGCCAGCTCCTCCGCAGTGAGGTGTGTCCCATCCTCCATCCACTGAGATATAGAGTAGTTCTGACAATGGAGGCATGTCATCGTGCAACCACATGTAAATATCGTTCCTGAAGGAACAAGCTCGGGTTCTTCTCCCCAATGATCGAACGCTGTGGAAACGACGATTTCATCTCCACACCTGCAATAGCCTCTTCCGCCAGTCGACCTATCGGCACCACATGCTCGAAAACAGAATTGACAACTTCTCATCATTCTGTGGGTCAAGAGGATCTTTAGATCAAGATAGGATTTGTCAGGTTTCTCTTGACCCTCAATGCTTCGACCCCTATTATCTACCTCGGTTAGAAACTTCATGTATTCTTCTGTGACGCCTTCATGCGTTTTCCAGAGCCTCTCGTCACTGTCATCTTCACTATAGTTCGCCTCAAGCACTTTTGAGACTAGAAATTGAGGTCTTCGGCTTCCTTCCAAGATTTCAAAATATCTTCTAAGGCTCTTACGGCACCTCTCTTCTCGAACAACGTCAAGTGAATCTGACCTGAATATTCCCAAGTTTAGATCCAACACGTCGCGATAATGCCTTCAATAAGAATGGCGCCCAGACGCCACACGTTGTTCAGATATCCAAGGTTTTCTTATAAACAATGATTTGACTTTAAGCAGGCATAGTATTGTTGACAGTTTTCGTTTGCCTTAAATTGTCTAGAATATAGTCTCTTATTCAAAGTGTTCGATTTGACGAAAGTTCTCCTCGGTCCGGCGTCAGTTGAGTTGGGGAGGAACCTTGCTGAATGCCTCGGAGGTGAAGCCGTTCCCGTCGAGACAAAATCGTTTCCTGACGGTGAATCTTATGTCCGAATTACAGGCGATATTGCAGGTGAGAAAGTTGCAGTTGTCCAGTCAACATATCCACCTCAGGATAGACATCTTGTTCAGCTGCTTCAACTTCTGGACACCGCTCGAGATCTGAACGCATCAGAACTTATCGCGGTCGTTCCCTATCTTGCCTATTCTCGTCAAGACAAGAGGTTCAGACCTGGTGAGGCTGTCAGTGTAAGGACCATCGTGAAACTGATAGAAGCCACGGGAGCTGGTTCGTTAGTTACCGTTGACGTTCACACGGATAAGATACTTGACCTCTTCAGGATAAAGGCTCATAACCTATCCGCTATGGCAGCAATAGGCGAATACTTCTCAAAGCTGAAATTGCTAAAACCTTACGTCTTCGCTCCGGATGAGGGGGCTCTTGAACGAGCGAAGACTTTGGCCGGCTATCTTGGTGCTGACTACTCTTTCTTTCAGAAACAACGAGATAGAGAGACAGGAATGATTAGGACGAAGGGGAGAGATTTTGAGATTAAGGACCGCGACGCTATCGTAGTAGATGATATTATCTCCACTGGTTCGACGATAGCTAATGCCGCATCAATCTTACGTGAAGAAGGTGCAAGAGATATCTATGTTGCCTGCACCCACCCCCTCCTACTAGGGGGGGCTAAAGAGAAGATTATTGCCGCTGGGGCGAAAGAGGTTATCGGAACTGATTGTGTTGCAAGCGATGTAAGTCGCATATCTGTGGCCTCTGTCATCGCAGAATTCTTGAGGAAAACTCTGTGAGTGAGAAACTGTTTTTCATTATCTCTGGGGAGCATCCAACGCTACCAGAGGCAGAGTTGAAAGCTATTCTTGAAGCTGAGAACTGCCAGTTTCACCTACTTGAATCTGCCCCAAAACTCTCACTTGTTGAGGCACCTCAATCTTGCCTAGAGGTTGTAAGCACCAGGTCTTCGATGTGCACGATCTCAGGAGTTCATGTTTTGGAATGTCCAAACGATCGAGCCGACATTGAAAAAGCGATCAAAGAGAGTGGTTTATCAAGCGCCTTGAAACCCGGCGACAGTTTCTCTGTTAGAGTTGTGAAGGTCGGCAGAGTACGTGATAACAGAAGTTCAGAGGCCCTTGAGGCGTATGTGGGCAAGATGGTCCAGCAGACTGTACAAGGGCTTTCGGTCGATCTTGTCAGGCCGAGGAAGTCTCTTCTTGGGATCGTGTATGATGGAAAGTTTATTCTAGGTATAGAAAAGTATCGACGTGAACCTGGAGGTTTTTCTCGAAGAAGACCCAGACAAAGACCGGTTTTTCACCCATCAACAATGCCCCCGAAACTTGCACGTTGTATGGTTAACCTAGCTAGGCCCAGGAAGGGAGATCTGATTCTCGATCCTTTCTGCGGGGTCGGTGGGATACTTATTGAGGCTGATCTGATCGGATGTCGAACGCTTGGCTGTGACATAAGACTCAAGAAGGTTCAAGATTCCCTAGTCAACATGAAGTATTTTGGTCTCGAACCGGTTGGAATGGTGCTTGCGGATGCACGGGCTCCACCCTTTAAGGAGATCGATACCATCGTGACGGATCCTCCATATGGAACCGCTGCCTCAACCCATGGATCGACAACTAGAGAGATATTGAAACGGTTCTTCAGGGGGGCTTACGAAATACTTTCCCCGGGGAGTTGCATATGTATAGGTTCACCTAGGAAAGCGGAGATTAACTCGCTTGGAAATGATGCTGGCTTCGATCTCGTGGAACTTCATGAAGTTTATGTTCATCGAAGCTTGACCCGAGTGATATCGGTGTTTAGAAGGAAATAGCTTGCGGGGATGATGATCTCTGGAAGTCATCTTTCTGGGAACTGGTGCAAGTCTACCAACCAAAGATCGAAGCCTTCCAAGCGTTGTAGTTCGACGCGGCTCCGAGCTTCTAATGTTCGACTGCGGAGAGGGGACGCAGCGGCAGATGTTTGCTGCAAGGCTGGGACTCAACAAGAAAATGAAACTCTTTGTAAGTCATATGCATGGCGATCACGTGCTCGGGATACCGGGATTACTTCAAACGATGTCTCTTCTTGGTAGAACCGAAAGACTACAAATCTTCGGCCCCAAAGGTATCAAGAAATTCATAGAATTATTCAACCGAACAGTTCCCTACAACTTGGCGTTCAAACTGCAGATAGACGAGATCGAAGATGGACTCGTGACCAAAGAACAAGAATATGAGGTCTTCTCAGCTTGGGGAAAACATGTAATTCCCTGTTTATCCTACGCCATGGTAGAGAAGCCCAGACCTGGTAGATTCAATGTAAGAATGGCGAAACGTCTGGGAGTGCCCGAGGGGCCGCTCTGGAAGAAACTCCAGATGGGAGAAAGTATCACCATCAAAGGGAGGGCCGTAACTCCAAAGCGGATAGTTGGACCGTCGAGATCCGGCTCCAAAGTAGTGTACATAGCTGACACAAGACCCTGCCCCTCGGTTGAACGTTTGGCTAGAAGAGCTGACTTACTTGTGGCGGAGAGCACATTCGACGATTCGAAGAAGGACAAAGCTTCAGAGTACCTACATTCAACTGCAAGTGAAACCGCTAAACTGGCTCGCAGAGCCAAAGTTAGAAAACTTGCGCTAACTCATATGAGCGCCGCGTACAAGGATCCGAGAATCCTTTTGAGACAGGCCAAGAGAATCTTTCGAAATACTATATTGGCATGTGACCTCTTAAGACTCGAGGTTAAGCCCCTAGAGAAGTAACTGGCGAGCAGATCGAATGCTTTCAGGCAGACCTCTAACAGACTCGATTATTGCGCTTCCATTAAACCCCGACTTGCTCAGTCTAGACGCTACAACTTTCCAGGGCACCGTTCCATCTCCTATCCTGTTGTGACTGTCAACTTTCCCATCGTTATCATGAATATGCAAGTGGACTATGCGTTCACCTTGTCTATCAAAGAAACCCTCAATTTCATTTGTTGTATTTGCATGTCCGATGTCCAGAACCATGTCCGGCGCATTACTGCCCGCAAGCTGATAGAACAGACGAAAATCATCGGCCCCACGCAACAAAAACATGATCAAAGCTGGCATATTCTCGATCACGATTGGAACGTTAACAAGTTCCGCAACCTTGGACAACTCTTTCACAGACGCGACACATGTCTCCATGTCTCGCTGCGGATAGAAAAAGCTCAGTCCAGAATAAGTTCCAGGATGAAACACCCACAGCTTAGCTTCCATCTTTCGAGCATACTTCAACGACTGCGTTAACCGCTCAATCGTCATTCTTCTAAAACTCTCATTTACGGCGGCTATGTTGATATCGGCGAAGGGTGCGTGCACCGTATATTCTATTCCCAACGATCTCTTGAGGTCGAGGAGTTCTCCAGCTCTTTCATCATTAAGCGTTAAAGTATCGTCATCAACGATCTCCCAGAGATCCGTACCATAAGTTTGAATGGCCTCCAAGAGTGAACTGAAAGGTCTGCCAATCAAGTGGAGCGATGACACACCAACCCGCATTATTCTTTCACTCTATCTTGGATACCTGGAGCCAACCAATCTATCACCATGGTTGGGTTGGAACATTGAACTTTCACAGTAATCGGGCCGAGAGGCGACTCTCCCTCCGCGCTACAGAATGAGACGTGATTAACGAATGCAACCTGCTTGTTCAAGTGGAATAGTAGTCCGTTCGTCGTTATCGCAGAGTATAGTAAGGCTCTTGCTGCGTCGCGGATTCTGTCCTGCCTAAGGAGGTTCTGCAATTTTACCAAACATTCTTTTCCAGAACCTCTGCCGCGAACTACGTGAATACTAGGTCTAACTTCCAATTCAGAGACATCTTGTACAGTAACCACATTACTTATTGCGGCAATGATCTTTTCCCGGTCTTCGGTCGGATAAACCATAGCTTCGACTTCCACAGATATTTCATCCAACCTTAGACATCTCCTTTAGGACATCACGGATCTGAAGTCTGAAAGTTTTCGTATCAGCCTCGTTTAGAACACGTCTATCTGCAGAGTCAATAACTTTGGATATACCAAGGCCTAGCTCTCGCTCATCCCTCTCATTGAACTCGTCAATGTCTGCGGGATCATCGCTTCTACCCCTGGCCTTGAGACGGGAATATCTAACTTTTGGTGAAGCCACTACCGCAAGAATGGTAATATTGAAATGTTTTCGAAACTCTTCCACTTCCTCTATGCTTCGGACCCCTTCCACCACCACAGTCTCAGCCTCGTCTCTTTTCATGCGGTCGATCAACATTCTCGCGACCACGAAGGGCCCATCCTTTTTTCTTAAATCAAGCGTGATCATACCCAAATTAGCGGGTGTTGGTTCGAGTCCAAGTCGTTTGGCTTCCTCCCGAACGATATCACCCATCGAGTATACATGATACCCCATTTCTCGCGCAATATTCGAGACGATGGATTTCCCTGCACCAGGCATTCCTGAAATGGCTATGAGCCCTTCGACCATCGATTTCTTAACCACTTCTTCGCTTGATATTCTCAACAAGTTTCAATAGCCTCAGCTATGAATAAATCGGTCACTCAGCTCAGTTGAAATGGGAGATATGCCGAGTGCCGAACGAATTGATTAGGAGTTTCGTAGCGGTAGATTTGAGTAATGACCACGTCTTGCAGAACATCATCGAGACACAACAAATGTTGTCTCGTACCGGAGGAGATCTGAAGCTCGTTGAACCTCAGAACATCCACATAACTCTACGGTTCCTCGGCGAGATCCGGCAAGAACTCGTCCAAGAGATTATTGAACAAATGAAAGAGATTCGATTCTCAGCATTCAAGGCCGAGTTTAGAGGTCTTGGAGTTTTCCCTAGCTTAAACCGTCCAAGAGTAGTGTGGATCGGGATAGAACAAGGTGCTGAGAAATTGGCTGGAATCTTCGAAACCTTGGAACAACGGTTGAGAACACTCAGAGTCGAACCGGATAGAAGAGGTTTCACTCCACACCTAACCATAGCCAGAGTTAGATCCGGAAGGAACAGAGATGAACTCGCTCGGTTAGTATCAGAGATGCAAGATAAAGAATTTGGATCGATAAACGTAAACAGCGTAAGATTAAAGAAAAGTACTCTAACACCCAGCGGACCGATGTACACAGACCTGTACGAACTGCAGGGAACATCGGCTTAGATCCAGTGGAATGTAGTGTGGTTTGATATGAGAGTAAAGAAGAGTAATCCAGCTAACCGCTGTGAATGAGAATGCGTGATTTTGATAGTTTATGTGAACAGGTCTCAATGCGCATTACGCCGAGCCCAAGCGAGAGGCGAAGAATTGAGAACTTGGCGGACGCGATTAAACGGCGTGTAAGCGAAACGTGTGAAAAACTTGAGCTTGAGGCGGAGATTCGAATTGATGGTTCTGTGGCAAAGGACACATGGTTAAGCCGGGAAGCTGACGTCGATATCTTCATGCGGGTTCCACCCCACTTAACTAGAGAAGAGTTTGAACGGAGATGCTTGGAAGCAGCCAAGGCGGCTATGAAAGGATACAAAACCGTGGAAAGATTTGCTGAACACCCCTACTTGGAGGCTTGGGTTGAAGGGGTGAGGATCAACATAGTTCCATGCTACAATGTTGAGAAGGGAAAGTGGCAGAGCGCAACCGATAGAACACCATATCATACCGAGTACATGAAGACTCGCCTTGACGAGAGGCTTAGACGAGAGGTTAGACTCCTCAAGAGGTTGATGAAAACAGCAAACATCTATGGTGCCGAGATCAAGACAGGTGGATTCAGCGGATTCCTTTGTGAGGTTCTGACTCTCAATTCAAATTCTTTCAGGCAAGTTTTAGAGTCGGCTGCAGCGTGGAAGCGGAGACAGACTATCGATGTCGACAACATTTACGCGGGAAGGCAATCTGAGATGTACGATCTCTTCGATGAGCCTCTAATCGTTATTGATCCGGTGGATCCGGTGAGGAACGTTGCCGCTGCTGTGGCTGAAAAAAGACTCTGGGAATTTGTCGCACTCTCCAGAGCGTTGACTAAGAATCCACGCATCGAATTCTTCTATCCACCAACTAGAAAACCTCCAACATCAAAGAAGCTGCAAGCTCAAGCCGAGAAGATCGGATCGAGTTTCATCTTTCTCACTTTTGGAAGAGTAAATGCGGTTGTTGACATCCTGTGGAGTCAACTATACAAGACAGAGAAATCTCTGAGAAATGTACTTGAAGAGAAAGGCTTCACAGTGCATAGATCTGGAGCCTGGAGCAACGAGAAAAACCTCAACGTACTAGTTTTCGAGTTGGAGAGAAATAGAATAGCAAAGACAAGAAAACACCTGGGACCGCAGGTTGAGAGACGTGAAGAATCTGAGAGATTCTTGGCGAAACATCTCCATGCTCCTGATACTTTGGTGGGACCGTGGATTGAACAGGAAAGGTGGAAAGTGTATAAAGCAAGAAACTACGTAGACGCCGCACTGTATCTCAAAGACCATCTTCGAAACGGTGGAAAAGATACCGGGGTTGGAAGCAGAATCGCAAGCACATTGAGAACTGGTTACAGGTTACTTCGAGAAACGGACATAAACAAACTTGCTAATCGAGACGTGGACTTCGCAAGGTTCCTATCTGAATTTCTAACAGGAACGCCAACCTGGTTAAGGTGGGCGGAAGACGCCTAGTCTCGAAAGCCCTCTCGAAGAAAGGTATGCGCGGGTTCTCTGTTATCCTAGAAGTGAGAAAGGAGAAATTGACAAGAGGCTTGAGGAACTCCGCAGGATCGGAGTCAAGGAATTGAATTTTATTGGGAGACAGAAGATAGGTAACGTGAACGTCCTCGGAAAAGGCTGCGTCGGCATAGTAATTGCTGCACACCTCGATTCAGGGAAAGTGGCTTTGAAGATACGGAGGACCGACGCCAACAGAACGACTATGGAACGAGAAGCAAGAATGCTGGAGATAGCCAACTCTGTGAGCGTTGGCCCCAAACTTCTTGGGACAAGTGAGAATTTTCTTGTTATGGAACTGTTTGAAGGCGACCTCATCGAAGACTGGATCGCGCATCCTGACTTAGAGCGGAATAAAGAGATAGTAATAGGACTGTTGCGGGATGTTCTTGAACAATGTTTCCGGCTTGATAAAGTCAGACTTGATCATGGAGAATTGAGCCAGGCGCGAAAACACATTCTGATAGAAACGGGACAGGCTAGAATTCTCGATTTTGAAACTGCTAGTATTATGAGGAAACCAAAGAACCTGTCCAGTGTATGTCAATACCTTTTCGTCTCAAGCCATGTTGCCCAAACAATGGAGACTATTCTTAGCAGGATTGATCTCAATCAACTGAAGAACGCCTTAGCCGCCTACAAGCAGGTCAAGAACATAGATTCCTACAATCAGGTACTAGGTGCCTGCCGCTTGCTGTGAGGAGTTCTGACCGTTCGCTGCAGTTAAGCCATTATGGTGGGGCAGACGAGACTATGGTTCAAATGCATGATAGTCTATGGCATTCCGAGTTGATTTCTCTGCTTCAGCTCAGTAACTGTTCGGTTTCAGCCGGCCGCACCATGCTGTACGACGACGAAACGGTTGTTGTGGTAGTTAATGGTGGGAGAAGAATTTCCTAGAACTCCTCTTCAGTTTTGTAGTCACTTCTTTCACCCGCAAAGAAAAAGTTGGGAGATTCAGAAATTGCTTATGTATTTTCGTCCTTATTCCACCAGTTTTTCAGCTTCTTCTGCCGTGACAGCTACCATTGACTCAGAGTGGGCGAGATCACCAAACTGCATCGACACCTTCATGTGAGCTTTCTCATTGGGGC
>Ga0315280_10008131_pt1 | contig 13826 bp, 8 predicted proteins | sample YL17G06_40_MG_FD_203697 | JGI IMG/M metagenome (GOLD analysis project Ga0315280, IMG submission 203697) | Sediment microbial communities from Yellowstone Lake, YNP, Wyoming, USA - YL17G06_40 | ecosystem: Environmental > Aquatic > Freshwater > Lake > Sediment | place: USA: Wyoming | collected...
CCAGGCTTATGAGAAGCAGCTCCAAGCTTACCTGGAGAATATCAAGCATGAGGCAGAAAAGGCAGAGAAACATCTCACTGAAGCCAACCTGCGTTTGGTGGTCAGCGTCGCCAAGAAACATATTGGAAGAGGTATGTCACTCCTCGACCTCATCCAGGAGGGGAATATCGGACTAATTAGAGCCGTGGAGAAATTTGATTACCGTAAAGGATATAAATTCAGCACCTATGCCACGTGGTGGATTCGTCAAGCTATCACTCGGTCTATAGCTGACCAGGCTCGGACTATCCGCATCCCGGTTCACATGGTTGAGACCATCAATAAACTGCTACGGGTAAGCCGTCGTCTGGCTCAGGAATATGGGCGAGAGCCTACCGCCAAGGAAATCGGCAAAGAAATGGAAATACCCCCGGAAAAGGTCGGGGAGATAGTCAAGGTATCCCAACTGCCGGTATCGTTAGAGTCACCAATGGGTGAGGAGGAAGACAGCCACCTGGGTGACTTTATAGAAGACCGCAATGCTTTGCCGCCGGCTGACGCCGCCTCCAGGCAGCTACTTAAAGAGCAGATTGATACCGTGCTCTCCAGCCTCAGCCCCCGTGAGCAACGGGTACTCCAGCTAAGATTTGGGCTTGAGGATGGGCGAAGCCGAACCCTGGAGGAAGTGGGCAAGGAGTTTAATGTAACCAGAGAGCGAATCCGCCAGATTGAAGCCAAGGCACTACGCAAGCTCCGCCACCCCAGCCGAAGCCGAAGGTTAAAGGACTACCTGGAATAATAAAAACTAGCTAAACATTCCTCTTAAATTCGGCGGTAGTTTACCGCCAATACCCAGCTTCATCAGCTTCTGCATCTGACGGAACTGGTTAAGGAGCTGATTAACATCCTGTGGCGTTACCCCGCTCCCCCCGGCGATGCGGCGGCGACGGCTACCATCAATAATATTTGGATTATGCCTCTCCTCAAGGGTCATAGAAAGTATCATTGCCTCAACCTTCTTTAGCTGCTTCTCTTCCATGCCAGCCGGCAATCGGCTAGCCAGGTGTGAGACCCCTGGCAGCATCTCCACCAGTTGAGCTACAGGTCCCATCTTCTTGACCTCTCTTAGCTGAGATAAAAAGTCGTCTAAATCAAAGCTGGCCGTCCGCACCTTCTTCTCCAGCTCCTTGACCCGCCGCTCATCGAAGGTCTTTTCCGCCTTCTCAATGAAGGTCAGCACATCACCCATACCCAGGATACGGGATGCCAGACGGTCAGGGTAAAACGGCTCAAAGGCGTCGACCTTCTCACCGATACCGATAAACTTGATAGGCACGCCGCTAACCCACCGAATGGAAAGAGCCGCCCCACCACGAGCATCCCCATCCATCTTGGTCAGGATAAGGCCGGTCAAGCCTAACCTGGAATTAAACTCCTCCGCCATCCGCACCGCATCCTGCCCGGTCATGGCATCAACCACCAGCAGTACCTCAGCCGGCTTTAGCTCCTCTTTGACCTCAGCCAGCTCCTGCATCATTGGCTCATCTATATGGAAACGACCAGCGGTATCAACTATAACCCAGGTAACAGCTAGCTCCTTTGCCTTGCTCAAAGCATGGACACAAACATCCTTGCTCCCGGAGCCAGCCGCCTCCCGATAAACTGGAATGTCAATCTGGTCACCCAGAGTAACTAGCTGCTCTATAGCCGCCGGTCGGCGGTTATCGGCTGCCACCAAGAGCGGGCGCTGCCCGGAATGCTTGAGATAAAGGGCTAGCTTGGCGGCGGTGGTGGTCTTGCCGCAGCCCTGCAACCCCGCCAGCATGGCTACAGAAGGTAGGTGCGGCGCTGCTACCAGGCGGCTTTGCCCCTCACCCAACGTTTTAATAAGCTCCTCATTGACAATCTTAATTATCTGCTGGGCTGGGGTCAGGCTTTGCAATACTTGAGCACCAAGGGAGCGCTCCCTCACCCTGGCAGTAAAATCCTTGACCACTTTAAAGTTTACGTCTGCCTCAAGAAGGGCTAACCGAACCTGGCGCAGGGCATCATCTATATCCTTCTCCCCGAGCCTGCCCTTGCTGCTCAGCCCCCGAAATACTTTAGCTAACTTGTCACTGAGAATCTCAAACATAATCTCATTCTAATTGGGGGAGAGACTAGCAGTCAAGCTGGAATTCTATCTACGCAACCCTCCCCCTTATCCTCCTCCCTTGATAAGTGAGGGGGAGATTATTTTAAAAGAGAGGCGAAGCCTCTCTTAAACTCTCCTGAATAGAAGGGGATAGTTAAGGCGCAAGACAAAATTAAATACGGGGTATCTAAGAGGGGCGTTAGCCCCTCTTTTTAATTTCCGGGGTGAGGTAGATAAATAATCACTTAATTATGCTAAAATAGGCAAAACGGAGTTTCACCAATGATTCCCATCAAGCTAGCAATGCGCAATTTTATGTGCTACCGGGACAATGTGCCGCCGCTTCATTTTGATGGCATCCACCTCGCCTGCATCTGCGGCAATAACGGCAACGGCAAGTCGGCTCTGATTGATGCTATGACCTGGGCACTGTGGGGCAAAACCAGAGCTAAGAGCGATGACGACCTCATTCACCAGGGTCAGACGGAGATGGAGGTGGAGTTTGACTTCGCCGTAGGTCAGCAACCATATCGCATTATACGCAAGCACTCCAAGCCAAAGCGGCGGGGGCACTCGGGACGAAGCAGCCTAGACTTACTCATAGCTAGTGGTGATAGCTTCAAGTTAATCTCAGGTGATAGCATAACCCAGACCCAGCAGAAGATTATTGACATCCTGCACATGGACTACGCCACATTCATTAATAGCGCCTTCCTCAAGCAAGGTCACGCTGATGAATTCACCAAGCAACCCCCGACTAAACGCAAGGAGGTGCTAGGTAATATCCTGGGGCTGTCCTTCTATGACGAGCTTGAGGAACAGGCTAAAGAATTAGCCAAACACCAAGAAGCAGAAGGGGCGCAACTTGACAGCGCTATCAAGGATATCAGCGAGGAATTAGCCCAAAAGCCAATCTATGAGGCTGAGCTGAAACAGGCACAGACCAGGCTCACTGAAGTCGAAAAAGTATTGGCGGAGCAGGAGTCACGGCTTAATAGCCTCAGGCAGAAAAAGGAAGCTCTGGAAAACAAGAGGCTGCAACTGGCTCAGCTAGAGGAGCATATAGCCGCCATAAAAGGGGAATTGGAACGCCGCGACGAAGAAGTCAGACAGCATCACTCCCGGGTCAAAGAGTATGAAGCGGTAATAGCCCAGCGCTCAACTATAGAAGAAGGCTATGCCCAATTAACTGAAGCTAGAAGGCAAAATGATGAACTAAACCAAAAGCTGGGGTTACTGGTTAAATTAAGGGAGAGTAAGAGCCAGTTAGAAATGAGTATAGAGCGGGCACAGGCAGCCCTAATTACCGAACATAAACTAGCTCAAAACAAAATCACCGAGCTAGAAGCCACTTCCCAGAGACTACCCCAACTCAAAATTGAGCTAAAGCAGGTAAAAGCGCAATGGCAGCAGCTGGCTGAACAGGAAGAGAAGCTAGGCAGAAAAAAGCAAACCAGCCAGGAGTTACGGACACAGCTCAACTATCTAGAGTCCAGCCAGACCACCCTGGAACGGGAAATAGCCGAGATAGAAGAAAAGCTCAACCTCCTGTTAACCCAGGATGGAACGACATGCCCGTTATGTGAAACTGAAGTGGGTAGAGATGGTTTAAAACGAATTGAAGCAAAATACGCCGCTGAGAGGGATAGCAAAGCTGACCGTCTAAAGTCAAATCAAGCTGAGCTGGTAAGCAAGAAAAAAGAGCTTGAGTGGCTGGAAGGCGAAATATCACCGCTAGAAGCAAAGTTAAATCAGGATAAAGCCTCAGCCCAGGGCAGAGCCAGCGTCCTTAATAAAGAAATTAGTGAAGCCCAGGCGGCAGATAACCAGCTCAATGAGGCAAGGAAAAGACTGACTGAGATTGAACAGCAACTAGCCAGGAAGGATTTTGCCGTTATGGAGCAACAGGCATTAGCTCAGCTTGAGGGGGAACTAGCCAAGCTTGACTACAATTCACAACAGCATGAGCAGGTCCGCCATCGCCTCAGCCAACTGGAACAATATGAAAGCCCCAAGCGAAAACTGGAGGAAGCCGATAGGCTTATCAATCAAGAGAAAGAGGCGGCTTGTAAGGCTGAGGAAGCCAGCCAGGAGCTCCGCCGCAGGCTAGAGGTTGACAACCAAAAAAGGCAAGAGCTAAGCGAAGACCTAAATGCCCTCCCCCAGCTAATCACCGATTTGACCCGGGCTGAAACTGATTACCAGGCGCTCGCCAGCCAGCAAAAGCAAGCCCAGGAGCTCATGGGGAACGTTAAGGCAAAACTGGAGCGCTGCTCTGAGCTGGAGATAAAAAAGAGGGAAAAGGAAAAGCTACTGGGTCAAGCATCACGGGAAGAGAAAATCTATAAAGACCTCGCCCAAGTCTTCGGCAAAAAGGGGATACAAGCCCTGCTCATTGAGATGGCACTGCCTGAAATTGAAGCTGAAGCCAATCGACTGCTGGGACGGATGACAGATAACAGGATGCATGTGAAAATTGAAACCCAGCGGGAAACCAAAAAGGGAGATGTTATTGAAACCTTAGATATAAATATTGCCGATGAGCTAGGAACACGAAATTATGAAATGTTCAGTAGTGGCGAAGCCTTTCGCATTAACTTTGCCGTTCGCATTGCCCTGTCCAAGCTATTAGCCAGACGAGCCGGGGCACCACTACCCACCCTGGTCATTGATGAAGGCTTTGGCACTCAAGATATCACCGGCATAGAAAAACTTAAGGAGGCAATAAACTCTATTCAGGACGACTTTGACAAGATACTGGTCATTACCCACATGGAGGAAATGAGAGACGCCTTCCCCACCCGGATTGAGGTTATCAAGACCGCCGAAGGCTCAACGCTTGAAGTGAGTTAATTTACAAGCCAAGGTCGGGAGCAATCTCCTTCATTGCCTCCAGCCCTAACTCAATAAACTGGTCAAGCTCAAGCCCGATGTCAGTGCATTGAGCGATTTGCTCTCTATTCGCCCCGGCAGCAAAACTCTTCTCCTTAAACCTCTTCCTCACCGACCTAACCTCAACCCCAGCCAATTTTTTATCCGGGCGAACCAGAGCGGCAGCAATTATTAAGCCAGTTAGCGGGTCAACGCAAAACAGGGCTTTGTCAAGCTTTGTCTCCAAGGGAATGCCGTGGGTTTGGTTATGGCATAGTATGGCATTAGCCATAGCCTCACTGGCGCCTAACTCCCTGGCCAGGTCAGCCCCCAGCTTACTATGGGTAGCCATATCTCCCTCGGTGAGCTCCATGTCTATATCGTGCAACAGCCCGGTAAGCCCCCACTCCTCCTCATCCTCACCAAGGCGCCTGGCTAGAGCCCGCATAATAGCCTCGGTAGCCAGCATGTGCTTTATTGTGTTTTCATTCTCTATATTGGCTCGGATAGAGTCAAGTGCTTCCTCTCGGGTCACCTTAGCCTCCTTTCCTGTCGGCAGAAATAGCTAACCGGTCAGAGCATACTCTCTATGTAATACCCAGCTTAAATACTGGCCAGTGGCTGAAGCCTTCTCATGAGCTATCTCCTCAGGTGTGCCGGTGGCGACAATATAGCCACCCCGGTCACCAGCCCCCGGCCCAAGGTCAACAATATGGTCGGCATTCTTAATCACATCCAGGTGGTGCTCAATGACCACCACGGTATTACCACCATCAACCAGACGCTGCAAGACCCGCAGTAGTACCGCCACATCCTCAAAGGAAAGACCGGTAGTTGGTTCATCAAGGATATAGAGCGTCCTGCCGGTAGACCGCCGCGATAGCTCGGTTGCCAGCTTCACCCGTTGCGCCTCGCCACCGGAGAGGGTGGGGGCTGGCTGACCGAGACGGATATACCCCAGCCCCACATCCCACAATGTCTCCAGCTTAGCTTTCACCTTGGGGAAATGGTCAAAGAAGGCAAGCGCCTGCTCCACAGTCATATCCAGCACTTCAGCGATGTTCTTGCCCTTAAACCTAATCTCCAGAGCCTCACGGTTATAACGCTTCCCCTTACACACCTCACAGGGAACAGTAACATCAGGCAGGAACTGCATCTCAATCTGGATAAACCCCTCCCCGCGACAGGCCTCACAACGCCCACCCTTAACATTAAATGAGAACCGACCCGGAGCATAGCCTCTCATCCGAGCCTCAGGAACAGTGGCGAAAAGCTCACGGATAGGGGTAAAGGTTCCGGTATAGGTGGCGGGGTTGCTGCGGGGGGTGCGCCCGATAGGAGACTGGTCTATATTAACCACCTTATCAATATGCTCAACACCAATGATACCATCACAGTCGCCCGCCCTCTCCCGCGACCGATAGAAGAGCTGCGCCAGCTTTCTATACAAAATCTGGTCAATAAGGGTGCTCTTACCACTACCGGAAACCCCGGTGATACAGACAAACTTGCCCAGAGGAATAGGGACGTCTATATTCTTCAGGTTATTCTCTCTCGCCCCCTTGATTACGAGCTCCTTGCCTGAGCCGGGGCGACGCTTGCAGGGTAACGGAATCTGCCTGGCTCCGCTGAGATACTGACCAGTTATTGATTCCTGGCAACCCATAATATCAGCCAGAGTCCCTGTAGCCACAATCCACCCCCCGTGCTCCCCAGCTCCAGGTCCCATATCAATAATGTAGTCAGCCGCCCTCATCATGGCTTCATCATGCTCAACAACCAGTATGGTATTACCCAGGTCTCTCAGCCGCTTCAAGGTCTCAATCAAACGAAAGTCGTCGGCTGGGTGCAGCCCTATTGTCGGTTCGTCACAGATATAAAGCACCCCCATAAGCCCGCTGCCAATCTGGGTTGCCAGCCGAATGCGCTGTGCCTCGCCACCGGAAAGGGTAGCCGAGGGGCGGTCAAGGGTAAGATAATCCAGACCAACATCCTTGAGGAAGCCGAGGCGGGCTTGAATCTCCTTGATAATCTGGTGGGCTATCATCTGCTCCCGCTCAGTAAGCACCGCCTTCCTACCATCACCGCCAGTAGCGGCAAACCACTCCAGTGCCTGGGTAACCGACATTGAGCTAACCTCAACAATATTTTTACCACCAACGGTCACCGCCAGTGACTCCGGCTTAAGCCGCTTACCCTGACAAACGGGGCACGGTCGGGAGACCATATAGCGCTCAATCTCAGCCCGGGAGTGCTCAGACTCGGTGTCTCGGTATAGTCGTTCCATACGGGGGATTACCCCCTCGTAACCGGTAAAGTATCCCCTAACATGACCAAACCGATTTCGATATCTAACTAGCTCCCCCTCCTCACCATAAAGTACCAGCCTAAGCTGATGCTCATCTAGCTGCTTAATCGGGGTATGAGTGGAAAAATCATAACGTCGGGCTAAAGACTCAAGCTGGTCATAATACCAAGTTTGCCATTGCCAGGGACGAATGGCTCCTTGAGCAATAGACAATTCTTTATTGGGTATAACCACTTCAGGGTCTATCTCCAGCTTGACCCCTAAGCCAGTGCAGGCAGGACAGGCGCCGTGGGGTGAATTAAAGCTAAAGGTTCTCGGGGCAATCTCACCCAGGCTAATCCCACAGTAGACGCAGGCAAAGTGCTCCGAGAATAAAAGTTCCTCGTCATCAACGATAGACACCAGCACCACCCCAGCCCCCAGCTTTAGGGCGGTTTCCACTGAGTCAGCAATGCGACTCTGGCTCCCGGATTGCCCCGTTACCAGTCTGTCCACCACCGCCTCAATGGTATGCTTCTTATTCTTATCCAGCCGAATCTCCTCAGACAGGTCATGGGTATGCCCATCAACCCGAACCCGGGAATAGCCCGCCTTGCGCAAATCATTAAACACCGTTTGATACTCACCCTTACGGTCTCTTATCAGTGGCGCTAAAATCATGATGCGGCTACCAGTGGGGATATTTTGAATGGCATCAACAATCTGCTGCACTGTCTGCACCGTAATCTCTCGTCCGCACTTGGGACACTGGGGGTGCCCGACACGGGCAAAAAGTAGCCTCAGGTAATCATAGGTCTCGGTCACCGTGCCCACGGTGGAGCGAGGATTCCTACTAGGACCCTTCTGGTCAATGGAAATGGCCGGGCTTAAGCCTTCAATATAATCAACCTCGGGCTTCTCCATCCTGCCCAGGAACTGGCGAGCATAAGCCGATAACGACTCAACATAGCGACGCTGCCCCTCAGCATAGATGGTATCAAAGGCCAATGAACTCTTGCCCGAGCCGGAGACACCGGTGATAACCACCAGCTTATCCCGAGGGATAACTACATCTATATTTTTGAGGTTGTGCTCCCGAGCCCCTTTAACAACGATACTATCTAACAGCATGCCCCCACCCTTTTCTAGTCAAACTTTATTGTAACACTAGACCTAAAACACAACAAGGGCAAAAAGGTAAGAAAAGAAATCACCTGGAAAGAGTTTAAGACGCATCGTATTTGACAAGGTGCCACGAAATCCCACCGCTAAGGTGGAGCCAAGGCCAAACCGCTCTACTGCAGCAATTCCATAATATGCATTACCTTTACCGGCACCTTGTTACGCACAATACTGTCAATTAACTGAATCTCACAGCCGGGACAGCTACTGACTACAATATCAGCCCCGGTTGACTTAATCGCCTCCACCTTCTTATCAGCAATCTGCTTGGATAGGTCATAATAATAAATGCTAAATGCCCCCGCCATACCGCAGCACCTATCGGCATTGGGCATTTCAACGTATTGCACATCGGGTATTGACCTTATTATCTGCCTTGGCTGGCTGGTTATCCCCAGGTGGCGACCAAGATGACATGGGTCATGCCAGGTAACCTTCTTATCCCTAGCCTCAGCCGAAGGCTGGTAAGCTGATGCTGGCAGTTTCAGCACATCAACCAGGAATTGAGAAATATCTTTTACCTTTTCACCAAACCTGGTGTAAGCCTCTTTTCTCTCCGGGGTATCAGCGAGAAACTTGGCGTAGTCCTTAAGCGCCGAGGTGCAGGTAGCACAGTCAGTAACCACATAATCCAAATCAGTAAATGCCCTGACATTGGTATCAGCCATCTTTCTCCCGGTGTCAAAATCGCCAGCCCCGAGAAATACTGGTGCCCCACAGCAGCCCTGCTCTTTGGGCATCACCACCTCCACCCCGTTCCTGTTCAGGAAATCAACTATATGCTTACCTAATTCTGGCAAGACAAAATCGGTCATACAGCCGGTAAAGTAGCCCACCCTCATCTTGGTGTCAACACCGGCTGGCGGCTTATTCACTACTGGAACCATCTGCCGTAAAAACCTAGGGGCAATTTGAGGTATATTTCTACCCTTGCCCAGAGCCGAAAGGAACATGGATAAATGCCTGATTGTGCCCTCGGTCTTGGGGAGGAAGATGCCCTGAAACCAGGAGGCGAAGCGAACCACGTTACCAAAAAGGGTACGCCGGGGTAGAAGCCAACGATAGATAATATTGTAGGGAAATTTTAATCCCCTAGCCTTAACTGTATCTGCCCTAGCAGCAACGATAATATTGGGAATGTTAGCCCTAGCTGGACAATTGGTGGTGCAGGCCATGCACAGGGTGCACTTATTAAGTCGGTCGGCATACTCTTTAGTATAGTCTAACTCCCCAGCCAGCAGCCCCCTAATCATCATATTCTTGCCCCTGGCTACAGAAGACTCTATCCGCTCTTCCTGATATACCGGGCAAAAAAAGGTGCAGAAGCCACACTTCATGCACTGGCTTAAGTCACCTTCAAACCTCTTTATTTCGTTAAATTTTTCCTTAACTGCCATCTCACACCCTTTCTCCCCTATTAAGGGAAGGGGAAACTAATTGTATAAGAAAGGCTTTGCCTCTCTTTAACTCTCCTTACCCTAGAGTAGTCATCACAGAATCTTACAGGAGCTTGGGGACCTTGTCACAAGGGAAATTTTTAGGTGATTATACCCCTTCCAAACTCGCCATGGCAAGGAGACAGGGATAAACCTGTTTTGCAGAAAAATCTTCGATTTTTCGGTGATGAAAGGGAGTGAGGTAGACAAAAGCCAGGTTTTAATGAAATCTAAACCCCATTTTTATGGTTAATTAATGCCAGCAGCTTAAGATGGAATCAGCAAAAAAAGAAGGATTCAAAAAACATGTTAGACGGGATAATAACTTTGTATAATCTTATATGGTTAATAATAAATGGATACAATTATTGCCCTTTAATTATAAGTAGATTTAATCCAGAGATTAGAAAGAACAATCTTGAGACACTTGCCTTAGAACCGAAAATTTCAATTCTACTTCCAGCCTACAAAGAAGGGGAAATACTCGAGGAATGTGTTAAAAGACTTTATGGGGCGGATTACCCATCTGATAAGTTAGAACTAATCTTACTTACTGAGCGGGATGATAAAGAAACGAATGACATTGCCAAAAAATTAAAAGAGAGGTACCCGTTAAAACACGTGATTGTCGAGGAAACCAAGGAACCGAGAGGAAAACCAAGAGCCTTGAACCAAGGCTTAAAATATGCAAATGGAGAAATCGTTGGAGTGATAGATGCTGAAGATTTGATTTCTCCGGATTTGTTTAAAAAAATTGCCTATAAGATAAAGGTTGAAGGCTTTCATGCTGTTCAAGGTATATTAGATATGGCTAACCATTATGACGGCTGGAAGAACCAACAATTTAGAGGAGAATATGGCTACTGGTTTAGAACGTGCTTACCGGCACTGGCAAGGTCAGGTTTTCCTGTTCCCCTCGGTGGTACGACTAATTTTATTAAGAGAAATGTACTAGAAGAATTGGGTGGATGGGATTCTTACAATGTTACAGAAGATTTTGAACTAGGTTTAAGGTTATACAATGAAGGAAAAAAGACTGCTGTAACATGCCCTATTACAGGAAGAAAAAGAATAGTTGAAGATAAATATCAAGTGGACTTATTTGATTCTGTGACTAGGGAAGAATCGCCTGTTTCCTGGCGTTCTTGGCTTAAACAGAGAACAAGATGGCAAAGGGGCAAAATACAAACTCTTAAGAAATATATAAGTAACCCACCTAAAGGGATAAGGAGAAAATTCCATACTTTGATGACTTGTTTTTCTCCTCATCTAGGAATAATAAGTTTGTCTGGGATTGCATTCAGTATTTATGCTTTTTTAAGTAACACCGAGCTCTCGACACTTATTAGAGGACTGACCTATGCTAATCTTGGAGCGACCGGAGGATGTATGTACATGCAGGCTAAGGGGTATCTAGATGCAACAAGAGGTGAGGCTATCAGGTTTAGAAAGCTAAGGGCACTTGAGAATGCTATCACCTTGCCTGGATACTGGATAGCGCAGTGGATTGCTGATTTAAGGGCTATTAAGCAAGAATATTTTGAGGAAAGGAAGATTTTTTGGGAGAAAACTCCTCATACGGGCAGGCATTTAAAGGAAGGCGCTTATGACAAGTGGTCAATCAATGTCACCAGATTATGAAAAGGATTTGTTTGACCGCAATAGGGAGGTGATTAAAGAGGGTCAGGTAGATAAACAATCTCTATTCTTCCCATATTTTGCCCGGGTTAAGGATATTATTGGGGTCTAACATTCTCTTTATCTTCTTCATTATGTCAAGGGCTACCGGGTCCATAGCTCTCTTAAGAAAGCGTTGCTTCTCCAGACCGATACCGTGCTCCCCGGAGAGGACACCGCCTAAAGACAGTGCTGCTTCAAATATCTCCTCCATCGTCTTCTGGGCTTTGGCAAAATTCTCTTTATCCCTGATGTCAGTAAATATAGATGGGTGAAGATTACCGTCGCCGGCGTGACCCAGGTATTGAATGAAGAAGCCAGTCCTTTGGGATATCTCGCCCAGCTTGCGGATAAACTCAGCCAGCTTATCCCGGGGGACGGCGACATCCTCAGCCATAACGGTATGGGCAGCGCCAAAGACAGCGGCAAAGCCACCGCTCCTCATCTTCCAGTACATAGCTGCCTCATTGGCATCCTTGGCTACCTTAACCTCTTTAGCCCCGCTCTTCTTCAGGATGTCAACAATCTGCTCCGACTCCGCCTCCACCGCAGCCGGGGAACCATCAGCCTGCAACAGAAGCAGAGCCTTGGCATCTACCGGCAGACCCATGGGTGTCATTTCCTCAATCCGACGGATGACAAAATTGTCCACAAACTCAACCTTTGCCGGCACCACCCCGCTAGCCATAATATTAGATACCGCCTGCCCACCCACCACCATATCATCAAAAACAGCCATCATCGTCTTGCTGGCTGGCGGCATAGGCAACAGTCTCAGGGTTATCTTGGTTATTATCCCCAGGGTCCCCTCAGAGCCGGTAAACAGCATCAGCAGCTCATACCCGGTGCGATTTTTGACCGTCACCCCGCCGAGCTTCATAACATAGCCGTCGGCTAAAACCACCTCCAGACCGAGGACATATTGCTTGGTTACCCCGTACTTCACGCAGTAGGGACCACCAGCGTTCTCAGCTACAGTACCACCTATAGTGCAGCCAAGGAAACTCTGCGGGTCGGGGGGGTAGAACAGACCCTGCTTAGCCAGGGCGTTATTGAAGTCCTGAAGGACTACACCAGGCTCAACAGTAGCCGTTAAATTAGTCTTATTTATATCCAGGATTTTGTTCATCCTGGTGGTGCACAGGACAATGCCCCCCTTTATCGGGATTGAGCCACCGCTGACATTAGTGCCAGCCCCCCTCGGGGTAACCGGAATCTTGTTCTCGTTAGCCAGCTTCAGAATCTGAGACACCTGCTCAGTAGTTGTTGGCAGCACCACCACATCAGGCAGGTGAGCCCAGGTAGTGGTGCCGTCATAGGAATAGGCATTCAGGTCCTCCTTGGCGGTTAAAACTGCCTCTTTTCCGGCAATCTTCTGTAGTTGTGATATAATCTTCGCTTCCAGCATTTTGCCCCCCTTCAAAATTAGTGACAAACTTTCATTGAAGCAGCCTTCTCCTCGGCGAGCAAAGCGGCACCCAGGGCAGCCACAATCTGCGGCTCCTCGGGAACCAAAAGGCGACGACCTAATCCTTCCTCTATGCTCTTGACCAGCCCGATATCCTTGGCGCCACCACCCACCACGGCGCAATCAGGCTCAATCCCGAGCCTCTCCACCATGGTCTGGATTTTAGCCGCTAAAGTCCGGTGAAGACCAGCCAAAATATCCTCCTTTACCGCCCCCTCAGCAATCCGGGATATTGCCTCCGATTCAGCGAATACGGCACAGCCAGTATTGAAGTCAACCCTGCTTTGAGACTTGAGGGATAGCTCACCGATGTCTTCCAGGTCAATCTGCAACACCCGGGCAATCACCTGGAGGAAACGTCCGCTCCCGGCGGCACATTTTTCGCTTAATAAAAAGGCAGTAGCCCTCCCCCTATCATCCAGCTTAAACACCCTAGTGAATTGTCCACCAATATCAATCACCGTCCGGGCAGCGGGAAATAGATAGAATACACCCCTAGCCTGACAGGATATATCGGTAGCCACCTGGTTGGAAAAGGAGACACTGGCGGCGCCATAACCGGTAGCCACAGTATAATCTATGCCGTCAAAGGATAGCTTTGCCTTGGTCAAAGCTTTCCCCGCCACCTCCTCAGCAGTGAGCTTATAATTCCCTCCCGAGGGTATTATATGGTAGGATATAATTTTACTTTTGGCCATTACTACTGCTTTAGAAAAAGCAGAGCCGATATCAACGCCAGCAACATAAATCATTCCTATTTTAGAACCCCATCCCCTGTATCCCCTTCCCCTT
>Ga0315280_10008132_pt1 | contig 13826 bp, 18 predicted proteins | sample YL17G06_40_MG_FD_203697 | JGI IMG/M metagenome (GOLD analysis project Ga0315280, IMG submission 203697) | Sediment microbial communities from Yellowstone Lake, YNP, Wyoming, USA - YL17G06_40 | ecosystem: Environmental > Aquatic > Freshwater > Lake > Sediment | place: USA: Wyoming | collected...
GCGTTAGTGGCTTTTTGTGTTTAGATACGGCTACAATACACGCGGATGCTGGAGTTTCAAGTATTTTATATTTTCAAACTGAGGCAACTTCGCTTATTCTGGGCTTAACCATACTATTGAGGAGTGTGAAATCTGTAATTTCCCTGTCTTCACGGTTTCTTTCGTTTTGGTCAAGTTCTTCCACTGCGTATATCTTCAGAAGACGCCTCATCAATAAATGCTGGAGCATATGAGTACGGTAAGACGTGCAGCGGGAACGCATCTGTTTTTCTGAGAGACTAATAACCACCTTGGGTATTTCAGCAGAGGGTATGTCTCTAATGCCACTATCCACAGATACAATGATTTTCAGGATAGTGCCACGGTCGATACCAAATTTGCAGCGTTCACGTTCTTCTTCCGGAACATTCGGGTCTGCCTGTTTCCTTGCCCAGAGGTGGATAATGTCAAGATCGCGCTGGCGTTTGAACTGCGCCCGGTAAAGATGCCTATCAAGGTTTCTGTCGAGAGTAGTAAACCAGAAACTCTTCAATTCCCTCTCGTCTGGGGGACGTGCTGAGAAGGGGCCAAATATTATCTCGTGGATGTCAAACTCGAGCAATAACCCAGCCATCACCTTGGGCTCTCAAAAAATATTCTTCACTTCTGAACCATCAGCGGACTCTTTAAGAAACGAGAACTTTTTGGTGAGTTTCTTCTTTACATCATCTATATCATCGTTACTGAGAATTTCTAAGACTATGCCGCCTTGTAGAGCTTTGTGATAATATTTGCAGAGTATTGTGCTTCCAGCATAGTGGGCTACAAACCCGTCCCACGGGGTGCGAGTAGGGCGCATTTCCCAAATATCCGACAGCACAGCTCCAGTTCTCTCGAAATAATCCTGCAACTGATATAACCAAAAGTCTTTGCTCGAGGGAGGCGGCGAACGCACGCCTACATTCTCGGCAACTAAATACGTACTCAGGTATTCGCCCCTTCTTCTTCCTCTACTGAGTCCTTTGTACTTTGGCATTTTATCTTCTTTAATTATGTTCTGCAAGCCTTATGAAGCTTGCGGCAATACTCCGCGCGCAAGGAGCACAATCTCCGCTAACAAGAATAACCAAAATAACAAGTAAGCCATCGTCTCGTGGATTTCTTCGTGCCAGTTGTTCCACGGACGCTGAATCTGTGCCTATTGTAGCCCTCATATCTTTTCTGCCGCCCCCTTCTAACATCCAACAGGTGAATGATTAGTCAATTTGTCATGGTGTCAGTAAGGGATTAAGATGAATGCAGGCTTTCATACTTGAGGAAAGACTCGCTGACCTTGCGGGAGCACACGAAAAGGTGGAAGCGCAGGAGAACTGAGGCGGCTCGATATCTTGTCGGCTATCAGGTGTGCCGAGAAAGGGGAGTGCGATATGAACAATGTTGCGGCAAAGAGCACCGAGTACAGATTCTTCAATACCCGAAGCAAGGATGAGTACTCTGTGGTTTGCAGCGTGAAGGGCTGTTGGCGCCGGTCTCCTTGGGCGAGTTCGCGTGAAAAAGCCATCAGGAAGTGTAAGAAGCATGGGTGGAGAGTCAGAGGGGGAAAAGCGGCCTGCCCCCACTGCCTCAATGCGGAGAGGCATGGCCGAAGGGAAATAACATTTGAGAAACAAGAAGGTGATAACAAGGGGCAGCCAGTCTGCAGGTAGTGCACCCGGTCCAGTCCACTTGAGCAAGGCTGTCCGTTTGCACGGCGAAATCCGAACACCCGGAGAGCGACTATAGTCGCTCGCTGCCCGTTTTGCATTTTACACACTTGGAGGCAATTGGTCAAGAAAGGAGGTGCTGCAATGGATAAGAATGCAGGCTTGCCTGCTGCTGGGTGGGGGCAGCAGAATGTTATCAGGCGCTCTCGTGTTGTGGGCCTTGCGGCTCGGCCGACTCAGTTTCTATTTGCATTGGATGTATCCCCGTCCATGGATGAGAAGGTGAGCAAGGGGACGTCACAGACGAAGTTAGAAGCGCTCAAGGAAGCACTCATTGAGGCGGCGCGCTATCTTTCCTCTCTGAAGCACGCAGATAAGGTCATTGTAAGTATCATTCTTTTCAGCACTGGAGCGTGGGTCCTGAAAAAGCAGGTAACGGTCGCTGAAGTCCTCTCTCTGGACCTCAATATTGGCTTGCTCAACAGCCTGCTCAGACGCTGGACCACAGCGATCGGCAAGGGGATTCGACTCGCAAGCAAGACATTTGAGGAAGTTCAGGCAAATCTGGCTTCGGATGCGAACAAGACCTGTGCCTTCTTTTTGCTTTCTGACGGTGAGGAGAACATGGGTTCTAACCCTCTGCAGGCAGCGGAAGAGATCAAGGTGAGGGGTCATTTAGTCTTCACCGTGGCGTTCGGGGAGAAGGCCGATCGAGACTTGCTGCGAGAGATGGCAAGCAAACCCGAGTGGGCGTGCGAGGCACACGATATGAAGAGCTTAATGGATGTGTTCAAGTTTGCGACGCGCACCGCATCTCGCACGTTAGGAGTGCAGTAATAGGAAGCGGAGAGGGGGAAGCAGATGAGTGAGTTGGCTCTTGGCGAGAAACGCTACGGGCGAGGTGGCACATACAGAATTGGAAATCTGCTAAACGATGGCGCTCAGGCAGTGCTTTACGCAGCGTGGGAGGAGCGCAACGGCGAGAGATGCGTCGTGAAAGTCTTCAGGCGTCCGTGGACACACGAAGAGGATTTTAGAATGGAGCACCTCGTAGGATTGATGCTGCCGAACCATGATGAGCATCTGGTTGGACCTGGAGATATCGTAGATTCTCTCCCTGCCACAGTTAGTCCGCTGGTTGAGAATGCGGAAACGCTCGCGGAGTTTCTCGAAAAGGACCACGAATTTCGAGACGAGTTGAAGATTCTCGCGCAGATTGTCGTGCTCTGCAGTAAACTGGATGCGCTCGGCATAGAGCACGGGGATCTGAGTTGGGACAACATCCTGATAAAGCGACATCATGGCCCCACGGTTTTTCTTGTTGACCTTGAGTCGTATAACACTGATGACCCGCGCATTGCGCCGTCCAACATATCTGGGACACCGCCTCACATAGATCCTGCCCGCGAATATGACAAAGACTTTGGCATCGGCGGCGACGTGTTCAGTCTATGCCTTGTCGCAGTGGCGATGCTTACAGGACAGTCGCTGTTGCCCACTGACTCTATGGAAGAGTATTTGGACGCGATTGAGAGAATTGATAGTCCGCATGATCTCTTATCTAAATACCGCGAGTTCACCGCAGGTCAGATAAATTTGCTATCAAGGGGGCTCTCTCGCAAGCGGCTGAATCGGCCGAGGATGGCTGAACTGGCGAAAGAGTTCGGCAATATTTTGAATACGTACCACGTCTGTATTCACTGCAACAAAGTCTTCTATCTGGACAAGTCAAGAGGCATATGCCCATTCTGCAACAGACCCAACCGACTGGCGGTCCACCTCGACGGCCAAGTCTTCGACTTGAGGCTTTCTCAAATCTCGATAGGCAGAAGCGGCGATAATGACATCCCGCTGAAATACGTTCCTGACGGCGACACCGTTTCAGGTCAACATGCCCTCGTCATTAGGTGGGGAACCAAATACTCTATCGCCGACTTGGGCTCTACTAACGGAACATTTGTGAACGGTGTGCAGCTGACCCCGCGTGTCCCGCATCCGCTGAAACCGGGTGACATAGTAAGGCTCGGTGGAGTTGAAGTAAGAGTTGCCATTCTGGGATCGTAGGGTTTTTTCTGAAAGGGGGGATAGAGATGGATACAAGCGATGCTAAATGCCCGAGTTGTGGCGAGAGTATGGGAACAGCAGTTGTGTGCCCGAAGTGCGGGTTTCAGAGGGGGATTGACCCCGGACTCGCGGCAATGCCCTCGCCGATAAAGGGGCGCGCGGGAAAGAGAATGCGTCCTGATGCTGTGGTTATGTGCCTCGATATAGACGCCACCGGTTCTTCCCAGAATTTTGAAGGCGGTATCAAGGGGAATATACCTATCTTGCTGGACGGGGTAAGGGCCGAGGGGATCAAAGAGACGCGCGTTTCCGTTTTGGAGCACCGGGATGAGGAAATCGGCGAGGTGGCAATAATGTATCCCGAGACTTCTGACGTTGAGGATGTAAAACGAATTGTCAGGGAGATGAGGTTTGAGGGCGGCGGTGACGATCCTGAGACACACCTCGATGCGGCAAAGAAGGCGCTCAACGAAGTGGGATGGTCAAATAAACGCGGCGAGCGAAACGTGTTGGTGTGCTTCTGGAACGCCGACACAAAGCCACCGAGACACGGAACACTGGACGAATTGGTGAACGCGTTTCTCAACCCTGCGCCGGGAACGCACAGACCTATTGATGTGATTGTTGTAGCGCAGCCGGAGCATAGCGTGATGCAGTTTGTGAACGCGGTCGGCGCCGAGTTCCACCAGATATCCACGGATCCGACGCCTGATGAAATGAAAAGAATAGTCGCGAGACTGATAAAGTCCATTTCCTGCCCGAGCACAAAGGTGCCGACAAGGACGGGGACTCGTGCGATTTAGCGACGTGCTGTGGGGAGGTAGTGAACCGAGGTTTTTCTGCGGGAGGCAAAACTATGCGCAGAGGAAGAGAACCGGCTATGAAACAAGCAGATCTATTGAGCGAACTGAGCAACAACGTATTCGGGCTTGAGAAGAGAGTATCTACGCTCGAATGGGAGGCGCCGCAAAGGGATGATTTTCTTCGCAAGCGCGTTGACAAAGCAGTGACGCAAACAAGAGGAATGCTGACAGACCTTGACAGGAGGTTCTGCACACAGACCGAGTCAACGAAGGGGAGCATAGAAAGTTTGCACTCCAAGGTTGACGTGATCCAGAGGAAGTTAGCATTTACGGGAAAGAAGGATGACGAGGAGGCGGCGGGGAGCTGCCGCCTCAGTGAGACTCAGGCGAAGGTTGACACCGCGGTCAGTTCTCTAAGACGAGCGTTGCTCGCTACGATAATGCAGGTGAGCGCACTCAGCGAGGATATCAGGAGCCTGAAAGAAGACGCAGCGGCTGGAAAGGAAGATGACCTTATAGAGAGGGCTCTGGAAGAGCTAACCAGCCTGCGCGCAGAGGTCGAAAAAATCAAGAAGGGTCAGGCAAGGTTAGAAGAGGCCCTCAAGCAGACAACCAGAACAATTGAGCCTCATATAACGAAGCCTGCCCCAGAAAAGGGCGGTGAGAAACCTCCTTCGTTGCCTTTTCCTACCGCAGCAAAAGACGCCACAAGGCATATCAACGAGATATCAGACAACAGCACTATAGTAGCCGGCGTGGTCTCTGGCAGAGCAGGGAACCCGGTCAAGAACGATGATTTCGGTGTGGCGTTCTCCGATGGCAGAGTTGTCAGCGCTTCTGTTTGTGACGGTGTGGGCAGCGCAAGGAATGGCGGGCATTGCGCCGAACTCGCCGCCCGCTCTTTCCTCGTCTTCTCGCGGTCAGCCGCGCACAGAATGCAGGACTGCTTTGATACCCATAAACTGGTTCGCATGTCTTTTGACAGAGCGCTGGAGGCTGTCGCCGCGCGCGGATTCCATGAATCAACAATGATTGCAGCCGTTATGGACGCTCTTACAGGTAACCTTTCTCTCGGCTGGCTTGGAGATGGCGGCGCTTTGCTCATCTCCAAAAATGGTGTCCGTGAAATCCTCAGGCAGCACCGCAATGAAAGTGGAGAGATTACAAGGTTCATTTCAGGAGATGGTCGTGGTGGCGATGAACCGGAGATAGAGGACATAAGCCTGCAGCCCGGCGATGTTGTTTTGCTGGCTTCCGATGGCTTTGCTGACTTTGAACTGGATCACAAGATACTCTGCTCCAGCGTTCTGGGCGCCCTTAAGTCAGGCATTTCAGCCGAACAGGTATGTGCCAAGCTCGTGCGCGATGCAATGTCCGCCGGTGCGGATGACAACGTCACAGTAGCGCTGATTGGTCTCTGCGGCCCAGTCTCTGCGCTGAATGGACATGAGCCTCAGGCCAGTAGGGATGTGGAGAACCTCGCAGATCAACTTGTGGCAAAGAGAGAGAAACGGCTGGTGCAGGTGCGAGGTAAAGAGGTAGGGGATAGAGAAGTAAAACAGGTTCGTTGCATCTGCGCTTCCTAAGAAGGCACGCCATGGGTTGGTTACTGAAAAATGTTAGTTAGGAGGCACGGCTTTGCAGACACTGCTTTTGCTTTTGAGGCTTATCCTGAAACGGCTGTGGTTGCCGTTTTTCGTTGCCGGAGCTGTGTTGTTCTTCTTTCTTTTGCTGATGAACCCGCGCTTACTAGTGTTACTGCTGTGCCTCCTTATCTATTTTCTGATTCCCAACCCGAAACGAAGCGGCTCCGAAACATCGGACTGCATGGACGTGTCACAGTACCTGCAGCAGAGGAGAAGCGCAATGCGGGCAAGCAAACCTCGGGCGTTTCCACATGGCGGGAGCAATACGAGGTGTCTCCTGTCAGACAGCGGGAAAAGAAGAGACCAACAAAGAGGTAGTGCAAATGGTTGCAACCAGTGAACGGAGGCATCCGGGCAGTCGACAGACTTTTGCATTGTGTATATGAAAGGAGTAAGCAATGAAACCGGTGACGTGCAAACTGGGGCCATATGAAGTGACATTGAGAGTGAAATCCGGAAAGTTCATCAGGAAGTTTGACAAGACCCCACCGGGAATCTTCTGTCCGCATTTCTGGGTTATCGCGCTCGGGCAGAGCTGTCCGCACGGCTGAGACTACTGCTACCTGTACGGGACATACAGAAAGCTCATCGACTTCCAAAGACCAACTGTCTACACAAACCAGGATGATATGAGAAAGGAAGTGGAGGAGTTTCTCGCAGCGGAAGAGCCGCGCGTCCTCAACGCCGGAGAATTGAACGACAGCCTTGTCTTTGAGCCATATACGGGGGTTATGCGCTGGCTTGTGCCAAAGTTCGGAAGACAAGACACGCATCTTCTGCTCTTGGTGACAAAAAGTGGTTACGTGAACCCTATACTGGGTCTGGAGCACAACCGAATGACCAGAGTGTCTTTTTCGCTCAACGCGCTGCAGGTGGCGAAGTTGTTTGAAGGTTGCGCGCCTACACCGCTCGCGCGGATACAGGCTGCGCGTCTGGCACAGAATGTAGGTTACCGCGTTGCCTTTCGCATAGACCCGATGCTACCGGTTGAGGGCTGGCAGGGGAAGTATGTCGAACTGCTGGATCTCATTGAAGCATTCCGCGTGGAACCGGAGGTTTTCACACTCGGCACTCTGAGGTACTTCGCTGCGGTCAAGGCGTTCAGCAAGGTCTGGGGCAAGAATCAGTCTGTGTGGCAGTTTGAGACGCGCAGAGACGGTTCTGATGGCAGATATCGCCTTTTGCTTGAAGTGAGAAAAGAGATGTATCTGACCATGCTGGCTGAAATCAGGAAAAGGTGGCCTGGCGTGGCTGTGGGAATCTGCAAGGAAACTGTTGAGTTGAGAAAAGCGATAGGCTTCGGTCCAGAAGACAACAGATGCAACTGCGCTTTTTGAAAGGTGAAAGGGAGAAATAAATGAGGACTTGGTTACTCGGAGTTTTTGGCTCGTTGGTTAGCGGCGCGATGGATAGGACGCGAAACGACCGCCTTCACCGCGGGCAAAGGCGCCGGGAAAAAAGGTGGGCAGGATAAGGAACGCGGGTAGGCAGTTCAGGTCAGTGAATCACGATCAGGGGAAGGAGGTCAAAAATGGCTGTTGTGCGCTTGAGGGATGGGCAGAAAGTGGATGTGGATGGCGCGCCCGAGGACGCGCTTGATGTGTTTTATGACGAGGTATGCATTCCCTTAATCAAGGAACACTTTTTCAGCAAGGAGGGCGATGACCTACTGGAAAAAAGACTTCGGTCAGAGGCTGAAGATTATGTGCAGCAGTTACCGTCCTCATTGCTTGTTGATATGTGCGCAGAGCTCCTCACGCTTGCTATGCAGGTGAAGTTTTTGCTGCGTCTGCACATCGCAAGCGATAGGCAGTTGAAGCGCATGAGAAAAGAGGGAAAAGGGCAGGCGGGCTCTCCTTGCAAAGACGGCATCAGGATACCGGTGCATCTAAAAAGCGGCAAGAAAGCAGTTTTGCGTGGCGAACCTGATGAGATTGATTCGCTTGTCTCTTCAATCATTAAGGACGCGAGCGTGAAAGCCCGGCGAGACCGAAATAGCTGGGGGAAAATCAATGTTCTAGTCAAAGGGGAAGTGGAAAACATTGTGAGCCAGGTCCCCTCAAATCACATAGCCGTATTAGCGGCGAGGGTGCTTCTTCAGCTGGTCAAGGAAAGAATGGCCGTTTTTGTTCAGGAACCGGAAGAGGATAAAGAACAGCCAGACTCTTCATTGGAACAACGCATTGGAGGCAGGTAAGACCGCGCAAATCTGGGCTGTCGAGCAGAAAAAATGGCATCGCGCCTTTGGAGTGAGAGCGCAGAGTTCAACGGTGTAGAAGGAGGAATGGCATGTGGCTACTGAGAGCAATCGGTTTATTGGTTAGACGCCTGACTGGCTCGGGCAGAGAAGTTGAAGCGCGCGCACAGGAGTTAGAGGAATTGCGCAGGGCCCAGGAGGCGAGAGAGGAGGAGGTCGCGCGTCTCAGAAACGCTGGAGGATTCCGCCAAGAAACCATTCACGTCATTGGCCCGCCTGCTTCGACCAATGGCCGGGCATACGTTGAGGATCACCTCGGATATGTCGATGGCACGGACAATCCGGTACAAACGACAGTTGATTATCGTGAGGTGAGACTGTGTGACTGTGGCGCAATCCTTGGCCGTGAAAATCCCGCTCTGGGCACGTGTCGGGTGTGCGCGCGAGTGCTGTGCAGCAAGGAGGGCTGCGCCAAACGGTGTGAAAGATGTGGATCTATGGTCTGTGTAAGGCATGCGGTGAAACTGGGCGAAAAAACGTTCTGCTGGCACTGCCGCTGGCACGGCAGGTGGCTTCGATGGTGGGGGGTAAAATGATTTGGTTTCTTTTGTTTATCGCAATCGTGCTGGTCTCGGGTCCGCTGCGCAAGCCCTTCTTCAGGCACTGGAGTTTCAGCATCCCTGCAACTGTGGTAGGCTTTGTCGCATGGTTCGTGGTGTCGGCGCTGAAGAGGCCATGGGACCCCTGGTGGGTTGTGCCTGCCGCTGCGATAGTTGGAGGACTGATTGCAGGCGGCACCTGCAAAGAATACCTGGACCAATTTTTTCGAAAGGAGCGTTGATATGGCAAGTCTGGCCAGAATTGAGGAACTCGCGGACCTTATCGGCAAAAGCGACCCAAAGGTTGGCAGAAAGGTTCGCAGACTTGTGGAGAACGCGAAGCTCTTCCCGGAAAGTTCGGACAGCGCGCTGAGACTGCTACAAACGATGTGTAAGGGCAAGGGCATTGACCTGTCGGATGAACCCGTCTTTGGCGTGCCTGAGGAGTTGCCGGGCGAAGGTAGGGAACTCGGAACAGTTGTCAGAGGAAACACACCGGTCGGCATATATAGACATCCAAACGGCGAATTGCCTGGCAATCAGGCAATCCTGGGCATTACGAACTGTGGCAAATCTTTTCTGGCGGGACATCAGATTGAGGGGTGGATTGAAGACGGATTATGCGTGATCATTTTCGATGCGGGCGACGAATACGGTTATCTGTCACGACTCTACTCCCCTGACAGACTCCTTATACTGAGTGCGAGAAATACACCTCTCGCAATCTGGGAAAATCCGCCGGGCTCGTGCTATTCAGACCTCGCGTGGACTGCCCAGATGGTCGGGATTCTAAGAGAGGCCTGGTTTATCCGGGATGGGAGTTGTAATCTTTTAGGACGCGAAGTCGGAAAAATATTTCGCCAGCGGGGAGTATTGAAAGGTTCCAAGGATTATCCTCTTGCAAGTGACGTGCACTCCGCTTTGGTTTCCCTGAAGTTTAGCGCGTCAAGCAGGTCCGTCCACTTTGCCGAGTCACTGGTAAACAGGTCCGGCGCTCTTTTGGAGTCATTTCCAGGTATGAACGCAAGGCGGTCTCTTGATTTTCGGCAACTCGTGAAACACTCGGCTATCATAAGAGTTGCTGACCTCAGTCCAAGCGAGCTTGACATATTTGTGAACCTCTTCCTGCTGCGGTTGTTGGCAGTAGTACAGAACGAGATTTGCAACAAGACAAAAATACTGGTGGTATTGGAGGAGACTCACCTCATCGCCTCTAAAAACAAAATGGCAAGGTATGACCTGGGCGAGCCTTTGGTGGTAAGGTTGTTGCGGACCGGGCGGAAACACGGAATAAGCGTTGTCTTGATTTGTCAGACCGTATGCGACCTTCCCGCAGGTATGTTGGCAAATGTCTCGACACGCATCGTCTTTCGGTTGACAAACAGCCCCTGCATCAACGCAATCGCCTATTCGATGGGATTTGACAGAACGCAGGCGGAGGGGCTTGCAGAGTTGCCGCTAAGGAGGGCGGTTGTGCAGACCGCGCGTATTCCAAAACCTTTCCTGCTGAACGTGGTTGAGATTCCAGAGAGGCAAAGACCTTCCGCAGAGGAACTCAGAGAGCGCGAAACACTCTCCCTTGAGGTGCTGGACCACGAACTCTCAGGCGTGGACGTGACTGAAGTCCTGCTTGGCCGCGAGAAAAAGAAAGAAGAGCCGCCGCAGATCCGGGGCGACGTCTACAGGGTCCACGCGCGGGTATGCGAAAGACCATACGAACGGATAGAGGAGCGCGTCGCAGGACTTGAAATTGACCGGGCGCGTGAGTTTCGCGCAAGAGCCACGCTCGAGAAACTGGGAATGATAGAACCCGGCGACAAGGTGGGCACGAAGTGGCAGTTATTCATACCGACCGCCAAGGGAGCGGACTACGCGAGGAAGCTCGGTCTGCCTGTATACGTGTACAAGTCAGGCGTCGGGCACGAAATGATGCTCAGGAAGGTCAGAGAGGCTCTGGGGAAATTCTCCACCAGAGTCTCCTTCATTTCCGAGAGTGAGGGCCTGGGAGAAGTCTGCCGGGTTCAGCCGGACCTTCTGGTGAGGATAAGAGCAGGCGATGGGGATACATCGAGGAGGGTGGCAATTCAGATAAATTGCACAAACAGGGCAGAGTACGAGGTAAGGAGAGCGTTGGAACTTTGCGAAGTGAGCCAGATTGACATGGTCATTGTGATCGCAAAGAACAAGAGGGCAAAAGAGGCGCTTGAGCGCAAATTGGAGGAATTGTTGACAGGGGCGTCTGGCGGTAAGTCGCCAGACAAGGACGCGTTCGCAAGAGACCGCGTGAAAATAGAGGATTTTGAGACATGCGTAGGAGCAGCCTACGACTGGAGTTGGGTAATAGGATAATTGGATTTTATAGATTCATTTTGAAATAGATGAATAAGACAGGAAATAGAAACATGAGAAGGAGAAAGAGATGAAGGTTCAATGTCCTATAGAGCAGAAGGTTGTTGATCCTGCGGCAGACTGCGCAGGCTGCGAGTTTAAAGATGGAGAGCGCTGCTCTTTCGCTGACTCCATAGCCGCAAATAAACTGAAGCAAATCAAGAAAAGTCTTATGAAGAAACTTTCCAGAAGCAGAAACTTTCCTTGTAAGGGTGGACACACCTGGAGAATGCCGCCCATTCAAGAGAAGTGGCCAGAACAAATCACATCAGAAGACGAAGAAAGCGCTAAGAGCGGAGAGGAATACAGAGAATCAGAGCCACATGCTGAAAGAGAAGAAGACGTCTCTGAAACGCAGGAGGAGCTGGTCAGTGAGGAGCAAGATATTCTGAGCGAGGTTGCCAAGGCTGTTGACCGAGACATAGTGGAAGGCGCCACAGCGCAGCCAGAGCCACAACCTGCTCTGCCCGAGTCACCGGCTCTGCTTCCGCTTTCACCGCAATCCGCACCAGTTGAGCCCATTCCACTACCTCCTGAAATCGACCTTGTGGCGCAATCTCCTCTTGATGACACGCAGCCCAAACCACCTGAACTGGAAGAGCCGGGAATTATGCCTTGAAGATGAGGGAAATGATGAGAAAACGAGAAAGTAATCTTTATAAACCAGTTCGCCCAAATTCTAAAAATGGGCGCGAACGAGGCGCTCAGGTTATTCGACCTGCTGCGCAGCCACGGATCTCTGACAAAGCGGACAGTGAGGCAATACGTTATGGAAGCCTTATATAGCGGCACAGAAGTGAAAGAAGGAAAACCAGCATATGGCGCTCTGAAACGCGCCGTTTATGGCGAGATTTCAAAGCCGCTTCGCTCTGACCAAGTAAGGCTCAGACCTGAGACCGCGGACTACCTCAGGCGAATAATATCCTCAGTCACAGGCGACGGGTCCCCGCCATTTCTCCCAAATGCTCCATACGACGGGTTTACACGAGACTCTTATGAGGAAGTCTCAAATCTTCTCGGCAAATATGGTCACAGGTATCTGGGCATCTCGGGACGGCTTGAGAGTCTGATGCCCGACCCCAGGCGTGTCCGAGCGATGCTCTACGATGAGATGCTGGCTGAAGAGCAAGAACAGCGTAAGCAAACAGAAACAAACAGTTCAGATAGTCCGTTAGACCAGTATCTTCCGGAGATGACAGGAGGCTGGGAGATAGATTGGCCTGAACTTGAACCTTTCCCTATCTGCGAAGAGATAGTCAAAGAGCCGCCAACTTCTGAGGAGCGACAAGGGGCATACGAGAGGAGTAGAAGATGGCGCGCAAGCCGGTAATTTTTGTGAGGAAAGAGTGACCGAAGTGTGAGAAGCTCAAGGATTGGGCTGATTCTCAACGGGTAAAGTACCTTGTGTATGACTTGGATGACCCGCAGGCGAAGAAACAAGAACTTCCGGTGAGGGAGAAGGCGTTAGCCGATTTCTGCTATTACGACGCCGGTGTAAGACGCTTACTGCCTACCGTCTGGATTGAAGGCAACATCTACTGCGGTTACTTGAGGTCAAAGAAGGCGTTGAGGGAGAAAATTGCTCATTGCAATCGCGAATGCACAAAAGATTGAATCTGAGTGGTACCACAAAATGTCAGCAATGCGCACAAAAAATAAAAAACTTTTATTTGCTCCAAGTGCTTTGTACTCATCTGATTTCATCGCAAAGACACGCGAGGTGTGGGGCAAACTTTACGGAAAAAAGTTGACGGATGATGAAGCGTATCGTATTATCGCGGCGATGCATGAGTTTGTAACATTTCTGAGTGGTGTTGTCGTTGGAGGACGCTGTGGCAAAGATGAGAATGGTCACGTTCGCGCGGGTCAGCAGTCGCGAACAAGAGCGCGAGGGCTACAGCCTCGAGGCCCAAGAGAAGGCGATGCGCGAAAAAGCGTTTCGCGAAGGTTGGGAAATTATCAAAGAGTTCCGCGTCCAAGAAGCCGCGCGCAAATCTGAAGAGCGGGCGGAATTCAAAAAGATGATTCACTTCGTCCGCGAGAATAAGAAACAGGTTGATGGCATTCTCTTCCATAAAACAGATAGGGCTACCCGAAACTTGAAGGATTTGGTTCTGCTGGATGAACTCGGCGTCAAGATTCTGTTCGTAAACGAGAACTATCCAGAAACTGCGGCAGGACGATTGTCCTTTGCAATGATGGCGATTATGGCGCGATTTTATACTGATAATTTGCGCGAAGAAGTGCTGAAGGGCTCGGAAGAGAAGGTGCGACAGGGCTGGTTTCCCGGGCTCGCGCCATACGGATATAAAAATATCAGACTAGCCTGGATTCGGCGAATTTGGAACGGCAATACTGTCAAAATCGCTAACCAATCCGCTTCTTATTACTTCAAGGCGCGCTGTAACAGCATCACTTCATGAAATCTTCCGCTGAAATCTCTCTCA
>Ga0315280_10008133_pt1 | contig 13825 bp, 13 predicted proteins | sample YL17G06_40_MG_FD_203697 | JGI IMG/M metagenome (GOLD analysis project Ga0315280, IMG submission 203697) | Sediment microbial communities from Yellowstone Lake, YNP, Wyoming, USA - YL17G06_40 | ecosystem: Environmental > Aquatic > Freshwater > Lake > Sediment | place: USA: Wyoming | collected...
AAGAGCACCGGAAAAAAGGAGCAGGCAACGAACGGGAAGGCAAAAAAATTCTCTTTTCACCGACATGGATATAAGCCGAATTTTATTCCGGTGCTGAAGGGTAGGGGCGGTTATTTATCAGTCGCCCAGAGCCGGTGTTAGCGAGCCTCCCGCCTGTAGATCATGCTTTCTAGAGAAAGATCTATTCCAACCGATAACCCCGAATCCTCGTATTAGGTGTGACTTGAACGGCCTCGGTTGACAAGAAAAACATACCAGATTTTCATGCAGCAGCCAACTCCTCTCGAAGAGCCTCATAGGGAGTCTTCCCTTCATGAGCCCCATGCGGCCGCTGAAAATTATAGAAATTCTCCCAAAGCATAAGCTTCTTTTTTAAATCGACGTCGTCCTTATATTCCAGGAGTTGGTAGAATTCCCGATCGTCTATCAGGTGCGACCGTTCCACTTTTCCATTCAACCGAGGTGTCCTGGGTTTGATGGCGATATGCTCAATTCCCAGGTCTCGAAGGTGCCAACGGAAAAGCGTCTGGAATTCGTGCCGGTTATCTGTCCGGATGGCCTTGATCCGAAAGGGCATCCTCCGAATGACCAGATTCACAAAATCAATAGCGTTCTTCTAGGTATGCTTGTTATAGACCTTAAGGACCCGAATCCGCGTGGCATCATCGATAGCCGTGTATCGGAATCTCTTTGCCTGTCGATGGTGTTTGTCTAGGAATTTCAGAAATTTCAAATCGATCTGGACGTGGTGTCCCGGAACCTGTTTCTCGTAAAGATGAAAGGACTTTCTACGTACCGAACATTCATGTTCTGGGGAAGCCTGTTGAGCCCATGACGACGGAGCACGCCTTGAACGCCGCCTGAAGAGACCTTAATACCATGATATCGCTTGAGATACCAAGATATCTCTTCAGCTCCAAAGTGATACGTTTTCCTGAGGTAGAGAATCTTATCTTCGATTGGCTGAGGTACTCGAATTTTCTTGTTTTCAGGGCAAGGTTTGGAGTTAATGAGAGATTTTTCCTCGTGGGTTTCATAGGCGCGCTTCCACCGATAAAAAATCTCTCGGGAAATACCAAAATACCAGCATGTCTTGGAGATATTTCCAGTTTTCTGAGCATAGCTAAGAATTCTAAGCTTCCGCCGAATATCTCTTCTGGCTTAAACGGTCATCTTGACCTCCTCTCAACATGTAAACCATGTCCGGCAGTTTCAGATTGACTTGACATCCTTTCTCGCAAAATTGTATACTCCTTGATGTTGAAACGAGGTCAAAGCGGTGAGGCGAGGCCATTATTTATACGTCGGCGGCAGCGACATATTCAACCTCTTTAACCAACCAGCGCAGCATTTGCCTTTGCATTGGGCAAAGCATATCGAGCAACTTGACCTTGTCGGTTATAGCAGTTTTTATGATGGGCCGCCAGCATCCCGATTGCACCGTCTGCGCAAGGGCATTAATAATGTTTTGTGGAAGCGCAGACGTATCATAATCACGCAGGAGGGGACGATTCGCCGGATTACCGCGAGGCGTCTGCGCCTGCCAGGTCTGATCGACCCGCTAGTGCAGGACGTCTGGATTTACAGCATCGTGCGCAGGTATCTGGCTCCTTATTACGACGTCGGTATTGTGTATGACCCTGAAAGCGCACTCCTGGCGAGATGGCTAAAAAGGTCAGGGCGTGTCGGCTTGCTCGTCTATCACGATATTGACTACTATCCCTATGTGCGTAGCCGCTGGCAAAAAACCATTGCATGGCGCGAATGTATAGCTGTGCGCGAAGCCGATGCAGTCATCTCGGTAAGCCGCCCGCTGGTGAAACTGCGCCGGGAACAAGGAGCAAAACAAGTTTTGTATTTACCGAACGGGGTTAATTTCAACCAGTTTAATGAGGCCAACCGGCAACGTGAAGCTGCTGGGGTGCGCCCACCGACGCTGCTTTACTCCGGCACATTAGATTTGCGCTGGGGAGTAGATTTGCCCTTGCGGGCCATGCCGGCGCTTTTGCAGCAAGTGCCTGAAGCGCGTTTGTTGATCGCAGGCACCGGTCCAGCGGAGAATGAACTCAAGGCGTTGTCTCAATCGCTTGGTCTCGGCGAAGCAGTAAGCTTCCTGGGCATGATCCCCTATAAGGACCTGCCGAGTGTTCTGGCACGTGCGGATGTTGGCCTGGCGACCTCCAGGGAAGACATTTTTCGTCATTATGCATCGCCGCTTAAGATCGTCGAGTATATGGCGGCAGGCCTACCGGTCATCTGTTCCGGCGGCGGCGAGGCGGAGTTGATGATCAATGAGTCGAGGGCAGGGATCAATATCGCGTTCATGCCGGAGGCATTCGCTAAGGCAGCTCAAGTCCTCCTGACAAGACCAGCGGAATTGGCCGCTTACCGGCAATCGGCAATCGCCTATGCAAGTGCCCGAAGCTGGGAACGGCTGGGTAAGCATCTGGCCGAATTTTTGCTTCAGCTAACCGGTCACGCCGCCCATCCAAATTGAGCCCTAATTTGCTATTTGGAAGGAACAGAGTGAAAGCACATGAATGAAAACAACCGAGCACAGCGTAGATCAGTCAGTTACGCACCCCGAATCGCCATTATCGGCTGTGGCGCCATTACCGAGTTATTTTATTTACCTGCTCTTGCTAAGCGCCGGGACATTTTACAAAAATTGATCCTGGTAGATAACAATGCGGAGCGTCTCCAGAAAGTTGCCGCAAAGTGCCCCGGTGTTACTTTGCGGACTGATTACCGCGACATTCTGGACAAAGTGGAGGGGGCAATTGTGGCTGTCCCTCATCAGTCCCACTACCCGATCTCGATGGACTTTCTTCGAAAGGGTGTACACGTCTTGTGTGAAAAGCCGCTGGCTGAGGACCCTGACGAGGCCGGAGAAATGGTCGCGCAGGCTGAAAAATCTGGCGTGACCCTTTCCGTCAATCACACTCAGCGGCTATTCCCGGCTAATATCAAGATCAAAGAATTGCTAGTGCAAGGTAAATTCGGCAAGCCGCTGTATATGAGATATGCCTGGGGCGATGAGTTTGCCTGGCCGACGGCCTCAGGCTTTTACTTCAATCCCAAAATACGCAAAGGCGGAGTCTTGCTGGACCGAGGCCCGCATGCCCTCGACCTGATTTGCTGGTGGTTGGGCTACAAGCCGGAACTGGTTCTTTCGGAAAACGACTCGTTTGGCGGCATTGAGGCCGTTGCGCACGTCCGGTTCAAGTCCTGCGACTGCATAATTGAAGTCAAGTTGAGCTGGTTGAGCGTACTATCGAACAGCTATGCCCTCCGCTGCGAGCTGGCTGAGATCGAAAATAACTTTTTGAGCTGGTGGCAGCTGCCGATCAGACATAAGTCAGGCAAAGTCGAGATCATTCCGCTGCATTCGTCTGAGCGCCACTATAACGATTTTGGTGCGAAAATCGTGTCTAATTTCATCGACGTGATCCGAAAAGGCAATGCTCCGCTCATTCCGGCCAGCGAGGTCATCCCGTCAATAGAATTGATTCAAGAGTGCTATGCAAAGGCTCAGCGCTTTAATCTGCCTTGGTACGAAAACCTGGAGATCCCGAATGTCAGCCCGGTCCGCTAAACAGACGGTTTTGGTCACAGGGGCCGCGGGATTTGTCGGGGCGCGAGTCGTTGAAATGTTCCACATGACAGGGGCTGCCGAGGTGCGCGCCGGAATCCGCCAGTGGTCAAGCCCCGGCGTGGCGCGACTCGCCCGCTTCCCGGTGGACATCGTTTTTTGCGATGTGATGAACAGGGGCCAGGTCGAGAAGGCAATGGATGGGGTGACAACCATTGTCCATAGTGTCCTTGGCGATGGCAAGGTCAATGTCGAGGGAACCCACAATCTGCTGGAAGCGGCGAAGAAGCATGGTGTGCAGCGTTTCGTCCATCTCAGCACAGCAGAGGTGTATGGCGAACCGAGCGGCAAGATCGTAGAGACTACTCCTTATGGCTATACAGGATGGGAATATTCGGACTCCAAGATCGAAGCCGAGAAGCTATGCTTTGAATATTATGCTCAGGGCGTGCCTATCACTGTCCTTCGCCCGTCCATTATTTACGGGCCCTTCAGCAAGATGTGGATCATCCGCTTTGCTAAACGCCTTCAGTCGGGGCGGTTGGGAATTTTTAAGGGCTACGGCGAAGGCTATTGCAATTTAATATATATCGATGATCTGGTGCAGGGAATCTGGCTGGCCGCTAACCATGACGCAGCTATCGGCGAAGCATTCAATATGAACGGGCCGGAAATCATCACCTGGAACGAATATTTCCGGCGTCTTAACGCCGCCTTGCACCTGCCGGATCTGCCGGAAATCAGCCCCTTGCGTGCTCGCTTTAAAGCGATCTCGGTGGATCTCACTCGCTCGATACTAGTCTTTATCCAGAACCACATGAGCAAGAGGATGAAAAAGCGCCTGATCGGTGGCACGCGCCGGACGGCTATGGGGCAACTGGCCGATTCGGCCCGCTCCTCAGTGCGCGCAGCGGTACTCCTACGCGAGCTGGATCACCTCTATAGCCGGAATGCGATTTATGTAGCGACCAAAGCGCAGAGGATGCTCAGCTATCGTCCCAAATATGACGTAGATACCAGCCTGCAACTCAGCGTGGCGTGGTTGGCGCATCACGGCTTCTTTTCGTAGGCGGCATCATAACGAGGTCGGGCTCGCTCTCAATCGTAGTTGCGCGGCCAACTGTGACGTCGACTGTTAGCTAAATTTTAAGAGTGGGCTAGATTTAGATTCTCCAATCAGGCTTTTTGGACGCCGATCAAGTGATTTTCGTGCCAGAATCGGATATGCGCCATTTCGGTCTCCTTGTTGGGCACGATGCGAAGTTGAACGGTATCCCGGACTGAGACACCAGAGAGCTTGAACTCTAGACTCATTTTCGACAGTTGAAAAATAGATCTTTCTCATAATCCACAAGTTAGGCGCCAAAAAAAATTCTTTGTCACTACGCCGCCTTTGCTTCTCATGTCACCATCGTCACCGCCTCCAGCGGTCTGGCTCTGCTCATGACCTTCGCTCAAGATATCAGCTTGGGCAAGCACCTCGACCGTTGCTTTTCCCATCTCAAGCGCCGGCAGCGTGGCTATTCGGTTTCGGCCAAGGTGCTTTCGTTTCTCCAGATGATCATCAAGGGCGGCGACCGGCTGTCGGATATCGACCTTTTGCGGGCCGATCCGGGGTTGTTGGCTTTGTTGCGGATGGAGGGGGTTCTCGGCCGAACACGCTGGCGGACCTGGCCCGGCGGTTTTGGCGGCGGGTGGTGCTGGAGCTGGACTCGACTCTGGTGGAAAGCGGAGTTCGGATTGCCGAGCGGACCTATGAGGGCTTCCGGGGATTTAATCCATTGTTGGGAATGGTTGTCAACAGGCAACGAAAATTTACTCTTTGCAGGCATTGAAAATTTACCCCCCTGACCATGTGTACAGACCGGGAACATAGGTTACAGGTGTTCGGAGACATGGGTAACACTTTGGTAAGATGCATGGTGACATTCCCGAGGGAGGAGCGCCATGCCTTGGCACGAGGTTACGGTCATGGTCTCAGAGAAGCGAGTTTATCAGCTTGGTCGAGATTGCCGGCAGGATGAGTGAAGTTTGCCAGCGATTCGGGATCAGTTGCAAGACGGGTTATAAGTGGCTAAGTCGATTTCGAGAGGCAGGGATAGAGGGACTGAGCGATCGATCGCGACGACCTCATCATTGCCCGCGGAAGACGGCTGAAGAGATCGAGCGGCTGATCTTAAGAGCGCGGGAGGCTCATCCGGCCTGGGAAGCACGAAACTTAAATGGTGGTTGGAGAAGCAAGGAGTGAAGGGGCTACCTGTTGCGAGCACGATAACAGAGATTCTACGGCGATATGGCCAGATCGACCCTGAGCAAAGCCGCAAGAGAGAACCGTATCGGAGTTTTGAGTCCCCGCAGCCGAATGATCTCTGGCAGATGGATTTTAAGGGACCTTTATTGGTCGAAGTGAATCCGTGTTATCCTTTCCGTCGTCGACGATCACTCTCGTTTCGCGCTGGTGCTCAAGGCGTGTGAAGACAATAAGAAGCGAACGGTGGAGCGACATCTGCGAGAGACTTTTGAGATCTATGGGCTTCCCTGGCGCATCCTGGTGGATAACGGTTCTCCCTGGTCGCCGAATACAATGGGCCAGTGGACAACGCTGTCCGTGTGGCTTCTGCGTTTAGGCGTGGACGTCATTCATAGTCGGGTCCGGCATCCGGAGACATTGGGCAAAGACGAGCGGTTTCATAGAACCTTGGAGACTGAATGTCTCGCAGTGCACCAGTTTTCGACGTTCGATCAGGTTCAGCGGTGTTTTGACAGCTGGCGCGGGGCATCTACAACTTCGAACGGCCCCACGAAAGCGTCGGGATGGAGCCTCCGGCATCCAGGTATAGAATCAGTTCTCGCCAATTTCCTTCCGTCCTTCCGCTGATCGAATATGAGCCTCGGGACAAGATTCGCAAGGTCAGCCCCACAGGCAAGATCAGTTTTATTGGAAGATTGTGGAGAGTCGGGAAGGCCTTTAGAGATTATCCCGTTGGGATCCGGCCTGGTGAGCAAGATGGTCAGTTCGACATCTACTTTTGCCACCAGAGAATTAAAGAGATTGATCTACGTAGCTTGTGAGCGGGTCAAATATGTGTTACCTATGTCTCCGAACACCTGTAACCTATGTTCCCGGTCTGTACACATGGTCAGGGGGGTAAATTTTCAATGTCTGCAAAGGGTAAATTTTCGTTGCCTGTTGATACTGTTGCTCGATCGAGAATGGAACCTCCGGCAACAGAGAAAACAGAAACAGCGAATCCGGGTGGCCCGGTTCCGTGAGACGGCCGTCATCGAGGACCTGGACCTCTCGGCAAAAGGGGGACTCGACCTTGGCCAGGTACTTCATCCAGCCCAGGCGAATGGTACGCGGAAAAACTCAACGTCATCGTCAGCGGCCCGACCAGCGCCAGCAAAACGTGTCTGGCCTACGCCCTGGGAAACGCCGTCTGCCGAAACGGGTATTTGGTTTGCTATTCTCAGAGCTCGCGGCTTCTACAGAAGCCCCTCATGTCCCATGCTGACGGCTCGTATCCCAAGTTCCTGGAGACCCTGGCCAAGACACAGCTTCTCATCTTCGATGACTGGCTACGGAATCCCCTCTCTCAAACACAAACGCAGGATCTCCTGGAGATCATGGATGTTCGCTACAAACGCAAGTCGACGATCCTGTCGACTCAAATCCCCGTCTCGGATTGGCATGAGCGGTTCGCCGCGCCCACTCTTTCCGATGCCATCATGGATCGCATCGTCCACAATGCCTATCGACTCGAGCTTAAAAGAGAATCGATGAGAAAACAAAAATCCTTGACTCAATCTGGCCAGCAAGACGTATAATGAACGTCCAGCGTCGCTACGCTCCGACAGGTGGCCACTTTGATCCTGAATCAGTGGCCAGATTCGCCAGAATACGCAATTAGAATCCGGGAACAGTAGAATTTTTGAATTGATGAACAGATGAGACAATGAAGAATGGGTAATTATAAAAAAGCTATTGCGAAAAAATTTTCTGAATTAAAGGATTTATGGAAAATAATTTATGACCCAAAACAAGAAAAGATTAGCAAATGCTTAAGTTTAGATATGATCAAAAGGAAAACAGCGGGTTTCGATTTGCTTGATAAATATACGAACAAAGGTTCACTTTATGTCCTCGATGCAGGGTGTGGCCCTGGGATTTTCATGGAGGAAGCTATGAATCGCGGGCATCACGTTGTTGGAGTCGATATCTCCGAATTGATGATTTTGCAGGCAAGGAATGCCACCAAGCAAAAGAATGGACAAATTACATTATGTGTCCAAGGGGATATTGAATATTTACCATTTAAGAATGACTCCTTTCACGCCATATTCTGCATGGGTGTTTTATCTTATCTTCCTGAAGATGCTGAATGCCTTCGCGAGCTTCATAGGGTTGCGAAAAAGGATGGATTTGTGATTGTTGGTTTGCCAAATATGCTGAGGCTAGCGATGTTGTTCGATCCGTATTATTATTTACAGGGGTTCATTTTCCTTTGGAAGAAAGTATTCCGGGATGGAAATAATGGAAATGAGTCTGTTAACATAGATGATTTTCGGCGTTATTTTGTCTGGCAATTACCTGTTCTCTTTAGAAGTTTTAATTTGAGGATATTGGAAGTAATTAATATAGGATTCGGCCCAATGACTATCTGGAAAAAAGAAATTATGCCAGAGAAGTTCTCCCTAAGAGTAAGTCAATTATTAGAAAAATTGGTGACAAAAAGGTCGTTTTTTTTATTAAAGGCTGTCGCTAACCATTGGGTCGTATGCCTGCAAAAACTCCAGGACTAACTCCGGCCGTTATCCTTTCTAGTCACACGATAGGGTTACCTATTATACAAGGATTGCAAAATAATAAACGTCCCAATTATAGCCTGTGACTGACCAATGCCATCTTGACAGGATATATCTCACTGGATTCTTAGGAGGAGGCAAACAGATGACGCAGCACGAAAAATATATTCATGTCCACAATTCTAATGCTCAAAAGATAAGGCCTATCGTCCTCGGAGATGACTTGGGAATGACGCAGGGATCGCTCGTAGGTTTTAAAAAAGCGTTTAATGAGGGCGTGCTCACCTGCGCATCCATACTGGTATGCGCACCATGGTTTGAAGGAGTGGTAGATTTATGTCAGAGGAATTCTCAGTTGTGCATCGGTGTCCATCTATCTCTTTTCGGCGAATGGCCTGGATATCGATGGAGGCCTGTTCTTCCTAGAGACAAGGTTGCTTCCTTCGTTGATTGAGAGGGCTACTTATATCTGTTCCCGGAGGAACTATGGGCTCATAAGCCCAAGATTGACGAGATCCAAGCAGAGATTTCAATATACGATACCCATTGTATGAGGTGCTTGACATCAACCATTGTACATCATAATATTACCCGCGAAATGGATAAGCCTGATTTCGAGCTCAAAGGCAAGAGAAACCGACCTGTATCAGTCAACTCGGCAAGCGGCCTGAAAACCGAAATGTCGGAAGTGCGTGAAGTGGGAATACGAGTAAACGAACTATCAAAGGTCAATTCTATTTGGGAGAGGTGGGAAACTCTGGCTTCCTCTCATGAAAATCGAGAAGCTGTGGTGCATTGGGTAGCTGGGGAAGAGCCAATAAGATGGACCTATGGTGATTTGGTCTCCGCAGCAAAAAGCATTGCCAGCAAACTAAAAAAATGTGGCGTAAAAAGAGGGCAAGTATGTGCGATCATCATAAGGCACAACCCCTTTTTTTATCCTGTCTATATGGGGATCGCAGCTTGTGGAGCACTCCCCGCGGTTTTGGCCTATCCCAATCCAAGATTGCATCCTGATAAATTTCGCCAGGGATTGGAAGGTATGTCCAAACGTTCAGGGCTGGATTGGATCCTAACCGAGAGGGAACTTGTAGGAATGATCAATCCCCTTGTTCAAACCGCAAAGAGCACAATACGCGGCTTTTACTTTCCCCTTGAATGGCCGGAGGTCGAAGCTCCGTCGAATAAAGACATCCAGTTGGAGGCGTCATTTGTTAGATCTGATCCCTTCCTTCTTCAACATTCTTCAGGAACGACCGGCCTGCAAAAACCAGTATTATTGTCGAACGGCGCCGTATTAGAGCATATCGTCAACTACGCGAAAGCCATCGATTTGACGCTATCAGATAAAATCGTCAGTTGGTTGCCGCTTTACCATGATATGGGCTTAATTGCTGCTTTCCACTTGCCATTAGCATTTGGTATACCGACGATACAAATTGACCCTTTTGAGTGGGTTTTAGCTCCCCAACTTCTTTTAGAAGCCATTACTCAGGAAAAAGCTACTCTCACGTGGCTCCCGAATTTCGCTTATAATATGCTTGCTGATAAACTCAGCGAAGACAAATTGGAAGGAATTAGACTAGACAGCCTACGCTTGCTCATTAACTGTAGCGAACCTATTCGCCATAGCAGCCATCAGAAGTTTGTCGATAGATATGTCTCCTACGGGTTGAACCCTCTAGCTTTGTCATCGTGTTACGCCATGGCAGAGACGACGTTTGCGGTTACTCAAAACCCGCCAAATCGCGAAATACCCCATCTCGTGGTGAATAGAGAAAAACTCGCGAGTGGCCATGTGGTTGAGGCCAAGCCATATGAATCGTCAAGAATCTGCGTTTCTTCTGGAATATTGATTGACGGCTGCCAAATACGAATCGTCGATAAGAATAGAATTGATGTGACCCACGGGGTGGTTGGAGAAATTGCGATTCAATCCATTTCCATGTTCGATGGATATCGTAATTATCCGCAAAAAACAGCCGAGGTTTTTGACAACGGATGGTTCTATAGCGGGGATCTCGGATTTTGTCATGAAGGGAATTACTATATCATAGGAAGACAAAAAGACATCATCATCGTTGCCGGAAAAAATATATACCCCGAAGATATTGAGGATATGATTGGAAGTTTGATCGGAATAATCCCAGGGCGGGTGGTCGCTTTCGGCGAGGACGACGAAACCTTGGGGACGGAAGTCATAAGCGTGGTGGCTGAAACAAACGCTAAAGATGATCGGGAAAAGCAGTTGATAACAAACCAGATAAAGCTCGCTTGTATAAGCATTGATGTCAATATCGCAAATGTCTATTTGGTACCCCCAAGGTGGCTGATTAAAAGTTCTGCGGGAAAACCTAGCCGCAAGGCGAATCTCGATAGAATTCTTGCGGAGAAGTTACAGAAATAATTAGGCCCACGGATATCGGGGATGATTAGCGAAAAGCTCAAATCAGTAATACTTAAAGAATTAAAACTCGACGAGTTCGATATTCGGGACGATACAACAGCCGACCAGGTTCCTGGGTGGGACTCGCTATCTCATCTAAGCATAATTATCGCAATTGAAAGAAATTATGGGATAAGATTCAAGGGCTATGAAATTCTTAAATGCAAAAACGTCGGAGATCTTCAGAGACTGATCGATTCGAAATTTCCGTGATAAATAAGCCCGAAATGTGCTTTCTGTAATGGTTTTTAATTCTTTCATTTTCCTTATTTTTCTGGCTATTGTTTTAATAGCTTATTATAGGCTACCCCGAAGATACCGGAACCTTTTTCTCTTACTATGTAATTATCTTTTTTACATCTACTTCGATGTCCGATTCGCATCGCTTCTCCTGGCAATCACTGTTATAGATTATTTTCTGGCTGAGAAGATCCAGGCGTTTTCCTCGTATAAAGGCAAAAAAAGAATCCTCATTATTGGCCTGATTACAAACTTATTGGCACTCGGAATTTTCAAATATTTCAACTTCTTCATGGATTCTTTTGTTTCCATGATATCTATCTTTGGTTTCCATTTGAGTTACAAGGCTTTGGAGCTCATTCTCCCACTCGGGATCTCTTTTTACATTTTTCAATCGTTAACATATCTATTTGCTATATATTTAGAACAGATTGAAGAGAAATACACTTTGTTGGAGTTTGCTGTCTTTGTCTCCTTTTTCCCGACAATCTCTGCCGGCCCGATCGAGAGAGCATCGAATCTCTTGCCTCAAATTCGGCAGCCAAGGTCCTTTTCCTCATCTCATATAAGAGAAGGATTCATTCTGATTACAGCAGGGATGTTCAGGAAAGTGATTATCGGAGACACAGCAGGAAAAATCGTCGATCATGTTTTCGCCCAACCGCAGTACTTTGCATCTCTAGAGATTATAATGGGCATCCTATTGTTCGCAGTTCAAATATATAATGACTTTGCGGGATATAGCAGCATAGCAAAGGGAGTGGCCAAGCTCCTGGGCTTTGAAATTATGGACAATTTTCGACAACCTTACTTATCAAGGAGCATTCTTGAATTCTGGAGACGCTGGCACATTTCTCTATCGAATTGGCTAAAGGATTATGTCTTCAAACCTCTTCAGTTCAAGTTCCGGGACTATGACCATTGGGGGAATATTATCAGCCTCTTGTTGACATTCACGTTGTGCGGATTGTGGCACGGAGCTCGTTGGACCTTTATCATTTGGGGATTTTTGCATGGCTTTTATATGTCCTTTTCTTTGCTGACTGCTAATCTGCGGAGAACGATTCGGCAAAAATTAGTTAGATCGGAAAGCCTAAAAAAATATTCCCAAATATCTATAACGTTTTTCCTCGTGACGTTTTCTTGGATATTCTTCAAAGCCGAAAGCTTCGGCAACGCTTCTGTTATATTCGAACGGCTCTTTCATTGGACCTCTTCCGAACTCACCTTGCGCATCGTTATCATCATGGCCTCCTATTCTTTGGCCAGTATTTTTATTGATTTTATAGAAATTAAGTTTCAAAGTCAGGCCTTCTTATTATGCTTCTCGAAGCCTGTTAGAACGGCAATCATTCTTACCTGCTGGACTACAATTTTTTTGTATTTATTCACGTACGAAAAATCGCCTTTTCTATATACTAGATTTTAAGATCATGAAGACATCAAAGAGGAATTTAAAGTCATTCATTATCTTTTCCCTAACGATGATTTCGGGGCTCCTTACGGTCGAAATATTCTTGAGGTTGACTGAAATCAGTTTGCCTTCTTATGTCTATGATGATCCAAAGCTTGGGAGGACTTTTAGACCCAATGCCAAAATCTTTAGGGCTGATGCAGAAGGCTTTTGCATCAGCCAAGTCAACAAATATGGGTACTTAGGCAAACCATATGATAGAGAGAAAAATCGAGATTCCCTGCGAATTTGCCTAGTGGGGGACTCATTTGTTGAAGGAATGCAGGTATTCGATCGTAATCATTTTAGGACAATTCTTGAAAATGAACTTAAACAGGGACTTAACAGAAATGTTGAAGTCTTAAACTTTGGTATCGGTGGGATTGATTTTCGCGTCATGTACTTTATCTACTCTCAAAGAATACTCGAGTTTAATCCTGACATTGTTCTCTTCTTTGTTAAGGATGATGACTTTCTTTCAGCGGACGTGCTGCCAGCTCCGGAAATCATCGTCCGGGACAATGAATTGGCTATTGACTATTCTTTCCTAAACAACGCTGAATCGAAATTAAGAAGGACATTCAAAATCGTTAGGAATTTTTCCTTAGGCAATTTATCAAAAGAGGCATTTGAGCAGTTCTATCTAGGCCGGTTTTGGAAAATCGTGCTGGATAAAATGAATTTTCTCTTGGCTAAAGGTCAAAAGCAGGAACCAATCCATCAACCTCAAGATCGGGAAAATGATAGGTATTTTGGTGTTAATACAAAAATCATCAGGCAATTGGACATTGATGCTAACAAACATGGAACTAGAAACATAATAATTAAGGTTAATTCATGGCCTTCCTATTACTCTGATATATTGTCTCGGGAAAAAATTATGGTCTTTGACCTCGAAAGCGAACTTGCTCATTACATAAATGATGAAATATATTTTAAGGCATTTGAGGAATTCGGCCACTGGAATTATTTTGGTCATAGGATTGTGGCAGATTATTTAGCTAAAAGTATTTTATTGCTTTATGATCAAGACAAAAACTGCCAAAAAGAATGATAGGATATGGCTTAAACATTGAGACTGAAATTAAGACGAATGGCCAAATATCTTTTTCGAGATTATATCCATCGAACCTGGCCGTTTAGGATCTATGTTTGTGATCAATTATTATTGTAAATTCAAATCCTGGAATCCATAACGCCCATCACGCATAACCATATCGACTGCCAATTGCAATGTCAAGGAAGTTATCTTTATAAGTATGTTCTGATAAAATCTCGCCCAAAAAGG
>Ga0315280_10008134_pt1 | contig 13822 bp, 12 predicted proteins | sample YL17G06_40_MG_FD_203697 | JGI IMG/M metagenome (GOLD analysis project Ga0315280, IMG submission 203697) | Sediment microbial communities from Yellowstone Lake, YNP, Wyoming, USA - YL17G06_40 | ecosystem: Environmental > Aquatic > Freshwater > Lake > Sediment | place: USA: Wyoming | collected...
TTGTGGGCAACCCCATGGACATCGCGGTGTGGGACTATGCCCGTGAGAATGGTGCACAGGCAAGCGTGAAAGCCTATGCAAAAGTCGACGAGATTCCCTTTGACTACCAGCGGCGAATGATGTCAGTGGTAGTAAAGAAGGACGAAGAGTTCATTCTCATCAGCAAGGGTGCCCCAGAATCGATTTTTGCCAAGTGCAAATACGCCGAAACTGAGGGACGAAAAGAACCATTAAGTGCTGTTCTGGAATCGATTAGTGCAAAGTTCTCCGACCTGTCGCAACTGGGCTATCGCATCCTTGCAGTGGCCTACAAAGATGTGAAAGCCGAAAAATCCTATACTGCCGAGGACGAGAAGGATCTAACGCTTCTCGGCTTTCTAATCTTCACTGACCCTCCCAAGAAAGACGCGCATCAAGCCGTCAACAGGTTGAAGGAAATGGGAGTTGAGGTCAAGATACTTACGGGCGATAACGAGCTTGTGGCAAAGAAAATCTGCGACGACCTCAAGGTTTCCGTCAAGAGGGTCGTCTGCGGTTCGGATCTCATGCAGATGAGCTGGACTGAAATAAAGGCAGCAGTGGAAGAGACCACGATCTTCGCTCGGATCACGCCTGAGCAGAAACTCGACATCATCAAGGCTCTGAAAGCAAATGGACATGTGGTTGGTTTCGGCGGAGATGGAGTGAACGATGCTCCCGCTCTGTACGAGGCGGATGTTGGAATATCCGTTGACACGGCAGTGGACGTTTCAAAGGAAGCAGCAGACATCGTCCTTCTCGAGAAAGACCTGCTTGTGCTGGCTGACGGAATAAATGAGGGACGCAAAATCTTCGGCAACACGATCAAGTACATCCTGATGGGAACAAGCTCCAACTTCGGAAACATGTTCAGCGCCGCTGCCGCATCAATCTTCCTTCCATTCCTTCCAATGCTGCCCATGCAGATACTCTTCATGAACCTGCTCTACGATGTGTCAAACATGACGTTGCCAACCGACAATGTCGATGAGGAATACACTAAGTGGCCAAAGCGCTGGGACATAGGTTTCGTGAGGAAATACACGCTGTTCTTCGGACCTTTCAGCTCACTCTACGACTTCCTCACCTACGGTATAATGCTCTTCATATTCGGTGCCTCTGCCAATCCTGCACTGTTCCAGACCGGTTGGTTCGTGGAGTCATTCTGGACCGAGGTCCTCGTCATATTTGTAATCAGGACCAGGCGGATTCCTTTCTTAACGAGTCGCCCAGGAAAATGGCTCATCTTGCTCACACTTTCCTGTGTAGCATTTGGCACCATACTCCCGTTCACTGCGCTAGGCGGTTTTCTGGGGTTCACGGCGCTTCCCCCTGAATACTGGGTTCTGCTGGTGCTCATGGTTGCTACGTACCTGTTCTTGGTTGACGCGGGGAAGGTGTTCTTTTACAAGATATGCAAGTTCTGATGGGAGTGAATGACTGTGCCAGATCTTGACCTGTTTGGTTGGTGGGCCATAAGCATCAGCGGCGGCAGTATCTTCCTCACACTGGTCAGCATCTATCTTTATGCAGACAGCCGCAAAAGATGCAAGAACGGTGAACAAGAACCAGTCAACATAGGTAATCTTGTGAAGAATTTCATGTTTGTCTGGGTTCTTTTGAGCCTGCTAGTCTTCTACATAGTCTCGATTCAAATAGGCTCCGCCGCCATATTCGCAGCAGGAAACATAGTTATGGAAGTCATCTTGATCATTTACTTAATAAGAAACAGAACAAAGTCCGAATGAGCGTAGCGTTTGCTCGCTGGCATTTTTCAGTTGGGTTGCTTGGGACTTGTCACCTCGTTGGCAAGCAATGCGTCCATACGTAAACTGTAATAGCCAGTTCTGCTCATAATTCTAACAAGGGAGAAGATTGCAGAGGAAGACCAGATTTCTCGTCGGGCTCATACTTATAACTTCCCTATTTGCTCTTCCGATAATCATTGCAATAACTGTCAATGCAATCTGGACTTTGGCACTTTTCATCGCAGGCTTTTTTGTCAGCGTCTATTGGCTCTATCGCATAACCATTAAAAATATCAAGCCAAAATATCCCTTAGTGAATCCGGAAGGGCACCCAGACATCTATTCAGGCCGCATGCCCAGACCCATATATGAAGATATGGAAAGATATCCGTGGTTCTTCAAGAAAAAACAAAAGAAGACGGCGGGCAACACCAAGAAAGTCAGAAAGAAACACTGACAGATGATACTTCACTCATCAAAAATGCCAAGTCAGACTGTGACCTTTGTCGCTGGCGTGGAAGTGCAAAGACATCATTGCGTCTAGGCTTTGTGGATTGAAGGTTATTGGAAGTAATCTTAAATCTGTCTGCACGTATTATTTTGAGCTAATCGAAATACGTGTTGAGGCAATCTGGGAGCGGATGTGAAGAACTTGAAAGACAAGGACTGTTCAAACCCTACATCGGGGGCTTCAGGTAAAGCTGTTCTCTATCAGGAAGCTGACGGAGCGAAATATGAAGTTGACCTGCCCTTAACCTCACTCGTGGATATCAAGAAGATGATGAGCGAGCTTGGTCTTCCTTCGTACATTGACCTAGAATATTTCCCTATGCGATGTGCCATTGCCACTATCTGGGTTTCGCAAAGGGCGCACGAAATGCGTAGGTTGCATCCTAAAGCTTACGAAAAAGAAGTCAGCAACAAGCTCATTCCCGCGCTTTTGTTTGGTGGCGCAGCCATGAAAGTCCACTGCGAGCATTCCAATGGGAAGGGAGCGCTGTCGCGAAGCTTAAAGGACACGGACTTCATAGTTCCGAAGAGTCAAGGGTCAAACTTCTGCAAGCTACTTCTGAACATGGCTGAGGCTCTTGGAACACAATTCAAGTTTTTCAGAACTAAAAGCGACATTCTCTTCAACGGCATGCGTCAAGGTCAAAGGTACAGGGTCAGAATGGTAAACGGGATTACGCCGGAAGGGCTTCCAACCGTCACGGTGTTGGACATTTTCTGCGACTACATAGACCTGCGGCACAAGATCGAGGTGAAAGACTCGTTTGAACATCCGCGAGACAATCTGTACACTATTGGTTTGGAATACCTCATACTGTCCAAGTCGCAGTTCATCATGGACCTCCCAAGAGCGGACATTCACGTCCTCAAAGAGCATGGCCAAGAGTTCAGGATCTTGCCTTACAACTACTATTCTCCAGACAAGGTTGTTCTGGGAATGGAAGAAAAAGACGTGAAAGACGTCTGCGCAGTTTTCCTCGACCACCAGATAGGCAAAGGAAGAGAGGAGATTGACAGGGACAAGATGTGGAAGACTCTGGACAAAGACAAGAAACTGGCTTTAACAGTCACCTTGAATCTTCAAAATCTAGTGCAACGAACCGAAATCCTGTCAAAGTGGATGAAACAAGGCGAAATCACGATAGTCACGAGCAGAATCAACGAGCTGCTGAATCATCTGCCGAAGATTGACAAGAAGTGGGACAAACCTTGGTGGAACATAGCTGTTGAGACACCTCTAATCGGATAGCAGTGGCATTTTCATCTAAGCATTTGCTTAATCATATTGTACGCTTCTTTTCTCGAAAGCCCAACACGTGAAAGCGGAAGGTCAAACGTTTCGTCCCTGCCATACAATCTGATGCAAGTTTCACGCCTTGGCGTGATGTATATTGCCGCATCTCTGAAATCTGCCCATTTCTTCGTCACACTGGATTTGCCTTTACGCATGTCAAAACCTTCGGTCGTTAACTGCAGCGTGGTTTTGAAACGGGATTTATAGAGGGCGTGTCCGGCAATTATCGAAAAAAGAAAAAGCAGCAACAATGTTACTGGCACAAATGAAAGGTTAAAAACGGGTATCGCGAAAAATAGCTGAAGCGTGAATAAAAAGAGTGTGCTGATAGCGAAAACTAAAGTGAAGCTCTTAACGTAGTCGGGCAGGTCAAAAGCCTCGAAGACCGGTGAGCTGAGCTTCAGCTGTTTCTCAAATCCCTTTCCAAGTACGTTTTCCGATACTACGCGTTCTTTTGAAGCTAGGCTGTAGGCCTCGATGCCAACGGTACGGTCGCCCAGACTCTCAATTGTCTTCTTCAATGATCTTTCAATGGGCTTGTCTTGAATGAGTGCAAGAAAAATCCAATCTTCCTTACTAAACTTTCCCTTGCAAGTAGTAACCAGTTTCCTCAACGATTGTTCGTTGAATTCTGAGGATGTACAAGTCACCAAGTGCACTTTGTACTTCGGTGTCACAAGAGCCGAGAACAGTCTTGAAAGGAGGAAGCCCTTTTCCTCAAGGCCCCCAAAAGCGTATAACTGGATTCTCAAGTCTCCGAGCTGATAGTTTCTGTGTATTTCACTAAAGTTGGCTAGCCATCGCAAGTTTCCCCTGACTATTTGCTCTTCAACCAAATCGACCATGAGGTTTAGTTCGTCCATAATGACACCCCGTTCAACGTAAAAAAATAAAAAAAGGGAAGTTTTTGCTATTCTGGCGGGATTGTCAGGAAGAGTGTTCGCATGTCAACTCCGCGAGCTTGGTTCTTGTATCGGTAGTAGAGGTAGATGGCGATGCCTACTATGATGAGCCCGAAGAAGCCTATGCAACTTGCCCAATCCATCGTCGGGTCTCCGAATGAACCTTTCAGACCGCTTCCTGGGAAGATCCAGCCGAAAGATTGATCCAAGAATACCCAAAGGCACCATCCAGCTCCTATTGTGGACAACGCGCCAAGTGCGACAATGACGCCTGTAGAATGCTTGACGGCAGCGCGCTCGTAGATTTCTTTTCTTCGCAGTGGCAACAGCATGGCGGATATACAGAACAGCGTCAGGAAGAATGCGTCGTATATGTCAGTTCCGACTACACCAGCAAATCCTAGATAACCGCCTAGCCCTGCGAAGTTTGATTCAGCAATGCACGCAGGTATTGCAGCCACGGCGGTGACGACTATCGCCCAGACTGGGGCGTGCCATTTTTCGCTGACGTATGCAAAGCTTTCAGGCAGCATTCTGTCGAATGACATGGCAAAGAACGTTCTTGACGCCACGAGCAGGAAGGGCGGTATGTCGTTGGCTACCCAGAGTACAGCACCGATTGCGACAATCATTGAAAGCCAGTCAAGACCCATGCCTCTGGAAACAATGGAAGCGATGCCTGTGCTCCATGCTTTCTGGAAATTAGGTATTGCAGCATTTATCACGTCTTTGCTGACTCCACCGTAACTCAAGTAACCATATGCTTGGAATAGACTCCATTGATGACCACCCACTGTAGTTACCTCCACGTTCATCGTTGCTATTGCTGAAAGAGATGAGGCTACTAGATAGACGACTATCGTGATCAATCCTGCGACTAAGAGCACCAACGGAAGTTTCTTGTTTGCTTCTTTGACTTCTCCTGCCAAGAAGGTTGTAGCGTACCAGCCCATGTAAGCCCAGAACGCTCCAGGAATAGCGTATAGGAGCGCGTCATAGAAACTTGGTATGTTGCTTGCCATCCCAGCGCCGAGTGCAGTGTTCATGAATGTTGATGGCGTTGCACCCATGACGTTGTATAGGCCGTCTGAGATGAGAGTCGGGTTCGTTGCTCCTGCAATCCATAGTGCGAAGAAAATTATGGTGATGACTGCAGGAATGTAGAATATGACTTGCATGAGCCTTCCGTACATTCTAGTTCCGAGCAAAGCAAGTGCAGCAAACACGCAGACTATGCCAAAACCGCCTACAAAGAGTACAGTCGGATCGCCTGCCCAAGACAACGACACGTTTGGTGACAAAGCGATGCCAAAGAATATGCCGATTCCTTCAAAGACCGCGACACCGATGAGTCCGAACGAGAACGCTTCTGCAAGGAACATCAGCCAGCCGCCTAAGTAACCGATGAACGGATGGAGCACTCTTGAGATGGTCACGTATCCGCCGCCTGACCTTGGCATTGTTGAAGTCACCCATCCAACAGTGTAGCCTGTTATCAAGACTATAAGACCGCAGATCAGGAAAGCCCAGAATATCGCCGGTAAACCGAGCGGCATCATGTCATTTGGCAGCGGCATTGGTCCACTGAATTGAAATGCTCTCTTTTGCCAGCCAAGACCGATGACGTGGGAGAGGATAATGATTACGCCCAAGCTAAAGCCGATTTCTCTCACAAGTCCAGTTGCTTCTCTAGTAAAAAGACCGGGTTTACTTGATGCCATTTTCTTTGTAACACCCAGTTCTAACTGTTTTGAGGCTAATGGAATTTAAGTCTTTTCATGCTGCGCATGTCTTAAATAACTCTATAACGTAGAAATACGCAGAATCAATGGAGAATCAACATTGAGCTTTCTGCTTAGAAAGAAAAAAGGCGAGTCAACAAAGATGCTGTTTGCAACCGACATGCACGGCTCAGAAGGGACGTGGAGAAAATTCCTGAACGCGTCTGCCATGATGAAAGTCGATATGGCAATCTGCGGCGGGGATCTAACAGGAAAAATGATCGTCCCAGTCGTCGAAGGCAAGAACGGCAAGTACGCCTACTACCTGATGGGCAAGGTACACGAGACTGATTCGGGAGGTTTAGAGAAGGCTTTCAAAGACATTCGAGGAATCGGCTATTATCCACACTTGACGAACGAAAGCGAATACAAAGAGATGACTGAAAACCCAAAAATGGTAGATCAGGTTTTCCACGATGTCATGATTTCAACACTCAAACGCTGGTTTGACCTCATTCCAGAAAAAGTTCCGAAGGAGACGCGAGTGGTCGTTTGCCCGGGAAACGATGACAGAGTCTTGGTCGACGAAATAATTGAAACCTACAAGAACGTGATCAACGGCGAAGGTAAAGTCATAAACATAGATGATACTCATGAGATGACAAGCTGCGGCTGGGTCAACCCAAGTCCGTGGAAGACTGCGCGCGAAGAGGAAGAAGACAAGCTTGAGGCAAGGCTTGAGGGCTACATTTCTCAATTAAAAAACATCAAGTCGTCGATATTCAATTTTCACGCTCCCCCATTTGAGTCTAAGCTGGATGAAGCCCCACTCCTTGATAAGGAACTCAACCCAATAATCAGAGGCGGATCAGTCGTGATGGTTCCGGTCGGCTCCAAGGCTGTTAGGAAAATGATAGAAAAACACCAGCCCTTCCTCGGGCTGCACGGTCACATCCATGAAGCCTCTGGTTCGATGAAAATCGGCAGAACGCATTGTGTCAACCCGGGAAGTGAATATGCTGAAGGAATCATCCGAGCTTTCCTCGTAGAATTCAAGGACGACAAGCTCATCCGGCTTCAGAGAATTGAAGGTTGAAAGGTAGGCCGCCAATGAGTTGGATGCTGGACAAGGAAATCAAAAGGGAATTGCCTCCTGAATGGAACGATGTCGTTCCGACTGAAGCTTTCATACGCGAAGCCGAGAAGATGGTTGAAGAAGCGAACAATAGAGGCATGACTCTTAGGATTCTGGGCGGATTGGGAATAGCCATCCACTGCCTTGACTGCCGAGACTTTGCGGTGAAGCTGGGAAGAATAGGAACAGGCACAGCTCAAGGCCAGGAATACAGTGACATTGACCTAATTTCATATGGCAAGCAAAGAGAAGGAATCAAAGCTTTCTTTGCTGATATCGGCTACGCAAAACGCCGAACAACACTTTCCACTGCTGCCTCAGAGAGGCAAATATATTACCATCCTAAAGGCTGGTTCTATGTTGACGTTTTCTTCGACAGATTGCTCGTGGCAAACCACCCTGTAGACTTCAGAGGAAGGCTGGAACTTGATTATCCAACGATCACGGTGACAGATTTCCTGCTTGAGAAAATACAGATCTGGGAAGCCTTCAGCGTCAAAGACCTCAAAGACTGCTTGCTGCTGCTTAAAACTCACGAGGTCAAAGAGGAGGGAGACAAAGAGAGCATAGACGCAGCTTACACGGCAAAACTGCTCTCAGCAGACTGGGGTTTCTGGTACACAGCCACAACGAACCTCAGGAAAATTGGCAGGTTCATCTCTGAACTGGATCACCTTGGTCCAGAAGCAGGGATCGATCATGAGCAGATTCTGAGGCAAGATAGAGAAGCAATAGGTAAAAAGATTGAGTTTTTGCTGAAAGCAATAGACAGTGAGCCGAAGTCGTTTGGCTGGAAAATGAGGTCGAAAGTAGGCGTGAAGAAGAAATGGTACAATCCAGTTGAGAGGCCTGAGACGGTGGGCGGCTTCGGGATTTGGGATGCGATAGCCCCAAAAAGCAATTCAGAAAAAGAGGTTAGGTTGGAGTAATCCGCACTGGCTCGCCTTTAGGCAGTTTCTACTTATCTTTTGTCATGGCAAAGACTGCTTTAACCGCATTTATGACCGCTGCTGGAGCCGCAAATGCTCCAATCAGATTTAGCGTTGTTACTACCCATGTCCTGAGCATCGGATGAATTAGCTGCAGCGAACCTCAAATCGTAGCGTTTCCAGTCACAACTAGGGCAATGGCTGCAATGAGAAAGGGCATGACCTCCTTCGAAGTAATGCTTACAAGGCCCACAACTGCGCCCAGTATCAGCAAGATGAGTGTGACGTATGCTTCTGTACTTGAGGCGTTTTCGGCTCCTGTCTCTTTCATGTAGGCAATTGCTGTTCCGATGAAGAACGCCAAGATCACGAAGATGGTGAAGGCCCATCGTGCTATTTTTTCCATGTCCGTCTCAAATCACGAAGCTCAACCTATTTTCTTGGGCAAGTTAGAAGTTTTGCGCGCGCAATCAGAGCTTGAAACCATTCTCAGATTGTGTTTTGAAAAAGCGGCTTGACTTACGATCTTCTGCCTTTTTCATAGGCGGCAACATAGGAAAGTTTTTCTATCAAAGCCTGAGTGAGTACGTAAATGCGGAGAACCGCCTTTGGACAACGCCATTAGAATAGCTGATCTGACGAAGGATTTCGGCACCATACGCGCCTTGGACAGCTTAAACCTCAGCGTGGAATCTGGAGAGATTCTTGGCCTCATAGGCCCAAACGGCGCTGGGAAAACCACTGCGTTGCGCATTATCTCTGCACTTCTGTTGCCCACTTCTGGCAATGTTGAGGTTTTTGGCTTAAACGTTGTCGAAAAGGCGGCTGAAGTCCGCAAGATTATCTCTTATCTTCCCGAAGAGGCTGGAGCCTACCGGAATCTTTCAGGATGGGAATACTTGAATTTCATGGCCAAATTCAGAACCGATAGCAAAGACGAGATTCAGAGAATAGTCAACGATGCCGCTGAAATCTCTGGCCTGGGCGAAAGACTGAAGGATAAGGCCAAAACCTACAGCAAAGGAATGAAGCGCCGCCTTCTCGTGGCCAGAGCCTTGATGACCAAGCCCAGGCTTGCAATCCTAGACGAGCCAGGCAGCGGGCTGGACGTTCTACACGCTTATCACGTCAGGGAAATAATAAAGAAGTATGTAAAGGACTACGGTGTTACCGTGTTGCTTTCAAGTCACAACATGCTTGAAGTCGAACACCTCTGCGGCAGAGTTGCATTGCTGAACAAGGGCAAGACTGTGGCTGAGGGAAAGCCGCACGAACTGAAAGAAAAGTTTGACAGTGCAAACTTGGAGGAGGTTTTTGCGAAGGTGGTAGGACTTGCTTAAGGGTTTCGGAAACATTCTGGTCAAAGAGCTAAAGGAGCTGATCAGAGACCCGAAAATATTGCTGGGAATGATAATTGTTCCGCTGATCATGTTTCCAATTCTGGGTGCGGTGATGAATTTCTCAGTGCAGTCCGCCCAGGAACAGGCTCAAAAGGCAACTATCCTGATCATGAACAATGACGGAGGAAACTGGTCCCAAGACTTCATAACTACCATCAACTCTTCTATGAGGGTTTTCATATCCAACTACACCAATCCACAAGACGTGGTAAATCAGGACGAGTTGTCAGAGTGCAACACCACACAGCTCATCGAAATTCCGCCCGACTTCAGCGCCAACATGACTCAACACGTGAGTGGAAACGAAAACATAACTGCCCTTGTGAAAATCTACAGCGTTTTCTCCAGCGCCGGAGTGTTTGAAGGCATCGGTTCTTCGATGATTGACGTTTTTATCGACGGGTTCAACAGACAACTTGCTCCCAACATGGTACGCGAGGAGAAATCGTCTATCATCAAGGGACAGATTGAAGAAGGCGTTGATCCCGCGCAACTTTCGGCTTTGATGATTTCGCAGGCAATTGCCATGCCAATCACCATCATGATTTTGCTCACCTATTCCATGCAGATAGCAGCAACTTCAGTAGCTATGGAAAAGGAAGAGAAAACCTTGGAAACGTTGTTGACCTTGCCTGTGGACAGGTTCTCGATTCTTATGGGGAAGCTGTCAGGCTCTATCGTTGTTGCAGGCGTGGCAGCAATAGCCTACATGATTGGCTTCAACTATTACATGGGGTCCTTCACTTCGGCAATTCCAGCAGGCACAAACCTAGACTTGGTTTCCTTGGGGCTTGTTCCGTCACTTTTCGGTTACCTGCTCTTAGGAATCTCGCTTTTCGTTGCGCTGCTTTCAGCCCTCGCCATGGCGGTGGTTCTGTCTGCCTTCGCGGAAGACGTGCGAAGCGCCCAGTCACTTGTGAGCTACGTCTATCCATTTCTATTCATCCCGTCCTTCATCCTAATGTACGTCGACATCAACGCCTTGCCTCTTGCCGTCAAAGTCGCGCTCTACGCGATTCCTTACAGCCATCCTATCATCGCTTCCAGAGCCGTTACAATGGGCGATTACTGGACTGCCGTCTGGGGCATAGTTTACGTTTCGATTTTCACCCTTGTCATAATGTACGTTGCTTCTCGTCTCTTTGCAACTGAGAAAGTACTGACGGCAAAACTGAAGTTCAGAGGATTGAGAAAACGCGGGAAAAAAGCCGCGCAAGACCTTGAGTAAAGCTTTTCCTCTGGAACCGGCAAACCTGTCTTCGGTGCGCTGAGTGGGGATTCAACAGATTGAAGTCTACACAGTGAGGCTGAGGTACAGAGAGCCTTTCAGGATCGCTCCAGCCGCAAGCACTGAAAGCTGCAATGTAATCGTAAAAATCGTGACCGACTATGGGGTAGTTGGTTGGGGAGAATCTTCGCCATCGAAGAGAGTCACAGGAGAAACCCCGGAAACCGTTGTTAGGGCTCTTGACAAGATCGCGCCTAGACTGATCGGCGAGTGTCCCCTTAGAATTGAGCGTGATGTCGAGCTCATGGATCTGACCGTTAAGAGCAATCCTGCTGCAAAGGCGTGTGTCGACATGGCACTGCACGACATTTTAGGAAAGACGGCTTGTAAACCGCTTTTCATGTTGATCGGCGGCTACCGCACAAAGGTCATGACTGACATAACGTTGAGTATCAAGTCGCCGAGGGAAATGGCAAAGGATGCTGTGAAAGCCGTGAAGAAAGGTTTTGGAGCCTTGAAGGTGAAGGTCGGAGTCAACCCTGCCGAAGATGTTGAACGGGTAAAGAAGATTCGAGAAGCTGTTGGAAATGAAACAGAGCTGAGGGTTGATGCGAATCAAGGGTGGACAGTAAGACAAGCTATAGAAGTTTTGAACAAGATGGAAAAGTTCAAAATCCAGTTCGCCGAACAGCCTGTGCCAGCTGAAGACCTTAAAGGCTTGAAGAGAGTCAGAGAAAACTCGCCGATACCGATAATGGCTGATGAAAGTGTTCACTCGCCTGAAGACGCACTACGCTTGATAGAGGCAGAAGCCGTCGACATGATAAACATCAAGCTGATGAAGAGCGGCGGAATTCTGAAAGGCAAGAAGATCGCCTCAGTGGCCGAGGCCGCTGGAGTACCCTGCATGATCGGGTGCATGGGTGAATCCGAAATCGGCATAGCGGCTGGGGCTCACTTGGCCGCGGGGGTCAGAAACATTCAGTTCGCTGACTTGGATTCTGACATTCTGCTCAAAGATAAGCTTGTCAAAAGCGGCGGCGCTGAAATCGAGGGTTCGATGCGCACATTTCCAAAAGAATGTGGGTTAGGCATAAAAGAGATAGACGATAAACTATTAGGAAAGCCATTGAGGAGTTACAAGTAGCTTGAGAGGTGTTGCGGTTGGTTTCTCTTAGGGCTTTGGCTCCATCGTTGACACGGATCACCGTTGCCGCAGCAGTCGGAGCGGCGTTGCACATTGGCCAGGGAAACTCTGACTTGGTAGATGAGAAGGCTGTGGAATTTTCTCGAGCCGTCTTGGCTCAGACAGATGTTGAAGGCGAAGTAATTGCTTGTGAAGGGCCTAAAGATAACGCACCGGCGTTCATGCGTAGGGAGAAAGTGGGAACGCGCGGCGGTCCTAAAGTCGAGTTTGTCATCGACCCTGTTGACGGCACCACTGCAGCTTCCAAGGGAAGGAAAGACGCCATATCCGCTCTCGCCTGTGCGCCTGCAGGCTGTTTCCAAGTGTTGCCTGACGACGGATACTACTTCAAAGTGGCAACCGATTATCATTCAGTCAGCAAGATTTCCTTGGATATGTCAGTTGAAGAGATCGTGCGTACCGTGGCTCGGCAAAAAGGTCTGCATCTTGAAAACTTCACGGTAATAATGCTGGAACGCGACAGGCACACGGAGATCTTGAAAACCCTCAGACAGTTAGGCGTGAGGATCATCCTGATCCCTGACGGCGACATTGCGGGAGCAGTTGTCACATGTCGACCAAACTCGGGCATCGATCTTCTCATAGGCGCCGGTGCAGGACCTGAAGCGACTATTGCAGCTACTGCCGTGAAATGCTTGGGCGGGACGATGCTTGTGAAGGTTTGGAAGGACAAGAAAGATGATCCTGAGAGACTGGACAGGCTGAGAGAGGAAGACGTTGATGTGGAAAAAACCTACAGCGAAGCCGAGTTGGCCAAGGGCAACGAGCTGGTTTTTGCTGCTTCAGGAGTAACGAAGGGCGAGTTGCTGGATGGTGTGCGTTTCATTCCGAACGGAGCAATTGTCAATTCGCTTTGCATGAGGTTGCCAAGCGGCACTGTGGAAAGGTCAGAAACGACTCTGCAGTTTAAGGGGCACCCAGTCTACAAACGGTTCGTAACATAGAGTCTTTCAGCCAAGGCGATTCAGACAAATAAGACTTCGTGGCATGTAGTATTATGAAAGAGGCGCAAGCGACGAAGGAAACAACTACATTGCCATGTGGATGCAAATACCAAGACAAGGGCTACATGCTGGTCCGCGTCCACGAATGCGAATACCATAGACAAAAAAGAACAAGAAAACGACCCCACCGACCAAAAGCTGAATGTGTAAGACCCTGAAATCTAACAGATTTCATTTAAGTGGGGCTACCCGTACCTATACCCAAACGGGTTCAAGTCTAATAGGAGACTCGGGAACTAATATTCAAAAGTTTCAGTTTCATACATGCACCCTAAAAGCCAGCTTCAGGCTGAAGTGGTTCCCCTGAGTACGTGTTTTTGTTCTTTACAGCGTTGGAAGTCTGGTTATCCCTTCTATTTCGTCGAAGTCCTCATCGAACGAGTATATTTCTTTTATGTCGTTTAGCCTCATGACGTCGACGGCCAGGGCGTCGTTGGCTTCAAGCTTCAGGTCATCTCCCAGCTCGGCTGCAGCAAAGTATGCTTCCCGAGTTATGCCCATTATCTTCACATTGTCGAGCATGAACAGTCCCCTGATGGTTGTGGTTAGCTTATCTAGTGGTATGCCATGTTTGAGAATGTTCACTATCTCGGATAAGTGCACAACAGTCGTTGTCACCTGTTCTTTTCCCTGGGATACACTGCTGACTATCTTCTTGGCGTGTTCCTTCATCTGTTTCTCTTTTTGAGTCAGCTGTTTTTTGGGCTTGTAGTAAGCATAGATGAA
>Ga0315280_10008135_pt1 | contig 13820 bp, 8 predicted proteins | sample YL17G06_40_MG_FD_203697 | JGI IMG/M metagenome (GOLD analysis project Ga0315280, IMG submission 203697) | Sediment microbial communities from Yellowstone Lake, YNP, Wyoming, USA - YL17G06_40 | ecosystem: Environmental > Aquatic > Freshwater > Lake > Sediment | place: USA: Wyoming | collected...
TTGGATGGTAGCCTGCCAGTTTCACCCCGAATTTACCTCCCGCCCCGGCCGCCCCAATCCCCTTTTCCGCGACTTTATCGGGGCAGCCAAGGATATATTACGGGAAGGGGCCCAGCCACCGCTGCCCCTTTCCCCCTTTAGAGGTGTAAAGTGAGAATCTTTCTGGATACCGCCAATATTGACCAAATCAAGAAAGCCGCCAGGCTGGGAATCATCAGCGGGATTACTACCAACCCCACCCTGGTGTCTAAGGAAAAAACCGCTGACTATGAAACAGTTGTCAAGGAAATCTGCTCTATTATCCCCGGACCGGTCTCGGTTGAGGTGCTGACGGGAGGGGTTGAGGCGATGATTAAGCAGGCAAAGCAAATGGCAAAATGGGCGCCCAACGTTGTCATCAAGATACCAGCGACGAGCGAAGGACTTGAGGTAACAACAGCGCTGGCTAAAGAGGGCATAAAGGTAAACTTCACCCTGTGCTTCTCGGTAAATCAAGCCCTCCTCGGGGCACTGGCTGGTGCCGCCTATGTCAGCCCATTTGTCGGCAGGCTGGATGATGCCGGGCATAACGGCATGGAGCTCGTCAAGGATATTGTTGATGTCTTTGCCCATTACAAGTTCTCCACCGAGGTGATTGCCGCCAGCATTCGTCACCCCGAGCACTGCGTGGCTGCCGCCAAGGCCGGGGCTCATATTGCCACCGTTCCTTATAGCGTCCTGATGCAGATGATACAACACCCCCTGACCGATGTTGGCGTTGCCCGCTTCCTTAGCGACTGGCAGGCCATCTCAAAGGGGAAGTAAAACAATAGCGAGGACTACCATGAACATTAGCGAACTTGAAAACAAAAGTCGGGAGGAGCTGCTTGAGCTAGCCAAGGGGATGGGCATCACCAGCTATACCGGGCTCAAAAAGCAAGAACTGGTGATGCGTCTGCTTCAAGCCTCAGCCGAGCAACAGGGCTATGTCTTCTGTGGCGGCATCCTGGAGATTACCTCGGAGGGCTACGGATTCTTGAGGCAAGATAGCCTCCTGCCCAGCTCGGCCGATGTCTACGTCTCCCAGTCCCAAATCCGCCGCTTTGGTCTGCGCAACGGCGATATGGTTTCCGGTCAGGGCAGACCACCCAAGGAGGGCGAAAAATACTACGGACTGGTTAGGGTTGAGGCAGTTAACGGCTCCGACCCGGAGCTAGCCAAGAACCGCCCCACCTTCGGCTCACTCACCCCCACCTTCCCCGATAAACTAATTAACCTTGAGACTACCCCCGAAGACCTTTCTACCCGCCTTGTCAACCTCATCGCCCCCATCGGGCGAGGGCAACGGGGCTTGATTGTATCACCACCTAAAGCCGGTAAAACCATCCTCTTAAAATCCATCGCCAATGCCATCACCACCAACTATAACGATATCAACCTTATGGTCTGTCTCATCGGCGAGCGGCCTGAGGAGGTTACCGATATGAAGCGCTCGACCAAGGGGGAGGTGATATCTGCCACCTTTGACGAGCCGGTGGAGAACCACACCCGCGTCGCTGAGCTGGCGCTGGAAATAGCCAAGCGACTGGTGGAAATGGGCAAGGATGTGGTCATCCTCCTTGACGGCATTACCCGCCTCACCCGCTCCTATAACCTGGCGGTGCCACCCAGCGGTCGCACCCTGTCCGGCGGCATTGACCCCGCCGCCCTCTACCCCGCCAAGCACTTCTTCGGCGCTGCCCGCAATACCGCTGAGGGCGGCAGCCTGACCATCATCGCTACCTGCCTCATCGATACCGGTAGCCGTATGGATGAGCTTATCTATGAGGAGTTCAAGGGGACAGGGAATATGGAGCTCCACCTTGACCGACGACTTGCCGAACGGCGAATCTTCCCGGCAATGGATATTCAGCGTAGCGGCACCAGGCGGGAGGAGCTACTCTTGGGTGACGAGACAGTAAAGCAGGTCTGGCTGCTCAGGCGCATGGTCTCCATGATTGCCAATGACACCAACAACTTCACCGAGACCACCGACCGAGTCCTTGACCGCCTGCGCAAAACCAAGTCCAACGCTGAGTTCCTGGCTACCCTGACCAAGGAGACATGAGGAAAGCACTAAGCACGAAATCCGAAATACTAAATGACATAATTCGTGCCTGTTTAGAGTTTAGATATTAGGATTTAGAGCTTAGCTTCACCCAGCTTGGGGACTTGACAAATAAAAAATTTATGGTATAGTAGACAGTAGCACCTGATAAGGTGCTATGAAAGCTAAAGGAGGTGATGTTATGTTAAGAACCCGAAAGGGGAGCGAAATGAAAACAAATCGAAATCCAAAGTAACCTGGTCTCCAGAACAAGAATGAGATATCTTTTTGTTTATGGAGACATAATCCTTAAAGGAGGAAAATTAAAGGTCGATGAAAACTAAAATATCTAGAATATTGGGCGCGAGCTTAGCGTTGGTGATAGTCTTCAGCCTGGCATTCGCCTTAGTGCCAACCAAGGTTGAGGCGGCACCCTGCCAGTGGACTCCGGAGACTCTCCCCGGTATGGCTGGCAGAGTAGTGCTGCAGCCCTGCGATGTGAGTGCCCTCGCCGTGGCTAACGATGGGGCGACCATCTGGGCCGCAAGCGATAACGGGAACGCCGGTTTATACTTTTCCACCAACGGCGGGATGATGTTCAATCCCACACCGGCTAACCCGGTAACAGGGTCGGCATTCGCGGCAAACCGGGTTATAACCCACATTGATATCGCCCCCGATAACCCGAGCGTGGTGATAGTGTCTGACAACTTTTCCACCGTCTGGTTCACCACCAATGGCGGCATAAGCTGGGCTTCTCTAGGCAAGCCTAGTGACGGTATTGTCACCGACGTTGCCGCATCACCAGCCATGGCTGGCTCAATCCTCGGCAGGTACTACTTCGCCACCACCGCCGATAATACTACCACTGCTGTTACTACTGGTGGTGTGTGGGAGCTAGGCACCCCTGCCGCCGGCGCTACCTGGAGAGGCTGGAATGCCGGTGCCCTTACCAACCGGTATGACTTCATGGCGCTAGAGGTCACCCCCGGCTTTGTCGGTGACCAGAGCATCTGTGTAGTTGGCGCTACCGACAACACGCAGGTGGATTTCATGGTACTCAACGTCAACACTAATACCGTGACCGACAACGTCACCATTGTCACCGGTACAACCCATGACTATGTGTTCCCGCTAGCTGCGGGCACCAACATCGCCTCTGCTGACATCGCCCTACCCATGGACTTTGACGCCACCACTATAGCTAACATAAGGGCTTATGTCGGCGTCGGCACCAACACTGCCCAAGCCACTGATGATGTCTACCGAATTGACGGTAGAGCATTCAGGAGACTGAATGCGGTGACGACAATCGCCGTTAACACTGTCTCCTTCTCTGGCGTCATCAACGGAGGCACCCTCTTCCTCGGCGAGTGGGCTAACTCCAATGTCAGGTACAGCACCGACCCAACGAGCGGCGCACCCACCTGGATTAACAGCGCTAAGTCACCAACTGGCGGCAACGGCGCCTGGGCCGTTAACCGTGGCCTGACTATTGTCAGGGTAGCACCTGACTTTGCCACCAGCAACAAGGTGTACGCTGGCACCAGCGGCGTTGAGAGCGCCTTCTCCCGCTCCCTTAATGGTGGCAAATCCTTTAACCAGAAAGCGCTGATAGACACCAGAATTCATGCTATTTCTGATGTCATGCCAACACCCGATGGCAAGACAATATATGTGTCAACCTCGGACAATGGCACAGATATGACAACGGGTACCACTAGCGACTTTGAGAGCCTATGGAAGAGCTCCATCCCAACCGGCGCACCAACATGGGAGAGAATACGACTTTCCATTGTCGCCGGTGTTCCGGCGAACTGGGGCAACGCCTCCGGTGATACCATCATCCGGCTGAATCCTGATTGGGCAACCACCCCCAGGCTTTACTGGTCCCAGAGAGGTGGCGCCGGCAACACCAACATCCAGACCTCGTCTGATGGTGGCGACACCTATTCCAACAGAATATGCCCAGCCGGTACTACCATTCAGGACTTGGCTGTTGAAGATGGGAGCATTCTCTATGTTGGTGCTAACGGAAGTGCTTTCGTCTACAGGAGCACCAATGCTGCCTATACCTGGGGACCACCGGTTGATGGGCAGGGTGGCAATGTCAACACGCTAGCCATGGCACCCAGCTACCCGTATAAGCCTGTAGCTGGTAACGTGCTGGTTGGTGGTACTGGCGCTGTTGGCGTCTCAACGAATGGCGGTACTTCCTTCGCTCGTTACAACGCTGGTTTTCCGGGAACAGTAAACACATTGCAGGTTCTTGCTGACCAGAACTACGCCACCAACAACACCATCTACGCCGGCGACACTGGCGGTACTTCCAATGGTACCTTCCGACTTGTTCCTGCTGCCGGAGCCAACTGGGCTAACATGATAACCGGATCGGTAGGGGTAGTAGCAGGCCTGGGCATGGAAAATGGGGCGTTCTATAGCCTCACACCAATCAGTGGTGCTTTCCGAACCCTTGCTCCGCTTAACGCACCAGGCACCATACCCTGGGATACCTGCTGGATTGGTACAGTCCCACCAGCCGCACCAGCGCCAAGTGGCTTGAGAGTGGCTGGCGGCACGCTGTATGTAGTTGACTCTACAGCCTTCGCCAACCGGCTTCTATCCTACGGTGACAGCCACCAGACAGGCAAGACAACGGTTAGCTCACCGGCTGGCGGTGCCACTGTACCGCTTGACCCGGTGAACGGGCGTGCTTTGCCGGTAACGGTAAAGTGGAGCTCCCTGGGCGTTAGCACCGGTCTGGCTACTGCCTACAATGTTGCCATCTACGAGAAGGCAACGGGCTTCACCGGAAGTGCCATTATCGCTGGTGTTCCGATTGGCCCAGCAGTAACCGCGCCAACGGTTCGCATTTGCGACCCAACCCTCGCTACAGGCAATGACATCGCCTACACCTTGATAGCTGGGCGCGAATACGGCGTCCAGATTATGGCTACCGTGGAGGTCAGTGGTGACAACATCACCAGCCCGTGGTCTGACCCGGTCTTCTTCAAGGTTGAGGAAGGGGTACCTCAGACGGAAATGACTCCACCACTAACGGTTCCGCCGATAACGATACCACCAATAACGATACCACCGGTAACAGTACCTCCTGCCCAAGTGATAAGCCCTGCTTGGATTTGGGCGGTAGTCATTATCGGTGCGATTCTGGTGATCGCGGTGATTGTCCTGATATTCATGACTCGAAGACCATAAGGAATAGAGGGATAACACCCTAGACGGATACCTAGGAGCCCCCCGCTAAGCGGGGGGCTCCTCTTTTTACTCAAATAGTCCTTCAACCTATTGACATCGACCCTGAGCAAGACTAAAATAAAATTCTCCACATGGCAAAAATAGCGGTGTTGACCCATGACAAAAGCAGCCGTGGCTTTAGCTCTGGGGTTACTGCTAGTGGGACTGCCCATCCTGACCTCCCCAGTCCTTGCCAACCCGGATACAGTGAAATGGTCTAAGGTCAATATCCCCACTCAGGGCAAGGCGGGGGGCTGGGTGCTGGCTTCTGGCTCGGATGTCCAGCACCTGACCATGACTAGTGATGGCACCCTTTATGCCTACGGCAAGGGGCTGACCTACACCCTCTACCAGTCCACCGACGGTGGCTATAGCTGGTCAGCCATCGGCAAGGTAAAGGACGCCATAGTTGACATCGCCGTCGCTCCGGATAATGTTGTTTACTACGCCACCTCATCTCAGGTTTATAAGTCAGTTGACGGGGTAAGTAAATTCGCCGCCCTCCCCATACCGGGTGGGGCAGGGGCTAACAATATAGAAATCACCTCTCTGGATGTCAGCAGACTGACCAATAACATTATCGTTGTTGGCACCAAAGACAAAGACCCCGCTCAATATGGCGGCATCTATCTTCTGGATGAAACCAACCTCTTCACCTGGACAGATACCAGCCTGGGTAATTATGACGTCTATTCTGTAACCCTTTCGCCAAACTACCCTGCTGACCGCCAACTAATAGCTGTGGTCAGCAATGAAACTCATACCTTTATTACCACTAAATTTGGCGATGCCGGGTGGGGAACAACTATAGCTCAAATCAACAACCTGGTGCCGGTATCAGCCAGCATTGCCTTCCCCAAGGATTACGACCCCAGCATAACTGCCAGCTACTTTGTCGCTATTGATAGCGGCTTAAACAAGGGTGATGTCTATAGGGTGGAAAACTCGCTAGCTACCGACCTTGATATCGGCACCTTCTACAACCTGAGCAATGTTGATGTCAGTGGGCTGGCAGTTAGCGGCAACGTGGCAAAGGCAAACCTCATCGCCGGTGCTGCGGCTAGTGCCGAGGTCTACTTCAGCACCGATAGCGGCAAAAACTGGCAACGAAGTACCAAACCGCCAACCGGCGGCTCTAAGACTTATGTAGCTCTGGCTCCTGACTTCGCTAACAGCAGAAAGGGATATGCTGCCACCAGCGATGCCGACAGCGCCTTCTCCTATACCACCGACGGCGGCATTACCTGGAACCAGCTAAGCCTAATTGATACCACGCTTAGCGACATTGTTGACCTGGCACCATCCCCCAGCTATAGCGAGGATGAAACCTTATTTATGCTCACCCCTCATCCTGGTGGCGAGTCCGGGCTGTGGCGCAGCCTTGATGGTGGAAAAACATGGGAAAGGGTACTGTCTAGCACCCTGCCTGATGTAGATACTATCGAACGTGTTCAGCTTCCCCCCCAATACGATAGTGATAACCAGGTGATATTCATCGCTGGCACCAGCAATGGCAATCCGGCAATATGGAAGTCAACAAATAACGGTCAGACCTTTGGCTGCCGAATTATTCCATTTCTCATTAACACCTGGGGAGTGGTTGATAATAATACCCTGTTTATTGGCAGCTTTGACGCCGCCACCAACACCGGCCTTGTCTACCTCAGCACCAATAGTGGCTTGACTTACTCTGAGGGGGCAATAGCTGGCAGCCAATCATTAAACTCAATAGCCTTGTCACCTGACTATGATAATGATGAGACGCTCCTCGTCGGAAATAGCAATGGCTGGGTGTTCTGGTCTGAAGACAATGGTTCATCATTTGAACCGCTGCCACCGGATGCCACCTCAAGCCCACTGAGCGGCAAAATAACCGTCGCCTTTGACCCGGATTACAGCAGTAATAACACTGTCTATGCTGCCAGCGACAGCGCCGGTGAAGGCATTTACCGCTTTATCATTGGCAAGAGTGATAGCTGGGAAAACATAGATAGTCCCACGGGGGGCATGATTGGCCAGTTACTAGCCTCAGCAGAGGGAACACTATATGCCACCAACTTCAAGGCTAACGGGGGTATGGAGCGCTGCCTCAACCCAACATATCCGCTGGGGCCAACCTTTGAAACCGTAACTAAAGGGCTTGACGATGGGGCTAAACTGTTCGGACTATGGCTATCCGGTAACCAGCTGTGGTCGATTGACAGCGTTCATACCAGCCTGCTGAGCTATACCGATAGCCTAGCCCAGCCCATTATCCTCACCTCACCCACCGACAAGGCATCAGGCGTGGGCACAATCATTAACTACACTATTAAGAATGTTAGCCTTGACTGGAAGACTTTAGAGGGTGCCACTGAGTATCATTGGCAAATTAATTATGATGATGACTTCTCAAGCGTCCCCACTGACTTTGAGGGGGATACCAGGGCTAGCACCGCTCAACTACCCGCCCTTAACCCAACTACCACCTACTACTGGCGGGTGAGAGCCACCGAGCCGGTATTAAGCCCGTGGTCAGATAAATGGTCATTTACTACCAGCTTTGGCACTGAGGCTTACGCCCCGGAGCTAGAGAGCCCCCAGGCTGCCGCCATTAGCGTGCCAATAAAACCAATATTTCAGTGGAGCGCCATAGCTGGCGCCGATGGCTATGAGCTGGTCGTATCCACCGACCCTGCTTTTGGGAATCCCACCATCCTAAAGACTAACACCTATGCCTTACCCAACACTGCCTGGCATTCCACCACAACACTGGATTATAATACTACCTACTACTGGAAGGTGAGGGCGGTCAGCTCTGACACCTCCAGTCCGTGGAGCGCGGTTAGCGCCTTCACCACCGAGCCAGTACCCGCGTTAACCCCCCCCACCAGCGCAACCCCAATCACCCTCCCCAACCACCCCAACGGGACAGACTGGAAACAGTGGCTACTGCCTCTTGGTGGCGTTCTGCTTCTTGTCTTCCTCCTGACCATGATAGTAATGCTCATCACCATGATAGTACTAGTAGTAAAGATATCAAGGCTTTAGGAGATTTAGTGGAGATAATCAAGCAAGAAGACCTGCGAGCTAGCCGGAAGGTTTGACCTGCTAACGGAGAGTTTAGGCTGGGAAGTAACCTGCCTTGCCCCTATCTCCTTAAGGAATCTATCCACCGGCTCCAGCTCCCGGTTTAACGCCGGGGTTTTGTAATGCATCGGAATTACGACTTTAGGCTCAAGTTGCCTCACTACCTCGGCAGCCATAGGGGCATTTATGGTGGACACCCCGCCCACCGGAAGCAGTAACACATCCACATTGCCTATATCCTCAATCTGCTCATTAGTAAGCACATGCCCCAGGTCACCAAGGTGACATACTGATACCTCATCTATCTCCATAAGGTAGACGATATTTTTACCCCTCTTTTTACCCCCCTCCCCATCGTGAAAGGTGGCTACCCCGATAATCAGGACATCACTGATTTCATACTCACCCGGTCGACTAACCACCCTCGGCTGACCGCCAACGCCTTCAGTATAAGAGTGGCCGGGGTGCTCATGACTCACCGTTACAATACGGGCAGTAGGCTTGCCCAGTGAATAACCCAAGCCCGTTGAATAAGGGTCGGTGATGACAGTGGCATGACTACCCTTGAGCCTGAAGCAAGAATGACCTAGCCAGGTAATATCCATGCTGTCTAAATATAGCATAGCTAGGGTCTCCCCAGCAACCTCACCCCCTTAATCCCCCTCTCCATTCTTGGAGAGGGGGAAGTAGTTTTAAGAGGGGGGCTTCGCCCCCCTCAAATCTCCTTTTCTTTTTGGAGGAGACTGACTTAACGGGGGCGTTTAAGAGGGGCGTCAGCCCCTCTTTTCTATTCCTCCCCTTCCCCTTGACAAGGGGAAGGGGATAAAGGGGATAGGGTTACCATACTCTTGACAAGAGAGGCTAAAGATGATAAGTTAAAGAGAGATTAGCAGTCTTAACATTAGACTGCTAACTAAGGGAGGTAAGGGTGCTATCCCCTAGGGGTGAGACAATACTCAAGTCTATAGTGGCACAATACATTGCTCGGGCAGTGCCGGTGCCATCCCAGAGCCTCATTGGCAACTATGAGCTGGCGGTAAGCTCAGCTACCATCCGCAATGAGATGGCACACCTAGAGGAAGAGGGCTATATTACCCGTCCCCACCCTTCAGCCGGGAGCATACCCTCAGACAAGGGCTACCGCTACTATGTGGAGACCCTGGGCGATATTAGACTCCCCTCAGCCCAGCAGCTTTTAATAAGACATTTATTCCACCAGGTGGAGAGAGAACTGGAGGAGTGGCTGAGCCTGGCGGCAACACTCACCGCTCAGCTAGTCCAGAATGTAGCTATTGTAGCCATACCCAAGCCGGCAAACTTCCAATTTAAGCATCTAGAGGTCGTCGCTCTGCAAGAGGAACTGGCACTGGTTATCGTTGTCCTTCACGGCGCCAGGCTGAGACAACAGCTAATAACCTTTGACCAGACGGTATCGCAATCAGAATTAACCACTATGGCAAATAAACTAAATGCTGCTTATGCTGACCTCAGCCGGACACAGATTTTAGCCCAGAAGATAAAACTTTCCCCCGCCGAAGAGCAGATAAACGATTGCCTGCTCAAGATAATGCAAGCCGAGGACGAGCAGGAGTATGAGAGGTCCTACCTTGATGGACTCCACTTTGCCCTCAACCAGCCCGAATTTCACCATGCCCAGCAGGGGCTAACCCTGATGGAACTAGTTGACTGCCGAAGGCTACTGAGGACAATCACCCCTGAGGATATGGGTAGTCATAGGGTACAGGTAATCATCGGCAAGGAGAATAAGGCAGAGGCGATTCAAGATTGCAGTGTCGTCATCAGCCAATATGGGCTGCCTGAAGAAGCCGTGGGCACTATCGGTGTGGTTGGTCCCACCCGCATGCCCTATGCCCGAACCATCTCTGCCGTAAGCTACCTATCCTCGGTGCTGAGCCAATTGGTAGCCGAGCTATATGGAGAAAAACCAGCCTAATGCCAGTTCATATGGAGAGTCAAAGAGAGGCGAAGCCTCTAAAATTATAGGGAGTTTTAGAGGGACGAAGTCCCTCTTCAGAAAAAATCTTCCCCTTCCCCTTGACAAGGGGAAGGGGATACAGGGGATGGGGTTCTAAAAATTAAGGGGTAAGGTAGAGAATAATGCAACAAGAGCCAGAGGAAGAGCAAACCAAAGAAGAACCAGAAATTAGCGAGATAGAGGACACCGAAGCATTAAAGCAGGCTTTAGCTGAGGAGAAGGCGAAGGCTGAAGCCAATCTGGCTGGCTGGCAGAGAGCGCAGGCAGACTTCATTAACTACAAGCGAAGAAGCGAGCAGGAAAAGGATGAAATTAGCCAGTTTGCCAAGTCGGTGTTTATGCTTAGCCTTCTGCCAATCGTGGATGACTGGGAGCGAGCGTTAGCTTCCATCCCAGATGAGGCGGCTAACACTAGCTGGGTAGAGGGTATCAGGCTTATGGAGCGCAAGCTGCGGGGAATCTTAGAGGCACAGGGACTATCCCCAATCACCGCGGTGGGGGAACCGTTTGACCCCAACTTGCATGAAGCCGCGATGGAGGGGAAGGGTGAAGAGGGGATAGTTATTGCCGAGCTGCAAAAGGGCTACAAGTTCAACGACAGGGTTATTCGCCCAGCCAAGGTAGTGGTGGGCAACGGAGAAGAAGAGGAAGATAAAGAGGAGGAGTAAACCATGGGAAGAGCAGTAGGAATTGATTTAGGGACAACCTTTAGTGAGGTAGCGGTAATGCAGGGAGGGGAGCCGGTAGTTATCCCTTCCGCCGAGGGGGGTAACCTTTTCCCCTCGGTAGTGGCGATAAGTAAGAGCGGGGAGCGCCTGGTCGGGCAGATAGCCAGGCGCCAGGCAATTATTAACCCGGAGAATACTATCTACAGTATTAAACGCTTTATGGGGCGTAAGTGGGGGGAGCCACCGGGGCGGGAGCTGCCAGTAGAGGAGGACGCCAAGCGCAAGACCTACAAGGTAACCAAGGGACCAAATAATGAGGTGCGGGTGGTGATGGGGGAAAAGGAGTACAGCCCGCCAGAAATCTCGGCAATGATTCTGCAAAAACTGAAGGCGGATGCCGAGGCTTACCTTGGTGAGAAGGTAACTGACGCTGTAATCACCGTTCCGGCTTACTTCAATGATGCCCAGCGCCAGGCAACCAAGGATGCCGGTACCATCGCCGGGCTTAGCGTGCTGAGAATAATCAACGAGCCAACGGCTGCCTCTCTAGCCTATGGACTGGATAAGAAGGGGGAGGAGACCATCGCTGTCTACGACCTTGGTGGTGGCACCTTTGATATTTCAATACTTGAGATTGGTGAGGGCACCTTCCAGGTCAAGTCAACCAGCGGTGATACCCACCTTGGTGGTGATGACCTTGACCAGCGCATCATAGACTGGCTGGGCAATGAGTTCAAACGAGAGCAGGGGATAGACCTCAGGGAGGACAGGATGGCTTTACAGCGACTCAAGGAAGCCGCAGAAAAGGCAAAGATTGAACTGTCCACCGTCACCCAGACCGAGATAAACCTTCCCTTTATCACTGCTGATGCCAGCGGTCCCAAGCACCTTTCGGTCACCCTTACCCGTTCCAAGCTTGAGCAACTGATAATGGACCTGGTAGAGAAAACCCTGGAACCCTGCCGCCAGGCATTGGGTGACGCCGGAAAGACCGCATCCCAGATTGATGAGGTGATTCTAGTTGGCGGGCAGACCAGAATGCCACTAGTTCAGGAGAAGGTAAAACAATTCTTCGCCAGGGAACCGCATAAGGGGGTAAATCCCGATGAGGTAGTTGCGGTGGGTGCAGCTATTCAGGCGGGGGTGCTCAAGGGGGAGGTCAAGGAGGTTCTCCTGCTTGATGTTACCCCCCTCACCCTCGGTATCGAGACCCTGGGCGGGGTGGCTACCCCCCTCATTCCGCGCAATACCACCATTCCCACCTCCAAGAGCCAGATTTTCTCTACTGCCGCCGATAACCAGCCCAGTGTTGAGATTCATGTCCTCCAGGGGGAGAGACCTATGGCTACCGATAACCGGACGCTGGGACGGTTTATGCTTGATGGCATCCTGCCGGCACCAAGGGGAGTGCCCCAGATTGAGGTCACCTTTGATATTGATGCCGACGGCATTCTCAATGTCAGGGCTCAGGATAAGGGCACTGGTCGGGAACAGAAAATCACCATCACTGCCTCCAGCGGGTTGAGTAAGGAAGATGTAGAAAAGATGCGGCGGGAAGGCGAGACCTACGCCGCTGAGGATTCGAAACGCCGTGAGGAAGCAGAGACCCGCAATGCTGCCGACACCCTGGCTTATACTGCGGAAAAGACCCTGAGAGACCAGAAGGAAAAAATACCCGCCGACTTAAATAAGGAGGTAGAGAGTAAAGTTCAAGCGGTACGCTCGGCATTGCAGGGCACCGATGTCAACGCCATCCGCCAGGCAACGCAGGAACTATCTGACTCAATGCAAAAGGTAGGGACTACCATCTATCAACAGCAACCACCCCCCGGTGAGCAGCCACCCCCGGGCAAAGAGGGCGGAGAAGGCAAGGGTGGTGAGGAAGGCACCGTAGAGGGCGAGTTTAAAGAGGTTTAATTTAAGATGAAACCCATCCCCCTGACCCCCTTCCCTTATTAAGGGAAGGGGGAGTATAAATAAAAGAGGAGCGAAGCTCCTCTTGAACACCTGATAAGGGGAGGGGAATTAAGAGAAGTTTTATTGGAGGAGGCCGATGATAAAAGTTCCTACACCGGAAGAAGCAGCACGCCGATGGGCTAAGGGTATGCTCGATACACCTCCGTTGCCCTGTAAACACTGTAGCCGGAGGACAAGAGGCTGGTGGGGTAAGGGAAGATGTCAATACTGCGGTGGCGACCTTCCCTACTCTGAAGGAGTTGTCTTGGCAACTCAACTTGGACTCAGATAAGTCTGTAAGCTAGAGAGAGTGAGAGGGGCGAAGCCCCTCTTAAGAAAAAATCTTCCCCTTCCCTTTACCAAAGGGAAGGGGACAAAGGGGTTAGGATTTTAAACCATGTCAATAAAGCGTGATTATTATGAAGTCCTCGGCATCTCAAGAGACGCCTCTGAAGAAGAAATAAAGCGGGCGTTCCGCCGGCTTGCCTTTAAATACCACCCTGACCATAACCGTGATGATAAGACGGCGGAGAAATTCAAGGAGATAAATGAAGCCTATGAAGTCCTCTCTGACCCGGATAAGCGTGCTGCCTATGACCGCTTTGGGCATGGTGGTGCCGAGGGATTTTGGGGGCAAGACCTTGACCTTGGCGGCTTTGGGGATATATTTGATGCCTTCTTTGGTGAAGCCACTACCACCCGCCAGGGACCACAGCGTGGCGCTGACCTTTACTACAGCATTACCACCTCCTTTGAGGAAGCGGAACTCGGCTGTGAAAAGGAGATAAACATACTACGCACCGAGAACTGC
>Ga0315280_10008136_pt1 | contig 13819 bp, 13 predicted proteins | sample YL17G06_40_MG_FD_203697 | JGI IMG/M metagenome (GOLD analysis project Ga0315280, IMG submission 203697) | Sediment microbial communities from Yellowstone Lake, YNP, Wyoming, USA - YL17G06_40 | ecosystem: Environmental > Aquatic > Freshwater > Lake > Sediment | place: USA: Wyoming | collected...
AGGACATGGTACACGCGGGGTTCAAGTTCATGATCGCAGGCGTGTACGCAGAAGGTTTTGATGAAGGATGGCTGGGAAAGGTCATCACATCTCATTCGATAAGAGAGCTCGAGAAGATGAGGGACAAATACAGAATCAGCGTCTCGGGCGAGGGCGGGGAGATCGAGACGTTCGTGCTCGACGCGCCAAACTTCTCGAAGTCAATCATCATCGAAGAGGCGCACGCCAACTGGTCGAGGCAATCGGGGAATTTCACCATCCAGAAGGCCTCGTTGGAAGAGAAGAACAAGGTCTAGAAGGTTTTTCCGCAAGCCTTTGAGGGCCTGAGGGATGCTCAGAAGTCGTCGCACTTCGGAGAATGCCTCGTCTCCTTATGGTACGCTTTTCTGCGCGCTTCTCTCAGCGTGCCCTCGGGTATGAGGCACATCTTCTTGCCGGACAGAACCGCCGCAACGCCCTCGTTCGACTCGAGGTGCGGGTAGTCCTCGCACATCTTGCACGACGGCGGGCACACGCTAATCCTGTCGCCCTCGACCTCGGGGAACTGGAAGATTCCTCCCTCGTAGTTCCTCAGGATCACCCTCTTGTCGGACATCGATATGAGGTACTGTGGCCCGACCGGGATCTTCCCGCCGCCCGTAGGCGCGTCGATGATGAACTGCGGGACTGCGAAGCCGGATGTGTGGCCTCTCAGCGCTTCGATGATCTCAATGCCTTTCGCAATCGATGTCCTGAAGTGCTCGAGCCCCTTGGCGATGTCGCACTGGTAGATGTAGTAAGGTCTGCACCTGATCCAGGTCAGATCCTGGCAGAGCTTCTTCATTATCGTCGGGCAATCGTTGACCCCCTTGAGCAGCACGCTCTGGTTGCCAACGGGGATGCCCGCATCCACCAGCATCTCCACGGCGTGTTTCGAGGCCGGGGTGATCTCCTTCGGGTGGTTGAAGTGAGTGTTCAGCCAGACCGGGTGGTACTTCCTGAGCATCTTCACCAGCCCCGGTGTGATCCTGTAGGGGTTCACTACAGGCGTTCTCGTGCCGATCCTCACGATCTGCACATGCTTGATCTTCCTGATCTCGCGTATGACCTTCTCGAGGAAATTGTCGGATACCAGGAGCGCGTCGCCGCCGGAGATGAGCACATCCCTGACCTGGGGAGTGTCCCTGATGTAGTCGATGGCTTCCTTGATCTCCTCCCAGCTCCTCTGGTGGTCCGTCTGGCCGACTATCCTTCGCCTGCAGCAGTGCCTGCAGTACATACTGCATTGGTCGGTTATCAGCAGGAGCACACGGTCGGGGTACCTGTGGGTGAGTCCCTCGTGCGGGGAGTCGACGGTCTCACCGACAGTGTCCTCCATCTCGTCCTTGGTCACATGCAACTCATTCGAAGTGGGAACAGCCTGCTTCCTGATGGGATCGCTCGGGTCGTCTGGATCCATCAAGGTCGCATAATAAGGCGTGATGGCCATGCGCAGGTACTTCATGGAGTTGCGAATCTCCTCCTCTTCCTTTTTCGTGAGGTTGATGACCTGCGCTAGCGTCTCGACATCGGTTATGCGGTTCTTGACCTGCCACTTCCAGTCGGTCCACTGCTTGGGATTGACGTTCTTCCAAAGCGGGATGTCCTTGTACCTTCTCATTACAGTCAGGCCTCCGAAAGGCCTCTGTCAAAATGCGGTATATCCTCCCTCTATATAGGTTGTATGTAGCGCACACGACACGACTGGCATATTGCACCAGTCGCCTTCAAAGGCCCTTGCCACCGCTCACCAGGAAGGCCACTCCGAAGCCTGCCAGCGCTGACGATATGCCTATGATGAGCATCTGGAGACCGCTTCTGTGAGGCCGCCCCACAGTCATCTTCGCCTTGTACCAGCCTATCAGGAACAAAGTCAGAGCGCTCAAAATCAGTGAGCCGACTATTCCCATCAGAATCGCATTGCCCGCGAATATGAATGGCAGGAGCGGGATCAGAGAGCCCACGATGGCCGCAACACCGACGAGCATCGCGCTCTTCGCTGCCTGCCTTTCATCGACAAGTGAGAGGTTGAGCTCGTGGGCCATCATGATGTCCAGCCAGGCCTTCGGTTTCATGGTTATGTGCACGAGGATGTCCTCCAGCTCCTTGCTGGGAACGCCCCAACGTTCCAGGATCTTCCGGACCTCCTCCTGCTCCTGCTCTGGCACCTCTTCCATCTCGCGCTTTTCGCGCTCGTATTCCGCAAGATAGAACTCGCGCCTCACCATCGTCGATGTATAGGCCACCGCACCCATTGATATCGACTCGGCAAAGGTGGCCGCGAGACCGCCTGCGAGAATGATCTTGAAGTTCTGAGAGGCGACGGCGACGCCAAGAATGACGCCCAAGACATTCACAATGCCGTCCTGACTACCAAGGATGAAATCGGACAGAAGCCCAGGCTGCTTGTGCTGCTCGCCTGTGACGTCCTCGACCTCCTTGCGCCAGAACTTGAGCCGCAATGCCATAAGACTACCCTCGGCTGTTGAGGAAAATGAGGATATTGAGACATTCATCCGGGTGTTTTGCCAAGAAAACCAAGTTGTGGCTGTGACGCACTGCTTCTAGAGTGGGCAAATCATGGGAAGTGGCTTGCCCTCCTGGGTCGCTAAGACCCTTCGCCCCAGATACCATTCCTGCGTCAATGGACTTTCCACTCTTCCTTCAGCAGAGAGAATATCACATCGTCCGAGAACCTGCCCTCTATGAAGTAGTGATCCCTTAGCACACCCTCTCTTTTGAAACCTAGATTCTGCATGAGCCTCTGCGAGCGTTTGTTATGATGCGAGATCAACACTTCGATGCGATGTAGGCCCATACGGTCAAAGCCATGCTGGATAATGGCAATGAGCGCCTCAGTCATGATCCCCTTGCCCCAGTAAGCTGGATTCAGATCGTAGCCCATCTCCGCCTGGTACCTCTCAGGCTGAACCCATTTGTAGAAGCCTGCGGATCCGATGAGCTTGTCGTCACCCTTGATGGTTATGCCCCAACGAACACCACGTTTGCGTCTGAACGTGTCCATGAAATAGAGCTTGAGCTCCGCTCGGGCCTCTTTCATGTTCCGAGGACCCTGGTGGTCCTGACCTTCGACAATCTCTTTCGTGTTGAAGTGTTCGAAGTACCATGGAGCATCTTTCATAGTGACCTGCCTGAGCACTAGTCTCTTGGTTTTGAGTACGGGGAACCTCCCAGTACTTCCTCGATTTGGGGTTGCCTTGCCAGCCATATTCTGAACCCGATTGACGGTTCTCCATATAATCGTATCAGAGATTGCCGCGGACAAGGGGCGCCTCATGAACTCAGCCGAAATTGAACCAATGATACTACGCAGACTTCAATCCGGCAAAATTGAGAAACGGCCAGATATAGTGATGGTGGGGTAGATCGGCCCCGATTTCGACCATACTGGCTGTGAGTCTAATCAGCAGGGATTGGAACTTCCTGTGACAGGGGCTTCCGTGCCTGCCAAGCAGCTCTCACTTGGGAGAATGCGGATTCCGCTCTGATGCGACCGTAGTACTGCTCCGTGGTTCTCGTTGAGGAGTGGCGCAGGCATTTGCTTATGGCCTCGATCGGGGCATTGGCGTCCTTCAGCGTCTGAGCATATGTTGGACGAAAGTCTTTCCACTTGAAGTGTTCCCCGGAGGCGGTCTCGACAGCCTCCTTGAGCTTCGCCCACATCGCTGTCGACCAGAACCACGCCTCTCCCTTCACCGATATGAAGGGAAACAGGGCCTCGACATCGGTTCCTCCGATTCCAGCCAGCGCAACACGCCTTCGCTCCAGGTAATCTCTTATGGCGTCCTCACACCCAGGCATTATCGGCGCCCGCTCTGTCCCATTCGCCCACCTGGACATCCCTTTCGGCGAGCTAACTCGAATCTCCATTCGCTCCAAATCGATGTCTGCGAGCCTGGAGAGACGAAGCTCCGAAGACCGCAACCCTGTATGCGCGCAAAGAGCAATCGCGGCCTTTGCTGCAGCGTCCCACCAAGGATCATCGAGCTTGTAACCTCCGGACAGGAGGATGTCCATCGAATCGGACGGGATGAGGCTGATCGACTTGACCATCGGCTTCGGCAGAAGGTGCCGCCTCTTGACCTTGAGGCGGGAGATGACGTTGTTGCCGACGCTCTGAAGCACCTCGTCGAGGAACTTCATGTAGTGGGCTGCCGTCGTCGCATCGAGGTTTCCCTTGAACCATCCGATGATCTCGCTTAAGTCTCGCTCGGTCAGCTTCTTGGGGCCGGTCGTTTCTATCTTGCCCTGCGACTTGAGGTCCACTAGAAGCTTGTAGATACGCCTTAGCTTGCGACGTCTTTCATCCTGCGTGGATTGCGCGTAGTATGGGGCTGTCTCGCGAAGCAGGTCATTTACCGCCGTCACAAACGGCCGGCAACCCATGCTGCGAGCCTCCCTATGCCTGTGTCCTCTTCTACCCACGGAGCGGCCAGTCTCATCGGAAGCCTGGCTCTTCGAGCCATGCTGACGCGCTCCCAAAGCGAATTGTCTACCATGTGGTAGTTTCTTCGCCTCGGCAAGGTCATAGGTCGAAGATGGCGTAAGCTTATCGCTATCTGACATTTCCCGATGTGAGACTGATTTCTTCCGCGCCATATGTCGCCTTTCCACGGTCCTTCCGGAGCCCATGCCATTGGGCACTGGGGACAAAATGGGCCCCAGAAATTTGGTAGTGGGTTTGACCAGGAGGAGGCCGCGCCTCCTCCTGATAGTTTGAGTCGGCTACCCCGACACCCAGGACTACTTGTCTTCGTCTTGGGTGTCGGTGTCGACATCAGACGATGCGAGGAGCTTCTCGATGCTTTCTTCGACATCGTCGACGAAGCTCTCTGCGTCATCTGGGTCGACACCGAGTTCGACCAGTCGATCCTGCGAATCCGCGAGGATTCTGGCCATGTATCGGTCTACCATGGTTGGTGCCTCCTTCGCCATCATATGGCATTTTCTGGCCATGTCATCAGTAATAGCATATTCCTGTATAAGCCTTTCCTCCTCATCAGGTCATCAGGAAGGCTTAGGCAGGTTGTGTTCCTGTACTGGCTTAGATTGGAATTGCCCGATCAAATAAGATTAGAACCACGTTCAGAAGGAGCGGCGCGCTGGCCTTACAGTAAGTGCTTTATACTTACAAAAACCATGGGGCAAGGGAGAACATGCTGCCAATCCTGAATACTGGCGACAAGCGTGCCGTGAGCTGGCTTAACGAGCTGCGAGTAGTACTAGCCCTTGCTGAACTTGACAATGAGTGGTCCTACGTGGGTCGGATAGTCAGCTGGCAGCCGAACATTAAAAGCCTGAACCGCGAAGACCACGGCCACATGACAAAGCCTGGTGCTAAGTCAGCCTGCAAGAGACTCGCTGATCCAATGGTTGGCATCCTTGAGACCACGCTCGCCAAGACGCCGAAGAAGAAGAAGGAAACCCGTCACTACCGGATCGTACCGACGCTCGATGGACTCTCGAGGATCTTCCAGGTGCTCCATTCTGGTGCTTTGTCCGTGGTAAGGCAAACAGAATGGGGGCAGAAGATCATCACGAAGGACCTTGCCAGGTACTTGGCGTCGGAGTTCAGGGTCAAGAAGGACCTGTTGTCGGTCATCGACCCACCCAGGCTCAGGGAAATCGAGTTCATGGCTAGACAGTCAACGAAGGCACTCGAAGTCCTCCTGGGTCCAAAGCAGTACGACGTACCCCGAGAAACGAATGAGAACCGAAGGCTTCGGCTCTCAATCGACAGGCTGAGGGACGTGATGCACGTCGCGTGTGCGCTCGACATCGTGTCGAGCGCAACAAAACAACTGGAAGATCGGGAATGGGCCGGGGAGATTGACCTGAAGAGCAATCTCAAGTTCGGGAACATGTCTCTGGCCCTGAGTTCGACATTCGCTACAGAGGCGAAAGTCAAGAATCCTCCCGAGGAGGATGAGCACGGTGTCGAGAAGAAGCCCTACGCCGCTTAAGCAAACCCATTGCGTCGAATCTCACGATTCGTATACAGCTGCGAAGCATTGTATGGCGGTATACGACAGATTCGTAAACGGTCCGTTTACAGCTCGTCTACGATGTCGTGTACCACGCCGTTTACAGGCATCGTTTACACGACGAGTACGGTGCGTTCGGTAGAAGGAGCGGCCAAAAGGGGGATGATGGTGTGCAAGGAGAGAGCAGTGGTGGGCCCGCGAAGGAACGATACGATCGAAAGAGACCCGTCGTTTCCTTCAGGGTATCGAGGAATCAGCTCGAGAAGCTAGACGCGTTGGTAAAAGGGTCAGGTATGTCGAAGGGACGATTCCTTCGGCGTGCATTCGGCCTCGAACTGGAAAAGACGGACGAAGTCTATCGAAAGGGGCGCCGTGACGGCTATCACAAGGCGAAGGAAGAATACAGCGTCTACGTGCAATGCCAAGTGTGCGCCGAGCCACTCCTAGTAAAAGATGAGGACATGAAGGTAAAAGTCGGTTGGGCGGTCGCAAAGGCCCTCAACGTGTACCACAGAGACTGCAAGCCACAGAATATGGCCGACGATGAGTGTGAGCTGTTCGACAGGGAGGTTAGCGATGAATAGTGTTCGAAAGTGAAAGGTGCCGGGCAGAACCGCAGATCCCGGGGACAGGCCTGTCGTGCTCGAGCCTTTCGCCTTCTCTTCTCTGCTCATGGCGGCGGTTGAGATTCATGGGAGAGAGTCGTTGGGCTTCCTGATCGGACACAAAGGCAGGCAGTTCATCGAGGGAAGGGTGACGAACTGCGTCTCCGTGCACGCCACATACCCAGGGCCGAGCGCCGATAGAGAAAGGACGTCGGTCGGGTCCGGCAACCCATCCGCCCGAAAAAGGGTCGAGGACACTTGGTAAAAAGTATTGGTTGGGCCTCCGGAATCAGGATGTGCTTCTGCCGGGATTTTGGCCTGGAGTTTACCCCCAAGGAATACTGGCACCGAGCCTGCCGATGACCACATCTGTCGCTTGAGCGACATTTCTGCCGGATTGACAGCTTCGACCGGACGAAGAGCACGGTAAGCCTCCATCCTGCACTTCGCTGTGACTCGCCTGCGCTGGTGAACTCTCGTAGGATCTGGATGGGCAGACCAGAGGAGTTCGTGCGCATTCCTGATGAGTGGGTCCAACCGGGCCTGAGCCAGACACGAGCCAGATAGTTGCTTTCGAATTCCAATTCAGCGGCGATAACGCAGGGCCAGCTCTCAAAACCCTTTGTTTTCTTTTTCCAACCCCGTATTCAGTACGCAGTCCAACAATGGTCATTTTCCTGGATGTAGGGGGCCTCAACCAGGGTTTCAATTTGACGCAATTGAAGATTGGCTAGATAGGGTCGGAGTGGGATAGGTCCGCTTCGCTAGCACCTATGCTGGCCGAAAATCAATCAGCCGGGATTGAGTACAGGAGAGCGCACCAAACCTTTTCTATTCTTTACCAACCTCCTCTTTTCAGAGACTGGATCCAACTGGTCTGTCCGCCTCGAGCCCATGCTCTGACCCTGCATCAACGCCTCATAGGCGCCTAGGAGCGACTGACGCAAATTGAGTCGTGTGCATACTCGTAAGTCTGACCGTTTCTTATCTACGGTCTTTTCGAAGCTGACGACCAGAATTATGTGTACTAGACAAAGAATGGAGCACTTTCGCATTGCCTGGACTGGCGCTATTAAGAAGGTAGGGAGTTTCTCACGAAGGTTATCTGGAAGTGTATTCATAAGAGGAGAGGCATATGACGTGCAGGACTGGCGGGAGGATTCCTAGATGGACGGGCGAATGATATTCAGAGGACGGCCATCCCTGGGGGGTAGTATACACGAAGCCGTCAGTGGTGTCATTCGTTTTGGACCTGATTAGCTACGTCCCATCCAAGAACATCTCGGATAAACGGATCCTTGACGTGGGATGCAGCTATGGCCAGTTCATTGACGATTGCGCACACCACGAGGAGGGAGCTTCTTCCCAGGATTCATGATGTTCTGAGGGTCGAGCTCCCTCTTGATCGCCCACATCGTGTCGAGCGCGACCTCAGAGAACTCGAAGCCAAGGTCGTCCCTGTGCTTGAGGCCAACGCCTGTGCAGCTGGAGATCGAGCCGCCGAGGGCGGTTGCGAGCTGGGCCACCTCGCTCATAGCTTTTCTGTAGCTGTCCCATCCCTGCTCCCCTTCGGGCACATAGAGCCGGCTATACGCCATCCTGTACCGGCCGACATCGAGGCCGTACCTGCTACCGGGTACTGGGCGTATTCCATGCTTCGGAACAATCTCGCTCCAGACCTTCTCATAGAACTCCCTAAGGCGCTCCATTGGGACATAGGCGTTTATCTCGTCCTCCGGGTCGAGGAGAGCCCTCTCGCCGCACCAGCGCATCGTGTATCCGTCTATGATCCGCGCGGCCTCCTCCCTGCCCCCGAGCACTCCCCTTGTCTCCTCGAGGATGTTCCTCACGAACTCGACCTCAGCCCTGACCTCGCCGGAAGTCCCCTCAAAGGCTATGCAGAAGGCCACCTTCTTGTCGGGAGGCGCGCCCGATGAGGCATCTGCCCCAAGCTCGTAGAGCTCCCCTCCCACGAAGGTCACGCAGCTCGCCATGACCTTCTCCGCTGCGCCGAGCCCCTCCCAGAAGTCATCGTAGTAGGCAAGCAGGACATCTTTTGACTCCGGCAGCGGCTCGACGCGAAGCGTCGCCTCTGTTATGATCCCGAGAGTGCCCTCCGCGCCGACGAACAGCAGCTGGAGCCTGTAGCCCGTCGATGTATACAGCACCTTGGGGCCCGTCCTGAGCACTCTCCCGTCCGCGAGCACAACCTCGAGTGACATGACCCTGTCGGCGATTGTACCATACTTCTGATGCTTTCTGCTGAACCCGGCTGTGGAGATCGCCCCTCCAACAGTCGCGACCTTGAAAGAGCCCTGCTCCTGATTCAGAGCAAGACCGTGCTCAGCCAGGTGTTCTTCGAGCTCCTTGAGCGTGATGCCCGGCTGGACGGTGACATACAAGTTCGGGGTGCTCACCTCGAGCACCTTCGCCATCTTGATAGTGTCGACTATGATCCCGCCGTGGATGGGCACAAGCATGCCGGTCCTGTTCGACCCCCCGCCCTTGGGGATGAGAGGTATCCTGTGCTTCCCTGCGATGCCGACTGTCGCCTGAACCTCGGACGTCGTCTCGGGCAGGACCACGAAGTCGGGGAAGTGTTTGTAATCCTCATCGAACCTGATCCTGTATGTGTCCTTGGTGTACGGCAGGAGGTCCGCCTTCTTCCACAGCACCTTGGGCTCCCCGAGCGCCTTCACGAGCTGCTCCCTGACTTCGTCACGGAGCTTCGGGTCGATCATCTCGGGCCACTCCCTTTCTCGGCGATTTCCGCAAGGAACACCGCGAGCTCCGCGACCTTGAGCTGCGAGCCGACTGCCCTGGCTGCGTCGGAGAGCGTCTGGACGCAGAACGGGCATGCTGTCATGAGCGTGTCCGCGCCGGTCCTCTCCGCCTCCCTCAGCCTCCTGATGGCGGCCTTCTGCGACAGCTCCGGATACGCCGTCTTGACGCCCGCGCCGCCCCCACAGCACCGGGCCAGCTCCCTCGAGTTCTTCATCTCGATCAGGCTCAGGCTAGGGACCGCCCGGAGGACCTCCCTGGGGGCGTCGTAGACCTCGGTATGCCTGCCCAGGTGGCAGGGGTCGTGATAGGTCACCTTGGCCTTGTGCTCGCGGAACCGGAGCTTGCCCTCCTTGACCATGAGCACGAGGTATTCGGTCGCGTGAAGGAGCTCGAGGGCCTCCGCAAGCCTGCTGTAGTCTTGCTTGAGCGTCTTGTAGCAGCCCGAGCAGGCCGTGACGAGCCTCTTGACGCCCGACTCGCGTATCCGCTTCTCGTTCTCCGTCCTCAGCTTCTGGAACAGCCTCTTGTCGCCTATCCGCTTCACTGTGGAGCCGCAGCACAGCTCGTCCTCAAGCATCAGGCCGTAGCTCTCGCCCGCCATGTCCATCAGCTTCGCGAGTGCCCTCGGGCTCTCCTGGAGCGTTCTGTCGAGGGCGAACGTGCAGCCCACGTAGAACAGAGTATGCGTCTTGCCGGGTACGAGCCGCCTGTCTTTAAGCCCCCTCGCCCAGCGCTTCCTTGCGCTCTTCGGCTCCTGCCACGGGTTGCCGTAGTTCTCGAGGCTCTTGATCAGGACAGCGTGCTCAGGCAGTGGCTTCTGGCCTTTCTCGATCAGGTACCTACGGAACTCCTCGGTGGCATCGGCGTTCTTCAGCCGGGCTGTGCACGACTCTTCGTCCCGCCTGCACAGGAGGCACGAGTAGGCGATCCTCATGACCCTCTCGTCCGGCTCCGCGACACCCTGCAGGACTGCGCGTATGACCGCATTTCTGCCCTTCGGGGATATCGTCTCCTCCAGGATCTCGGCATACATGGGGCAGCCGTCTTTGCAGCAACCGCACCTGCAGAAATGGCACATGTCCGAGACCTTGAGCATCTCCGCGAACTCCGAATCCATGTTAAGCAGCCCTCGTCACTGGCCCGGCGTGCCTGAGCGCATGGCCTGGGAATGAAGGAGGTCGTATTTCATCGTTTGGCACTGACTTGTTGCATAAACCTAGCATGACCTTTTCTTGCCCCATAGATTCTTGAGGAGAGACGCCCTCGGGCGCAACATTCTTCAACAACAGATTCTAGGTCGAAAGGCAGGCGGCCCCCTAGCACTCATTGAGAGCTCAGCACATCGACCAACCAATAGCCGTTTCTCATAACAGAATTGCCGGTTATGATCTTGACATCCCACTTGAAGGCAGGACCTCCAAATACAAAGCTGTGGTATTCGCCATTCTCGCGAATCGCACAAGATCTAGATTCGTCGATTTCCTCCGCTCGCCGGTCTCAGAATCCACCAGGTCAACCGCAAAACCGTCGGTGCATATCGCTGGCGTGTTCACCGCGGGGGCCGCTATGTCGCGGTTGCCATCCCTCGATGCGAGGACGAGCTCCTTCGGTGCGCTCTTGATAGCCTCGTTGACAAGACTCTCAGGGATCTTGGCAATTCGTGTGCGGTTGTCCACCTGGCATCCTGCCTCCCGAATCAACTTGAGGGCAGCGTCGCCGTTGACTCGCATGCCGATGTCAGCAAGCACAGAAAGTGCCGCCTCATGCATTCGCTGTGCCTCTTCTCTCCGGAGGACGAAATACGAACTCTTTGCCATTGGTTTGACCTCTGCTGCTAGACGGCGGACTCAGTGTGGAATCTTCTCCTCGCCTTCTTTGACGATCTTCGCAAGCTCTTTCTTGAGGTCTTCTGGGAGCGGAGTCACTTCATGGGTCTCCAGGATCTCCTTTGCCTTCGCCCTTGCATGATCCACTGCGGACTTCGACCCCGATGCCTTCCATGTCTGATAGGGCTGACCGTCAGTCACGGTCGGCTGCCACATCTCTTTGAAGTGCTCGAGGGTGTGCTTCTGCCCAAGAAAATGGCCCTCGTGGCCGACCTTCTTGACGACTTCAATAGCCATCGAATCCTCGGTGACGGGGAAACCCTTGAGCATGTCGATCATCATGGTGTATATCTCGTAGTCTATCAGAAGCTGCTCGTAGGAGAGCACCATCCAGTTTTCGAGGAGACCCGGTCCAGAAGTGATGTCCGCACCTGAGAGATAGTACAGGAACGCCGAGAGAACCTTCTCGTAAGCCGCCTGAGCGTCTGGCACTTTCGAGCATGATCCCCATCCGCCAACGAATATGGGTATCTTGTAGTATCGAGCCATCTGCACATGCGAGGCCCTCACCATGTTCGCTGCTGGGAAAAGTCCCTCGAATATGCCCGTTTGGACATCCATTGCCATAGGCTCAGTGCTGTAACACACAGGTGAGCCAGGGGCGGCCAACTGGCAGACCGTAGTTAGTGCCAGAACCTGGGCGTTGCCGAGCAGGACTGCACCTGCAACGGTCATGGGGGCTGTGGCGCCCACAAGAGGCATCGTCATCATCATGGGCGGGCAGCCAGCCCTGACGAACTCGATGGCAGCGTCCGTGGTCATCCCGAGGACCATCGGGGATGATGTGCAGGTGACTGCGGAGACGATTGGCCGTCTCTTCAGTTCCTTCTCTCCACCTACGACAGCTGCTGCCATCTTGAGCTCGTACTGCGCCTCCTCCCTCAAGTATGTGGCTCCGCTTACAATGTGTTTCTCGCAGTTGTTGAAGGCAGCCTCGAACTCATGAACTGTATGGGCGTGCTTCGGAACGTCCAATGGCGTGACGAGCGGGAAGTACATATTCATGAACTCAAGATAGTCCACGATTTTGGCAGACTCAGCTACGTCTCGCTTGGTCGATGGTCTCCTCACACCCGTCTCGAGGTCTATCGTCGCAAGCCCCGTTCCGTCCGTGCATATGTAGCAGTGCTTGCCGTCGAGAACGAGGTCGTTCTTCGGGTTCCTAGCGCATAACCTGACAGGGCGCTTGCATTTCCGCACTGATTCCATCACCAGGTGCGAGGGTATCCTGGCAACCTTCGTTTTCTCATCCACGTCCGCCCCTGCAGCCTTGAGCAGCTGGAGCGCCTCGCTGCTGACGATCCTTATCCCCATGGCCTCGAGGAGATGGAGCGAGTTGATGTGTATCTTCTCAGCTTCAACTGGGTCCATGACCTCGATAGGTCTCATCTTGTAGAGGCCTCGACCCATCAGCTTTCCCATGGGTTCATCCTCCTTTCCCGACCAACTGCTTTGCGATGCCGACCGCCGAGCCTGCATCTGAGGAATAGACCGCCCCGATCTCCTTCGCCCAGGTCTCAGTGACCGCGGCTCCTCCGACCATCACGTGCGACTTGATGCCTGCACTCCTGAGCGCGTCCACGACATCCTTCTGGACGCCTACTGTGGTCGTCATGAGGGATGAGGCGCCAATGATCTCGGCTTCTGTTTCTTTGGCTGCCGCAACGAAACCATCTGTCGGAGCATCCTTTCCGATGTCCTTCACTTCGAACCCGCCAGCTTCGAGCATGATGCGCACGAGATTCTTCCCGATGTCATGTATGTCTCCGGCCACAGTGCCGAGCACGACCCGGGCAATCGAATGTCTCTTCTCCTTGCTCCTTTTCATCTCGGGCTCGAGGACCTTGATCGCCTCCTCCATGATGGTCGCTGCGTAGATCAGCTCGACAACGAACATCTCCTTCTTCTCGAACTTCTCACCAACGATGCGAATCCCCTTCGCAAGCCCGTTCTCAATCGCTTCGACCGGGCTTACGCCAGCAGCGAGGGCTTTCTTCGCGGCCTCGACGGCCGCCTCCTGCTGAAGGTTCTTCACGCCGTTCTCCAGCTCCGTCAAGATACTCTCCTTATCCGATGCCATTTGATTCACCACTCTCTCTGACAACTTCCCTACGAAATGCTCTGCGGGTCATTATCGACATTCATCTTGGAATTGCCTCCTCCCCCTCACGGATGATCCTCGCGAGGTCGTCTTGGAGGGCGCGCGACAACGGTTCTACCTTGTGGGTCGCGAGTATCTGCTTGACCTTCTCGCCTGCCACTCTGACAATGTTCTTTGAGCCATCCTTCGCCCATGCCTGGTAAGGTCTCGGGTCGCTGAGCGTGGGCATCCAGAGTTCTTTGAAATGCTGTATCGTGTGCTTCTGCCCGAGGAAGTGGCCCTCGTGACCCACTTTGGCGCACACGTCCATGGCTATCGTCTCATCGGAGACCTCGATGCCTTTGAGCGTCTCGAGCATCATCGTGTACATCTCATGGTCCAACATGAGCTGCTCGTAGGAGAGGATTGTGTAGTTCTCCA
>Ga0315280_10008137_pt1 | contig 13818 bp, 12 predicted proteins | sample YL17G06_40_MG_FD_203697 | JGI IMG/M metagenome (GOLD analysis project Ga0315280, IMG submission 203697) | Sediment microbial communities from Yellowstone Lake, YNP, Wyoming, USA - YL17G06_40 | ecosystem: Environmental > Aquatic > Freshwater > Lake > Sediment | place: USA: Wyoming | collected...
CAGACATCTTCAGGAGATTCATCGAGAGACTGCCACAGACCAAGCAGGGCCGCCCTTACCTGGAGCAGATGCTTCAAAGAGATTGGAAGTTCCAAATCGTTAGAGAACCCTTGGACCAGATTTCGACATCATTGGGCATCTGATCACACCTCAAGGAGACTGCCCTCTGGCCTGTTCACGGCCGAACTCGTTCGCTCAAGCGCTCGCCTGCTAGGAATGAGATCGGTCCTCTAATGCTAGCAGGACGTGCTCCAGGAAGTGTGGCTCAGGGAGCGCCCCCTCGAAAGACACTGCATCATTGATAACCACTTTCGGCACAGCCATAACCTGGTACTTGCCCACAAGTTGCGGAAACTCGCTTGACTCAATCATGTCGGCTCTGATAAGTTTGTTCTCGAATGCAAACTGATGTGCCAGCCTCACTGCTCCTGGACAGTACGGGCACGTCGGCGTAACGAAGACCTGAATATGCACAGGCTTACTTACTTGTCTGAGTCTCTGTTTCGTCAACTCCGACAATCGTGTGCTCCCCCGAGAAACGTCGATGATGTCTTCAAGCAGGCTGCCGAATTCATAGCCCGCCGGTACACCGAAGTACCTTATGCCATAATGCCCAACCGCTCCGCCAGTTATGACTATGGCTGGTATCTTGTCGACGCCGAACTTTGTTGCTGCATCGGCATCCCTCACAAAATCGTACACTTCGACCCTTATTCATGATGAAGGAGTCCTAGGACTTCCTCTTCGAGCCTTGGCGGTGTTACTTCACAAGATGCTCCGGCACTTGCACAGCAATCACCTCTCCGCGGGCGCAGACCTCGCCACGCGCGGAGAGCGTTGATAGGATGACCACCTTCCGCCCCTTGATTTCCTTCACGGTCGCTCGCACCTCTAGGGGCACGTCGATGGGCGTGGGGCGTAGGTAGTCCACTTTCAGGGAAGCGGTGAGAAACCGCAAGGGCGGTTCGGTGTTCATTTCACGCCCTTCGTGGCGATACATGGCGGCGGCAGCAGTGCCGGTGGAGTGGCAGTCGATTAGCGACGCAATCAGGCCGCCATAGACGTACCCGGGAATAGCCGTATGGTAAGGCTTCGGCTGAAAAATACAGACAGAATCATTTCCCTCCCAGTAGCTCTTGATCTGCAGGCCGCGCTCATTCAGTCGTCCACACCCATAACATTGAGCGAACTGATCAGGGTAGTAGTCTTGGAAGGCTTTTTTGGACATGGCATGTTCCTCGGTTCGGGCAGCTGTAGGTAATGACCCCGTTCTTGGAAGAACCAACTCGATAAGGTTTTTCGGTCCAACACTCCAAATGAAGAGACTGAATTGAACCCACACAGCCTGCCAGCTAGCTGGGTTTTCTTAGTCTCGCGCGGAAGACCTTGGTGCGGGCGAAATAGCCAACCGAGTCCTGTCGGAAAGACGTTTATACGCTGAATGAATCCCTGAACTGCATGGACACCGCAATGGAAGAATTGCGGCGGCTTGAGTTTTCAAGACTCGACGCAAGTGGTCATGACTATCTGGACTACACAGGGGCTGGCCTATATCCCGAATCGCTCGTTCGCATTCATTCAGACATGCTGTTGAAAGAGATATCTGGGAATCCACATTCACACAGTCCGGCATCAATAGCTACGACCAGCAAGATCGAGGCCGCCCGTAATCGCGTTCTCATGTTCTTTGACGCCGACCCAGACGAGTACCAGGTTGTGTTTGTATTGAATTCCAGCGCAGCGCTCAAACTTGTGGGAGAGAGCTTTCCTTTCGAGTCAGGATCGCGTTTCTCACTGACGGCAGATAATCATAACTCCGTTAATGGGATTCGCGAATTCGCTAAGGCTAAGGGTGCATCTGTCGAATACGTTCCACTAGAGTCTGACCTACGCGTAGACAATCTGGAACGTTTGTTGCCCGAGGCTGATGAGTCGAAGCATAACCTGTTTGCCTATCCTCCGCAATCCAATTTCTCCGGCGCCAAGCATCCGCTTAGTTGGGTTGAACTAGCTCATTCCAGAGGCTACAATGTGCTGCTTGATGCGGCGGCATTTGTGCCTACGAGCAAGCTGAGCTTACGGTCCGTCAAGCCTGACTTTGTCTGCGTCTCGTTCTACAAGATGTTTGGCTTCCCCACGGGGGTCGGAGCGCTAATTGCACGGAAAGTGGCTTTGCAGAAGCTGCGGCGACCATGGTTTTCGGGTGGAACAGTCCGGTTCGTTTCAGCTCAGAATAAGGTTCATGTGCTCACCAATACGAGCGGAGCATTTGAGGATGGTACGCTGAACTACCTAAGCATTCCAGCGATACCTGATGGGCTAGACTTCTTAGACCGAGTTGGAATGAATAGGATTAACCAGCATGTTACAGAGCTCACTCAACTTCTCCTAACCGAGTTGCAGGCGATCAAGCACAGTAACGGTGAGCCCTTGCTCAGGATTTATGGACCGCGGTCGATTCAGAATCGCGGCGGGGCAATTACATTCAATCTGCTTGACATCCACGGAAGTGTGACTGACTACAGGCTAGTAGAGAAGAAAGCCATTGAAGAGAACATTTCGATCCGGACCGGTTGCTTCTGCAACCCGGGGGCGTCTGAGTTTGCGTTCGATTATCCGGCGGTACAGGCGTACAGATGCTTCGACCAGCTGTCTCCGGGAGAGTTTTCCTTGCAGCAGTTCTCGGCGTGTATGGGTGAGAAACCGGTAGGAGCCATTCGTGCTTCTCTTGGAATCGCAAGCAATGAAGCGGATGTTCAGAGGTTCGTTCAGATGTTGAAAACCTTCGTTGACAAAGCCGCACCAGACAGCGCCCGCACAGCACCTGAGATTGTGGGCGACTGAGATTCATTGCAGAGTTGGTGGCCAAGAAATTCACCAGGCAAATACTCGACCAGATGCGGAGAAAAAGGCCTAAACACGTCAAGAACAGAGATGCTCATGTTAAGTGGCTTCGCACAGGATCAGGCGGATTCCAATAGTTCGTGGGACTGAACTCGTTGGAGAGAGAAATACCGACCATCAATCCATACTCCTTGCACAGTTGTGTCAGGGAGCGACTTCTAATCCTGAGAATCGGGCGATATTCTAGAGGGTCTTCCCTATTGTTTCTCAGTTGCTCGGACTAGTCGTGGATCGACGTATTTCCAGTCTATGCTTCTGTTCATGAAATCATTTCGTTCCTTTTCGGTTGTTGGGACTTCACTGAAGGTGCAGTACTCGTCGCCGCACGCGGCACAGTCACTATGCACTTGCTTTCTGCTGGGATCCAAGGCCATGAATTTTGCCGGGTCGACGTAGCAGTAAAGACTACCGAGGTCAAGTTCTCCATATTGCTGAAAGATTCGCGCAAGGACGCAGTCGTAGACCTCGCCATTCTCATGTTCGACGTAGGCGCCATACTTTGCCACAGGATAGTCCGGTAGTCCCCGTTTGATCCTCTCCCCAACCCATCTGCCATATTGTAGTATTGATTTCGTGATCAATGCCCTTCCTTTTTCGAAGCCAAATTCTTCGACAATCATCTTGGAGAATGCTAAATGAAGAAGCGCTATCCTTGTGATAGCCGTCTCGACTTGCTCCTTTGCTTCCTTAAGAGGGACGAGTTCTTCTTTTTCTGCGCTATCCAACGGCCTAATCTCCTATACCTATCCCTATTCCGTCAATCCTCATCAATGTTTGTGAACTTTAGATCATCGGTCAGAAGCTCGGGAGAACGTCTTCACTGAACCGTTTTAGTTGTTCAATTTGATTCCAAGCGACGAATACTCTTGGAGAATAGGATTCCCCGCGTCGGAAGCACGGTACCGAACTTGGGTTTCAAAGAACTCACAACCTCATCAACGTGATCAACTGGTTCTTAATCGTTCGCATGGGTTAGCATGGTTATCGCCTAGCTCGGTAGGGCAGACCTACTTCTACCCATTTCGCAATGCACGGGTTCCCAAGAGCCACACGGAGTGTAAGTTGTTTTTTGCCTAATCTGATTACTGCACTTCGGCAAGTGCCCGCCAATTTGCCTTCGTACTCTCCATGTCTGCAAGGAGAGTTCATTCCAGGATTATCCTTACTGACAGATGCGTCATAATGCGTACTCATAATTCGTATTGCCACGGCCGCGTCAATCTTACCAACATTCTCCTTCACCGCCTTCCCGATTGACTCCAACCTATAGTGGGTGCTCGACGGCTTCTTCCGCAGCACAAGATGGCTCTTGATCTCATCCGTCAACGCATGGTTCGTCATGTAGAGATACTCATTCGTTGGCCTGATTACCGCGAAATTTCCTGCTGCCTTGTGAGCTATCGCTGCCTTTCCGCTCTTGTCTAGAAGTAGGAAGCTGAAGGAGATACCGCTTTCAACACTCCTCAGGTATTGAAGCGCCGATTCTACATTAGACTCAAATTGGGCTAAGTATCGAAAGACCGCCCACATTGGAACACCGATCTTTGCTTCATCCGGTCTTGGCCCTACCTCAAGTGAGTTGCCAAACGCACCAAAGCCTGAGCCGTTCACGACCGTATGGTAGGCTAGCTGCCCCGGCACCGTGGGGACTAGGAAACGGTATCCCTCGCTTGGCGTTGAATCAAGCAGGACTAGGAACTGATCAGTGAACCGTCCGCCATCATCATTATGACCGCCAATCAATTCTCCACTCCTAGTCGCGTCTCCCCAAGCAGCAAAAGCACTGCAAAGAATTGATTGAAGCGCCTTTTCACCACCGCGCATAATCATGAGATCATATTGTGAATTTAAAAGAACGATATCCTCGTATGAGACAGCTGCCCCATTTGCCACTCCCTCCATTTCCGAAGAGAAACCAGCATGCAACGTCTTGATCTTCTGACCGTATTCATTGAGATCTTGAGCGACGTCTGATTTGCTCATGCCAAGCAAGGTGGGTAACATTGTCCAAGCATTACGCACAGCCCTCTGTATGAGATCCTTCGTCTGCAGTCCATACTTGACTCCCATTTCCCTATAGTTTCCCCATACTCTAACTATTGGCATTGGCGCGTTCCACGGATACAAGTCAGGTTGCCTCCGCTGGGGTGATTGCATTCTTTGATGTTTTCTCAACTTAGCCACACAGTTCCTCTCAAGAAAATCAGTGACACGATTAAGAGCTTACTTCTTCAGGCAATCCGTACCATCGTTTCTTCTCGCCGACCCTGGCCCTCATCTTCCACTTCATACTTTTCGGATTTTTCTCAATTGTCTGAAGCAGAAGGTCGCACTGTTTTCTAACGCTGTCGCGCATCATATCATTCTGACTGAGCCTGTCCAGGTAAGTAAGAATCCGATTGAGGTTGATCGTGAAGGTCTTGTAGATTCCCCAGTCTCCAGAACATAGGTCGGCGATGTGTTTGCGGTTGATCTTCTCTGGAACATCTGAATCTGCCAGCTCATGGTCGTTGAGGAGGCAGATCACGTCTTTCACGTCCTTCTCGTTCAGTTCAGCGATTTGGAGTTTTGTCATCAACAGATCTGTGAGAGGAACAGTGGGGTAATCGAGTTCTAGTCGGCCGCGCATATCCAGTCTATGTGACATTGACAGTACATCTAAGAACACATCTACTCGGAGTCCGTACTTGCCCGAGAAGAGGAGTCTTTCTGATCCGTGAAGCATGTTGAAATCGTCGTCCGCAGCGTAGCCCAGCTTTCGAAATAGTGCTATGATTTGTCCTGACTGTTTCGAGTAGCCCACGAAGTCTATGTCGGTTAAGGCTCGTGGGATGACTTGTGCGCGGGCGCTCTGGCTATGCATCCGTATGGCGATAGATCCTATGAGGCGCAGACTGATGCCGTTCGCCTTAGCCGACTCCAAGATAACCTGCATGTTACCAAAAAAGTCCTGTTCAGGCACCAGCGCGGTTAGCCCTCCACTCGGAAATACTGGCGTATTCCCTTCTTATCCAATTCCACGACGTAGCCGCGCAAAATTCCTTCACTGTATTCGCTGCCAGGGTTCACGCATAGAGTCTTGCTGATCATTACATCCCCAGCGCACTCGTGTATGTGACCGAACAACCCCAGCTTTGGTTGGTACTTCTCAATTATCTTGCGCACCGCTGTACTTCCCACCGGAATCCGCATAGGTTCTCCTCCAACCAGAACGGGCTGGAGTCTCTCACTGAGTTTTGGTGCTACGTCAAGGCCTGAATCGTAGGGTGGAACATGTAGGTTCAGAACACAGTTTCTTGGATCCTTAACTTGAGAAATCATTGCTTCAAGCATCTTCTCAAGCTCCTCTTCAGAATACTCACCAGGTGTCTTCCAAGGCGTGAAATTGCTTGCGCCCGAACTGATCATTTCGTGAACGCCATCAAGATCAACTACCTTGTTCTCAGGGTTCTTAGCGAATTTCGAGGCGCTAATCAGTTCTCCACATTTCGGGTTATCATCGTTTCCTTGAAGCATGAAGAATTGCACGTTCAAACCTGCCAAGCGTTCGTCTGCAAGCTGGATCCAATCCTTCATACGGTCGATTATGAGTCGGTCAATCAGGTCGTTGAACTTCAACCGATCTTTTCTCAGCTCTTCAATTTCATTGGGATCCGCTACGTACGGGTAGAAGCCTGAATCGGCAACGGCCTTCTGCATGTCTGCGAGTTCCTTCTGTGTTCGCAGTATATGCTTGTTCTCAAGAAAATCGCAGCGGTATTCGCCGTTTGGTTGTTTTGCGATTGGGACTATCTTCTTTCCCGTTAGGTCTCCACCTACAATGACAACGTTAGCCTGGTAGAGGCCGTACTTCGCGATGTTGAGTGCTTTCCTGAAGCACACGTCGGCTCCGTGAACGTCGCAGCAGTAGTATAATCGCGTGTTAGGCGTGAGCTTCGGCCTCCTGCAAACTGGCTGAGTTAGTGCATGAGAGAAAAAGATTGTGCTGGTTTCTTGATGTTGAGAGCACCGGTCGTTCTGGAGTATTCTGGAGACCATGAAAAGAAAGAGCAGGGAAGGGTCGCTCAGTAACTTCCCTTACTCAGGTGGGATCGTTTGGAAGATCTGCTTGAAGTCTATGCCGTGTTTGAGGTTGTACCAACGCAAGATGAAGTAGATGACTATCCCGAGCACGATGGTGACGGCTGTTGCCACAAGTCCGGTCGACATAGCATAGTCAACGAATGACAGTCCAGGTGTTAGTGGTGGGACGGACCCTATAACGCCAGCGAAGATGTAGAATGGTATGATGATCATTAGCCAGAGAATAGCCACAGGAACCATCCACTTGCGCCATGGCACGGCTTTCATGAGGTCAGGTCGGCGTCTTTGAAGCAACAGTGCGCATATTGCTGGGAAGATAAAGGACGTGAACGTCATAAGAACGCTCCAGAACGCGTAGTTCACTGGGTTGAAGTCGAAGTAGATCAAAGTCAGGAAGAAGATCACTGCAAGAATGCCCTCTAGGATCACTACCTTCATTGGCTGCCTAAATCTTGGGTGAACATCCGAGAATGCCTTTGGAACCATTCTGTCGACGCCCCATGCAAACACCAGCCTGTTAATGTACAACATACTCGTCGGAATGCACAACCAAGTCCCCACCGTACCTGCGATGGCCGCGATAGTCCACACAGGCCATAGATTCGGGGCTGCGATCGTTACGAGGAGGGCGTTGATGGGCGGCAAGGCCAATGGGGCGGCGGAACGGGCGTTCCAGAACAAGTAGCTCCATGCAACTGTGAAGTTATAGTTGAACTGGACCAAGACAAACCACATGAACCCCAGCGCGAAGATCATGTAGAATGTTAGTGAGCCAAAGATGGACATCGTCAAACCTTTCTTCACGTCGCCTCTGAGTTCTCCGCTGATGCCCGCTGAATACTGGTAGCCGCCGATCGCGAAAAGTATGTAACCCATCAAACCCGCCGCAGCGGTCATGTCGTATGTTCCCTTCGGATCATATCCTTTGCTTACAGCCGTGGAGATCAGTTCTTCTGGTGAGATCCCCATCAGTGTCTTCATGTTCTGACCGAAGACAGGCTGTGAAACCATGCTAGTTCCCACTGTCACGATAACTATGCCAAGAATCGAAAGTCCTCCTAGCAGAGCAATGAGGGTATAGTATCTCCTAGGGGGCATCATGCATATCAGCATCCCCAAGATCACCACGATCGATCCGACCACAGCTGCGCCTGGTGTGTCCAGTAACCAAGGTATGTTAGCTGTCGTGACTCCTGCCACTCTTAAGATATCAACGAGTTGCTTGATGTTTCTAAGTGTCACCCAGGCCATGAAGCCCCAAACAGGTATCCAGGACCACACAATCCCCCAAGAGTTGATCCATCCCCAGAATGGGCCCATCAGCCTAGCTGGGATAACGTAGTCTGCGCCGCTCCGCGGCATAGGCGTGGTAATCTGAACGTAGAGTATTGCAAGTAGGTAGCTAGCTAATCCGAAGAGAAGGACACCCACTAGGTACGGCGAATAACCCAGTATCAATCCCGCGGGCCACAGCCCCAAATAGGCGACTGACCAGGCGAATTTGCTGCCAAAGACGTTTCCGATGTTCCAAATCGTTGCTTGAGTAGAGCTTGCTTCTTTCACCAGACCTGAAGCCTTTCTCGCGAATAGTTTTTCTTCAATCGATTCAGACATTGAAAGTGCTCCTATTTTTCGGAGTTCTTACCTGATTGGTACGTATATAACACCTTTGGGGCTTATGCACAGTCTCGCGAGGAACTTTCGATCCCTCACCTTTCCTTAGCACAACTTTTCGGCCATCAAATCGCAGTTGAAGTTCTCCTTCAAGAACGAAGAAGACTTCGTCTTTAGGATGCTTGTGAACTGGATACTCGCCAACACAAGACGTAACACAGACGTTCAGATCCTCAGCCCGAAAAACTACGAGTTCCCCTCGATTCTCAAGGCTTTGCGCCAGCTTGATCAAATCAACCTTCTCGGCTTGCATACTCCTTGCTCTGCCTGCAAGATACAGATCGGAATCAATCCAGTACTTGAAAGCAAGGCCTAGCTTCTCTGCGGACTCCTCCAAGATTAGTTCGAACTGTTCAATATTCAGTGAGTATCTACTTCCAGAAATCAAAAGGCAATTTAGTGATCGTCTCTGGTTTTCCGCCCGTTACAATTACCTCGTTCTCGACACAGGCGGAATCCTTAACAGATTTTACGTCAGGTTCCACGCAGAAGACCATGTTCCTCTTCACTTTCCCAGTAACTCCGGGTAGAAGATACGGGTTCTCCACGATTTCAAGGCCGATGGCATGGCCGAAGGGTGAAATGGATATGCCGGCTTTCTCGAACTGTTTCAGCTGAGCGATCGAAGTCTCGATCTCTCCGTTGTCGGTGAGAGCATCACTCATTGCTCTGGTTGCTTCACCAGCGGTTTCTATCAGCATTCTCTGTTCTCTGTTCGGACGGCCGACGCAACCTACGCGGAGTATGTCGAATCCGTAAGAGTTAACCCATCCAACGAAGTCAATTGACACCAGCTCTCCCTTCCGCACCTTTTTTGAGGAGGCGAAAGGCCAACGTATTCCTTTCCTCATCTCCGACCCTGACTGGATCCTATCTCTTACGACATAGTCTGCGCCAGCATCCATCGCTTTCTTTCGCGCTACGCCGCCTACCGCGCTCTCAGTCATACCAGGCTTTATTGACTCAACGGCGGCTCGAACAGCCTTGTCAGCGATCCTGGAAGCTTCTTTTATGAGTTTGATTTCGTTCTCGCTCTTGATCATCCGTTGCTCTGCAACGATCTCATCACGGAATTCCAGTGAGAGTTGTGGAAGAGCGCGTCTAATCTCGTCAAGGTAGACAGCGGGAAGTATGTCGCTGCCGACTAGCGCCAGCTTACTCTTGTCCAAGGAAGATTCTCTAATCGCATGAACCAGGTCCACTGCGAAGTCTGTGCCCGTCTTGCTCCTTCCAACCCCTACGACAGCATCAGCCTGATAGCCCAGCGGGGCTACCAGCGTGGTTTCCTTCTCTTCGGTTGGAACTAGGAATGCGCTATATCCCAGACCGGACACGAACTCTGTCCGCATACTATATGGGAAAGCGTTCTTGTGACCGCAAAGATAGCACACGTTTCCATCTCTTTCTGCGTATCCTGACACAGCAAGTAATCCTCGATATCCTAATTCTCGCGTGCGATCTTTCGTCCTCTCCAGCCTGGCTTGAAACTCAGTCTTAGGGATTGAGAAAAAGCGACTTGGCATTCGCACCGTTAGCCTCCACTACGGCCTTGAGTCATCTGATCGCTCTTCTTGAGCTTATGGCTGTTGATAATTCTCAAAACAGATTCGTGAGCAAACTCGCTTTATCCGTGAATCGTTCGCGAGACGATTTGCCGAATAGACTTCGATGCCTACTTGAAACTCGGAAAGACCTCTTCTGTGAACAGCTCGAGTTGGTCACGTTGATCTTTCGCAGCGAATCTGATAATGAATGTCTGCACGCCTGCTTTCGCAAACGAATCGATACTCCGAACTACTTCACTCGTGCTTCCAAACGGGCCCCACCGGTTACGCTGTCTCCAACCCATACTGAATGATAACCGTGGCTTTCGATTCGTTTAGCTTGGTCAATGATGTTATCGAAGTTCGGATTGGAAGGTGAATAAATCAATTCTCCGCGGGTTGGAAGAAGGATACCAATGCACGTCTTTGACAATATGCTACCGACCGATGCTATCAGTGGCCTCACTGAATGAGGATCGATGAATTCCTAGAATCCTTCCACTACCAGATCACGGATTACTTTGAGTCGCGGTAGAGGATCGATGGTTATGTCTCCGATGACCTCCGTGTGGCATGAAAGGCCAGCCTTACCGTTCACTGTCACGTTACACCGAGCGCATACCCTACGGTGGCATGATGCATGCGAATAATACGCTATGCTTGGATCAAGATTCTCATAGATGTAATCCAAGGCATCCATTACAGTCATCCTTGGTTCCAGCGGGACTTCGTAAGTCTGGTAGTGCGGAGAACTGTCCATGGCTGGATTAAAGCGGGCGACCGTAACTTTCATCTTTTTTGTTTTCATCTTCATTCACCCAATTCCTTCACTGCTCTGATTATGCCTTCTTCGAAGCCGAACCTTACACGTGGAGGCTTGAATTTTGTGATCGTGATCGGCCTCGTGATTAAGGACATCTTCCCGTTAACTTGTCTGACAACCACTTCCCGAAGCCAGCGACCGTTGTCAGTTTGCGGATGATCCGAGCGGTTGTGGACTCCTCGGCTTTCAGTCCTGAATAGTGCAGACCGCGCCGATGCGAGAAGAATCTGTGTCAAACTTTCGACTTCTATGGCGTCGATCCATTCCTTGTTGTACGCTCGCGCCTGTGTTTGAATGGATATTCGTGGCACCTCATTTGCGATTATCGACTCGAGTTCTGCAATAGCCTTCTTCAAGCCTGCGCCGTTCCTAATGACCCAAAGGTTCTCGTCAGCAATTCGCCTCACCTTCTTCTTCAGATCCACCGCGCGAATGCTACCCTGTCGTGTTAGGGGTTTAGTAAGATGTGACTCTATCCGCTTCAGCTGTCTCTTCTCCAATTCCTGAAGCTTTGCTCTCTTCGAATAATCCGCAGCCGATTTCCCGGCAATAGCTCCTTGAACCAGTATCTGCGTAATCGCAGACGCGACTCGGTTAGCTCCGAATAGGCCTCCGGAACATTCGCCAGCTGCGTATAAGCCCTTCAGCGTTGTCGAAGCACTTTCGTCAACCATTATTCCTCCTTCCATGTAATGCGCAGCCGGCGCCACTTCGACCGCATTGCCCTCCTTCAGCCAATCCATTAGATTGGAGAAGTCGGTGCGTAACCATTTCCATCCAGGATAGATTTTCTTGGCTTCCTCAATTATGTTCAGTGGCACATTCTTTATCGAGTAATATGTTCCGCCTCTCGGTGAACCGTCCCCTCTCAAGACAACTCTCGTTGCGGCCAGTGAGAAGATGAGCTTGTTCCATTCCGTAGTAGAAGCTATTCGATAAATTGACGGATCGTACTCATCTCTTAGGAATTGGCGACCGTGTTTCTCGAGTAGGTCTCCGAACATTTCGATCAGGATGTATGGGAAAATGTCTCCACGTAGCGCAGGAGGCCAAAGGATGACATTGGGACAGAAGGTTACCATCTCCATGTTAAGAAGGTCTGCTCCCGCCCTGTATGCGGCGGCGTGTAATGCTCCTGTCAATCCTTCAGGTGCGCTCGTGAACGAGTAGGCCCTCTGCCATCCACCAGTCGCAATCACTACAGCTTTCGCTCTAGTGGCCTGGAGCATTCCACTGTTGATGTCAAGTCCCACCACGCCAACAGCCGACTTGCCCTGCGTCAGCAGGTCTGTGACATACAAATCATTCTTGATTGTAATGCCTCGCTTCTTGACCTGCTCGAATAGGACACTGTTGAGTTCCGTCCCTTCAGTCAGGATTGCTCGCTTGCCATCCCATAGGTATTTCATACCCCAATCGATCATCTCTTTGGTTCTAACTGGGGCGTCACGAACATAGGCCTCAACCAGCTTCTGGTTGTTCAGGTAGTAACCTTGAATTACAATGTCATGGAAGAAACTCTCTTTGCTGTCCGACTCGTTCCCTGCTAGACCGATCTTGGCTGCCCCGCCGCCGTCCAACGTTATATCCGCGCCCGCTATCATTGTAGCACCCGATTTGCCCACATCCCCATTCGACAGCAACAAGGTTGAAGCACCCTGATCGTGTGCTTCAATCGCCGCGCGCAAACCCGCCCCTCCACTTCCAATTACAAGAACATCAACCGCTTCTTGCGCCGACAAACCGGCCACTCCAGTTGGGTGAGTGGTGCTCGAATACATATGCTTTCGTCGTCTCGCCCGCAGACGTAGTATGAAAATCAGAGTTAGCGTAACGCAACCAAACTTTGACATCGATCCATTTCAGGTTCCATGCTTCTCCAAGCCTGCGCGTCTCCTTGAGAGCTTGTGGGAAGCATGCGGTTTTTTTCCGCAGGCTCCAAGTAGCTAATCTATCTCGTTCTCTGTTGGGATGAAAAAAAAGCTGCTGTCGAGTACGCATTGAAAGAGCCATGACCGAGAGCGTTGTCCTCTCAGAATGCTGCGGTTTCTGTGCCAAGTGGCAGGATCATCCTAATGTTAAGGAACTGCATCATCATTGCGTGAGCGTGGTCTGTTGACTGAAGACGACGAACGAAGCTTGCCCAACGGCAATCATCATGTGTCCGCGGAGCCAAGCACAACAGGTGCGGGGAGTTCGAATCCCACCCCCCGCACTCTGAGCTCCACCCACCGCATCGGATCCCGATATATCCAAGAACAGGTTGCTCAACTAGATTCCTTCGCCAAGCGAGCAAGAATAGGCGACACGACACGGTCGGAAATAATCCTGTCCAGTTTCTGCTCGTCTGGTAGGATCTGAAAGCCTTCGAATTGGTCAACCTCGAGTACGTGGAAGTCAGTAATGGCTTCGAGTCTCTCAAAGATGCGTTCTGTTCGGGCGGCCTGCTCGGTCTTTCCAAAAAGGACTGAGAAGAATGTGGAGAACTTGTTTGATTCTACGAGTCTTAGGAGTCGCCCGTACAATAGGTCTCCTTGCGAAGACCAGTTGTGCGTGGTTCTTATTTCGACTACGTTTCGAAATCAAGCTAAGACGGAACAGCGCGTGCTGGCGACAGCAGTCACTCACCGTCTCAACTTCGAAAACTTAGGCAAAAGCGGCTCAAAATGAGGCAAATCGCGTGAAAATTGGGTTGTTGAACCCATGATATGGTGGGGTCGGTGGGATTTGAACCCACGACCTCGCGGGCTCCCGGGTTGCAGGGACCTCCCAAGCCGCGAAGCGTAGACC
>Ga0315280_10008138_pt1 | contig 13815 bp, 8 predicted proteins | sample YL17G06_40_MG_FD_203697 | JGI IMG/M metagenome (GOLD analysis project Ga0315280, IMG submission 203697) | Sediment microbial communities from Yellowstone Lake, YNP, Wyoming, USA - YL17G06_40 | ecosystem: Environmental > Aquatic > Freshwater > Lake > Sediment | place: USA: Wyoming | collected...
GCTCCCGAGGTTCCGAACGCGGAAGAAGCAAGTGGCGTTTGCATCGAATCTGACGCTCCTGCTGGTCGTCACAGCCACGACGTTTGTGCTCTTCGGGTATTTCGGGAACCTCGCTTTGATGAATCTCAGGAGATCGTCATTGTTCAACATCGAACCGGTGTTCTTGTCCGTGTTTCTCAATGCTGGCGTGTCATATGCAAACCAGATTGGCGTAGTCCTGATATGCGCCCCGCTCGCTCTGCCTGTCATTCTCAAGAAATCCCATTTCACGACGGAGGGGTTATTCCTTATCGCCTTACCCATCGCCTTCATCCCGATGCTCGGGAATTCCCTTTACGTTTCGATGTTGCTGTCCCCATTCGTGGCATGCCTCGGTGCTATCTGGATATCGCGCGTTGCAGAATCCCCGAGGAAAAAGGTTATCGCCGTATTGCTCGTGACGCTCTTCGTCGCCACTATATTCGTGCCACTTTGGTCGAGCGACAGGTGGAACTCGGGAGAGTATCTTAGTGGCGACAAAGTGGAAGTGGATTCTGAGGTCTTCAGCGACGCCACTTACTTGGGGGTCATGTATCCGGACGGGTTTGCGATATGCAGCAACGTGAACACCCTCTCGATGCAACTTGCTGCGGCGGGCGGGCTCAAGTTTGCTTCGAGCGGTGTGCTTGCAGCCATTAATGGCGACATTACATTGGCGGACATCGAACGAAATGTAACCTGGTCAGATCAGGGCTTCCCCTCGAACCTGTACGTGTGGTTCGAGTACAACAACGCATTGAATATCGACATGTACGCTCTGGGTCTTGTCGTCTACGGAATAGCCTTCCTCAAAAGCTATGGTGGAACGACCCAGCCTGCCGAGTTCTTTGCATCCCATTCTAAGATGCTCGTCATCATGGACAACAGCCTGCCCTATGAATATGCAGGTGCTTATGGCATCCAACACTCCAACCTTGCAACCGAGCTGAAGAATGCGCAGTGGCAGTCGAATCAGCCCAATTACGGAGAGACTAAGGAGTTGCCAAGCTACATGATATATGCGAGTGGCAGGATCACGGTGTACACCCTCCAGCTGCCCCTCTAGGAAAATGGCAAATGGATCTCAGCACCAAATGCCCGTCGCGCAAAATGAGTGCTAAAAGAAGTCTAGCTCGTGTCGTATGTTCGACGATGCCAAAAGCCATGGACCGCTTGGAAAGAACGGGGCCAACGAATTGACGAAATGCTCCATCAGCCTCTCTTGACGCATATCCGCCTCGTATGCCGGGCGACTAAATCCCATATTTGAGATTGAAGCGTTTGACCATCGTCGTCATCGAGATTACATACTGCTCGGGCATCGTGTCACGGGACACTTGCGAAATCAGATAGCCATGCCCTGAGCAGAGCACAGAGAGGCCTGGGAAATGACCACGCCGACATCATCGTGCGCCCCAGCAGCAGTCCGGTCGCAAGAAATCCACTGACTGAGGGACATGGCTTGTGCTCGCCTTTGCCACTTCTGGCCCTCGCGCGAGGTCACAACATTGATAAGGATGACGATTTCTTTGCGACAGCAGGATTGAATGACGCCCCAATCGCCCAGTGAAGGTATATCGCACGATGAGCGCAAGTTTGACGGGGCCCTGACAATCGATCTGGAGGACTGGCGATGTGCTCTTGACCCAAAGCCGAATGCAGACTACCGCAATAGGCCCGCCATCGATGTGGGTTACGTCAGGGACGCAACCATTCGAATCTTGTCCAAGTTGGATGACTATGAGGCGAAAGCGACTTTCTTCGTCCTCGGTGAGGTGGCCGAGGCAGTACCAGAAGTTGTTCGAGAGATCGCTCGCAAGGGGCACGAGATCGCGAGCCACTCGCCAGTGCATCTCCCGCCGAAAATGATACCGAGGACTAAGTTCGCGACATTGTTTTGGCGCGACCTAGACCTGTTGCATGATCTGTCAGGAAAGAGGCCTATTGGCTTCAGAGTCCCGTACTTCTCAATCAGCAGAAGTGACGGATGGCTTCTCGACCTGCTCGCGGGGTCGGGTCTTCACTATGATTCCAGCATTGTTCCGACCTGGACGCCCTATTGGGGAATACCGTCTGCCCCAAAGCATCCTTACTTCCCGGATTTCTCGGACCTCGCGAGGAAGAAGGAAGCTGGGAACATTGTCGAGATTCCAGTGACGGTCTGGCCGTCGTGGGAAGGCCTGATGGGTCTTCCAGTGGGCGGAGGGTTCTACATGCGTGCATGGCCGACCCCTATCCTTATGGGAGCTTTGAGGAGAAATGTGAGATCGGGACATCCGCTCGTCATCTACATACATCCCGGAAACCTCCAACAGCGTAAGGAGAGGGTGTCATCGCCTACCGTCAGGGATAGGCTTTCTCAGTATGCCTTGGCCGGCAGAGGGATGTCGACTTTCGCAAGGCTTCTCCAGGAGTTCCGGTTCGGGAGTATTTCCGATGTTTTTTCGCATGAGCTCAGAAGACTGCGGCGGAGCTGAGCGATGCCCGCGACCGGCGAGTCCTTCATTGCGCGGTGCGAAAGAACGTCTGCAATTTCGACCTGTCCCCAACATAGCCAAACAAGGAGATCATGGCGCCGAGCGAGGGCCAAGGATCGTCTATCGATTCGACATCGAAGCACCTGCTCTGCAATGAGTAGCGCGCAATCTCCCGGGCTCTTCTCAAGCCGTTGCGGCCCAGAATCGACATGGCCCCCAGCGGAAGCAGGTTCACGCACTTCACTCCCGTTGCGTAATCCAACACCTTCTGGGCGTCTCCATGCTCGTACATATCGCAAAGGAGACTGGGGAAATCCACTCCGGAGGCAATTGCCAGAGGCAGAGACCCCCAGAATCTGGGATTGATTTCCATGAGGACTGGTTTTGATGTCCTGGAATCGATCCTAAACTCCACCATCGCTACTCCGTGCCATCTCATGCTCTCCAGGAGCCTCTGGCCTTCAGCCTCAGCCTCTCTGTGCCGGATCGACACTCTCACAACGCTGGGTCCGCCAGATTCCGGGTACTCAACGAGTCTCCTATGCGAGAACAGGGCTCTCAGATCGCCATCGTTCATCAGGTACGATACGCCAATGGAACCCCCCTTTGGGATGAATTCCTGAGCGACAATGGGGCCGAATCTAGCCATCAGCTCTGGAATCGTCAACATGGTCTTTTCATCTTGTGCCAGCATGAACCCTCTTGACCCAGAACTCTTGGCGGGTTTGACAACAAGAGGGAACCCAATCTCCGCTACAACCTGCTTGATTGCATCAGGCTCCGTCAAGAGCACAGACTTGGGGACTCTCAAGCCGAGCTCGCATGCAAGCTGGATCGTTTTGTCCTTGTTGCGGGCCCGTTCGTAGGCCTCCTGGGACGGCATCATGATGCGGCATCCAAAGCGGACCCTTCTTTCGCTCAGAGACAGGAGGTCGCATTCCCAGTCATCCATAGGGATGACCGCATCGATGGCGAATCTTCTGACCGTTTCGGCCAGTTGGCTCAAGAACTCCTCGGGCTCATCCTTCGGAGAGGGTGTCAAGGCAAAGTGGGAACAGTACCTCGAGTAGGCCGAGAGAGGACTTCTTCTGGAGTCGGTGACAACAACTTCTCTCCCTGATCTTCCCAGCGATCGTACGACGGAGAGAGTCTTCGAGTGTCTGCCGTATGTAACGAGGACCCGCATCTGACGGCCTCCCATGAACCGCCAGCCTCCTAATTCGTGGTGAATACTTCAAAGTTGGTACCGCACCACCCTTCAGATGCTCTCGGGGCCTATTCGGGACCCTACGGTACCAAGTCGATCAAGATAGCTAATTCACATAAGGCTACCTGGAGCTTCGAGGATTTGGTGGGATTTCTTCCAACGATTCCATTTTCCTTCGGATGAGATATCACCCGAGATCTGATGTCGAAGGGTATTGCTAGAAACCCGAGAAAGCCCGCCACGAACTCTATGCGGTTGGTGGTGCAGAGCCCCCCTGGCGGACGCTGAGTCCGACATCTGCTGCTTCAGGACCCATGTCTTCATATGTACAATAGGCTGCGCTTCAATACACCGCTTTCGTCGAACTGAGTAGGGAATTCGAAGTTCTGTCTTCGAAACGCTTTAGTCCGCGCAAATGGTCTCTGCTGTTCAGAATGGGGACCGGATATCACACGGGGCGGTTCGATGCCCCTAGTGGTCAAGTTTCGAGTTCGCAGATTCAGCTAGAAAATCTATTGTAGGTGCATACGCCTCAGGACAACGCATGCCGCGAAAAGTAGCCATTGTCATTCTGAACTGGAACGGGTGGGAGGACACCGTCGAGTGCCTCGATTCTGTCTATCAGATTTCATACGACCCCTTTTTCGTCATCGTGGTTGACAACGGGTCTTCGGACGACTCCGTACTAAAGCTCAGAGAATACTGCAGCGGTGACATGGTTGTCCAGACTGGGATATCTCCTTCGGACAGGGCAGTCAGACCCTCGCATTTGGTGGAGCTCGAGAGAAGCGCTGCGGAGGCGGGCAATGTATCGCCGAATGCGGTGATAGGCTCCGCCTCGGAACGGAGCTTGGTCCTCATATTGAACGAACGCAACTACGGCTTCGCCGAGGGCTGCAACATGGGTATCAGGTTTGCTCTCTCCGTGCTCGACCCCGACTACATTCTCCTTCTCAACAACGACACGGTGGTGGACAAGAACTTGCTCCGTGAAATGATTAGGCTGGGAGAGTCCGATGAGAGAGTCGGCATAATGGGGCCCAAGATATACTACTACGACTTCAACGGCAGACGCGACGTTATCTTGTACGCAGGAGGAAGGATTGAACCATGGCGTGAGATCGTCTTTACTCACGTGGGTGCTGGAGAGATAGATACGGGTCAGTATGATTTGGTCTGCGAGACTGAATGGTGTTCTGGCGCTGCGTTTTTGCTCAAGACGAAACTCGCGAAGGCGGCGCTCCTCAACCCTGTGTACCAATTCGGCATCGAGGACGTCGAATACTGTCTAGACGCGCGGAAGCGAGGCTACAAAGTGGTCTACGTCCCCTCTGCCAAGGTCTGGCACAAGGTGAGCGTTTCCTGGAAGAAGTTCGGCAAGCGCATAAGGAGGGATATCTCACGCTATCTCTACTTCATCCGGGAGAACTTCTCTGGCACTGTCTACGCTTATCACCTAATCCTATTCTTTGCGATTGTCTTGCCAAGATGGACGGTGATCTACTGGTCCGAGGGCGGCGATAAGAGGGTCCTTCGCGCGTTTCTGAACGAAATGAAGCAGGTCTTCAGATACCTGACCAGGGGAGGACTCGGAGAATAAATACAGAAGTGAATTCCTGGCGCAGGCGTCATCGCGGAATCATCCGAACCACTTAGCGAACGCGGGGAAGGGAGACTCGGCCCGCCCTCGCCTATTTTCTCTCCAAGATGATAGATTGATAGCCCAAGTCTCACGCGCACTCTCTCTCGAACTCGCCGACGAAACGACGGGCAACGCTTTCGATGGAGAATTCGCGGACCGCCAAATCCCTTGCGGCGGCGGCCATCTGCCTCAGCTTCTGCCGGTCTCTGTTCAGACCAACGATTGCCTCCGCAAGTGCCTTCGAGTCGTTGTGCGGAATCAGGAGTCCGGCTCTACCATCTGAGAATGTCGCCGCATGGTGAGTCCTGGCAGTTGTGATGACTGGCAAGCCACACGCCATCGCCTCCAAGGGAACGAAGAACAAGAGGTCCCCGGAGCTTGGCGCGGCACAGATGTCGCACGAAGCCATCAGGTTCGCAAGTTCCTTCCTCGGGATGTATTCGCCGACTATGACTACCTTATCTTTGACTCCCAGGCTGGCTGCAAGGTTCTGGACATACGCAATACCAGAGCCGGTCACCTTCAATACGAAACTTCCCTCATGGCCATTTGCGAGGGCAATCTTGGCCGCCTCAAGGAACGTCTCGATTCCCTTTCTACTGTCTATTCTCGCGACCATTATCGTCCTCGGCCTTGGCGGATTTCCCAGACCGTTCTTGCGGAAGAAATCGTACGGTTGCTCCGGGGTGAAGGTCCTGCAGTCAACGCCGTTCGGGATGATTTGAGAAATCTTACTCTCTGGAACTCCTTCGGAAAGTAGGAAACACCTGGCGCTCTCGGATCGGGGGATTATCTTCTCCATCCTTCTGAACCGATTTATCCTCGAGAGCGAGAACACGAACTTGGAGTATGAGCTTGCTGGGAATCTCGGGTGAGATGCAAGCTCTTGCCAAACGAAAATCCGGGCTTTGTTCGGACGCACAGCAAGGGCCGCAAGTGTGCACGGCTGAACGAGCTCCGTTGTCAGAATGACGTCGTAATGGTCTTTCTTGAGCCTTGAGATGGCCGAGGGGGCGAAGGGATAGGCCGACGGCGGAAAGATCCATCTCAATCCCTCCTTGACGTAGACGATAGATGCCCGCTTTCCCTGAAATTTCTCTGCATCGCGGACAACGTCGAACATGGAACCCACGAATATATCTACATCATGGCCTACCTTTGCAAATTCATCAGCGAGGAGAACAGCCATTGGGGAGTCCGCCCGCACGCCCTTCGTCGGAAGGTCGCGGTCCAACTGTGGCACGAAGTGTCTGGATCTCACTGTCCTCATAAGGAGGTTGACCACGGCGATTCTCATGTTCACATCAATGCCATGATTGGCATCCTTATCAGCATGAGCTAATATCAATACTTGGTGAGCATTCGACTTAGTGTCCTTCAGGTCGCCCAAATTGGCCATCAACGCCTGCCTACTCTTTAACTGCGAGGAAAATCTTTTTCCGAGCCGTATGAGAGGGGATACCGGAGTTCAGATACCGTTGAGTTGTGTCACTGTCTTGAGATGATTGTTCATTTGGATTTCTGGTCCAGGTCTATTCTCATGTGCTATCCTTGACTTCTTCCTTCTTTGGGGTGAGGCGTCTTTCGTTTCCCAGGCTGCAATCATAAGCCGTGCAAGCTGGTCCAGATTGTCAGCTTTGGACAGAGCTGATCCTGATTCAGGTCCTGCTGTCTTTGGCGTGCCCCCCGGCATCGGAGGCGATTACCAGCACGGCCATCCGAGGCGCCTCGACGGCTATCGAGGGAGCGTTCTCGAACCGCACAGAATGAACGACCTGTGCGGCCGGGTTCCTCCTGATTCTGAAGACTTCTTTGCGCTATTGAAGCCAAGGGAGTTGAATTCGATTTCTCATACGAGACCTCCCACCTCCTTCTCGAGCCTCGCTCTTTCAGAGCTCTCTTCTGCGATGTATAGCGGAAAGCCTTGCCTTTCGTTGCTCCCGGTTAATGCGTTGACGAGACTGCCAAGACAAGAGTCTGGAAGAAGAGACCACGTTCTTGAGGAAGCCCCCCGGGCCCTCATTTACCTTGCAGAGACTCCCTGAAAGCCATGTCTTGGAAAGGGGCAGAAGCCTTTGGGCGGTTCAGACACGTCCCGCAATACAAGAATGGGCTGGTCATATTGAGGTCTTCGCAGTTCTCCCAGCCCAGGTGGCGCAGATAGCCCCTCATCTCATGATGAGACGTCCGAGATGGGTTGACTGGAGGAGGTCTTCGGGGAATGAAGGACAAGAAAGGTTTCCGAGGGACTTTAGCTTATCGTTCACACATCATCGGTCTCATATGATTGGCCGGTACCAAAGGACTGGAGTCCGACAAGGATTATGTATTGGGAGTCCATGATGGGAGGCTGAATTTCGGCCAGGACCGATTCTATGGCGAGAGGCATGCGTTCACTCGTGGGGAATTTCACCGCTGCGAAAGCCATCGTTGCGATATCAATCGCTGCTTTCATGACAAGGTTGTTGCCCTTGTCGATGAGCCAGTATCCTTTCAACAACGACTCTCTGTCCGAGTGCACCCTCGCAACGAGGGTCCTCGGCTCTGGGCATCTGGATTTGTCAGCGGATGCGCCTTGGCACGCGACACACAGCGGTGCCACCCCTGTCCTGAACGTGCTCCTGGCTTTCATATCAAGCGTCTTCGGAACCACCCCCCTCCAGTGTGCTCAGGTATTGGACGCGGTCGTTGCCGTCTTGACGGTGGGCTGTGTATTCCTATTGGGTCGGTTGGTGTCCGGCAGCCTGAGGGGGGGCATCGCCTCTTCGTTTTCTGCGGTCTTGATGGGCACGTTTGTGTTCACGACCGGTTCTGCCTGGAAGGAGATGTTGGGCATTGCACTTCTGGTCTTCGCGCTTTTCTTGTACGTTCGGAGGAGCAGAATCGAATTCAGAGTCCTCGCATTCACGATTCTGATGCTGTTGCCCCTTGTGCACCATCTGGTGGCACTCGTGGCGCTGCTGGCGTTTGCGTACCTCCTTTCGTGGAGCTGGTTCTTCGCCTTCTCGAACGGCCTGCCCAAGAGGAGGCACGTCGAAGATCTAGTCCTTGTCGTGACTCCGATCATCTGGGCGGTGGCCTACTATTCCCTGATCTCGTTCGACCGGATATCGTTGGTCTCGTCTCCGATTAGGCTGGTCCTATTCGTGGCATCGTTCGTGTTCATCAGCATGATTGCAATCACGGTTCTATCGATGAGACGCCACTCCAAATGGACGTTCGCGCCCTTCGTCGGCGGAGGTCTTATCGTCCTCATCATCCTCGACTACCTCGGCTTCCTGTTTCCCTACTCTCCCTCTGCGTCGCAGCTCTACTTTATCCTGGTGGTCTCTTCCGGATTCCTTTTCGGCCTCGCGTGGTACGGCACGGAGGTGGTCGTCGAATCAAGGCCAGTGCACAGGGCCGTACAGATTGCTTTGATTGTGTCGCCCCTATCCATCCTGGGTTATGGAATACTGAGCGGTTTCTCATCGGCGTCGCACCAGATTGTGTACCGCGCGATCGATTTCGCGGACATTTTCATTTTCATGGGCATCGGGACCGCAGTCGTGTGGCTATACCAGCGACGTCGAAGAGCTTACTATGTTGTCGGTTTCATCACCATCGCGCTTCTCCTGGCTTCGTTTCCGTTCGCATATGAGAGCGGAAAGCTGCTGGGTGTTAGACACGACACACAGGCTTATGAGGTGGATGCCATCCGTTGGCTCTCAGAGCACAACGACTCGCCATTTCTAGAATCTGATGAGCGCCTAGGTCATATCGCTAATGGCATCGTAGGCCTTGGAAAGCACTCGGATTTGCCCGGGGCATTGCTTCTTAATACAACCATCACCACCCTCGAAGCGGGAGCCATACGCCTCATGGAAGACAGCTGGGCGAGCGAAGGAGTCAACGACTTCCCATACGGCAAGGTCGTCGTGGCCCCCAGCAACTACACATGGACGTTGGAGTCATCGAACGTTTTCTACATCGGGGGCCCATCGACCGATAGGGCTATCATGTTCACGCGTCCGATCGTGGGTTGGTTGCCCGTTTATGGGTTCGAAGGCTAGCCGCAATCGATGGGGACACCCGCTCGTGAGTGCGGAACGGCTTTCTCTGTCCAGTGATCTGAGGTTTCTTGTTTGTCCAGTCGGGCAGCACTTCACTTCGCTCATCCGTTATGGCTTGTTGACGAGCACCAGGTGTTTCGTCAAATGTACGCCTGGAGCGAACCTCTTCTCCCAGGCCGCTCTGGCCTTCCTGCCTCTTGGTTCGAATTAGTCCTTGTTGCATCACAGCTCAATGACGAGATTGACCAACTCCGCCGTATCTCTCGGACAGAGATTACCTGAAAGGGTTTTCGAGGCAGCTCTCTTTGGCATGTCGCCGATTCGAGAGCCCAGGATCAGGCCCTAGGGGGAAAGGGCGCGTGCACCAGCCTCTCCTCCTTCGCGATTCTGCGCAGGCCAGCGCCAAAGAGGTTCTTGAAACTGTTATCCATGGTTTTCGTCACATTGCTTCTCGCGAGCCTCCCTTTCGGTGTAGCGCTGCCAGACTGCTGGGCTTAGGTGCGATAAAAAGGTGTTCAAGGCCGGCGCTGACACTAACTGCGGATTTACCTCAATGATTGGAATAAGGCAACAAGCTTCTCTGCATTCTGGTGGCCATTCAGCTTTTCGACCCTCAACCTGTTCCTTTGACCATCTCTATTCCTTCGCTCAGGGTCTTTCATGTACGCTTCCAGCGCTTGGGCAACCGCCTTCGCGTCATTCTCAGGAGCCAGGATGCCCTCCACCAATTCCGGGATCCCGGCGTGAACCGTCGAGACCACGGGTTTCGAGAATGCCATCGCCTCCATGATTGACATCGGTAGTCCCTCCTTCTGCCCGCTCATGGCGGTCTTCGACGGTAGGCAGAAGACGTCACAGGCTTGGTAGAGTATCTTCAGGAGGTCCTCATTGACCGCGCCAAGTATCTTCACCGAGCCACCAGCGACGAGATCAGCGGCCATTGACTTCACATCAATGACCCCGTCGCCGACAATCCAGAATACGATTTCCTTTTCCTTGAGAATCCTCGCCGCTTCAATGAGTACGTCATATCCCTTGTAGTCGTAGAACTTGGCAACTGTCAGCACTTTCATTCGCCGGTCGAAGGTGAACTCCTTCAAAGGAGCCTGCGCTCTTATGATTTCCACCTTCTCGGGGCGAACAATGTTCTCAGAGAGAAGAGCATTTCGATTATATTCGCATTGGACAATGACACGGGCGCTCCTCTCGAGCGCCTTCTTGAAAAGCCCCCGCTTTGAGTAGAATGCGAGCTCGTGTGAGTGGAGAGTGACGGTGTACGGAATCCCTGTGAGCACGCTGCAGAAATATGCAGTGAACATCTTGCGGTCAGCGAAGTGGCAGTGTATCATCGAGAGCTGCTCCTTTTTCATTTCCCGTGAGAACTGCGCCGCTAGACCGAGCTCCGGTAGAGCCTTCTCACGCACAGCCTCAGTCAGTGATCTGAGAAATGTCCGAGGCCTCCCAAGAAGCCAGAATAACGATGCTGCTGCCACCTTGACGTACTTCGGCCTGTGAACAGGCCACGAATCTCTTGGATTGTAAAGACCCGATGAGAGCTTGGTGGGGAAGAGATGGACTTCATAGCCTAGGGCCTCGACAGCCATGATCTCCCTGAAGTTGAAACTCGGAAGCCCGTCCTTGAGAGATAGTATGTACGCGATTTTCCGAGTGGGTTCGGTCATCTTCTGCTCAACCCTCGAACGGTCGTCCTGTGAGGTTGGATAACCCAATGTTGCCTTAATAAACACAAACCAACAATGGATATATAGCAGTTGTTTATATCAACGCGATGAGTCGACTTAGGGAGGCAACCATCGCAGTCACATACAGATGCAACTCTAGATGCAGCATGTGCAACATCTGGAAGGTCGACCATGTCGATGAGCTTCCCCCCAAGGAATACTTGAAACTCCCGAGTTCCCTGAGGTCCATCAATGTCACTGGAGGAGAGCCATTCCTGCGCGAAGACTTGGTGGAGGTTATAAGAAAAATCCACGAAGCCGCGCCGAGCAGCAGGATGGTGATTTCTTCGAACGGTTTCATGACGAATCGAATAGCGTCTCTGATGGCCGAGATGAGGCGCTTCCATCCGAAGCTGGGAATCGGGATATCCGTGGACGGACTGGACAGCGTCCACGATGGTGTCAGGGGCGTCAAGGGGGCGTTCAAGAAGGCAATCAGTACCGTAGAAGCGGTGAAGGCCGAGGGCATTGAAGATGTCAGGATAGGTATGACCATCTTGAGAGAGAACTGTGGCCAGATCCTTGACGTATACAAGCTGTCAAACGAGCTTGGTGTCGAGTTCACAACGTCAGTAGCTCATAACTCGGATATCTACTTCAGGAAGAACGACAACGATCCTGTGGAGACGTTGCAAGGTATCGACTGCGACCTAAAGAAAATAGGGGACACCCATCTCAGGACACTTTCGCCCAAGGCCTGGTTCAGGGCGTACCATATCGCCGGGATTACCGACCCATCCATCCGGTCCTCTGCGACAGGTCTCTGCGCCGCAGGGACGAGATTCATCTTCATGGACCCGAGAGGCGACGTGTATCCGTGCCTCGTCCTAAACAAGGTTATGGGCAACATAAGAAATTTCGACAGCCTCGAGTCCCTGATTTCGATGAAGGAGGCTCAAGCGGTCAGATTGGCGGTCAGGGCGTGCAAGGCTGACTGTTGGATGGTTTGCAACACACGCAACCTCATCTTGAGCCATCCGGGGAGGGCCGTCGGCTGGGTGCTCAAGAACAAACCGAGGGCTCACTTCTCACGTTCTATGTGATGCCAGGGTGGCGCTGTAGACTTCCATTAGCCGGTCCACTACTCTATCCCACGAAAAGCTTCTCTTGACGCACTCACGTCCAGTCCTTGCAAGTGCTCGCCTTGCCTGCTCGTCTTGCGTCAGTTCAATGATGGCATCAGCCAACGCCCCATCATCTCCAGGCGGGACAAGTCTGACTGCTTCCGGGCCGATCTGTGTCCTGATGCCCCCAACGTCGGAGGCAACGCACGGCAGCCCAGCGGCCATGGCCTCAAGAAGCGCGATGGGTAGCCCCTCCGACATGGATGGGAGCACGAAAGCGCTCGCGTGTGCGTAATAGGGGGCCACGGACGCGTGCTCTATCGTACCTAGGAGACTCAGCTCGCGGACTTCAGCTGCTACTGCTTCTGCTTCGCGCCCGAGGGGGCCATCGCCTATTAGCACGAACTTCATTGTCCTTCTGACTTCTGGTGGTATCTTCTTGATTGCCGCCAGCAGAGTCGATGTCCCCTTGCCCCTCGCCAGCCTGCCGACATACAAGACTATGAAAGATCCCTCATTGTACGCAATAGGTCTTTCCAATCGGTCTTTCGAAAACTCTTCAGGGTCGATCCCGTTGGAGAGCACTTCCGCCTGGCTGCGAAGTGCCTTCACGGCATCGAGGGCCCTCTCGTCGGTGCAGAACAGGTGGCCAGCCTTTCTCACTGCAAGCGTTTGCATGAACCGGATCCCCTGTCTGAAAGGGAACTGCCAATCCATGCTGGAGAAGCCAAGGCCGTGCATCGTGTACACAAAAGCACCTTGGGGTAAACCCAAAGCACCCGCGAATCCGCTAGGAGCATCGTGCGCGTGGAGCAAGCGCCCTCGGTCCTTCTTCAGCTCATTCACTATGAACGGTATTGTGCTGGTCTTTAGGATGAAGCTGCCCGGAAAAGCCGGCACTCTCAGTACCCTCACGCCTTCGACACGTTCCTCACTCCTCCTGAGGTTGGAGCTAGGTACCAGTACGGTGACATCCGCCCCCCTCGCCGCCATTCTTCGAGACACCTCGTACACGTGGGTCTCAATCCCTCCTATGATTGGAGGGAAGCTTTTCGGTCCCACCATCATCACTTTGATTGAACTCGGGGAGACCATCATTTCGCTCACATCCATCGGCCCCTCTTGGATTGGACGCATCTCCAATCGACGATATTGTTAGAGAGGAGAACTAGTGTGCAGATTTAACTCTTCGCGGAGGCGGGGATCTCCAGTGGTATCGACTACATGTCAGCTGCCTGGAGACATCCCGCAAATCCCAATCTCAGTAGTTCGTAAAGTCGTTTCTTGACGTATCCATGCTCTCCTTTCAACGTTTCATTTTTCGCAAGGACTAGGAGCCATCCCACCTGTGCCAGTGTTTGTGTAAGACATGACGCAAGGATGGGATGGCGGAGCCCCGAAGGGCTCCGAGAGAACATGTGCTTGTGGGACAAATAACCCTTGCCCTCGGAACCCCCGGCGAGGGGTCACCGCGGAGGAGATCGCCGAGGCGGCGGTGTTCTGGATCCTTCGGCTCCTCGGCAGGCGATTCCATGGCAAATACGCCCCCGATGACATCGCCAGCGTGCTCGCACTGGCGGCATCCAGAGAATCCTCCACCAGCAGGATATGCC
>Ga0315280_10008139_pt1 | contig 13814 bp, 10 predicted proteins | sample YL17G06_40_MG_FD_203697 | JGI IMG/M metagenome (GOLD analysis project Ga0315280, IMG submission 203697) | Sediment microbial communities from Yellowstone Lake, YNP, Wyoming, USA - YL17G06_40 | ecosystem: Environmental > Aquatic > Freshwater > Lake > Sediment | place: USA: Wyoming | collected...
TAATGCGAACCAACTTGACCGCCGCCGCTCGCTTCTGGCATTTCAAACACTTGATTTGCCTCATCGCTCCCACTCCCGCAGACCCATTTCCCCCTCACCAACCGAAAAGGAGTGTGCTACAGCGCTCTCGCTTTGTCACGTTCTTTTTGGAGGCACAACCGGCGCGGCGAGGAACCTGCGAAATAGCAGGCTTGACCTCGCATCTGGACAAAAAAAGGTGGGGTGGACTGTCCAGTCCGCCGCTTTTCGCAGGCTGACAGCCTACGCCACTTTTCGCGGGCTGACAGCCCAGGCCACGCTTATTTTGCCAGTCCTTCCGGCACGGCCGTCGAGTTGTGACCACGAGCGACGACACCACGGCGAAGATTTGGGATGCCCGAAGCGGTCGCGAACTGGGGGCTCTCCGGGAGCACACCGACGACGTATTCTCAGCGGCCTTCAGTCCGGAGGGCCGGCGCATTGTGACCGCCAGTTCTGACGGAAGGGCAAAGACCTGGGACACGGACAGCGGCCGAGAACTGGCCATCTTCAAGGGGCCTACCCCAATTATGCGGTTCGCGGAATTCAGTCCCGACGGCAAGCGGCTTGTGGCTTCTTGCGGTGGCGCCGCGATTCCCTGGGATACCGTGCCGTGGCGTTTCGAAGAATTGCCCGGGTCTGTCGGCAGGGCGGCCGAGGAGCGGATGCGTGACTACCGGGTCGCTCAGTGGCGTAAGCGCATGAAACAAGAGGAGGCTGCGCGCGCGAAAGCTCCGTGACGGATGGAGGCTTGTGCCGAGCCTCTTTGACGGATTCGCGCCGCTTTCGAGTTCTCAATCCCGGCCTGCTCAGTCGTAGGCCATAATGCCGTCGGCGGCGGTGCGTTCGCGGAAGCGCTTCATGAGCCGCTTGGTGACCGGCCCGGGCTTGCCCTTTCCGATCTGCCGCTTGTCCACCTTCACCACGGGGACGACTTCCGCGGCCGTGCCCGTCAGGAAACACTCGTCGGCGTCGAACACGTCGAAGCGCGTGAACGGCTCTTCGCACACTTCGATCCCTTCTGCGCGCGCCAGCTCGATGACCACCGAGCGCGTGATGCCCCGCAGCGCACCGAGATAGGTGGGCGGCGTTGTCAGAACGCCCTTCTTGACCAGAAACACGTTGTCGCCCGTACACTCATTGACGAAGCCGTTGTGATCGAGCATCAGCGCCTCGAGCGCCCCGGCCATGGACGCCTCGATTTTGGCGAGAATATTGTTCAGATAGTTGCACGACTTGACGCGCGGATTGAGCGATTCGACGTGGCTGCGGCGCGTCGGGACGGTCACGATCTCCAGCCCCTTTTCGTAAAACTCCGCAGGATAGAGCGTGATCTTGTCGGCGATGATGAACACCGTCGGCTTCTTGCATTCCCACGGCGCCAGCCCAAGCGGACCGACCCCGCGCGTCACCACCAGGCGGATGTAGCCATCGCGAAGACTGTTGCGCCGCACCGTCTCGCGTACGCGTTCGATCATCTGGACCGGCGACAGCGGGATTTTCAGCATGATGTATTTGGCCGACGAGTAGAGCCGCTCGATGTGATCGGCCAAACGGAAGATGCAACCTTGATAGAGGCGGATGCCCTCGAAACAGCCATCACCGTAAAGAAGGCAATGGTCGAAGACCGAGACCTTCGCCTGCTTTTCATCCACGAATTTCCCATTCATGAAGATTTTCAGTCTCAAGGGCCGGTCCTCCTTTCACGGAATTGAGCTTGGCCTGCGATGCCCTGCCGGTTGCGAAAGAAACTCGGCAGGAGCATCGCCGCGAGCCAAAGCGATGTAAAGAATTTTCTCGGCCTCTCCAATCGGCCGCAACGAATTGCGAAATGAAAATGGCGCGGCCTGTCAAGCCGCGCCGTTCACAACCCGCCGCGATGATCGGGAGATCGTCGGGTGTTCCCGGCGACTTCCGCGATTTCTTCGGCTATTGCTTGCCGGCTTTTTCTCCTTTGGCTTTTTCGTTGCCGTAGCTGACCAGCTCGAAATCCTCGTCTTTGAGCAGGCCGACGCCCGGGGCGTAATACTTGTATTCTTTGCCCCCTTCGAGCGCCGAGGATTCCTCCGTCTTCAGGCAGTTCTTGAACTCGCCGGCCGGGACCTTGACCGTTTCCGAAAGGCTCACGTTCTCGGCGCGGTCCATGGCGACCTTCGGGGCGACTTCCTGATAGTATCGCTGCCCCACTTCGGGCTTGGCCGGCATCATCATCCCAAACCGCGCGCCCTTCACGCCCGCTTCCCAGGAGCCGCTCTGGCCGACCACTTTGCCGTTCTTGTAGTCCTTCGAGTCTTCGCCGAAATAATACACGTTGCCGGTTTTTTTGCTGATCGCAAACCAGTTCAGCGAGACCTCGGTGAGCTGGCCGTTCTTGGTTTCGCGCTCTTCGACGACCCTTGTTTCCACGCCGTCAATGGTCTTGGTCTCGTCGAGGACCGTGATCGTGAGCTCCGTGTTCTTCGGGCCTCTGAGTCTCAGCACATAGCCCGGCTCGAGGATGAAAAAAGGATTCTTGCCCGTGGGGGCAAGATCGGCTTTCTCCTCATCGAAAGAATCCATCCATTTTGCCGATTCGGCGCCGGCCTTGGCTTTCTTTGCCCCCTTCTTGCCCTTTGACCCTTTCTTCTGCTCCGCCGGTTTGCCCTTTCCCTCGGCTCCTTCGCTCGCGGCCGCGAAAGCCGTCTGCGAAGAAACAAGCCACAAGGCCAAAGCGGCAATGGTGGCGGCAATCAGGTGGCGGGACTGTCTTGTCTTCATCGCCTGGTGTCCTCCCTATTTTCGTTTTCCGGAATCCTCTTGGATTAGAGGGTGGGGCCAGGCCTCCCCCTGCGGAGAATCCGCAACGGGAGGCCCGGTTGTGATGGCTCCACCAACCCTTGCCGAGACCCCTGCCCCACGGGGTTAATCGCGCTCGCGTTCCTTATTTCTCCTTGGCTCCCTTGCGTTCGGCTTTCTCGGCCTTTCCTTCTTCCTCTTCTTCCTCTGCGAGGGCCTTCTTGATCAGTTTGCCGTTGCCGGCGATTTCGACTTCGTATTCCTCGCCGTCGAGAGTGACTTCCGCCTCATAGATCACCTTGCCCTCTTCGGTTTCCTTGGTGATCTCGCCGAGGGTTCCGCCGGCACTCTCACGCTTCAAAGTCGCGCGGACGGCAGAGGGCAACTGGGCCAGCGTGACCTTCTCTTCGTTCTCCTTTTCGCGTTCCTCTTTCTTGCCTTCGCGCTTCTCGCCCTTGCGTTCGGCACGGTCTTCCTTGCCCTTGATTTTGCCGCGCTCTTCCTTGTCGCCGGCCTTTTCTTTCTCTTCCTCTTCTTCGGCTCCCTTCGCGCGCAGCTTGCCCTTGCGTTCGGCGCGGTCTTCCTTGCCCTTGATCTCGCCACGCTCTTCCTTGCCGCCGGCCTTTTCTTTCTCTTCCTCTTCTTCGGCTCCCTTCGCGCGCAGCTTGCCCTTGCGTTCGGCACGGTCTTCCTTGCCCTTGATTTTGCCGCGCTCTTCCTTGCCGCCGGCCTTTTCTTTCTCTTCCTCTTCTTCGGCTCCCTTCGCGAGCAGCTTGCCCTTGCGTTCGGCGCGGTCTTCCTTACCCTTGATCTCGCCGATCTTGCCGCCCTTGCTCTCGCGCTTCAACGTTTCCTGCACGGCGCGAGGCAACTGCGAGAATTTCACCACCTGCTCATCGTTTTCTTTCTCTCCTTCCTTTTCGGCGGCAACAGCCCACCGTGAAGGAACCAGCCACAGCGCCAGCGCGACGATGGCCGCGCCGATCACGATCCGACGATAGTTCGCCTTCATTATTCTACCCTCCTGAATCTGTGATTGTCTTGGGCTACGTCCACCCACAACGAAAACTGCGTCCCGAAGCATCGGTCGTGCTTCGGGTCATCCTATGCCGGTGCGACCTCACCTCCCTTGTGCTCCGGAAGAGCGATGCGAAATGTGCTCCCGCGACCTTCGTCGCTTTCCAGCTCGATGCGTCCCCCATTGATCTCGACCGCCCAGCGCGCGATGGCCAGCCCGAGCCCCGCTCCACCCGTTTCGCTCGAGCGGTCTTTTCCGACGCGATGGAAGCGTTCGAAGATCTTCTCGTGATGCTCTCGGGGAATTCCCGGGCCGTCGTCACAGACTTCGACGGCGGCGTGGTCATGGACCCGTTTGGCCCTCACGCGGATGTGCCCGCCGGACGGCGTGAACTTGATGGCGTTGTCCAACAGGTTGATCAGCGCCTGGCGCAGCGTCGTGCGGTCGGCTTCGACCGTGAGCGGGTCCACAATCTCCACCGCCAGCGACTGTCCTTTTTCTTCCGCCAGCACGCCGAGGCAGTCGGTCACGTCGTTGATCAGCGCGGTCAGGTCCAGCGGCTCGCGGTTCAAGTGCGCGCTCCCGGAATCGGCGCGGGTCAAGATCAACAAGCTATCCACGAGCCGCGCCAGCCGATCGGCCTCTTCGAGCATGCTGCCGATGACGTCGCGGCACCGCGCGAGATCGAGATCGTCCTGGAGCGCCACCTCGCCGACGCTGCGGATGGCCGTCAGTGGCGTGCGCAGCTCGTGTGAAGCATCGGCCGTGAAATGGCGAAGGCGCTCGAAGGAATCCCCGAGACGGGCCAGCGTGTCGTTGAAAACGGTCGCCATCCGGCCGAACTCATCGTCGGGATTGGCGACGGGCAGACGCTCGGAGAGCCGCTCGGCCGTGATCTCCCGGGCCTTCGAGGCCATGGCGCCGACCGGCGACAAAAGCCGCCCGGCCAGAAAATATCCGCCGATCATCGCCAGAAGAATCGCACACGGAAATCCGATCAGCAACATCCCCGCCAGCGCTTTCAGGCTCCGCCGGATCGGTTTCTCGTCCTGCGCAACGACGATCTGAAGGTACTGGCCGCCGGAGCGTGGGTGGCCCGACAACAAGCGATAGGACCGCCCCGCGTGAGAAGTCCAGGACCAGGGATGTCCGGTGTTCAGGTCTTCCTCGTCACGCTCATCCTCGTCATTACCCGCTTTCACCTCTCCCCGGGCTCCCGTCTGTTGCCGGGCGGAAGGCCTTGGTTCCGTGTGCGCGGCGCCACCCACTGCCGCGTCTTGCCGGGCCGGTTCGGGCTCTTTGTCGCGGTCGTGGTGGTCAAGGGCCTTGTCCAATCCCGCGCGGCGCCAATCCTCGCTGCGATAGATCAGGCCGCCGCCCTGCGAGAGGTACACGAACTCCACTCCGTATTCCTCTATCTCAGAAAGGTCACTGGGCTTTTCGCCGAGGACTTTGGCCACGGTGGCAAGGTCTCGGCTCAACTGTCGGTTCAACTGTCGCATCAATCCTTCTTGCACAAAAAAATAGATTCCCGCCGAAAAGATCAAGATGACCAGCCCCAACGTGGCGCCGAACCAAAGCGTCAGACGAACCCGAACGCTGCGCGGTCGCCACCTCATCACGCGTCCTCCCGCAAAACGAAACCGACGCCCCGCACCGTCTTCAGGAGCTTCCGGTCAAAGGGGCCGTCCACCTTCCGCCGCAGCCGAGCGATGTGAACGTCAATGACGTTGTCCAGCGGTGTGGCGCGGCCGGCTTCTTTCCAGACGTCGCGCGCGAGCATCTCGCGCGAAACGATGTAGCCCTGGTGGCGAAGGAGATATTCGAGAAGATCAAACTCGCGGGCGGTCAGTGGGAGGGTTTGCCCGCCGCGCGTCACCTTCCGTGTGACCAGGTCCATTTCCAGCTCCGCCAGCTTCAGCCGCAGCAGTTGGTCTGAACGGCCGCGCCTCAAAAGGACGCGAATTCGCGCGAGCAGCTCCGGAAACGCGAACGGCTTGACCAGGTAGTCATCCGCGCCGCTGTCGAGACCCAGCACGCGATCTTCGATGGCGTCTTTGGCCGTGAGAATCAGAACGAGAGTGGCCAGCCCGCGCTTCCGCAGCGTGGTCAGAACCTCCAGCCCGTCGCGGCCCGGCAGCATGAGATCGAGTACCACAAGGTCGAAGGTCTGGGCGCTGACCAGGAAGAAGCCTCCCTCGCCCGTGCGCGCCACGCTGACCTCATAGTGTTCGGCCTCGAGACCCTCTTTGAGCGCCTTGGCCACTTTTGCCTCATCTTCCACCACCAGGATGCGCACGGCTCTCGCTCCTTTCGACAGGAGATCGTGGGCGCCAACTGTGCAGGCAGCCACTTAAGTCTTTCTGACAAATGCTTCAGAATCCCCTGTCGCTCAAGCTCGGAGTGATTTGAAGGCAAGAAGCAAGAGTCGGCGCCGGGAAAGGATGGAAGTCACCGACGACCCGCGGCACGCGTCGCCGGCCGGCGAGAACCTACGGCGTCGCGCGCTGAGCGACCGCGCGGCAGGCCCAGAGGAAGGCAAGCGCCGCGGCGATGTAACAGCCAAAACCCGTCCAGAAGCTCGTCGAGATTCCCGAACTCAGGGCGATCACCACGGCCAGCACCGACGCGCAGACCGACGTCGCGCCATTGATCCCCCACAGCCACGGCGTCAGCTGGGCCGACTTCTGCGACGCCACTTTCATCCCCAGCGGAAACGCCATCCCCATGAACAGGCCCAGCGGAAAGAGAATCGCCACGGCCAGGAGAATGCGCAGCCGCGTGACCGACCCCTGGAACTGCCGCGTTGCGTAGGGCGTGACCAGACCAAAAAGAACCAGGATGCCCAGCAGCATGAGCAGGCGGATCGCGCCCGACCCTCTCGCGCCCTCGACAGTCACGTTGCCGGTCAGGAAGCTGCCCAGGCCGCTCGACAGCAGTAGCGCGAAGAGCACCACCGCCAGCCCATAGGTTGGATGGCCCAGGAAAACGATCAGCCGCTGCAACTGCGATATCTCGATCAACATGAAGCCGAATCCGATGCCGGCAAAATAGACGAAAAGCGGCAGGGCGCCCTGGAGCACGGATTTCCGGCTCGTGAGAGTCAGCGGCACAATGATGCACAGCAGGGTGAGCACGATCACGGTCAGAAGCAGCGAGGCCAGCACAAACACCGCCTTCATATTGAAGGTCACGGTTCCCTGCTGCCAGAGGTCGCGGCGTAACACATTGCGAAGGCGAAGCATGTGGAAGAAGAACGGGCTGTCGTCCGTTGGCGCGGCGATATTGAGCGGATACTGCGACGCGAACTCCTTGAGGCCCTGTCCCGAGGCGATCTTTGCGAACGTCTCGTCGAGCGCGACCTTGGGACTCAGGACGATCTCAAACAGCAGCCGCCGGGCGACTTCTCCGATCGTGGCCAGGTCTTTCTCCGAAAACGGGGAGCGACTGACGAGGATCGTCCCCACGCCGTCGGGCAGGGACTCCGAGCTGGGCCGGGGCGGCGGCATGTAGCGGACGATCACGATGTGCTCGCGCGGATTGGTCACGCCTTTTTGCATCAGGGCGGTCACGGCCAGCGAAGTCAGCCGATAGACCTCGCCGGGCCGTTCCCTGAAGTACCAGCGCGAAAACGTCACGACGCCGTTGGGCGTGAGATGGTCGAGGAAAATCTTCCAAGCCTCGACCGTATAGAGCGGGCTTTCGGCGAGCACAAACGCGCCGGCCGCCGTTGCCGCCCAGGTGTCAATGAACGAAGTCTGAATGATATCGAACTTTTCGGTCTGACGGGCGATGTAGCTGCGCGCCTCGTCGTTGACGAACGTCACGCGCGGATCGCGATCGAGGTGGCCGGTGAAATCGCCGAACCGCCCGTTGACCGTCTTGAGAATCTCTTCGTTGATCTCGACGCCCACGACCGACTTCTGCCCGAACTCCAGCGCGGAAAGAACGTCGCGCCCGCCGCCCACGCCGACGACCAACACGCGCGAATCGGGCCGGAGGTAGTGAACAAAATTCACCAGGTCGTACTTGAGATATTCGACGTCCTTCAGGTTACCCTGAAACTTGGTCAGCACGGTCCCGGCGCAGGCGTCTATGCTGAGATATAGTTGCGGCAGCTTCTCGGTCAGGGGATAACCCAGACTGAAACTGACGGCGAGCGGCGAAAGGGGTTGGGTGGGATTTCCGCCAACCTGGATGCGCGAAAACGAATTCCACTTCTCGTAGAGAGGCGGCGGTTCGTACGCGCCTTTGACCCACATCAGCCGCAGCAGGGGCGACTGGCGGCGGACCAGCGCGGTGTTGCCGACCACAAACGTCAAAAGCAGGAGACTGGCGATCAGCGCGGCGGCCGTCAGTTTCCCGGCGCGCGCACTGGCCGCGAACAAAATCGCGCCGATGCTGCCGAGCAGCGCGACCGCGATCACCGCCGTCGGGCCGTCGGTCAGCTTGAGGGTATAGATCAGCAGCACGCAGCCCAACGCGGCGCCGGCCAGATCGGCTGCGTAGAGTTGGCTCACTTGCTTTGGAAACCGGGTCAGGGCGAGACAGACGGCGATCCCGCTGAAAATGAAGGGCACCGCGATGACCACATAGGTGAGCGCAAAGGAGTACACCGTCAGCAACGAGATGCTCATGCTCAGAGGGATGCTCAAATGCGTCATGAAGCTCGCGACGACGGCGAGGGCAAACAGCAACGAAGCCAAGGCCAGCTGAGCCGGAGCACGTTCCTCCATGAAAAAGTGGGGACACAGATAAACGATGATGGCGCCAACGGTCATCCCAAACATCGCCACCGAAATGGCAAAGAACGCGAGGTGATACCAGACGGTGACGCTAAAGATCCGGGTCAGGAGGATTTCGTACATCAGGGTGGAAAGAGCGACGAGGAAGAGGCCGGCGTAGGTCCCCTTTCGTGCGGTGAGCTGTCCATCCATAGACTGCAAATCATCCTTTTCATTCGCGGCCGTTGTGGGGCGCGTTTGCCGAGTGCGGCACGCCCGCGACCGCACGATTCCGATAAGCAGACCAAGGGGTGCGCTCGCCTGTCAAGTGGGATCATGTTTTGCGGGCCGGCCGGCAGGAACTCCCAAAAGTCGCACTCCAGGGGTAGAACGTCACATTCTCCCGATAAACGAGAGTGTGTTTCGTCCGGTCAGGACAAGGTCCTTCTCCGGGTCAGTTGTCTCCTGTGGGTTGACGCCGCCCTCCATGCGATTCATTTGGTCACGACGCCCTTGAGACCGCCCGAGGTCAACGAAGCCAGATTGGCCACAATGCGCGGCAAGGCCAGGCCGCCCGGCGAAGCCAGGTACTTGGGGCTCCACTCCGGATCGAACTTGTCCTTGTAGGCGCGCAACCCCTGGAAATTGTAGAAGTGCTCGCCGTGCTGAAAGACGAACGCACCCAGCCGACTCCACAGCGGAGCGAGGGTGCGCCTTTCCAGTCCCGACAGCGGCGCGATTCCCAGGTTGAACCACTGATAGCCCTCTTGCTTGCCCCAAAGCATCAGGCTGGCAAACAGATACTCCATCACGCCGAAGCGAATTTCGGGGGTGTAGCGCATCAGGTCGAGCGACAATTCTTTTTTCCCGGCGCCGGGGAGAATATTGGCAAACGCGACAATCTGGCCGTTCTTTCGGACGACGGCTGCGGGGAATCGTTTGAGATAGTCTTCGTTAAAGAAACCCAGCGAGAAACGTTTTTCACGGGTGTGCTTGCTCTCCAGCCAAATGTCGGAAACCCGTTTGAACTCGGGCAGCAACTGCGGGACTCCTTCGGGCGGAACGATCTCGAACGTGCACCCTTCGGATTCGACGCGGGTATGGGTCTGGCGAAGGTTTTTGCGCGCGCGCCCTTCGAGCGAGAACGTTCCGAGCGGGACACGCGCTTCCTCGCCGATTTTCAGGAGCGTCAATCCCAGGTCGAGATAGATCGGAAGATCCTCCGGCCCCACACCGTAGAAGACCGTCCAGCCGCCGTGCCGATCGCACATTTCCCGGTATCGCCACGACAGCTCGGCCCATTCTTCTTCGGGGCCGACCGGGTCGCCCAAGGCAATCCAGCTGCGTCCCCCGAGGCTGTACATGATGAAAGCCGTTCCGGCCTCGTTGAACAGGAACGTCTTGTCGCCCAGCAGCGCGAGATAACCCATGACGCGCGGCTGGCTTTCAACAATGGTCCGGGCGCGTTCCAGCTCGCCGGCGCTGGGCGCGACCGGTTCGGGCCGAGCGGGCCGCAACAGGCGCAGGATCGCAAACACCAGCAGCGCGACGGTGACGCCCATGGAGGCGCGCAGAAACCGGGCCGTCTCGTCGCCCACGAGCGTAAAGCGCCACCAAAGATCCCCCGAATACTCCAGGTAACGGTGGGAAAACAGCCCCAGCCAGATCGAAGCGACCACGACCAGCAGCACCGCGGCAATCCAGGGAAACGTGAACCGCTCGCTGAAGAGCCGCGCCTTGCGGTAGAAATATTTCCGGCAGGGCAGAAGCGCGCCAAGCATGACCGCCAGAATGACGGCTTCCTCATAATCGAACCCTTTGAGCAGGGAGAACACAACTCCCGCGGCCAGAAGAATCGCGGTGAGCACATAGGCCGCATCGAGCCGGATTCGCAGGCCCCAGGCCAGCAGAAGCAGCCCCACGCCGACCAGGCTGCCCAGGGAATGGGAAATTTCGATGATCGGAAGGGGAAGGAGGTCTTTCAGCCACGCCAGGCGCCAGCTGACCGCCGGGGTCGCGCCGGAGAACAGCAGGATCGCACCGCCCAGAAAAGTGGTGATAGCCAGCACATTGGGCACCAGCCCAGGAACCCACTGGCCAAAGATCCGGGCGAACCGCTTGACGCCCTCGCGCCTCAGGAAGACTTCGTGGGCGCCGAGCAAGGTTGCCCCTACGGTCAGGGGAAGCAGGTAGTAAATCCCGCGAAAAACCAGCAGCGAGCCGAAAATCGAAGAGATCGCCTCGGGGGTGGGCGACAAAAACAACAGCACAATGGTTTCGAAAACGCCGAGCCCCCCGGGGACCTGGCTGCCCAATCCCAGGATTTGGGCCAACAGGAAGATCCGCAGGAAGGCGATGTAGCTCAGCCCGAGTTCCGGTGGAATCAGGACGTAGAGCACCGCGCCGGCCACCGCCCAATCCACGCAGGAAATCGCCACCTGCGCCACCAGAAGGCCGGGCGAGGGTAGCTGGATTTTCCAGTCGCGGATTCCCACGGGGGTCCTTCTCAACGTGCACAAAAGAACCCACGCAACGACCAGCCCGAGAACGATCATGCCCAGTGGACGAACGGAGCTGAACGGCAGGTGAAAGACCTCGGGAATCGCCAACGGCTTGTGTGCCCAGATAAAGGAAACCCCCGCCAGGGTACAAAACCCCAACCAGAACGTCAGGCCGCAGAACACCACCACCTTCGTGATGTCGATCGCCGACAGCCCCCAGGCCGAATAGAGGCGGTAGCGCACCGATCCACCGGACAGGAGCCCCAATCCGATGTTGTGGCTGAACGCATAGGCGATGAACGAGACCAGAGCGATTCGGCCGTAGATCAGCGGATGTTGAATGTAGCGCAGGGCCAACGTGTCGTAGCCCGTGAGAATCCAATAGCTCAGGGCCGTGATCAGCAAGGCCAGGAGCAGCCGGTTCGTGGAAATCGCTTTCAGCTTCTCCACCACATCGCGATAATGAAGCCCCTTCAGCTCGTGATGGAGAACCACCAGCGCGACGGCGAACACAATGACACCCAGAAGAGGGGCAATGCCGTACAGAATTCGTTTCATCGGGCCGTCAAACCTTCCCTTGTCGAAGGGTCTCTCGGTTGGCGTTCAGATCTGCGGTTTGCCTCTTTGCTTTTCTTCCCCTTTTCCCCGGCTCTTTCAAAGGCCAAAAGGGGAAAAGGGCCAACGGGAAGCTTGAACTCCGAACCGCGTCTTTAGACCCGCACCGGCAGGATCACAATCGGAATCCCCTGAGAATAGAATCTCCGCTGAATCGCAAACGCCGTATAGTTGTGAAGCTGCCGCGAAAAGAACGAGTCATCGGCAAACACCAACTGTCCGCCGAAGAAAACCGCCTGGGGAAAGCGCTTCAGGATTTCCGGACCCAGACGGGCCACCTCCTCGACGATGTCAATGGCCACCGAAGCGATGCCTTCGGCATAATGGCCGTTTTGGCGCATGAACTGCGCGTAGCGATCCGCCTCTTTTTGCGTCCGCTCGCGGAGGTGGTCAATCTCCGCTGCTCCCTTGAAGTGACCCGCGTCCACCACCCCCACACTCAGGAAGATGTAGTTCTTGAAGACTTCGCCGAACAGGCGGGTCACGTTGAAGAGGGTGTGCAGCCCCAGCCCATTGAAGCTGTTCACGAGCAATACGGCCGTCTTGGCGTTCGGGTTGCATTCCGGAGCGGGGCGCTGCTCCGGCCCGCTCTCCAGGGTGCTCTCGCAAGCCGGCATCTCCGTCGTGGCGACCAGGCTGTCCAACCGTTGCAGCAGCCGATAGGTGGCGCGGTAGTGGCGGTTGATGGCCAGCGCCAGAACGACCAGCGCCGCCGTGACCACCAGCGTGATCCAGCCGCCTTCGTTGAATTTCAACGTGGTGACCGAGATCAGGATGAACACGCACAGGACGAATCCCACGCCGTTGATGGCCAACTTCTTGCGCCAATGGGGCTCGCCGGACCGAACGCTCCACCAATGGCGCACCATCCCCATCTGCGACAACGAGAAGGTGATGAACACGTTGATACTATAGAGCACCACGAGGAACTTCACCGACCCTCGCGTCAGGAGCATCAGCACCAGCGCCCCCAATCCCATCACGACGATTCCGTTTTGCGTGACCAGGCGATCGCTCAGCGTGGCGAATTTCGTCGGAACCCAGCGGTCCAGCGCCATATTGGCCAGCACGCGCGGGCCGTCGAGGAAGCCGGTCTGCGCGGCCACCAGCAGCAGCACGGCCTCGGAGACCAGCGTGAAGAGCACAAACCCATGCCCGATGACCGGATTCCAGCTCTTGCTGATCCGCTCGAGGAGGATGGCGTTGAACGTCTTTCCCTTCTCGGGCACGACGTGATAGAACAGATAGGCCAGCATCAGCCCCATGGCCAGGAAGGCCAGCGACCCGGCCATGTATTTCATCGTCCGCTTGGCCGTCTGGACCTTCGGTTCGCGGAGGATCGGCAGGCCGTTGCTCACGGCCTCAATTCCGGTGTACGTTCCTGCGCCCATGCTGTAGGCGCGCAGGATCAGAATGAACATGCCCACCAGCCCCAGCTCGGCGCGGGTCGTCTGAATTTCGCTCACCGTCTCGGCGGCCACCGCCGGCAGGTTGAGTAGATGGACGGCAAATGCGTAAATGATGGCGAACGCGTGCGCGAAGACGAACACCACAAAAATGGGCACCAACGGCAAGACCGACTCCTTGACCCCCCGTAGATTCATCGTCATCAGCAGCACTACACTGGCGCAGGCCACGGGAAGCCTCAGGTGATACCATTGGGGAAAAAGACTGAAGAGCGCATCCGCCCCGCTGGCGATCGAGACCGTGATGGTCAAAACATAGTCTATCAGCAGCGCGCAACCCGAGATCATGCCGAATGTCGGCGAGAGCAGCTTGCTGGCCACCAGGTAGCCGCCGCCGCCCGAGGGGAACAGCTCGATGATCTGCGAATAGCTGGTGCTGATGACCAGAATCGTCACCGCCGTGCCCAGGGCCACAAACAAGCCGAGGAAATGATGATTGCCCAACGCGCGGAACGCTTCCTCGGGACCGTAGCAGGACGAGGTCATTCCGTCCACGCCCAGCCCGACCCAGGCGAAAAAAGCGATCAGCGACATTTTGTGGAACACCCCGGGTTCTTCGGGGCTGCGGGCCGCGCCGATGACCAGCTGCCGAACCTTTTGGCCGATGGAACGTTCTTCGTTCACGTCTCGATCCTACAAAACATAAGGACTGCCCCCGCCCCCATCCGACGCGACAGGATCGGACCGCGCGTATTCC
>Ga0315280_10008141_pt1 | contig 13807 bp, 18 predicted proteins | sample YL17G06_40_MG_FD_203697 | JGI IMG/M metagenome (GOLD analysis project Ga0315280, IMG submission 203697) | Sediment microbial communities from Yellowstone Lake, YNP, Wyoming, USA - YL17G06_40 | ecosystem: Environmental > Aquatic > Freshwater > Lake > Sediment | place: USA: Wyoming | collected...
ATACTATTTTGTAGGAAGTATTCCATTCTTCGTCTCTGACATTATCAGATTTGCGATACCCGCCGTTTTTACGTCTGAAGCCCTCATAAGCTTGGCTTATGCCACGTTTTCAATTGCGAGCTTTTTCCTATTTTTGGCTGTTATTCCTTTGATGTATGCTCCTGAGACTTTGCCTGAAAAGAAAATTAGAGATAGAGAGCTTAAGCAATACATTGATAAGGCCAAGAAGACTAAGGAAAAATACACTTAAGAATCAGAGTGCTACTTTCTTTTTGAGAAAAGCATGTTCTTTCATGTAATATTAACAGGCGAATGCAATTCGCAGTGCAGATACTGTTTTGCTGAGGCAATGGAAGATGTAGATGAAGATTTCTCTGGTTTCGATGTTGACTACTCTCTGCCAAAAAAGATAGGCTATAAAATTGATTTGCTTGAGAGACTCTGCAGACAAGACCCAGAATGTGTGTTAACCTTTTATGGCGGCGAACCACTTCTTTGCACAGAAGAAATCAAACACATCATGAATCGCGTGAACGCCAAACACTTCATGATCCAAACGAACGGATTACTTTTGAACAGTCTGGAACCAGAATACGTCAATCGCTTTCATACCATTCTTATCTCAATAGACGGTGACGAAGTGTTAACAGACTATTATAGAGGAAAAGGCACTTTCAGGAAAGTAGTTGATAATCTAAAGTTAATCAAGCGGAATGGTTTTGGCGGTGAGTTGATTGCTCGAATGACTGTTATGGAGCAGACAGACATTTACAAGCAGGTTATATGGCTTCTAAACAACAGTGAATTTTCATTTTCTTCTGTGCACTGGCAGCTGAACGCAGGTTTCTGGAAAAACGATTTTGCAAGGAGAGACTTCAAAAGGTGGAGTGAAGAAAACTACAACTCTGGAATACGAGAACTTGTCAAGTTTTGGGTTGACTACATGGAAAAAAATGGCGTTGTCTTACGACTTTATCCCATTCTTGGAATTGCTCAATCACTTCTATTATGCGAAAAAACAAGTCTCCTGCGTTGTGGAGGCGGATGGATAAATTATGCTATTCAGACGGATGGCTACATTGTTCCGTGCCCAACCATGTGGGGAATGAAAGACTATTATTTAGGACACATCAGCAATGCAGATCCATTGAAACTAAAAAAAGTTTTCGTAGGTGAACCATGCACAAAATGCGACGTTTTCCACATCTGCGGCGGCCGTTGCTTATATGCAAACGTTACCAAGCGATGGGCGGCAGAAGATTACACTCTAGTTTGTAACACTGTGCGAAATCTTATAGACGCAATAGCCAAAGAGCTACCAAGAATTAGAAAGTTTATGGAAAATGGAAGGATAAGCCCAAAAAATTTCGGATTCATGAAGTATAATGGATGCGAAATAATACCATAGTTTTTTATTGCATCCGTTATATTTTGGATCATTTCCGTTTTCGGAAGAAGGCAAGACCGTCCTTTTGAAGCACGTATTCAAACCCAGTCTCCAGTAGCTGGGTGATTTCCTCTTGTGTTTTGGCAACTTTGACGTGATATTCGTCTGGTGGCGCATTCAGGAAGAGTGATCGCTCGATATGTATGTAGACTTGGGTACTTTGAATGCTCTTGTGGCCTAGTAGCTCTTTGACGTAGAAGATGTCTCTTGTCTTGTGGTATTCCGTTGTTCCTTTCCAATGTCGGAACGTGTGAAAGCTGATCTGCAAAAGTCTGGGATTGCCCAGCTTCCTGGCGACGCGTTTGCGTTGGACGTAGAAGCAGGAACGCATGTCATCAGCGAAGAGAAATATGCGATCAGAGGTTTTCGGAATGTTATTCAGCATTTCGATCGCCTTCAATGAAAGTGGCAGCATCCGGCGCGCGCTATCAGAAACTTCTAAATCTAAACTATCAGTGAGTTGCCCAATAGGGTTGATGTTTTTTGCAATAGTAACCAACCACATGCCCCTTCTTTTCATCCTTTATAGCTTTATCAAGATCTTTCTTACTTTTCATTTTTGACATGTCAACTGTAACGGATTTTTCAATACCAACCACATCTACGCTACCACAAACTAAACATCGTTTTTCTCTTTTCCATCGTTCTTCCAGATTATCAAAAACTATGCGGGTTAAGTTTATGGATCTTTGAGCCATGGTTCTATCGGGTGTGGTTTTAAAATGAGCCACTTTGTTCCGCAACTCATGCAATTCGTTAGTTGTTTCAAGAAGATATTTTGGCAGTTTACCTTCTTCTTCTACTTGTTTTATTAGATCGTGAAATATCGGCCTCGCTTTGACTTTTCTAGAATCTAAATAATCATTCATCAAAAGTTGTATCGAGGCTTCAGCATTAAAAATCACTTCAGCATAGTTTTTTTCGAACATAGAGATTTCGGCGTTTGCTAAATATATGCCAGCAGGACTCAAGTGTGCCCTTTCTGCTTGACTCAAAATCTTAGATTCAACTTCTATTGGCAGATACTTGTTGACGTCAAAGTTCAATTGGGTATGACAGAATTCTTCCATGAATTGTTTAGCGATACTTAGAAGCCATCCAGTTTTCTCTTTGTCAGGTTTAGCACTTTGATGAATACAATTGTTTCTCTCTTTATGGAGCAATTCAATGTCTGGCTCAAAAGGTACAGGTATATTTTTCTCGTGCAGAATTTGCAAGCAGTCATAATAGTCTAAAGAGTGATAAGGCGGTCTTTTTTTGAAGATAGATATTCCCATAGAACGCAGTTTTTCTTTTAAAACCAATTCAATTGCAGTCGCAGCATGTATGACGGCATACTTATTGTCTTTCTCTGAACCGCCTTGAGCGTGTTCCAAAGAGTGGGTCAGATCTTCTATTGCTCCGTTTAGCAAGGGCGAGATGCCATCATATTTCATAGCTTTCTGCTACTCCAATCGTGAATTCCAATCTACCAATTTTTGAGACAACTAATTCCATTATTTGTATTAGTTCTTATATTTCGTTTGAGTGCGTAAGCTGGAGAAAACGCTAGCTGGGTAATGTAATGATTACCAGAAAAACTTGCAACGAACATGCTCAAATCTATAGCGCGCGCTAGTTCTTCAAGATAGTGAGGATGTATGTCTTTACTGCTCAACTTCTTCTTACAAACTACACAGGAATATTCACTCATTTCTGAACCTCTAGTCTATTCTCAGTTATATGCGGGTTAAAATAGAACGTTGCCTCCTATGAAGTAATATCTTTTTCCGCCGCTTTCGCTAGCCTTGATTTTTCCCGTCTTGACCATTTTCTCTAACGTGTCTTTGAAAAGAATTCTGTTGGCTACTTGAAGGGCGAACTTTCCAGCATTTTCCCATGTCCAATAAGAACCCTTTTCGTCTTTAGTATAGACTGTCGGAGTCATCCCTATGCCATTCATTATCTCGTCTTGTGTGTATGCGTTCTTTTCGTGCTCATTAAGAAAACGAGCAATTTTCACTTCGTCCTCTTCATATCCCTCATACTTCTTGGCATCCTCAACTTTTATGGGCATATTCTCACCTCTAGTTTGTCTTCCGTTACCGTGAGGATTTAAGATTTCTGTCTTTTTCCCTAGAAGACGACAATTCTAATAAAACTGAGCCTCTTCATAGTTTTTTAGAAAGGGATAACAAACATAATCCGTGAGAAGGTGAAAAGAAGACGAAAATTGAAAGAATCGCTTTAGTGCTTGCGAGTGTTGCTTTAGCGTGTTCTCTAATTACGGGTTTCTTCGCTTTCTTCCGTTCAAATCAAACGATTACAGAGCAAGCCAACGAATTGGGGTTAGACTTAATGGGTATCACGAAAGAAAGACAATATACTGATTTTGTGGATTTGACGTATAACGCAACGCTGTTTAATTCGTATATGAACGCACACAACCTTACAATACCTAGCAACGCGAGTGTCTCTGAGCTAAAATTCATCAACATTGTTGAAAGCCAACCTTACGACACGGCAATAACCTTTCTAAGATTCGAAAACATCTTTTATCTCATAATAAGCACTACAGGGGGTTTCTATGGCATTGTGGCGACATGCACACCATGAGCAACTTTTTTTCTTTTTGGTTCTTGAGGCTTTTCTAGGCTCGGAACAACGCTTTTTTGACTTTTTTAATCAGTTGATTAATTCCCTCCCCGCGCTTTTCCCCTCAATTTGGTTTTTCATTCACTCGGTATATCGCGCACGTATCAAAAAGCGGTGTTTAGGCGGGGTTTTCGGGAGAAGTAGCGGTTAAAATACCGCTTTTCGATACTTGCGTGATATATGAATAAAGCAGTTTTCAGAAGGCACGGGGAGTCATTTGCACATTGCTAACTTTATTTTTACAAAAGCTAAGTAATCGTCCTCTCTCAATGTGCCGAAGCAGTATACTCAGAGGCATTATGTCTAATTCATATTTGGCATAGATAGGACGGTTCAAAAGATATGTGCCGAGACTTTCTCTCAAGACTAAGATGAAATATTCAGCTTTTAGCCCTCGCTGTTTCATCGTACATTCCAAGGCAATCATTCCTCGTAAATCTCTCAAAAAGTTTTCAGAGTTTTCTCCTTGACTATTGACATATTCTATAAACATCCTATCTCCATGCCTTACGATAAGGTCGGGTCTAAATATAACGTGATGACGCTTGGACCGTTCATTAAAAGCTATCCACAACTGCTCACGCTCTTGCTTTCTAAAGTCTCTCGAAACTTTTACAGAATATCTCTTTTCGATAAGTTCCTTGAGCCTATTTACGACTTCGTCATGACCTCTGTCTTTTCTCGCTAATAATTCCCAATCATGAAATTTCCATTCTCTAGTCTTTTTTCCCATAGGTTTCATTGACTTTGGTGGTTCATACATGGGAATCAAGACCTTCCACTATCGATTCCCATTTGTTCTCATACTCCCAGAATTTGGGTTTCTTTCTTTTTTGGGGGTTTGCGGAAATCTTGAAGACAGAACGTCCATGCAATTCTTTCCATGGAATTATGAAGCAACGTGGATTATCAGAGAAATCCTTAGATGAAAAACAAACGCACGCTACAAAGTCGCATGATTCTTCACGCCGTTGTTTTGGACTTCTTCTAAATTCCCAGCCGTCAGAGTAATAAGTCTTCTTTGGATGTTTTCTTTTAGACTTTCGTAATATCGCTGTTTTTACTTCAATTCGCTTATCATTGCTGGTTATCAAATCATAAGAAAAGAAATCTTGCGGAACTATCGCACTTATAATATTAAGGGTACGACTCAATTTTGCCATGACATATGTTTCACCGACATAGCCCTTTTCCAAGTCATTCCTTTCCATCATGTTTCACACTCTTCGCTTATTGTCCTTATACCGCAAAACTAAAAAGCCTTATGGCAGGATAATCCCAGTGAGGGGTAAAGAAGGAATGGAGAAAAAACCAATAGTGACAAGCAGAGTCGAAATCAAAGAAGTGATAGACTTAGGGTTAACCGTATGCAAGGAAAAACCTAGAATTCCACAATATAGGCGTGGACAGTTTAAGAGAAAGATAGAGAACGGAAAGCCTCATAGAAACCTTACTGAGCATAGAGGCAAACCCCATACAGAAGTAACATCACAGTCACCTAGACATTGCTAAACGAGTCAGAACAGAAAACAAAGAGAAAACAGACAGTCATGTCCAGTTCAGTATTATAGTTTTCATTGACAAACTCGTTATACTGATAGAATCGGTCGGTTATACTCGCGTCAATCGTCTGAAGTGACAAAAGCAGATCGTATACATATACCAAATTCATCGACAACGAATAGGCAATAATATCTCGCCAAGAATTTGGCCTGATTGAAATAGGCAATCTGCGTCGGGGTTATTATCTCCATAATTGAAATAGGTTCCGTTGCGGGTTGCTCCCCCCAAGAAAGCAAGAGTGAGTAGACGTTGGACAGCGAGTCTTGTTCTCTCCAAAAGCGTTTGTACTTGCGTTTGTGCCGCTTTCTGCAAAAAAGTCTAACATAGTTCTGTTCATATGCTTTGTAGGAGAATTCTCGTCCACACCAATGGCATCGGCCTTTTTTCCATACGAATGGTCTTGTTGGTACTCTTCTTTCAGGCACAAAGAGGAATTGCGCGTGCCGAGAAAAGTACCAGCAAGCTCTGTTATCGGGGAGCACTGTTCTTAACTTTTTTTCGGATCTTCTCCCGCAAACACTAACTTCCTTCGGGCTTTCGCTAAAAGTAGAGGCTTCGGGAGCAAACCCTCATAAGCGTTGATATACCATCGATAACATGCACTTCGAAACTTAAAAACCTATCTTTGAGACCGACTAACCAATTCCAAACACAGAATGCAAATAATTGAGGACAACACTTAAAGTTGGACTGAGTGCCGCAAAGACTGCAATCAGAAGTCCAGCATATTTTATCGTTGTATCTGGATTCTTGAGAATCCAATCCAGAAGAATATTCCTTTGACGAGGAACAAGTTTTATCTCACGATTGATATGTCTAATTGCTTCAAAATATGACCTTCGTCTTCCCAACATCCAATCCCTAATGCTCAGTAAATCATTAGAAATGTCGTCATTGGTTTCTAAGAGTTTTTTGCTGAAAGAATAAACCAGGTCCTTGCTCGATAGCTGAATGTTTCCCGCTCTTAGCATGCTCTCAATTCTCTTTGCAATCCTTTTCCAATATTGTATTGCTTCGTGAAAATTATCAAGAGTGGACGAAAGCATTTCAAACAAGATGGCAATCTCGCCTTCTTGGGTTAGGGGGTCATCAAAAATCATGTACACAGCCGTAAAGAAGAAGAACACAACTAACGGAAGCACGAAATATCTCGAGTCATGAAATCCGTACACAATATAATAGAACATGACAGCAAACGTTGAAACGGGAACAAATATCCGCCAAACGTAGGTAAATCGAAGATATCTACGGTGTGAATCAGGTTTCTTAAACCCATTCCTAAAAAGACGGTTTCTTTGCGATACTGGTATCATGAATAATATAGGAACGGAAAACCAAAACACATAGAGAACTAAAGTGTTTTGAAGTAGCGGAAAACCAAACATCGCCATAAAGAGCAGAAGAAATGCCATGCCAAACCAAGTGTACAAAAATACTCTCAATCCCAAACCTACAAGTTCTGTGATTGTCAATTCTCGAACATATGTGATTTCGGGTTCGCTCTCGGTCGTCTGAGCGTTAGTTCTTTTATTAGAAGTCACAGTTGCAAGTAGTTGTCTTCTGTTTAAAAAACTATCTTATGCAAGTTCCAGAGCACTTATGAAACGGGAGAATGGCAAGAGATAGCTAACTTTAAAACGCTAACGCAACAGAGGACAAACTAGGAGTAGAATGAAGAAATGAAATGTCCTTTTTCCAAATGTCCTTTTTGTGAATGTGATTTGCTTCTGGAAGCAAAGATATTTTCTTCGACAGACAAAGATTTGCTTCCGAAAACAAGATACCTTCAAGCCTATGTTAAATATTCGAAGATTATGAAACTCGCAGGAGCAACAGAATACAAAGACCGATTAGGAAATTCTGGAAGAATTAGAGATTTGATAAAAGATTGTCTGAACGACATGGACATGGCTCTTGAATTGAAATATGGAAAAAGATTTCTCAAACGATGGTCATTTCTTGCTAATAAACAACAATCGAACAGATATTGGCGAAAGCATTGGAAAATAACAAGGGTTCAAAATCCTTTCTGGAATTCTTGGATGAATGAAGTGGCAGAAATAAGAAATCACGCATGTCACAAAATGACAGCATTCAGAATTATAGCGGATACGGGAGTCTATTACCTAAGAGCAGAGTCTCAAAATGGAAAAATAACAGAAACTAATGAAGAAGTATTACCTTATTTGAAAAAAACTTTAGAGAAAATTAAAGGAAAATTGGAAATTACAGAAATATAGAAGGAATTCGGTTCTATCAGTCACAGCACAGAAAAGGCTCAACGCTTCATGCCTTTGAGAAGTCTATTGAAAATCGATTTCAAAAACCTTGATGCGTCTTTGCCAGCCTCATCACTGTAACCCCATGCCAATAGATAGCGCGCGCGCTATTCTATGTTAAGAAACCAAATGGAATAAGATAGGATTCTTATTATAGGACAATAGATGCTTTAAAACCTCTTTTTAACGATAAAGAATTCACTAAGATTGTAAAAGGATTTTATTTGAACGTCTGTGGAGATTATAATTCCGTTAGAATTTCATATTTTGTAACTGAAGAAAATAAGGAAAAAGCAGTATGTAAATTCAAGCAATTCTTTAGAGAGAATGATCTGGTAGAGATCAAAGACTTTGAGTATCCACAAGAGAAAGTTGTAGCAGAGGCTTATGATGGGGTAGAGTACGAAGAGAGATTTAGAAATTTCTTAGTAATTGAAACGAGAATAGGATTGGAGATGATAGAAAGAGATTTGTTGCAAGCGAGAAGATTACTTGCAGTTTATCGTTGGCAGATTAGAAAAGCTTCTCTGGAGCCAAAAGAATATTTTGAACCAACCCTCAAGAGACTCAGTCCCGCATACAATTCCTTGTCTGATGACGAAAAAGATCAATTCTTTGCTGACCTCAACGAATGGCCGAACCCCCTCAAGTAGATTGGTGCCACCTTATGGTGAACTTTATCCTAGGTTGCGATTGGCTTAGTATATTTAGGGATCCTCGCTACCTGACGCCAAATAGACCTTTGCCGATCCCAGAAGTCAATAGGATTCTTGAGAGAAATGGTCTAAAATTTCAAATTCCAGTGGATTGGAGACCTTAACACCATGCGCACGAACACACTAGTGATTTTGTATTTTCCTTTTTAAATATGGGCAGTCAGGATTTGAGCATTTATAATACCTGATTCTTATCTCTGAGCTAGGTGCGACGTAAAAGTCGACAGAACCATAATAAGCATCGAAAGATCCCTTGCTTACATTACTACCTGAGGTTGCACCTTTCAGCGATACGGTTTCCACTTCCTCTATAAGTTCAGAGCCACACAAGGGGCATCTTGGCAATTTAAACATCACCCTCACGGTTTACTCTTACATTATTTGCTTTCAAGAAATCTCTAAATTCTTTGATTAAGAAATCATGTATGCTGTTTATCAATTCTTCCGTGTCTTTAAGATCCTTTTTGATTTTTCTAGAGGTTTCTAACCATTCCTCGCTTTTATGTTGCTTTTGCCATGTCTCGCGTGTGACCTTCAGAGGAATATAAAATTCTCCAAAATGCACCTCACTAGCCCCTCTTGAAAAATGAACAATGTAGTCACGAAGATTTTTGATTCCCTTATCAAGTTCATCTATTTTTTTGCAAAGAGAACCTTGACTCGCCTTAACAAGATAATCCTCAAGTTTGCTTTTTATGGAACCTTTTTCCTCTTTCTTTAATCGAAAGATTAGGCCCCATAAATGATACATTTGATAAAAGGCCGATCCCAGATGGAAATAGCATACTTCAAAAGCTTCCAAGTGTTCAAAATATTTTTTTCTGAAATCATTTAATTTCAAAGCTTTCTCCAGAGTTTCAAGTTGAAAATGTGTTCCGGCTAAGTGGCAGAAAAGCGAATAGTGAGCCATACAGATCTCATGATAAATTTCCTCAATCTGCCCTCGTCTTTCCGCCTTGATACTTGGAAAAAGCAAACCATATGGAACAGGTGTGTCTTTTTTGGGATCTCCTATGAATTCTTCCCAAAAAATAGAATAGTTGGGGAAGAGCTTTATGATTTCAAGCCCGTATAATTGTTCAATGGCATCTTTGGTCTTTTGAATGAAGATGTTCTTCATGTCTTTGACTACTCACTTCGTCGGATTATAAGTCTTATGCGTGCATTCTTTAGCTTAGCTTATTAATTTGAAAGCTCCAAGTATACTTAGAACGACGTCCTCTGGGGGCTTTCTCAATGAAACCATCAAGGTTGATTTTATCCAATACTATAGCGCGCGCTAACATGTGGAAGTGTACAAAACGGAATTAAAACCATTATTGGCCATTTTAGGAACACACATGCGCGCTGGGAGTGCTCTGCTTCGAGGTTAGCTGTGCTTCTTCCTATTTCGTCCTACTTAAACGAGAACCGCTATGCATGCCTCGTGTTTTTCCATCGAAGGTATGTCGATGGAAGCATATCTGCGCGTTACTCTATCATATTCCACACGTCCTGTTCGACGTGGTGCTTTGAGTGCTAAGTATATGTCTCTCCCGCCGTAATCCTGTTTCCCTGTTTTCCCGAGCAAAATAAAGACTTCTTTTATCTGTGGATTCGTCTTGAAGAATCTCTTTGTTCTCGAACGAACTAGGTTAGCATATTTATGAGCGTGTGGCGGTTGAAAGTTCAATCTTATAGCATGTATATTGAACATTGTATGGCCTAATTCCTGATATGCTGTGTGGTTTTTTGCTTGCTGTGCTTGCCCTCTCTCGACTAAACAATGCTCAAGAGCTTTTTCTGCACCTTTCTGGAGTGCCGCGACAGAAACGCGCGAATCGATTTTTCCCATCAGTTGCAGCCTCGCATGTGTCTTTCGAGGTTTCTGCTTATAAGCGCGCGCCGCTTGAAACAAAAAAAGGGTTAGCGCGCATGGCTGTTCCTAAATTAGATTTCGAGTGGGCTGCGCTGCTGGTTCTGTTTTCCAGATCATATTTGGATCATATACTAGACCGAGGGGGTAGGCTGTGAGCACACACAAGCAGAAGGCTCAGCCAAAACATCGTCCTTGAACGCCGATGCTCATGCAACGCGAGAACCGGCAATCATAAGGCGCTACAGTACAACGCTTGAAAAAAGGAATTTAGGAACACACATGCGCGCTAAAGATAAATTATTATAGCCAGTTGGACGAATAGTTATTGATGTAAAGGAATCGACCATGAATTGGGACGAAGCAATCCAACTATACGTAGATTATGAGGCTTCTGTCTTGTCTGATAGCAAGAAGAAAACGGCACTAGAGAAGGCAAGAGACAGGGAAAGCCATATCAGATATTTGCTGTCACAAATGCCGAATCTTGCCAGCAAAACCATTGAGAATATCACATCTGAAATCTGGATGAATGCTAGAAAGGCATACATGAAAAGCGACAGATATCATAAGACTGAATCAGAGTTGAATGAATGGAAACCTTACACGTTTCTAAGGGCTTGCCTCGTCTACGCTAGAGATGATTATGAATGTCACTATTGTGATGCTAAAGATTCTGACATTGATGTTCGTTTCACGGTTGACCATCTAATTCCTCGTAGTCAAGGCGGCGGGGAAGACTTGAACAATTTAGTTTGTTGCTGTGCACAAGACAACAGAGCCAAACTAGACAATCCCGAACAATTCGAGAAATGGATGAAAAACAAAAGAATGGCTTGAAAGCGAAGGCCAAGACTAACTCCTTTAATCTTCTATATAGAAACAGATACAGTCCACTTGTCTGAGCATCGGCTCGACTCTGTCTAATGTCTCTTTGTCAAGATGGAATCGTTCTGGTTGAATGAATTCGACTTTATACTTGGCAGAAAGATACGTGAGCATTCTTCCCAATTCTGTTGGCGTGAAGTATCCACCTCTTCCTCTCACTTTATCATTATCCTTATGTTGAGCAGAGAATGCTTCATAAACTATCACTCGTTTTCCCAATTTGAGCAATTTGTCAAAAATCTCTCGTTCATTAAATCCGTATATGCAACACTTCTCAGTCTCGTCTTTTTGATGCTTGTGATTTTCGTCTCGTTCTTTCGCAATGCATTCTCCCGTTCTAAGATGATGTAGAGTTTTGCTCACCAACACGAAGTCAAACTTCTTTATTTTCTCTTTTCTAAGGATTCTGTTAAGCGTCTTATTGTCAAATAGGCTACAATTGTGAAGTCCAATCTTTGTTTCTGTGAAAAGTTTGGATTTCTGTTTAAGGTCTGGTTCAAAAGAATAAATGGAAAGGTCTTCGCTTATCCCTATGATTTTGTTTGGTTTGAACTTGAGGGCAATGTAAAGAGGCTTGACGCAGTCCGTTCCGATATCCAAAACTTTTTTTCCACGTATTCTGAATTTTCCATCCGTTTTGAAAGCATCTTGAATTTCGGATAATTCCTCTAGCGAATCAGTCCATGTTTTCAAATCATCCTTACGATTCTCTAGGTCGTTCTCACATTCTAGCAATCTTTCGACTAGACCATTATTCTCGCACGTCACATTCACACCTCTGTGCTCTCATATATTGTAATAGGGCTTAACCTTAACCATTTTTCATTCTACAGTCTGGGAATAGAACAGTTTTCTATCACTCTTTTTAAGCCAGTTTGACATCTAGATTATTGGATAAGGCTGATTAGAACTCGGCAATCCAATTTCGTTGTTCGGGAGATATCTCCACCGTTGTCGGATGCGAAATAATCCCATAAGCTTTGGGATAATCCATTAAATCTAAATCCAGCTTTTGCTTAATCTTGTGCCGGTGAACATGATGTCTGTTACTTTACGAGATGCTCAGCATCTCTGTTGGGAAAACTTTAGGAAGATTAATGAGAAGCTCGACCCAGCGAGAGGACAAGGCTGGACCCCTTTTGTCATGGTTACTGATTTACTTGAAGAGGCTGGCGAAGTAGCTGCAGTCGTTAAGGGGTTGGAGGGCTTTAAGCCGCCTGAAAAACCCAAAACTAAAGAGATGTTAGCCACAGAGCTTTCAGACCTGCTTTACATAATCTTTATTTTGGCTGAACATTATGACATAAACTTGGAAGAATCCTTTCTACAAACAGTAAACGACTACATACTCAGATTCATAAAATGATTTGATGCCAATTATTTAACACCTGAGAATGTGAGAAACGCTGGATATTTCATACCATACTTATCTATTAGCTTGCCCAGACTTCGCTCTACATCCGCGTTATACCACACTTGCGCATGGCTAAGGTCCTGTTTTGCAAGGTCTGGTGAAAACCAAATATCGGTTTCAACCTTTTCCACAAGAATATCCGCAAGTTTAGCTACTTTCATGGCTTCAATGATTTCAGGCGGTTCAAAAAGGGAGTCACCACTTTCTCTATGAAGCCTAATGTATGCCTCTTCAGCCTCATTCTTCGGCTCGGTGCACAATTCAACAATACCAATCCTTCCGCCTTCTTTAACTATTCGAGCCATCTCTTTGACAATCCCAGCCATAGCTTTGGGCTGTTTCAATTCTTCAAGAAGACGGTAGCTTGCAACCACATCAGCAGATTCTTTAGGTAAAACATTTTTGAGATTAACTACGTCCGCTTGAATAAAGGTAACTACGTCCTTGACACCGTGTTTATTTAGGCGATCCATAAATTCCGCCAAATATTCATCAGAAACATCAACAGCCAAAACTTTCCCCTTTTTTCCAACAGTTAATGCCAGAGAAGCCGTAAACCCACCTTGCCCACAACCCATGTCAACCACACTCATGCCGTGGCGTACTCCAATTTTCTGCACGAGCTTCAACTTCAGTTTAAAAATGGCGTCTTCAAGTTCTTCGGAATCTGTTATATTCCAGCCCATAAGATTTCCCGCTACATTTCAGTTTGATATTGATTTCTTAACGGCTATTATAAAGAGCTTGTTACTATTCCGTAGAGCAGCCCGAAACCTACACTGCATGCCCATGCTATGAGGGCGTAGGTCAATACGACTTTCCAGCGTACAATTCTTGAAACAGCCACCATGTTTGGTATATCATAAGGCTGACCCATAAGCCAAGAAAGCAACGCTGCCTTTGACATACCCAATTGAAGTAGACTCCTCCCCAAAACAATCTCTACAAGCGTCGGTGTATAAAGCGGACCGCCGACAATTGAAGCCAGTAGCACACCCGTTACGCCTGTCA
>Ga0315280_10008142_pt1 | contig 13807 bp, 14 predicted proteins | sample YL17G06_40_MG_FD_203697 | JGI IMG/M metagenome (GOLD analysis project Ga0315280, IMG submission 203697) | Sediment microbial communities from Yellowstone Lake, YNP, Wyoming, USA - YL17G06_40 | ecosystem: Environmental > Aquatic > Freshwater > Lake > Sediment | place: USA: Wyoming | collected...
GCCCCTATCCCGGATTCAACCCAGGGAACCATTGATCCTACTGAAAACCAGTGGGACTGAACCGCAACACCCAACTCGCCTGTGGTCTTATCAAAGGCCACGATGGAATAGGTATGAACCGGCCTCACATTTTTGGCGATGAGAATAGCGGGCGAAATAATAAGAATAACCAAAAGAGGGATGCAATATCTTTTCATGTTCTTCCTCCTTTTCTAGAAATTCTAGCAAATAGCTTTTTCTTTTTCAAAGCTCCTTTCTCACAGAATGGGAGATGTTGCCTAGATCTACTTCTGTTGCAAATATATTTTTTTTATGTTAATTCTCAATTTTTAGTCTTCGGCGGGAGAAAGAATGAGATTGAAAAGGACGCGTTTCTTAAAAATATTTCCTCTGGTTATTTTCTTGACTTTTATTTTCTACTTAACACCCCATCCATCCTCTTCCGTTTTGGTTAAAATCCAAAAGAATCAGAATTTAAGCGTCCTTCCTTTTTCGGCCAGCGATATCAAAGTAATCCAGGAGCTCAAAACTGTCTGGATCGCTGAGATTAAAACGGAGCTCTTGTCGAAATTCTTGCGGACGAGAATCCAGTGCGAGGTCTTAGACTCGGAACCTGAAGGCAAACCTTATTATCTTGTAAACATAACTCATGAAGAGCAGATAAACAAATTAAAAAAATTAGGAAATGTCAGAAAAATCGAAAACCACACCTGCCTTTTCTGGTGCGCGAGGGAGAATGTCAGGGAAATCTTGCCGCCCGAAGTCCAGATCAAGCGTCTGCCCTCTCAAACTTCGCTCACTCTTAGATCTGCATCTTTCCCATCATCGGAAGAAAATAAATTTCGCAACTTTCCCCAATCTGATCCCGTTATTCTCCAGATGGTGAATCAGGTCGCCAAAGCCAACCTGAGTTCATACATCCTTTCCCTTCAGGATTTCAAAACCCGGTATGCCTCCACACTGAATTGTGAAGCTTCAGGGACATTCCTTTACAACTTTTTTAATCAGGTTGGAGCCCAGAGCGAATATGACCCTTTTTCCTTTCGCTCTGATTATTCTTCTCGAAATGTCGTAGCAATGATTCCTGGCAAAGTCGCACCTAATTATGCTGTCATTGTCGGTGCTCACTATGATTCTTACAGCAAACAGCCTTTTACTCTGGCTCCAGGAGCGGATGATAATGGAAGCGGAACCGCCGCAGTCATGGAAATCGGCCGAATCTTATCCCGCTATCCTTTCAATTTCACCGTGAAACTCATCTGTTTCTCGGCTGAAGAATGGGGCCTTTATGGAAGCCAGCATTATGCTTTTCACGCCAGACAAAGTGGAGAAAAAATCATCGCGGTTATTAACTTGGATATGGTTGCCTATACTGACCGTATTCCGGAAGACCTGGATATCATTGTGAACAGCGATTCGGAATGGCTGGCCGATAAATACATCTCGTCCACCCAGACTTATGCGCCCTTGGATTTGTTGAAAATCATCAACCCCTCTTTTGTCTACAGCGACCATTCTTCATTCTGGGACGAAAAATACAGCGCGCTTTGTGGAATCGAGGACGCAAATCCTTCAAACCCCCATTACCATAAAACCACAGATACATTCGATACGCTGAATATGGATTTTGCAACTTCAGTAACAAAAGCGTCGCTTGCCATTGCAGCAGACCTGGCTGAGCCTGTAAGTACGCCTCGCCCTCCCACTGGGTTAACCTCTCGCAGCCAGGTCAGCAGCTCTCTTTTTTCGAGCATCAAAACAGCCTACATCAGTTGGGATCCAAGCCAAGACCAAGTTAAAGGGTACAACATCTACCGCACAACAACTTCGCATGCCAATTATCAAAAACTGAATTCGGCTTTATTGGGCCACACTTCTTATGTGGATAGTTTCCTCAATCCGGACACCGTTTATTACTATGTTGCGACTTCAGTGGATGGACAGGAGAGAGAAAGCAATAATTGCGAGGAAGTCAGGGACGATGAAAACAATAAAGAGATTGATCTGGAGAAAATTCTCTAAATCACTGGCGGCAATTGTATTGGTTTTTGCTTGGGCTCAAATGGCCAGCTTTTCTGAGCCGGCAGAAAAAATGTCCCGTTTCTCCCTTTCCTTTTCTGCTGGGTGTTATCTTCCTCAGCAAAAATCTTTCAGACAGCTTTATGGAAGTGTTCAATTCCCTCTGAATCTGCAAGTTAACTATGTCTTATCGCCCCAGGCGGACCTCTTCGCAGGATTGAGATACCTGACTTCAAAGGGAGAAACAGAAATTGTTGGGCCTGAGCTTGTGCTGGAGAGCCATCCCCTAGACTTCGGCCTGTATTCAGGAAGGCTGGGAATTTGCTATTACTTTTTACGAACAAGACTTTCCCTTTTTATGGGTGCAGGGCTCAGTTACAACTTTTATAAAGAAACCTGGGAAAATACAGAGATCTCTTCCGAGGATAAAAAGTCTGGCTTTTTTGCTCAAGCAGGAACGGAATACCTATTAGGGAAAAAATATTCTGTTGTGGGCAGGATTGAATATTCGAGTATTCCCACGAAAGAAAGCTCGAAGCTCCAGAAAAAAATTAACCTCGGCGGCCTCGAATTCTCAGTGGGGCTTGTTTTGAAATTTTGATTACAGCTTCTCTGTTCACAATTTTAACTTTAGACGCGGTTTATGCCCAAGACGAGCTCAGGGTCTGGAAGGAATTTGTGGCGAGCCTCAAAAAAGGAGTGGTGCCTCCTTCATTTTAAAAAGGCAATAGTATATGAAAAAATCAATAATTTAATTTGCCTTCTTTATAGCGCTTGCCCAAAACTGAGAGCATGTCCCTGGTCATCTTGGCTAAGTCGTAGCCGGGTTTCCAGCCCCATTCTTCGCGGGCTGCAGAGTCATCAAGTGACTGTGGCCAGGAATCTGCAATCGCCTGCCTGAAGTCAGGGTTGTAATCGCAGGTGAATTCGGGGATATGTTTCTTGATCTCAGCCGCCAGCTCACCCGCAGAAAAGCTCATCGCTGTAACATTGAAATCAGAATGATGTTTGAGTTTCGAAAAATCCGCTTCCATTAAATCGAAGGTGGCCTTCAAGCAGTCGGGCATGTACATCATTGGAAGGCGTGTATCTTCCCTTAAGAAGCAAGTGTACTTTTTGTTCTTGATGGCTTCGAAGAAAATTGCTACAGCGTAATCTGTTGTCCCGCCGCCTGGCAGAGTCTCGTAGCTGATGATTCCGGGATAGCGGCAGCCGCGGACATCCACGTTGAAGCGCTTCACATAATAATCGCAGAGGAGCTCTCCCGCCACTTTGGTCACGCCATACATGGTTTTGGGCTTGAGGATGGTATCCTGGGGGGTGTTTAGGCGAGGAGTCTCCGGGCCGAAAACAGCGATGGAACTCGGGACATAAATCCTGACCATCTCATGCTCGCGGGCCACTTCCAGAATATTATAAGTGCCGTTCATGTTGACATCCCAGCAGAGCAGAGGATTCTTTTCGCCAACCGCTGAAAGGATGGCTGACAGGTGATAGATGGTGTCAATCTTGTATTTTTTGACGACGTCTTCGATGGTCTCGCGCTTGGAGACATTGATGAATTCGAAAGGCCCCGATTCCAGAAGTTGTTTGCTCGGCTGGGTTTTGTGCCCGGTGGCCAGTACATTGTCATTTCCGTATTTTTTCCTGAGAGCCATGGTTAATTCAGAGCCAATCTGGCCGACTGAGCCTGTCACCATAATTTTTTTCATTTCTTTCGCCATAAAATTACCTCTAGATATTTAGTTTTTTTCAATTTTGATTTAAGAAGCTTAAGCTATAGTTTATACCAGAGAAAAAAGTTGAAATCAACTGATTTGAAATATTAAAGATGCATCTCCTTTTATGTGATTACACTGATAAGGAATAGGGTCCTGTCACGGCCCCTCCCCATCCGTCCTCACCTCCGCTCCCGCAAGATACCGCAATGGAAATGATTCAAGCGCCGTGAGGCTCCGGACGGGTGGGGAGTCCCTCCGCCGTGCCACCCTTCTTCGATTGTCGTTTCATATCACATAAACAGAGATCCATCCAAATATTAATGAGGCGTGAGCCGCAAGCTGTGAGCTGTAACGGTTTGATTTATCAAACTCAAATGGGTTAGGCTAATAAAGGAAAGCGAAATATGAATCAAATCAGAAAAATATATCTGGGAATAATTATCATTTCCGTCATCATGTTTTTTGTGGCCCTGGCTACGGACATCTTTTGGCTGGGAAGATGGACGACAGGAGCTTTTCGTTCAACGATGTCGGTTGATCCCTTGCTTTACAATGCCTTTGCCGTGCCTGATTTAGTCTTGTCGCTGTTTCTTTATATTGGGTCCTATGGCCTCCTGAAACTCAAGAAATTCGGTTTTGTGGCTTCTCTGATTGGCCTGGGCATGTGGCTTTTTGATTCGCTCCTTGTTTTAGGCATTACAAAGCTTTCACGGATCAATATCATTGGCCCCAGCCTCTTTTTCTGCATTTTTACAGTCGTTTACCTGTGGCTGAAGCGCGATATTTTCTCCTAACATTTCTACGCGGCACCCACTTAATAATCTAAGCTCAGGCTGAGTTGGACCATTTTCTCTCTATTACTTTTCTTCTTGCGTTCTTCGGCTTCTTCCATTAAAGTTTATTATCTTATTATTCACGATTTAGGAGGAATGATTATGCCTATAACCCTTGATGGACACGGACTAACGATCGAGAAAGTCGTTCAAGTGGCCCGGGAGAAAGAAAAAGTTGAGCTTCATCCTGAGGCAAAAAAGAGAATTGAGAAGTGTCGAGCGCTTCTTGAAGACAAGATCCAAAAAAAAGAAATTATGTATGGCGTCAATACCGGCATCGGTGAGCTGTCAGAAGTTGTCTTGACCCAGGAACAAGTAGAAAAATACCAGAAATACATCATTTACAGCCACGCCGCAGGATATGGAAAGCCTCTACCTGTTGAGACGGTCCGGGCTGCCATGCTCAGCCGGATCAATTGCCATTGTCACGGCCACTCTGGCTTAAGGCTGGTTGTGGTCGAGACTATAAAGGAAATGCTTAACAAAGGTGTCACACCTGTTGTCTGCGAGAAAGGCTCTGTGGGCGCGTGCGGTGATCTTTCCCCGATGTCGCAGATTGCTCTGGCTGTTATGGGAGAAGGAGAAGCTTTCTATAAAGGTGAGAGATTGCCTGGAGCCGAGGCGCTTAAGAGAGCCGGAATCAAGCCCATCGTCCTTGAAGCCCGTGACGGCCTGGCCACGATCAACGGTTCGAATGTCATTGCAGGCCTGGGCACTTTAGAGATTTATGACGCTTACCGTTGGATTAAGAATTCCGAGATTGCCGCTGCCATGACCCTGGAAGTTGTGAATGCCAATATGAAGGCCTATGACGAAAGGCTGCACAAGACACGGGGCTATCCTGGGGCCCTCGAGTGCGCAGAAAACATCAGGCGCATCACGGAGGGTAGTGAGCTTTTAGAAAAAATAGGAAAGAAGAAGGTTCAGGATGCCTACAGCCTGAGGAGCACGCCGCAAGTTGTAGGAGCTGCGAGGGATGCATATAAATGGGCCCGCTATATGTTTGAGATCGAGCTCAACGGTGCTGCGGATAATCCTGTCTTCTTCCCTGATGAAAAATTAGTTTTGACCGGAGCCAATTTTCAGGGAACTCCGCTGGCTTTTGCGCTTGAGCTGTTGGGAATAGCGGTAACGACGGTTGCAGTTCTTTCTGAAAGACGGACAAACCGCCTGATGAACGCCCACTTAAGCGCAGGGTTGCCTGCCTTTCTGACCAAGGGAGCAGGAATGTTTTCAGGAATGATGCTTACACAGTATACGGCCGGAGCTTTAGTCTGCGAAAATAGAGTACTTTCTCATCCCGCAGCCACCGGCTCCATCCCGGCTGCTGCTGACCAGGAAGATTTTGTCAGCATGGGAATGACGACCGCCCTCAAAACTCAGCAAATTATCGACAATGCCCAGGCTGTGGTTGCCATAGAATTAATGGCAGGAGCGCAGGCCATCGATTTCCGGAAGCCTTTGAAGCCAAGCAAGGGGGTCCAGGCGGCTTATGATGTTATCCGCAAATATGTGGCCTACCTTGAAGAAGACCGTCCCCTTTATGATGATATCAACAAGTTGAAAGAGGTCGTACAGTCTGGCGAGATTCTGGAAGCCGTCGAGAACGCTATCGGCGAATTAAAGTGAGTAGCGAGCAGTGAGCAGTGAGCAGAAAATAGAAACCACGCACCTCGCCCTTGTCACAGGGGCTACCAAAGGCATGGGCAGAGAGATAGCTCTCCACCTTGCAGATTCAGCTTCTGGTGTTGCCGTTCATTACCATAATAATAAAGAAGAAGCCCAGCTTGTGGTTGAAGAAATCCAGCACAAGGGGAAACTCGGCGCTGCTTTCAGAGCCGATTTAACAAATGAGAAAGAAGTTGATGCTTTGATAAAAGAGGTTGAAGCGCAGTTCGGTCAAATAGATATTCTTGTCAATAATGTCGGTCCCTTTTTAGTAAAACGTTGGCAGGAATTAAATGCATCGGATTGGGACTTTATCTTCCGTAGTGTTCTCGAAAGCGCCTTTTTTTGTATGAAGGCCGTACTTCCTGGCATGAGAGAACGAAAGTGGGGTAGAATTATCAATATTGGCTATCACCGCGCCGAGCAACTCGTGGCTTTTCCGACGATCACTCCTTATGCAATCGCCAAGACCGGCTTGCTCATTCTGACCCGCACGGTTGCTGCTTCAGAGGTTTCATCAGGAATTACCATAAATATGGTTTCACCTGGGCTCATCGAGGGAGGAGTTCTTCCTTCAAGTACAAAATTGCCCACGGCGAATCTAGGTAAATTCGGCGATGTGGCTGAAGCAGTCCTATTTTTAGCCTCAGAAAAAGCATCGGCCATCACCGGCGCCAACCTCATCGTCGCCGGTACCTGGAAGCTTTGAAAGGGGAAAATTACTGTGTTCATTTTCTGAGCTGGGCGGGGCTTGGTTTTCCCTCGAGGTGGCAGGTAAGAGCTTTTCCAGAATCGGGCATTTTATGCCCACGGCCTGGGCCATGGATGGCTTTCAGAATATTGTGGTGCGCGGCCCTGGGTTGGTGTCAACTCTGCTTCCGGTTGGGGTCCTGGTATCTAGCGCTGTTCTATTCTTTGTCCTTGCCGTCTGGCGATTCAAGTATGAATAGCGGCATTCGAATCAATCTACCCCTAAAGATGGGCTGCCCTGCCTGTTGACAAATAGGAATTACCGACTTATATTATAAGCAGAGATAAACAGTAGAAGAGGAGTTAAGTCAGCGATCCATGAAAATCGATTCCCCCTCCTCCCCCTTTAGATAAAGGAGGGACAAAATGGCAAGAATTCTTTTCTGCTACAAAATTAAAAATAAAGAAGCAGGAGGTGTGTGATGGCCACTTATATCATTCTTAGCCGCGTCTCGCCCGAGGCTTTTAGAGATCCCAAGGATTTTAAAGAGTTAGCTGCAGCTGTTTCTTCGAAAATAAAGAGCGAGTGTCCGGGAGTTATCTGGAAGGACAGTTTTGTAACTATGGGGCGCTTTGATGTTGTTGATATTGTCGAGGCAGATGACTCAAAACAAATCGAGAAAGTAGCAATGATTATCCGTGCTTATGGACACTCAACAACCGAAACATTGTTGGCGGCGCCCTGGAAAGAATTTATTGAAATGCTCTAATCAGCACTCCAACTTAAGATATCTAAATATCTTTTTTTACTCTAGCTAACATTCGTTTAAATTTCTTCAGCCATTGACTATCAATAAAAATAAAGCTCATAATATTAGCAAAGAGCCTTGATTCAAAGATGGCAATAAAATTTAGGTTTATTTTCATGATTTTGCTATTTCTTTCTGTCCCGTTGAATTATGTTCAGGCTGCTTTGCCTAATAACGCAGAGGACAGAGAAAAGGTCAAGATCGAAAAAAAGAATTCCTCAGAAAATGAAGAGAAAACTTTTAAGAGCTTAAAAGAGGTTGAGAAACATCTGAGGTGTCTCCAGAGAAAAAAGGAAATACTAGCAGGAGACTTCTACGGAATAAATATCACAGCCTTCCGCTATGCCAATATTTTTTATCCTCTGGGTTATATTCGATATAGAATTAACCAAATCGACAAAGAAATTGAGAAGGTAAAATTAGAAATTGAAAAGCTGAAAGATTGATGGGCTAAAAGGGCTGCATGTATCTTTTCTTGGATAAATTCTTTTTCGTGTTTCATTCTGCCCTAATCGTTTTTATCCTTTGCGGATGGATGTGGAGAAAAACAAGATTAGCAAATCTTGTGGTTATATTATTGACTGCCTCTTCCTGGAGCTTTTTAGGAATATGGTACGGCTTCGGCTACTGCCCCAGCACAGACTGGCACTGGCAGGTGAGAATGAAATTGGGACATCACGACATGCCCTCTTCTTATACGAAATTTCTTATTGATTCACTAACCGGACTGGATGTTAGTGCGAAATTGGTGGATATTCTGGCCGTCACATTTCTTGGACTGGCGTTGTTCGCATCCATTTTGACGAATGTGAGAGATTGGAGGAGGAAGAGGATTCGAAAAACATAATAGTTGTTGGCTAAAATTTTAATAGGGAGTGAGTTTTCAATGATTCAAAAAACTTGTTGTTTACTCCTTGTTTTCTTCTTGCCTTGCGCTTTTGAAGGCAAAAATCAAACTCAGTCTTTGACTACAGGAGGGAAAAATATGGAAATCAAAATCACAAGCCCGGCCTTTGAGGAGGGAGGCATGATACCCAGGAAGTACACCTGCGATGGCGCGAATGTCTCTCCTCCTCTTGCCTGGAATTCTGTTCCTGAAGGAACAAAGAGTTTCGCTCTTATCTGTGATGACCCGGATGCGCCCATGGGGACATGGGTCCATTGGGTTCTATATAATCTGCCCCCAGACCTCCACGAACTACTTGAGAACGTTCCCCCTCGAAAGGAGCTTGATAATGGCGCAAAACAGGGGACAAATGATTTCCGCAAAATTGGCTATGGTGGTCCCTGTCCGCCAGGAGGCACCCACAGGTATTTTTTCAAAATTTATGCTTTAGATGCAGTGCTTAATCTTGAAGCCGGAGCTACAAAGTCTCAATTACTAACAGCAATGAAGGGGCGAATCTTAGCCGAAGATCAATTGATGGGGAGATATAAGAGGTAAGCAGCGTTTTCCTTAAATTCCTACAGTTTTTCGAAAATGGAATCCATGAATAGCAAAGGTTATGGCTAAGGGAAAAGATCGGAAACGTCTTAATAATGTCCAGGAAATAAGCCTCCAATAATGCACTCTTTCTTTTCCTTTTATCCCCAAAAACCAGATGGATTTAAGGAACGCCTTGAAATAACAAAATTTGAAATGAATTTTTTTCTTTAATGGTTTAGGATTATATGTCTTTAAGAATGTGATCACCCGACTATAATAATTTTTAGGTGAATAAATTGCATCGAGGATTCTCCTGTAACCATTAATTAATATTTCTGCATTCATTTTGGGGATGAAATTGAGGGAAAAGTCCGTGTTATCGCCGGTCGTCTCATTCAGCAGTCTCTTTTCTTTTTTTAAGCGGTCATAAAGCTTTGTTCCCCGTGGGACATTCAACAAACCAACCATCGCGGTAACGATTCCGCTCTTTTGAATAAAATTGATCTGTTTTTCAAAAATTGAAGGAGGATCATTATCAAAGCCCACAATGAATCCTCCCTGAACCTCGAGACCATTATCTTGGATTTTTTTAACACAAGCGATCAAATCACGATTTTTATTTTGATATTTGTTACATTCTGTGAGGCTGTCCTCATTGGGCGTTTCAATGCCAATAAAAACTTTTCTAAACCCAGCCTTGACCATTAAGCGCATCAGTTCTTCGTCATCAGAAAGATTGATAGAGGCTTCCGCTAAAAAATGAAAAGGATGCTTTTTTTGGTTCATCCAATCGATTAAAAAGGGAAGAATTTCCTCTTTCAATCTCTTCTTATTCCCTATGAAATTATCATCAACAAAAAATACGCCGCCTCTCCAGCCCTGGGCATATAAAACCCCTAATTCTTGTATTATCTGTTCTTTACTCTTTGTTCTTATTTTGCGTCCATTCAGGACGATGATGTCACAGAATTCGCAATTAAAGGGACATCCTCGGGAATACTGAATGCTCATGCTGACATAGTTATTCATATTAATCAGCTCCCACTGGGGGGAAGGAGTCTCTTCTATATCGGGCCACTCTTGAGACGTATAAATGTGTCGGAGGCATCCCTTTTTTAAATCATCCAGAAAAGCTGGAAGCGTACTTTCAGCTTCATTAAGAACAAAATGGTCTACGCCCTCAAATTCTTCATATCCAGTGGCGAAAAGAGGACCCCCAGCAACAAGTTTAGTCCCGCATTTTTTGCATCTTTGAATCACTTCCTTTGCTGATTTCTTTTGAATGGTCATCGCGCTGATAAAGACATAGTCAGCCCATTGAAGGTCATTCTCGGTCAAAGCGGACACATTCATATCGATTAGCTTTTTCTCCCAGTCTGGTTGAAGCATGCTGGCTACAGTTAATAAACCCAGGGGTGGGAAAGATGCTTTTTTTGAGATAAATTTCAGAGCATGTTTAAAACTCCAGAAAGTGTCAGGATATTTGGGATAAATTAAAAGAATTTTCAAAGCCAGATTCCTTTGAATAATTATAGTTTTATTGTATATTTAATAAAAGAGAAATCATCATTTTTTAAATAAATAAATTGAAGAGTTTTCGGCTAGTTGATTTCAAAAGTTAGAAGAGAACACTAAAGGGAAAGGAGGTAAAGATGAGCACAAAAATTGCGATTGACTTCTATACTAAACTTATTCTCACCATTATCGCTTTCTGTCTTATCTGGATTTGCCTTAAAGATATTAAACTGTTTCCCAAGCTTTATGCCTCTAACGCTGAGATCGTTGATGTCCGGATTAAAGCGATTGAGAGGGGAGTTGGATTAAATTGGCAGCCGATTGTTATTGAAGCTGATCACAACCTGCCTACTGAGGTGAGGAATGTTGAAGCGATTCCCGTGGAAGTGAAGAATGCCTTGGTACCTGTTGATGTGAAGAACGTGGATGTGAAAAGGACTTTGGTGCCGATAGAAAAATAAAAACGCAGGATTAGTATATCATTTTCTATTTCCATAATTTAAAGCCTGCCTTTTTTAGCCTTATCAGCGCACTCTGGTAAGGGTCGCACCTCTCCTCCTCAAGATAATCCTTGTAGCCAACTAACTTCAATTTATTTATCATACCCGCTCGTTCTTCTTTTGGCATTAACCTGGAATCGCTCATGGCTGCCACATGAAAGTTCACTTTTGCTTGTTTTAAATATTCTATGGCTTTAAAAGGAAGTTCATAAAACTCGCCTTTTCCACCCGTCCTTTTTTCAAATCCTTCGGGAGTCCCGGCTTTTAGTGAGATGCGGATATGAATATTTTTATATTTTTTCAGTTTGTTTATATATTCAGGATCTTTTCCCAAGAGAATTCCGTTCGTCTCCAGGATGAACAGAAAAAGAGTTTCATTGATTAGGTCTAAAACCTGGAGAAGATGAGAGGAGCAGAGGGTTGGCTCTCCTCCAGAAATTCTGACCTTTTTAGCTCCTGCTTTTTGCGCATTTTCGACTAATTTTTGAAAAACTTGCTGAGGGGAATAAAATCCTCCTTCGCGCGAAGGAAAATCCCTTGACCAATCTACCCAACAAAACACACATCTTAAGCAGCAGCCCACTGTATATCCAGTAGAAATCCCTCCATAAACTCCGGTGCAGTAAAAATGAGTATATTTTCTCGAATTTCCCTTGCAGACGATTTCCTCCGTCCACTGTGCTAATTCAAGAGGGTCAAAGGGCTTGCTTTCTGGCGTTAAAAAGGAAGGATATTTGTCCATCAAAGAAAAAATAGTCTCTTTGGCCGACGTTGTCAAAAAACAATCTAATTTTTATAAATTTCCTCTTGACAAATGCCCGCGCCGGTATTATTTTATATATGGTGAACAAAATGGTAAACAAAATCAGGAAAGAATTGACCCAGAGACAGCAGAAAGCCCTGAGGGCCATCGAGAACTTCATCCTCGAGCACGGCTATTCTCCTACGATCAGGAAGCTCGGGAAGCTCTTGAGCATCGCTAACCCTTCGGCTGTTTTTAAGCATGTGCTGAGCCTGGAGAAAAAAGGCTACCTGAAGCGGGAAAGAGGGGAGTTGCGGCTTGCTGGGTTTCCGGCGCTCCTCGAGAACCAGCTGAGGGTACCCCTTGCTGGTATTGTCCCGGCTGGCTCTCCTCGAGAAGCCTTCGAGACTTCAGGAGAGGCCATGGATGTTCCCTCCTGGATGGTCGGCCGCAGACGTGGGAATATCTTCTGCATCCGCGTGGATGGGAAGAGCATGGTGGATGCCTACATTGACGACGGCGACAATGTGCTTCTGGAGAGGACGAATTCAGCCAATTCGGGTGAGATGGTGGTGGCGCTCCTGGATGACGGCTCGGTGACGTTGAAGAGGTTGAGGAGGGAGGATGGGAAGGTTTTCCTTGTCCCCGAGAACCCCGAGTTTAAACCGATCGAAGTCAAGGAGCTGAGGATTCTGGGGAGGGTGATCGGAGTGCTCAGAAAGTACTGAGAAAAGGGGACGGTTCTCTTTTAGAAAGGGCAATAGTCCCTCGAGGAGAACCGTCCCCATTTAATCCTGTAGCGGTCGGATTTATCCGACTACCTCCTCCCTGACCCTCCCCCTTCAAGGGGGAGGGGAGGGTGGAGGTGCGATGAATCGCACCGCTACCTTAGGAGTCATTCCGAGCAACGCGAGGAATCTCTTGAGATTGCCACGGCGCAAAGCGCCTCGCAATGACATTTAAAGAGAAACGAGAAAGACATGAACCGCAGGTATGTTGTCCACGTTGACATCGACGCCTTTTTTGCGTCCGTCGAAGTCCTCCTTAACCCATCTCTCAAGGGAAAGCCGGTGATTGTCGGCGGCCTGCCCCACGAGAGGGGAGTGGCTTCCACCTGCTCCTATGAGGCCCGAAAATACGGCGTCCATTCCGGTATGCCCCTGCGCAAAGCCTACCAACTTTGCCCCAATGGAATTTTCATCCGCGGCAATTACCAGGTTTACCAGGCTTTTTCCGAGAAATTTTTCCAGATCCTCCACGAATACACGCCGGATGTCGAGGATGCTTCGCTCGATGAAGCCTACCTCGACCTGACCCGCTGCCGGCCTCTTTATTCCTCTTTTCCTTCGACTGCCCGCGCCATCAAGCAGCGGGTGGAGAAAGAGCTCGGCCTCAATGTCTCAGTTGGCGTGGGCGCCAACAAGATTCTGGCCAAGCTCGCCACCAAACGCGCTAAACCCGGCGGCTTCTTCGAGATCGAACTGGGAAAAGAAGAAGAATTCCTGCGCGCTTTGGGCATAGAATTCCTGCCCGGGATAGGGCCCAAAACCCAGGTCATTCTCCGGATGCTCAACATCCAAAAGATCGGCGACCTGTGGGGGCTTCCGCGCGCCACCCTCCGCTCGCTCTTCGGCCTGGAAGGTGAGGAGCTTTATCTCCAATCGAGAGGGATTGACAGCCGTCCCCTCGCCACATCTTCCATCCCCAAATCCGTCTCACGCGAGACAACTTTTTTAGAAGACATCTGGGACAGGCACCTCCTCCTGGCTCATCTGGCCTATCTCTGCGACCGGCTGACCCTTCCCCTGCGGCAGGACCATCTTTTTGCCCACATCATCGAGGTCAAGGTCAGGTACTCTGACTTTAAGACCGAAGTCCGGCGCC
>Ga0315280_10008144_pt1 | contig 13804 bp, 11 predicted proteins | sample YL17G06_40_MG_FD_203697 | JGI IMG/M metagenome (GOLD analysis project Ga0315280, IMG submission 203697) | Sediment microbial communities from Yellowstone Lake, YNP, Wyoming, USA - YL17G06_40 | ecosystem: Environmental > Aquatic > Freshwater > Lake > Sediment | place: USA: Wyoming | collected...
GGCCTCGGGATAGTATTCCTGAAACCACATGTAGTGGATCGCGCCCTCGAACGAGAAAGTGTAGTGCAGATACTGCTCGAAGTATTTGAAGTTGGTGAAGAATGTGTTGGGCACAAATTGGCGGATGGTGTCCTGCACGGTCCAGTTCCATTGCGAGTCCAGGTGCGCGGTCGCGATGAGGTACAGCACGGGCTTCGCGGACTGCTCAGCCTCCTGGCTGCGCAGTGAGCCGACGCCCATGCTGACGATGATCAGCAGCAAGGCAACCCATCGCAGCGCACTCGAATCGCCGCCGGTCCCCCACCAGCACTTTATGTTTGAAAATCGCATGACACCGCGATCTCTCCCCATGGCATTCTCAACTTCTTGACCTGCATTCAGAGAGGTGCATTATCCTAACATGAAACGGTAATGAAAAAGGATCGGGTAGAAATCGAACCCAATCCCGATCTCTGAAGGCTATGCGAAAATCATCATCAGCTTCATCGAAGACCCTCCCGTCATTGAAAAAATCCTGCGTCATCTCAAGCTCTGGAATCCACCCGCGAGACCGCCGCCGCCCCGGGCTTCCACATCCCTGGAAACGGATGCCGATTTTCTTGCCTGGCAGGCCGCCAGCCAGCTGTTTGATGGTGTCGACTGAGGCGTTCGACACGTTGCCCTGAGATTCATGCCGCAACAGATCCAGGCTGTCATGAGAAAGGTGTGCCCGGCCGAAGGGCGAGGAGAGGGGTCCTCCAAGCTCCAGGGACGCTTCTCCTCACGCTTTGCGCCGATTCGCTCCCTCTGGCTTGGTGAAAACCCCTACCTGACCTGCCCGGCGGAAGAATTCCGGGTGATTTTCCCCGACCGGTGCTATTCTGCTCCAAGCAGGAAAATGCAAACTACTATGTTGCGGCTCTTCCGGGGTGGGATTTGGGGCTGGATTGCGGTTCCGCGTGGTTGGTGCCGTTCGGACGACCAAAGAGCACCTCCAGCGCAGCCTGCTGGCGGCTGGCGACCACGGCCAGCACTTCATCTCCTGCTCGCAGGACCGTCTCACCGCGCACGGCCAGCACCTCATCCTTCCGGATTATAGCCGCCAGGGTGCAGTTTGCCGGCAGTCGAAGGTCACGGACCATCTTTCCCACCGCCGGCGCTTGAGGTGAGATTTTCTCTTCCACCAGCGCAACCTCTCCCTTGCGCAGCTTCACCAGGGTCATCATGTCACCCAGCGACATTTCTTCCGCGATGAGCTTGGCCATCAAGTCGGCCTGGTTAATGGCGACGTCCACATGAAATTTCCTGTCGAACAGCCAAGCATTGCGGGGATTGTTGATTCGGGCAATGGTGCGGGGGACGTTGTAGCGGTCCCGCCCTACGTAGCAAAGGACCAGGTTGTCGGCGTCCACTGTGGTGCAGGCGGCAAGCACCTGGCACTCACGAATACCTGCAAGCTCCAGCATGTGAGGGCTCGTCGGGTCTCCTTGATATATCGCCTCGGTAGGGAGTTCCTGGTGGATGCGGGCAAGCACATCGATTCGATCCTCGATCAGATGGACCTTGTGCTTTTGCGCAATCAGGTAGGAGGCAAGTTGCGCTCCCGTGCGGCCGCCGCCGGTAATGATGACAAACATATCAGCTCTCCTGAAGCTTCTTCACTTCGCCATGGCCAGTCTTGCCGACGGTGAGCTTGGGCGCTTCGGACAAAATCTCCTCGATGCGCTGGGCGCCCATGCTGACGGGGCTGATGACCTGCAAACCGAAAGCTTGGTGCAGGGCGCTCTTGCGGGGATCGTAATTTCGCACTACGACATTCGGCACCTTAAACACAACACGCGCGACATGTCCGAGCACGGTGTTGACCGAATCGGATGGGGTTACCGCGGCGAGAGCCTGTGCGTGTTCAATCCCCGCCCGCAGTAGGACGTCCTGGGTCAGAACGTCTCCCCTCATGGTGAGCCCGCGGAAATCCTCCGGCAGATTGCGGAAGGCCGCCTGGTCCTGGTCGATGACCGTGACCTTGTGACCTTTGCGATAGAGGTCGTACGCGACTTCCGCACCCACACGGCCGCAGCCGATGACGATGACGTTCATGAAGAGTTCGCTCCAATGGTCATGCTCATTCTACCTGATAAGGGACATCGGTGATGACAACCCCTCGTTTGAACAAGAGCACCAGCCTTAGCATCATGGCAGTCTGCGTGTGCAGCACATTATACAGCCAGCGCTTCGGCACAAACTGCGGCACGATGATCGTGATGGTTTCGTTCGGCTGACGCTGCGACGCGATGGCATCGATATATTGCAGCAGCGGCTCCAGAAAAAGGCGATAGGGTGATTCCAGAATCACGAGCCGCACCCCTTTTCCCCAGGATGTCCATTGTTGCTGCACTTTCTCCGCTTCATTTGGATCAATCGACACGTGTACGGCTGTGACGTCATCGGAGAGCATCTGGGCATACCGGAGCGCAGCCAGCGTTCCCTGATGAACAGAGCTGACCGGCAGTATGATGCGATGCCGAGGTTCGGGGGGCGGTTCACCAAAGCTCTCCAGCGAGAGGCTTCGCTCAAGCCGCCGGTAATGATTATGAATTCCCCGCAATACCACGACCATGAGCGGGATCAAAACCAGAACGATCCAGGCTCCCTCAAAGAACTTGGTAACGGAGAAGACGATCACCACCACGGCCGTGCAAAGCGATCCGAAGCCGTTGATGATCATTTTCATCCTCCAATTGGCCTGGTGGCGCAGGGTGGAACCGCGCTCTTTCACCTCGATGCCCGGTTGGAGGTGCCCTATCTTCCACCAACGGCGCGCCATGCCGGCCTGCGACAGCGTGAAGGACAGGAATACGCCTATGGCGTATAAGGGAATCAGGCCGGTGACGCTGGCATTAAAAATAACAATCAGAACCGCAGCGATCAGGGCCAGAGCCATAATGCCGCGTGAGTAAACCAGCCTGCTGCCACGGTAGGTAAGCTGGCGCGGCAGGAAGCCGTCGGCCGCCATCATTGCGCTCAAACGCGGGAAGCCGGCAAAAGATGTGTTGCACGCCATGATCAGAATGACCGAAGTGGCAGCGATGGTGCACAGATAGAACACGCCCTGACCGCCAAATGCGGTCCGAGACAACTGGGAGATAACAGTTTCATACTCCGAGGGAACGGTGCCGACGTGTTTGGCAAGGAACGAAATGCCGAGGAAGAGGCTGCCCAGAATGGAAGACATCCATAGGAGCGTGATTCCCGCGTTGCGCGTGCGCGGTTCCTTGAATGCGGTGACGCCGTTGGAGATTGCCTCAATCCCGGTAAGGGCGGAAGTGCCGTTGGCAAAGGCGTGCAGGATCAGGAAAGCTGTGAGATTTTGCAATGTGGGCAGTGTTTGCAGCTCTGGAGGATCGGTAACTGTTCCCAGCGAACCGGTCAGGTATCGGAATAGCCCAACTCCGACTGTAATATACATCGATATGACAAAAAAGTAGGACGGCACCGCAAAGGCCCTGCCGGATTCCTTCACACCCCTCAGGTTCATGATCATCACGAACAATACCAGCCCGACGGCGATGTGCACCCGGTAGGGGAACAATTTCTGATACGCCGAGACGATTTGAGCCACTCCGGATGACATCGACACCGCTACGGTAAGGATGTAATCGGTCATCAGAGCGGCCCCGGCAGCGCGGGCAGGCAGCTCGCCCAGGTTGTCGCGAGCTACGATATAGGACCCGCCGCCACTTGGGTATGAGTGAATCGTTTGTTCGTAGGAGAGGGTAACGATCGCCAGCAGAGCGACAATAGCAATCGATATAGGAATGACTGCCCCCAATGCCATGGTGCCGGCGGCCGCCAGCACCACCAGCATCTCCTGCGTAGCGTAAGCCGTAGAGGAGAGAGCGTCGGAGGCAAACACAGCGAGGCCGATGGCTTTGCCAATCGTCTGGTGCGAAGCGTCTGCAGTTGGCAGCGGCCGTCCAATGAGCCAAGTGCGCCATGAGTGAGGCGGGACGTACTCTTCCGTCCGCCGTTGAACAGCCGTGCCGTTCTTCTGATCGAGAGTCACCATAGTGTTCCGTGGTGTTCCGGAAGCCGCCCATTTTATCTCTCTGGATAGGGCATGTCAAAACCACATATGCGCTGATGTGCCCGGCGCATGCGCAGGTTCGAACACGGTGTGGTAGAGCTTTTCGCCCTCTACACGCAGAAGCACGTTCGCCGGGATCGGGATCTTTGATCCTTCCGATGGACGCATTCCGCGATTCGATGAGGAGCGATTGAGCCGAAGATAAAATTGGCGCGCGTGCCCATCGGGCAGTTAGATTCCTTGTGGAATGCATTCTCCAGGGAATCTATCGGCCCAGAAACCCCCAGGCCACCAGCCTGTATCGCCTGGTAGAGGACAACTTCGACGAACTCGAGCGCGTCTGGGATGCGCGCTACGAAAAGCAGCACGGCTTCCCCGTTGCCGGGATGTTCCACTGGCGCTCCATCATCCGGCATGTCGTCGAACAGTTCATGGACTGCGGGGACCTTCGCTGTGGTTTTGCCCGCCTTCCGTGCTCCCCATGCCGCGAAGACCTCTTGTTGCCATTTAGTTGCAAGCGGAGATGATATGCGGAGTGGATGAATATGCTGAGTACGGGAGCATCGCCGTTGGTGAGCTTGCGGCTTTTCAAGGCTTTGCGGTCCCGGCCGGCGCGATCCACTCCGCATATTCTTTAGCCGCGGAGAGCGGCGATCAGCTTGTCAGGAGGACGAAACTTGCCTGGCCGTAGCTGTGGTGGAATCGCCGCTTTGAGGACTCCGATTCTCTGGGTGACGTCCACGCGCAGGTAGTCCTCTGTTGTTTGGATACTCTCGTGACCGAGCCACAAGGCCACCTTGCGAATATCGCCCGTCGCTTGCAGGATATTAAGCGCGCAGGTATGGCGCCTATGTCGCTGGGAAGATAGGCGTCACACGACTGCTTTGCATCTACTCCAATCGGGAAATGACATAAGTGTCGTCAAGGCTTGGTTGGGGCATGCCGACGTAAATACGACTCACGGCTATGTCGAGATTGACATGAAGATGAAGCGCAGAGCCATGGAGGCTTGTGGACCACCCCAGGTGAAAACCGGGAAAGGTCATCCCAAATGGATGAAACCAAGCATCCTTGAATGGCTCGACCAACTCTCGGAATCAGCAAAAAATAATGTGCAGTATTCAACCGGCTCAACTAACAAAAAGGCTTAACTGGCGGGAGCTTCGCGGTTTCAAATGCGGGCTACTTCACATTACGCAACGCTTCACATGACATCCGCATGTCCACGCCATCGCCAGCAGGGGTGTTTGGTCCTCCGACGGTAACTTTGAACCGATCCCAGCTGTCGACAGCCTCCAGCTCATGCTGCTGTTCCGTTACCATGTCATCAAAAACCTCCTCGCCTCTGGCCAGATCGGCGAGACCACCGTCGACATCCTGGACCGTTTTCACCACCCGGGCTTTTCCGCCTTACGAAGGAGACGGTGTCGCCGCCTCCGACAGTGCCGCCCGCGAGCGCCTTGCATCTTATGTAATTCACCCGGCGTTCTCTCTTGCCCGCCTGCACTACGACCGCGACGCCGGCATCGTCGCCTACGACCCCCGCCCCTCCTCACGCTTGAACCCCTCGCCCGCGGCCCCGGAACGGTTCTCCCCCTTGGATGCCTTGGCCGCCCTCACCGCTTTTATCCCCGAAAAGAGACAGCAGGTTGTAAGGTATTGCGGCTACTACAGCAACAAGGCCCGGGGACAACGCCGCCTGCAACAACAATGCGCCGCCGGCATCACTCCCGTAGCCGTCTCTGCGCCTGAGCCGGAACCGGACGACTTCCGCCGCCACTCGAAACGCGCCTGGGCTCGGTTGATCCGGAAAGTCTGGGCTGCGGATCCGCTCGCCTGCCCCAAATGCGGTGCAAGGTTACGCATCATCAGCTTCATCGAAGACCCTCCCGTCATTGAAAAAATCCTGCGTCATCTCAAGCTCTGGAATCCACCAACGAGACCGCCGCCGCCCCGGGCTTCCATATCCCTGGAAACGGATGCCGATTTTCTTGCCTGGCAGGCCGCCGGCCGGCTGTTTGATGGTATCGACTGAGGCGTTCGACACGTTGCCCTGAGATTCATGCCGCAACAGATCCAGGCTGTCATGAGAAAGGTGTGCCCGGCCGAAGGGCGAGGAGAAGGGACCTCCAAGCTCCAGGGACGCTTCTCCTCACGCTTTGCGCCGATTCGCTCCCTCTGGCTTGGTGAAAACCCCTACCTGACCTGCCCGGTGGAAGAATTCCGGGTGATTTCCCCCCAACCGGTGCTATTCTGCTCCAAGCAGGAAAATGCAAACTACTATCTTGATTTCGCGTAGATGTACTCAGGATCGAGATCGACGCCACAGTCCCATTCAATTGCATCGAAGACAACGCGGACTCGTTTGAATTCAGCCAAGTCCTTAATTCGCTGAAATACGCCAAAATCGAGGATCGGCTTCATGTTAAGTATCCCGCTCTCGCCGTTTTCGAATAGGAGGGAGAGGGTATGGTCGTCGCGTGCAATGACTTGTTTCAAAGAGGGGACCATGCAACGCTCCTTACTGGAGGGGTTGAATTTTGAACGGTTCTTCTCCCTGGATCACCAAGCGCCAGTCTGCCAACAGCTCTTCCTGGTGGAGTTCAGTCCATGCCAGCACGAGCTTAGTTTGCCTGCCCGGGAGATTTCCTTCGATTATTTCACACGTGCGGATGTCCACGGTTGCCTTGAACTCGTTGTAGTAAGCATGGAAATGCGGAGGCGGATGTTCGCCCGGGGCAAAGTACATCCGGATGATGATCCCGAAAAACATGGAAATCGTGGGCATCTTGACTCCCTTATTGTTCAACTCTGTCATGCGCCCCATTCTTGCCACTGCCAAGCAATGCGCTGACCCTCATCTCCGGCAGAAATATTTTGGGTCATAAGCGCTTCCAGGAGAGTGCAGCCTTCCGCAATCATACAAATATCTTATCAGAGAAACGACCCTGGAATGCCGGTGAAAACGACAATTCTGTCCCATCGCCGGGATGAGGATGTGGCCATGCCGAACTCGGCCGTGTCATCGAGCTGCCGGGATCAGGAGGTATACATCATTGCTACGAACGAGGTGCCGTGTGGCCATCATTCGACCGCCTTCTCAACCCGCACACCGGCTCGCAAACTGGCAACCTGCGTTGGCTGTGCTGAGCTACTGCGGGAAGTTCATGCGGCGCAGCAGCGCCTGGAAGCGCGGATCGGAGCGGAGAGGGTCGAAAGACGGGCTCACTTTTAGCAAGTACATGTTCCAACAACGATCCCCATAGCCCCTTTCCAACGCTTCAAGGGCCTCATCCTTCTTTCCCCCCATGCCGGCAAGAATGAGTGCTCTCGAGGTTGGAGGGACATACTTGCGTTTCGACAACTCCTGCAAATCGCCTAGTATCTTTGATGCCTCCCTCCGCTTGCCCACTGTCGCATAAGCAACACCGAGACTTGTAATATATCGCGGGCTACCTCCCTCAAGGGCCACGGCCCTTTGAAATTCTGCTATGGCATCCCCGAGAGTTGGTTTCTGGAGATAAACCAATCCCAGAACCCAGTGAGCATAAGCAGAATTCGGGTCCATCTCCAACGTTGCGGTCATCTGTTCAGCCGCCTGTTCATGCTGGCGTGCAAGGAAATAATCGATTCCTATGTTGGTATTGATGTAGATGGACAGTGGTTCAAGTTCCCGCGCTCGATTATGTTCCAGCAGGCTTTCTTCAAACCGTCCCATCGAATCCAGGTAGAGGCCATACCAACCGTGAGCTGTCGCATAGTTTGGGTTAAGTGCGATGGCGCGCTTGTATCCCTTCTCTGCTTCTTGCCAATTCCAGTCGTAAACGGTGGCTGCAAACGCCAGCGAATTGTGGGCCTCAGCGAAGTGCTCATCCAATTTGAGAGCCTTTATTGCCGCTGCTTTCGCCTGGAGAAAGGCATCTCTAGGTGCAAGATAGGTGAAGCTGCCGAGGTTGTTATAGCAATCGGCCAAGCCGACGTAGGCAAACGCAAAGCCTGGGTCCACCTCGATGGCCTGATTGAAATACTGAATCGCTCTTTTGTATCCTTCTTCTGTCCTGTGGTTCCAGTAATAGCGACCCTTCAGGTAAAGCTGATACGCCTCGGTGTTTTCGGTGTAGCGTTTGGGCTGGAGCTTCTGATTTGCGCCCGTTAGCCGCAATCGCAGCTTATCCGAAATTTCTGTGGTGATTTCCTCCTGCACGGTCAGAATGTCTGCGAGCTTGCGATTGTACTGGGCCCCCCAGAGTTGAGATACCTTCAGCACATCCACCAGTTCTGTCTGGACATTCAGACTGTCGCCCCGCTGAACGACCCTCCCCATGAGTATCGAACGGACGTTAAGATCCTTTCCTATCTTTTGGGCGTCAACTTCCTTTCCCTTGTAGCGAAATGTCATGCTGCGCGGCACGACTCTCAGGTTGGGCAATTGCGTAAGGCTGTTGATCAGGCTCTCGGGAATGCCATCACTGAGGTACTCCGTGTTTGGATCTCCTCCAACATTGACGAACGGCAGGACGGCTATCGAATCGATTCTCTCGCCGCCCCGCCCGAGGTACAGGTAGGCGCTGGTTCCAGCTATGGCAACGAGAACCGCAGCAAGCGCGGCATATAGCAGCCATCTGCGTCCTGCCTTCGCCTGCGTGGCCTCGGCAGCGGCCACTGCGGCTGTGCGTCCCGAATCACTTGTCCGTTTCAACCGCTGCAAGTCAGCCCGCATCTCAGAGGCAGTCTGGCAGCGCAGCTTGCGATCCTTCTCCAGCGCCTTGTGAATGACCCATTCCAGCTCACTGGGCAGGTCGGGATTGATGCGGACGGGCGCGGCGGGTGCTTTGTGCAGGATGGCATCGAAAGTAGCTGCCGAAGATGCCCCGCGAAAAGGCAGAACGCCTGTAGCCATTTCATACAGCACCACGCCGAAGGAGAACAGGTCAGTACGAGCGTCTAGCTCCTCTGCCAGTGCCTGTTCGGGAGACATGTAGGCGACCGTGCCGACCGCTGTGCCGGGGCTAGTCAGCATCTCTCCGGTTGTCCCGGCAGTGGGCATGCCAGTAAGCGCCTCGGTTCCCGCATGCCTTTCCGGTGCGAGCTTCGCCAAACCAAAGTCTAGGATCTTGGCATGACCGCGCTTAGTGATGAAGATGTTGGCTGGTTTGATATCTCGGTGAATGATTCCCTCAGCGTGGGCGGCATCCAATCCATCCGCAATCTGAATCCCGAGGTCAAGAATCTCATCTGTCTGAAGTGGCTTGCCGAGGATGCGCTCATTCAGCGTTTTTCCCTCCAGAAACTCCATCGCAATGAAGTGCTGCCCCTCATGCTGGTCAATGTCGTGGATCGTGCAGATGTTGGGATGATTCAAGGCGGAAGCGGCCTGCGCCTCACGTTGGAACCTCTCCAGGGCATGACGGTCCCTGGACAACTCTCGGGGCAGGAATTTGAGGGCGACGAAACGGTGAAGCTTGGTGTCTTCCGCCTTGAAAACGACCCCCATTCCTCCGCCGCCCAGCCTTTCCAGGATCCTGTAATGTGAAATCGTCTTGCCGATCATGAGGAATGACTCATTGTGTGTCCAGATGCGCGGTCGCAATGAGGTACAGCACGGGCTTCGCGGACTGCTCAGCCTCCTGGCTACGCAGTGAGCCGACGCCCACGCTGACGATGATCAGCAGCAAGGCGGCCCACCGCAGCGCACTCGAAGCGCCGCCGGTCCCCCACCAGCACTTTATGTTTGAAAATCCCATGACACCGCGATCTCTCCCCATGGCATTCTCAACTTCTCAACCCGCATTCAGACAGCTAAATTATCCTAACATGAAACCGCAATGAAAAAAGACGCTGTAAAAACCGAACCCAAGCCCAGACTCGTCTCCTTGCCTTTATGTCGTCGCCTGGCGCGTAATAGACATCATCGTAATGTCGTCTCCAGGCAAACATGGTCTGCAGAATCCGAGGACGTCGTCCACCACGCCTTTGATGAGCTCCGCAGGCCGGAGCTGCGCGTGCCTGTGCAGGAACGATGCCAACCTTGCGTCGCCATACTCTTCTTCTTTGGCGTTGAACGCTTCAGTGATGCCGTCCGTGAAAAGCAGCAATCCGTCGCCCGGCAAAATCCGGGTCTCTTTCGCTTCGAAGGAATATGCCAAAAAATCGGTGGCAGTCGCCTGCCACCGATTTTTTTACTTCTTCTCGGTCTTGATCGGCCCTGCCGGCTTGGGCGGCAGCTTTACCGGATTCACCTGGAGTTTCTTCATCAACTCAGCGATCGCCCGTTCGAGTTGAGGGTCCTTGCCTTCGATCACCGACTTCGGGTCGTTTTCGACATCGATGTCGGGATCGACGCCGTGGCCTTCAATGATCCACTCGCCCTTGGTGTTGGCGAAGCCCGATTCGGGAACATAGATTATGCCGCCGTCGATGAGCGGCCCGCGACCCGAAATGCCGACTACACCTCCCCAGGAGCGCTTGCCGATGAGCGGGCCAAGCCCTGCTTCCCGGAACATTGCCGGGAAGATGTCGCCGTCCGAGGCGGAGTTCTCGTCGAGGAGGGTGACCTTGGGCCCGATGAACACGCCGTCCGGATAGGTGCTGCCCTGGTCGTCGTTGCGGTCGTAGCTGAGGCCCAACCACTTGCGGCTCAGGCGCTCAATCAGCATGCGCGAAACGTTGCCGCCGCCGTTGGCCCGCTCGTCGACGATCAGCCCTTCCTTGTTCAACTGGCCGTAGTAATGCTTGATGAATTCATAGATTCCCTGTGCGCTCATGTCAGGCACGTGCAGATAGCCGATGCGGCCGCCTGACAGCTCGGTGACCCGATTGCGGTTTGCCGTGACCCAGTCGAGATAGATCAAATCGCTTTCGCCGGTAATGGGGTTGTACGAAACCGTGCGCGCGCCGTCCATGGTCGGCCGTGAGTTCACCGTGAGCTGAACCGGCCGATCCGCCTTGTTGCGGAGCTGGCGATATGGATCCTCGTCCGCCCTCAGCTCCACGCCATCAACGGCAAGCAGATAGTCGCCCACCGAGACATTCACCCCGATTTCGGTCAGTGGCGCACGGTACTGCTCCTCTTCATTTTGGCCGGTAAAGATCTTAGTGACGCGGTAGCGGCCCGTTTGTTTGTCCAGCGCAAATCGGGCGCCCGGCAGTGCGACTCTCGGCCGCGGAGGAATCTGGAAGTCTCCGCCCTCGACATACGTGTGTTGAATGGTCAGTTCCGAAATCATCTCGCTGATTACGTAGTTGAGGTCTGAGCGGTGCGCGACGTACGGGAGCAGAGGCGCATACTGCTTGCGCAGCGCCTCCCAATCATATCCGTGCATGTTTTCAACATAGAACCAGTCGCGGTAGCGGCGCCAGACCTCATTGAAGATCTGGTTCCATTCCTCGACGGGAACACGATCGACCATCAATCCTGCCGTGGATACGGTCTTTTTCGAACCCGCGCCGTTGGGCGTTGCATCCATCACGACAAACGAGGCGCCGGTGCGCACGAGCACCTTGGAGCCATCGGCCGAGAGTGCGTATCCGCCAATATCATCGACCAGCGCAGTCTCCTTTCGGTCCTTAATGGAGTAGATTCGAAGGGCCGCTTTTTTGTCAGACTGGCGCCCGTAATAGTACGCAGGCGCGACTGCGTACAACAGATATCCTTTTTTTGCGCTCAGGAGCGCGTAGTTGTCGGCCTCGGCGGGCACGCGCGCTACGCGGCGGGCGAGCCCGTCAAAATCGATCGTCATATCCGTCGGATTGCTCTCCTCGGGCTTTGCGGCTGCAGTCTTCGCTGCTTCGGGCTTTTCTCCGATACTTACTTCGTCGCTCTCCACCGGAAACGGATGCTTCACGTCCTTCCGCAGCGCCAACGCGAAGATGCTGGTCGTTCGATTGGTCGCGTAGTTGAACTCGACGGTCGAGATCTGTGGCGCAAACTGGCGATCGCTCAGATAGAAGAGATAGTTGCCGTCGGGGTCCCACGCCGGGTTTTCTGCGTTATAGAGCTCGTCGGTGATTTTCCGGAGCTGCCCGTCTTTTTCACTCCAAATGTATATCGATCTGAAGTTGTTGGCGCCCTCCATGCTGAACGAGAGGTAGTGGCCGCGGGGAGACCACGTGTAGTCAAGCACCTGGTTGCGTGACGCATCGACTATCTGGTTGAGCTTCTTGTCATCGAAAGAGTAGACGAATATCTTGCCGTCCTTGTCGCCGAAGGCGATGCGCTTGCCGTCGGCGGACCATTCCGGGGCGTATCGCATGGCCTTACCGCCGCTTGTGAGTTGCTCAGGCTTGCCGCTGCCGTCCTGTGCGATAACATAAAGCTCTTCTTCCCCGCTAATGTCGGCGATGAAGGCGATCTTCGACCCGTCGGGCGCCCAGCGGGCCCATTTGTCGTGTGCGCCGGAGGAGTTCGTCAGATTTCGAGTTGTGCCCTTCTCGATAGGCGCGGTGAAGATGTCGCCGCGCGCACTGAAGAGCGCCCGTTCCCCCTTGGGGCTGAGCTCATAGTCCTCAATCTGATTTGCAGCCGACACGCGCGACGCTCGCTTCCACAGGCCGTCGTCTGGCACCGTGATCGAAATCGGCGTGCTCTTGCCCGACTTGCTGTCGAGAATCTGCAACTCGCCGTTGAGTTCATACACGATCCGACCCGCGTGATCGGAGCTGGGCCAGCGGACGTCCCACACTTTGCTGTTGGTGACTTCGGTCGTCTTGCCGCTCGAAACATCGTAAGCGTAAATGTTGAAGGTGCCGTCCCGGTCGGAATCGAAGTAAATCGTGTTGCCGATCCACATCGGATCGCGGTCGGCGCGAGGACTGGCGATGATGCGCTTGGCGGCGTTGGTCTTCAGATCGAAGAGCCATAAGTCGTTTGCCTGACCGCCGCTGTAGCGCTTTTCCGGGCGGAAGTCGCGGAACAGAGGGGAATAGACAATCTTGGCGCCGTCGGGAGAGAAGTCGCCCGCGCCGGCCACAGGCATGGGCAGTTGTTCTGCGGGCCCACCGGTCATTGTCACGGTGTAGAGATGGTCCTCGCTAAGCGTCCAGGAGTCTCGGAGCGACCGGAACAGGATCGATTTGCCGTCATTGGTCCAACCGTACACCTGGTTGTCCCAGCCCCAGCGCGGAGTCAGCGGCCCGCGGGCAGGATAGTACGTGAGTTGTTTGGGTATACCGCCGGCGGCCGGCACAACGTAGACCTGCTCATCGCCGTCGTACTGGCCGGTGAAAGCGATCCACTTGCCGTCGGGCGAGAACTTGGCGAAGACCTCCACTCCTGGATGGGCGGTCAGTCGCGTGGCGGTACCGCCGGTCACGGGGGCAATCCAAATGTCGCCTGCATAGGTGAACGCCACCTTGTCGCCGTGGATTGCAGGGAAACGAAGCAGCTTGGTCTGCGCCGCCGCTGCCGAAGCAAAAGTCAACGCCGCGAGCAGCAACGAGGCTGATGTGATCATGCATGGGATGCGCGGGTGACGTACCATTTGGTCCTCCATCGTTGGGCGCTGTTTACGGGGGGCTATCGCGTAGCCAAGCGCAAGAATACCCGATGGCGTGTTGTATTGGAAGAACTCCAACCCAGTTCCACGTGCGGGGTTTCGTACCCATCGACGCATGAAGGGGAAGTAGAGAGCGCGCGACGGCGGTCCCGCGTCCACCGGTGTTGGTATGAGGTTTGAGAAATATTGGCGATTCAGACAGTGGTGCGCGCACCTTGGAGCGATGCCGTCGCATACCGAAAACGAA
>Ga0315280_10008145_pt1 | contig 13803 bp, 17 predicted proteins | sample YL17G06_40_MG_FD_203697 | JGI IMG/M metagenome (GOLD analysis project Ga0315280, IMG submission 203697) | Sediment microbial communities from Yellowstone Lake, YNP, Wyoming, USA - YL17G06_40 | ecosystem: Environmental > Aquatic > Freshwater > Lake > Sediment | place: USA: Wyoming | collected...
AGCCTCGGCGGGACATGCCCCAGTATTTGATCGTGTACGATATCAAGGAACTCGATTGTGGAACGAGACAAAGGGTGAGCCGACACCTCCGAAAGCTGCGGGCGGTGAAACTTCAACAATCAGTCTGGGAATCCGGCAAGCTGGCTGAGCTGAAGAGCCTAGCCGATTCAATCGGCATGACCGGCGGGAAGGCGTTGGTGCTGAAGAAACGCGTCACCCACTTGTCACAGCTGTGACAGAGGAAGCAAAATTGGAACTTGCGCCCCCGCGACCCAGGCACACGTCACACCTGTGACATGGCCAGCACACGAGCTAAATACATACCTCACTTATGGTTTTTAAATGTGGGCCCGCCTAGCTTCACACTAGCGTTTGAACTAGCAAGTAACTGCTCGCTGGCGTCGTTTAAGTAAATTATGGATGGTTTTTTTATAAACTAACATGAAACGCTAATTGGCGCGCCGCTCCTGCAACAAGAATCGGCTTGGTGCATTACGGCGTGTCAGCGCGGGCGGGCAACCGCTCGCGCGTGATCCACTTTTGAAGGATGATCAAAGCGGCGCCAAAACCGGGGGGTTTACCCCACTTGAAGGGGGTATGGGGGTAGGCGGAAAAGAGCAAGCAACCCTCGACCATCCCGAACCCGGCACTACCCCCCCACCCCCTGTATAAGCCCCTTCAAGTGGGTAAAACCGGGGGGTTTTCGGGGGTGATACCCGAGCGGAAAATAACAATGATAACAAATGCCACAAAAGCGAGCAAGAAGGCCACCCCCGGGGGGAGGGGGGGTCAAAGAGAGGGACATTCAAGACCTTTTTGATTTCCTCAACTGCTTCTTTTGCGCCCCATGTTTCTTCCGCGAGTTTGATGCGCCTCTTCCGCGGTTTAGGACGGACTCCAGCGCGTCCAGAAAGACATAATAGGCGGGCGTCAGTTCACGTTCGGAATTCCACGGTATCATGGGCTTTAGTGTTGAGAAATATTTTTTGAGTTCGAGCAGTTTTTCCCGACCAAACAAGTTTTCGAGAGCCTCCACCAGCAGTTCGATGTCATCCTTCCGCGCCTCGTCCATCTTTTCGAGTATCGCGACGTAATCCAGCGGTTTGGAGTTCCGTATCACCGCGCGCATGCGGGCCGTAAGTTCCTCCATGTCAAACCACAGATTCCGTGGGACGAGATAATTATGTTGATTAGCCTTTTCCCCTCCGATAGTGGTCGGCGTCCGCTCGGTCTTGAAGTTCTTGGCGACATCAACCGCCGCGCAAAAATTCCAAACTCCATCCGCCCACTTGTATGCGAGGACTGCCCTATTCCCAAGGCGGGCGAGGGTATCTACTTTTGCGACCTGCGCCAAAATCGTGGAATATTTGAAATCTCTCCATGAGTATTCCGTTCTTTCCGTCACGTCAAAGTAGAAAGGCGGCCCGTAAGACCCATCGCCGTATTCGGGCACAAAGATGAAATCGGGCGTGCTAAAAACATTCAACGGGAATTTGCCCTTGAAAAATTCGCGGACGGATGGGCCCATGCCCGTCCAGAAACTCTTGCCATCGAAATTTTCACTCAACCAATGGGCAAGTTCAGCCTCGGCTTCAAGCGACCTCTCGTGATTCCAAGGCAGGCTGCCGAAGTTGCGCGGGGCCGTGGTCGCCATTTTATTTCTCTCCTTATCAGCGGATTTTCGATTTCGGTTGTTTGGCGAGATAAGTCCTTGCGAGCCTGCCGAAGTAATTCTTGCCGAAATACTCAGGAAGAACCGATATTAAAAAATCCAGTTCTTTCTCTCTCTGTTGTCGAATTATTTCGGCGCAAGTGGTTGCCAACTTACTCACCCTTTATTCGCGCCCTTCTTTCGGTGATGATGATTTTGGCTCGCTCTGGAAGATCAACGGTTAGAACGCAAGCAGCGGACGGTGGCAATTTGATCGTTGAAGAATCCCGTGTATCCGCTGAACGGGTTACCGTGTGCGGCTCTGGACATGTTACTTCCTGCTCCTTCCGGAAAAGTGGAGAATCATCATAAAATTCAGAATCGTTGGATGCGGTGGTCATTCGGCGATAAAGTCGAACAGCAGCATCTTTCAGAATTTCATTGCATTCTTTTATCTGCGCGATGTGCCCGCACGGGAGTCTAACGCCCGCGATGTCTGGTGCCGCCCAAATTAGTTCCTGCTCTCCGCCATTTAAAATCACTTTAATCTGTAGCGTTCCCCATTCAGTTTCTTTTTCAATTTTTGCTGGCTTGCCGAGGTATTCCTTCTCCCATTTTTGGCGTTGCCCTTCCCGCCATGCTGCGAATTCTGCCTCTGCTTTTTTCTGTTTCAGTTCGAACTCCTCGACAAAACTTTTTGCTATTTTATTGTATTCGGCCCTGTTGAAAAACAAAAAATCCTGCGGTTCTTCTTTTCCATCTCTTTCGATTCGCAACAAGAAGATTTTTTCATCGAACACACGCCTGCGAACCGTGCCCACTCTTACAGTGGATTTGCCTGTATCAGTCCTGCCGGATGCAGAATAGTTCTGGACATAATCCTCCGGTTTATTACTGACTGACACGCGCCAGAGCGCATCCACAATTGGTTTTATTTCTTTATCCATTTTTACCACCTCATTATTTATGCGCATGAAAAGCGAGCGGCGGGGCGGGTGGAGACATCAGTTAAAAACCCCCCGCCACCCGTCGCGGCTTCCCGATGACTGCGATCACGAGGCGCCTCCGGTTGTTGGTTCCCATAGTTCCACGCCTTCTTTTATCATGTTCTTGCGGAGTTCTTCGACCCGTATCGCGCCATCTTCGAGTGCCTTTAATAATTCCGAGAATGTGGGCGGGGTTTTCTTTTCGTTCCAATTTAGCCGGCAGTTCGCCTTCACAATGTCGATACTATTCTGTTTCAGCAGGGGCGCAAATATCTCGCGCTCTATCGTGCGTTTTATGTAGCGTTGAACGGCCTGCACCTTGCGCTCGGCGACCTCGATTGCGGCCCGGGCGCTTGCCTCGGTGAACCCGGGCGTCGTAAATAATTTGGGGAGGGGCGTTTGGAAGCCGAGATAATAGGAATTCATCAGGTTATCGACGTAATAATCCAGCCCGCGCATGCGCTCGGGGACGACTTGAATGACTTTCGTGTCCTTGTAATTAGTAACCCATCTCGCCCCGGCCTTCGGCATATTCTTTAACAGCGCAGCGGTATCATCAAGTTTGGATAGGCCGGCTGATGAACCTGTTCCCGGTTGGTCGGGCATATCGGGAAAAACATAAACTTCGTTTGGCCCGCCGAATTTCTCTATCTGGTCGTGCATGGCTTTTTGAATGCCTGCCTTGATTTTGGAGAATGCGGGGCGCGTTTCCCCATCCGCGGTTTTCATCGTCTCGGCGAGCGTGCGTAAAATGCCCGCGCCTATCCAGCCCTGCTTATAGGTTACGCGGAGTAGATTGAAGTGGACAATCTTCTCGGCCGCGATAAGAGTGCCCCCATACGCGGATGTCTGCTGATAACCCGTTTCTGTAATCCTCGCGGTGGGTTCAAAGGTGCCCTGTTCATTGCGGATGATTTTCTCTAAACTTTCGATTGGTAGGTGATTGATGGTCTCCAATGTTTCCGGCGTAACTTTTTCCCAGATGGCATCTCCACAACCGATTAGTTCGCGGGTTGTTGCTTGCAATAGTCTGTCCAGATCAACGGATTCGCAGAAGGCATCAACGACTTCCTTTGCCTTCGGAATATCGGCGGTTGTATAAAAGCCTGCCCCGACGACTTGGTCTGCTAAACTATCTACGGCAGCGCGTGCGTCCGGGTCTTTGTAATAAATCCCTAATAAATCCTCAAATTTTATGGCGGGGACTTCACCGATCCCCCTCGCCCAAGCCGAAACAACACTACCCGAGGGTTTGGGTGTTCCTCTGATTGCTTCCCAAACACGGCGGAGAGGCCTCATTATGCAACCCCCCGGGGCAAATATTTTATGATATCGGCGAGTTTGCGGAGGATGGTCTGCGATACGTTGTCCACATCGACCTCCTTCGAAACATAGAACGGCCCTATGGTGATCAGTTGTTCGAGTTTTTCGATTCTCTGACTAATCGGCTGTTGTTCTTTTTGGGACACAACGGCGGGGAGTTCCGGGGTTTGAATGCCCCCCAACCTCTGCAGATAACCCGGCTCAAACGCGGGCGCGCCCCCACCCGTCTTTTCGACCTCGCTTATGTAATCCCTGACGGCTTGTGATGCATCGTTCCAACTTTTAGTCAGTTGTTCCACGCCCTGCCCCATCTCCAAAATCACGGGCATGGCATCCGTGCCCATCGTCTGCATCGTGCGCTTCCAGACGTATGCAGTTAGGGCTGGATTCGACTGCATCATGGCGTATAATTCGGATAATTGTTCCTCGCTGTATTTCCTGAAATCGCCCACGTCGATACCCATGCTCTTGATGACCTCGGCGAACCACTCGCTGGGAACTAACTGAACTTGCGCGCCGGTTACTTGGCTTATGACATCCGCGATTTGATGGAACTTTGTTCGCGCTTCCTCTGCCATGCCCGCGATGCTCCGCTCGCCCATATCAAAACCCTGCAAAAATTGAGGCAGTTGGGCGGCGGCATCTTGAAATGCTTTTATTTGGGCTTCGGCGGCGACCTCGGCTGCTGTTTTAATCGACCCATAAACTCCCACAACCATATCGCGCGCAGCAAGGTAGGAATCCGTGTATTTCTCTATCTCTTTTATTGCGTCCTCCGCGAGAACGCCCGTTGCCTTGAAATTCTCAATCTTTGCCTTTAACTCCTCCTGCATCGCTATCCGCACGAGATCGGTGGCGGCGCGCTCTTTGAAGCCAAGATCAACTAATTTCTCCACGATCTGCGCTTCATCCTTGTTTGCCGCGATTAATCGCTTAACATATTCGACCGCTATTCCCGTGCCACGGCCCCATTCAATCTCCGCATTATATTGCTCGCGTGTGAGTTCCGGGAACTTGCCCCTGACTTCGTTTGATTCCTCCAAAACCCGAATCATCGTCATCTCTTCGGCACGCGACCAGTCCAATGATTCCGCGTAAGATATCAGGGCATCCTTTCCTTTCAGGGTGGTTTTTTGATTTGCGATCATCTGCAGGTCGAGAAGTTGGAACGTGTTCGCTAACTCATCCGCCGACTTTGCCGTTGCGCCAACAGTGCTGGGGCCGAATGCAAAAACCGCGAATACTCCACCCGCTACACCCGCCGCAACAGTCAGCCCGGTGCCGAGTTTTGTCAAGGCTGCCGTGAGAAATGATATTCCGCCTCCCGCTGCTGCCGAAGCCGTTGCCATCCCGCCCGTCTCGACCGATGCGGTGGCGATGGCAATTTTAAGGCGCTGATATTGGATTACAAGCGATGAGATATGCGAGACTAATTGCATCGATGCCATGCCCATCCCGATCATCGCGATTTGGTTTTGGCGGCTTATCTCGGCGACCTTCTTCTCGGCATCGGCGACCCTTTCCTGTGCCTGCTTCAACCTGTCGAGGGCATCCTCCGTTTCCTTGCTGCGCGGCCCGAATTCGTATAGCGTGGACAAATAATCCTGTTGCGCTTTAGTGAGGTCTTGCTGGGCATCCGCTAAATCCCGCTGCGCGCGTTCGAGGCGCAGGGACATCATCGTATATTGTTCATACATGCGCATGACGGAGCGGCCCATATTGCCGACTTCGCCGAATAGTTTTGCCCCTTCGAGAACGACGCGATTATGTTCCTCCCATGACTTTATCGCGGTTCGTTGAACACGTTCCATCTCCCTCATCTGCAGGCGAGCCTCATTCATGCGGTCGCGGGCTTGTCCTATCGTTTCATTGCCTTTCTTCATTTCACCGTAAACAGCGCGCAATGTTTGGGATGCCTCGTCCTTCCCCTGAACGATAAGTTGTACGACGTATTCAGGACTTCCCATCTTTGAACCTCTTTTCCTTCTCAATGATCGCGAGCAAGGCATCAGCATCTGTCGCGTCCAGATTTTCCGTTACCTCGGGCGGCCAACCGTAACGACTACCGAAAGCGTGGATCGTCATCAGCCTTGCGAGTTCGGGCGACATTTTCATCCTTCCGGCTTCGATATCTCGGGTAAAGGGGGCGCAACCTCGTTCCATTCGAGAATTTGCCTCAACAGTTCCTGCCCCACCTTGGCATCAAGATTGCCCGCTTGTTCCTCGGTCAGCCCGGAACCGTAGGAAATTGCCAATATAGTGAAAATCTCGCTGGTCATTTTCTTTACGCGACCAGTTACGGGATCGACCTCATCCGTGGATTTATCCCAGATTCGGCAGCGTTCTCGAATAGTCCACCGCCTGATCGTGAACTTCTCGCCCTCGATTTCTATCTCCTTGGTTTTTGCCATCAGATTCTCCCTCCTTTTTCGGGCGGTGAAAGGCCCACCGCAAGCAATCGCTCAAGGGCCTCGCGCGCGATTGATTCGTTCAGAACTCTCCGAGGGAAATCAGTAAATTCGTCAAACATCCGCGCTAACCCGACAACAAACCTGTTCTGTTGTTCCCATGCCATACGCGCTATGTCCTGAGTGGGTTCCTCAAAATACGTTAAAATCATTTGGCTCTCACCACGCTGCCCGATTTTTCGGCTTTCAGCGCCTGCTTTTCGGGAATGCCTTGGATTTTGATAATCTGCGAAACTCGAATCAGAATAGGCGAGTCATCATCAGCCGACTGAATTTTGATAAAAACGTCGGTTAGTTTTCCGCGAGCGACCGATGTCCTCTCGCCATCTTGATAAACTGCTTTTACTTGGCTACCGACAAACTTTTCGAACGCTTCCATCTGTCTAACCTCACACTTCGATCATTAGAATGCCCTCTTGATGTCGCCTTTGACGGCCTTCTGTGGCTCTTTGGTTTCCTTAGCGACAGTCGCGCGCTGGATATCTTTAACATCAATATAATGGCGGTTCGTAAGCGAGTGCAGTTCGAGAACCCCGCCCGCGATGTTTTTTGCTATCCCTTTCAACTTTGTCCCGTCATGCAGACTGACGAAAACGAGGCTCCCAACGAGGTCTCTCAGGCTTTCTTCGTTCAATTTCATTCACCCTTTCTTTTGATTTTCACAAAAATGTATAACTGATGTGTTTATATATAACAACTAAAAGTAAAAAATTGGGGATAAGAAATATGTTAGCAAAAGGGGCGAATCAAGATATACAAAAAGCGAAAACTCAGCCCCAACGCTCAACGCTGGAAAAGAGTGAACTTGAATTATTACGGATTTTTGCTTTGCATGGCCCAAAAACAAAATACGAGTTGGCAACGAGGGACGTCAAAGTTAAAAACAAAGATACAGGGGAACGGAAATATGAGAAAAGGAAAGGTCTAACGAATTTTACATGGCCCCACGTTAATAATCTAATAAAAAATTTGATGAAAAATGGATATGTGAAAAAGTTCGGCAAAATAAAAATAACAAAACATGAAACGGACTTATTTGGCCCCACCCTCGACGGCCTGATTTATGCTTGGATCAAAAATGATGAGGTGCATGAGTGCTGGCAAGAAATCGAAGAAAGATATGGATCAATAATCGATAAAAAAACCCGCGAATGGCTCAAGTTAGCAGACTACCTTGTTAAAGCCGTCCCAAATTATTCTGGTTTTAGGCGAGGTCTCAGTTTCGTAAATAAAATACCGGACAAAGTCGAGGGGGGATTCGCGTATGAATTTGCGCTACCTCTTATCGACTCTGCATATCCCTTGTGTGAAGAAGAAACCAAAGACTCCAAGAAATACACGGCTGCAATCGCTAATTATCCTTCGTCCACCATAAAAAAGGAAATTGAAAAACAACTCCAGCGGTTTTTTGTATCGCATCGCAGAGCAGCCAATTTGGTTGAGGAATATTTGCGCATCTTGAGTGCTGCAGAAAATCACAAGCGCCCAAAAAGATAATGGCTTCCCGGGTTAATCATATTCCAACTTTTTTAGAATATGTTACACAAAAGTTTTATATATGGCTGATTTCTAACGCTACTTGGCCCGGTTAGGAGCGTTTGACTGTGGATAGTGATGCGGCAAGGCGGCGCGGTGCGGGGAAAACCTCATGCCGCGCCATAAGTTCGGGAGTTTCGTCAGTTCTCTTGGTATATTCCGCTCGATTGGGCCGCCCCTATTTGGATAACAGGAGAGAAGGAGGGTGAAGAATGACGGATAAGCACGAAGAAAAGAAATTTAAATTAACGAAAGTCCTCGCCCTGCATGGCCCGGCCTCGAAATGGGATTTGGCGAGCGAGGTCGGCGGGCGGAAAAAGAAGGGGCTAACGCCTTTTAGTTGGACGGTCGTTTACAAATTGATTAATGAGTTGGCGAAAAAACATCTTGTGAAAAAGGTGGGAAAGGCCAGAGGAGAAAAGCACGAGAGCGAGTTATTTGCCCTGACCTCAAACGCTTTAGCATCCCTTTGGTGGGTTAAGGATGGAGAAATACCTAACAATTGGGAGAGAATCAAGGAAAATTATGCGAAAATCATCGACGCCTCAGAGTTCGAATGGATGGACTTTTCCTATCGCACCTACCAAGACCCCCTTCTACGGCCGATCTTGCACGATTACTTCGACAACGCCCATCCTGTCCAACTTGACCATGATGAAATATTGAGTGAAGTGATGTTCAACATTCCAGACAAGATTAAGAACAGGGCAACACGCATCAAGATAGCGCGCAAAATCGCAAAAATCGCCTCCGAATACCCGCACGTTAAGAAGGAGATCAGGGAATATCTCAGCCCGGTGCTCGATGAGATCACAGTAGTCCGAGAACTTTTGAGGGATTTAGAGGAACCGTGAATAACGCGAAAGTATTATACAGAAAGGTATGGCGCGGCGAGAGGTCAGCCCTAAACGATATTTCTCATGCTTAAAATATCATTGAAGCATCTCCTCAATTTTGCCCTTATTCGCCTTAAAAAAATCGGCAATATGGGGCTTTTCCTCTTTTGACGATATTTTTTCTCCGCCTTCGGGCAACGGGGCAATTTTAAGGCTGTTTAGATATTCGCGAAGGATACCCGGATCAAGGGCATAATATTTCTCCCATAATTGGGCTGCAGTAAGGGGTTTACCATCCCAATCATATACGCCGGCATCTGTCGCGAATATCTTTAAAACCTCATTAAGCCCCCTTTCGAGCAAAACAGCGTTAAAATATGTGCCTTTCTCGAAAAGCGAATAAATACCGCTTTCTTTTGGTAGAAGATTTTGGCGCATGCCGGGGCGGCTGGGTGGCTTGGAGTGGCTTGGGGCGGCTTATGGGTGGGGAGCAAATCCCCAAAATCTTCAATTTTCTCTATGATAGGGCGACTTCCAGCGCCCCCATTAGCCGCCCCTACCCGCCCAGAGCCGCCCACCTGCCCCCCTATCAGCAAAAAAACCATCACTAAAGCCCGTTCACGTGTACCGTAAAGGTTGTGCTGTCAGAACTACCTTCGAAACAAGTGGCAGTAGCATGGAATGTGTAATTACCGCCTCTGAGTAACGTAAATGTAAAGTCTGCAGTTTTTGTTTCTCCTTCCGCAATATATCCAAGAGATTTGGTTTGAAAGTCGCCGCCGGGACTTCCTACATTAACCATAACCTCGCTTGCCGAAGCGCCTCCGTTGTTAGCGACATAAATCCGTATCTCCGCACGAAGCCATAGGTCTTGCCCATGTGTCTCCGAAATGGACAAGTAAGGTTCTTGAGTAATTTTAGAGGTGATAGGCGAAGTGTTCAATATCCCCGTAACAACAAGAACTAAAGCAATCACGGCGATTATTGCGATAACACCCAAAGATATAGTTAATTTTTTACCCATCCTACCTCCCCACCTAACACTTGTGTAATCGCATTAAAACCTTTACACTACTTAATTTAGTTACTAACAAAAATAAAAAGGGGGGCGGTCTAATCGCGTTTAGCCGCCCTTTTCTTTTTACCCAACATCTCCTCCAAAATCCGGTGCCTTCTGTAGATCGCTGGCTCGTAATCCTCATCAGGGTTCCACGGTATCATCGCCTTCGGCATTTTGGTGAGTTCATATTCCGCCCACCGCCTGAACCGCTCCTCCCCGACGAGACGCTTCATCCCATCGAGTGCAACCCGTTCGGTATCATCCAAGGCGATCTCGTGTTTCTTGCGCAGGAGAACCATGTTCGACAGGCGGGAGATGCTCAAGTGCGGTTCCACCTTCTTGAACTTTTCGAGAAGTTTGTCCTCGTTCGCGTGCGTGTAAAAATCGCTGCTCCCTGCTATCTTGCGCCCGTCCATAACGTAAATCCAATTTTCCGCCACATCGTTGGCCCGGCATGCTTCCTCGAAGAAGTCCCTGAAGTTGTGCATTCGGATGCGCTGGCCTGCGGGAATATCCAATAGCGCCCTTTTTGCCAGCCTTAACACGATTTTGTTCACTGCGCCCGATGTCATTTTTTCGCCGGTGCGATCAACGAAAAGCCAAGGTGCATTATCCTTACGGGCTTTGAGGTATATTTTAATTGCATGGATGGCATCGCTCGTTAAAAACGGCCGCATTCGAACTCCGGTTTTCTTGCGATAGAGGTAATCGCCGCGCGGTGCAAGGCAGATAGGATCGTTTGGCCCTGCCATTCGTGCGATTCCTTGCTCAAATTGCTGGCGCGTGAGTTCGCAGATGTCCCCACTTATGCCCGTCGATGCGAGTGTTAGGATTATTGCGTGATCCCGCGCGTCGCCAGCCTCATACATTGTCTTCAAGTCTTCGCGGGTTGGGATGTAGTCGATATAGACTGGTTTGAGTCCCTTTGAAAATTCAGCAACTTCGGCGTGGCGGAATTTCAACGGCAGGTAATGATAATCGAAGAAAGACCTAAGCGCCTTTAGCGCGTTCTGGCATTTTACTCCGCCTGCGCCCTTTTCTTTGAGGTGCCTAAAGAATTCGATGGCAAGGCGCTCATAATGGTATCTTTCCACTTCGTCCGCTTTCCGCATATCCGCTTTGCGCTCTGCGAGTATCTGTTCCACCGTTATCTTTCGCCATTTCAAAAATTCGTCAAGGCCGTTCAGGTAGATGTAATGGGTGCCGATTTTATATCCGCCGAGCCAAGGCTTAACTAACGGATGGTCGAGGAGACTCTTGTAACGCTTAAATGTTGGCGGCTTCTTTTTTTCGGCTTGGTGCATTTTTTTCCTCCAAACTTTAGTCCGCTGCCTTATGCAGCGTCTGCCCTTTCTTTTGATTTTGTTTATATATAAATTTAACCTAACTGACGCTTTAGGCATTTACTAGCAAGTTAAATCAGAGCAAGAATCGAGCAATTATAACGCCATTTTTGGTCAAGGTTATTGCGTGCTTTGATATGGCAAAAATTGGGCAACCGTGACGTAATTTTTGAGCTATTCTTTGAGAATGCTTAGAAGCTCCTTGGCGCGCACTATTTTGGTTCTACCAAATTTTTTTAGCTGTAACAAATGTTTGTCTCCAGAAACAATATACGCTGCCTTCCCTGCTAAGGCGCACTCTAATACCCTGTTGTCGGCTGGGTCTTCGTGAATTACTCTGAGCCTGCGCCTCGGCGAAATGATTTCGGATATAGTCAAAATGTATTTAACATTATCATCGATTTCCTTTTCATTCAAACCAAATCTTTCGTACATCAGAACCTTTTTCAACTCGTCTAAAAGGGCGACAGAGGTGAGCAACTTTATTTTTCCTTCTTCTACCAGGTGCACGATCTCAGATTCATTCCCTCCCCAAAATAAAGCAGAAACTATGATATTCGTGTCGGCCACTATTGTCACTGGCTTCATTCTTTACGCCTGCGGATTTCTGTAATCGCGCGCTCGACATCCTTTCGGGTAATTTTTCGCTCCTTGACTCTTGCCCTAATGGGCTCGGCCAACATTGAGAACAGCCCGGGTTCGGGGGCTTCCACTTTCTTCATGACAATCCTATCGCCGGCGGCATAAACCAGCATCAATTGCCCCTTCTTTATGCCAAGTTCCTGTCTGATTTTCTGCGGGATCACTAACTGCCCTTTGACCGAGGTCTTGGCGATGGCCAATGTCATACATCTCACTAAGTAAGACTAATCTTACTTTGTATATAAAAGTGTTGGTCAGCAAACATCGAGCAGTATTTAGACATCCTAGTTGCCTAAACCCGGCTTAAATCTTGCCCACTTTTATGGTTTTTAAATGTGGGCCCGGCGCGATTCGAACGCGCGACCGCCCGGTCTCTCAGATTTTATCCTATGAGCTTCGTCCAACCCACATTTGTGAGCTGTCGGACGCTCTGACCAGGCTGAGCTACGGGCCCCGTCTTTATTTTATCCTAGTTGGTAAAAATGCTTGCGCTGAAAAATTAAAAAGGGTTGATGTTGAAGTAGCGGTGGTGAATATTTGGCTGTCAGGATAATTCCTCACGGCGATACGGATGGCATCTGCGCAGCGGCACTTGTGAAAGCGCGCTTCCCCGAGGCTGAAGTCTGGTTCAGTCGAGCTGTGACGTTGTTGCGCGACCTTCAGCAGGAAGTCGAGCCCGGCATGACAATTTTCATCTTGGACGTCGCCATAAACGAGGCCCAAAAAACACAGATTTTCAAGCGCATGCAGGAACTGGCGAAAAAGGGAGAGGTCATCTACATCGACCATCACCCCTTGCCCCCTGATACCCTCAAGAAGGATCTCCCGGTAACTCAGCTCATGCATTCCATTGGCGAGAGCGCGTCGGCCCTAACATTCAAGTTTTTACAGGCCGGCCTCGACCCGGACCTCGATCGCGTCGCTCTTTGGGGAGCAATCGCTGACTACACCGAAGGGGCAAAAATTGTGCAGGAGGGGCTCAACAAGTACGACAGGAGGACGATCTATATGGAAGCTGGCCTGCTCAGCCAGGCGCTGGACCAGGCATCTGGAGACTACCATTATAAACGCGAGGTCGTGAAGAAGCTCGCGCAGGGGTCGCCGCCCTCGGAGATCCCTCAAATAATCGACTACGCATTAAAGGCGACCAAGCGAGAATGGGAGGTTTGGCGGTACGTCAAGGAGCACGTCAAACGTGAGGACAACATTGCTATCGTGTATGATCTTCCATCGGGCAGCTTGGGCAAGGCCGCTCTCTATGCGCTCGGGGTGACTGGCGCGGACATAGGGATATGCACGCGCCAAAATGAAAACGAGGTAGACATGAGCCTGCGTCGACGTGCTGGTGTGACGGTCGACCTGAACACGTTGCTGCGGCGTATCACTGCCCGCATAGGAGGCTCAGGAGGTGGCCACGACGGTGCCGCTGGCGCAACGATCCCAATCGAGCTTTTCAATATCTTCCTCGACACCTTCAAGAAGGAGGTCTCGCCCGTCATAAGTATGGAGAAATAATGGCGCCGGGGAGAGGACATTATATCGATTATCACTCATGGGAACACTAAAAACAGAGAAACTTACTTTTTGATTGGCATAAGACGAACTAGTTATTGGCCGAAAGAATGATTTTATTTGCTTTTTTTGGGTGCACTAAAGGAACATCTAAAAACTTGTGTATCTCCATCTTTGGGAAGTAAAGCACATATATCGGGGAATGGTTAAAACCCTGCGAATAAGGGCCTCTTAAGTTACATAAAAATCCCAATTTTTCGCACATAGTTCTGACTTGTTTTAACCCCGCATAGTTACACATTGCAACTTCTGCTCCGCCTCCCTTCTTTACGTGACCTTCGCCATCGAATAGCGCCGCAAACCAGTTCAGTTGCATTTCTCTGTTTGAATTAAGTATCTCGGTTGGCACGCGCCATCCTAAGCTGTTGTACGGCCCCCATTTCATT
>Ga0315280_10008147_pt1 | contig 13800 bp, 9 predicted proteins | sample YL17G06_40_MG_FD_203697 | JGI IMG/M metagenome (GOLD analysis project Ga0315280, IMG submission 203697) | Sediment microbial communities from Yellowstone Lake, YNP, Wyoming, USA - YL17G06_40 | ecosystem: Environmental > Aquatic > Freshwater > Lake > Sediment | place: USA: Wyoming | collected...
GGGCGGCGTAGATCGTCGGCTCTCCCTCCCGACCCACGTAGCTGCGCAACAGCGCTTGGGCGATCTCCGCATCCGGCAGCCCCTTGGGCTGCGTGCTGAAGGGGTAGCCGGTCAGCACACTCAGCGGGGCGTTGGCACGCTCGCGGGCTTCGCTCAAGAACGCGGCGGGGTCAAACCGGTTGTCAGCCCCGTAGGCACGGGTCTGCTGCCAGAGGGTACTAGGCTCCGCGTAGGTGAACGAGTAGCCTCCATGTGCGCCATCGAACTGCACTCGATCCTCGGAGTACGGCTCCTGCTCGTGGAAGACCAGGGCCAGCTCCTCGGGGTCGGGGACCTTCGTGGTCAGCCACAGATGCCAGAGGCCCTCGCGCTCGACTCGTTTGGCAAAGCAGTCGGGGAACAGGTCGTAGTAGTGCTGCGTCGCCGCACGGAAGCCCCACTGCGCCTGCGGCACCGAGCTGAGGACGAACCGGAAGCCCGCGCGGGACGGGAACTTGCTCGTGAGGGCGGACAGCCCCAGCTCAACCCTGGCCGCCAGGAAGCGGTGCTCGGGAGTGAGGTCATACGAGAAGGCATTGAGTCGCGGGCAGTCCATCGCGCGCCCGATCAGCAACCCGCGACCCGCAGAGGTCACGCTGGCCCAGGGGTAGGGCGATACGAGGTGGGCGCCGTGCCGCCCGGCGAGTCCATACGTCATCACATTCCAGTAGTGCCCGGCCTCGTGGATCGGCCGGGAGTGGTTCAGGTCATCGCCCCAGGTCCAGCCGGTGGCCTCCAGGGGCAGCACGTAGATCAAGATGAGCGCGCGGTCCCGACCGGTGAAGTCGGCAAGGTCCCCGGTGAGACTTACCCGGTCATCCATGGCCTGGACGGTCACCCGAAGTGCCAGCCCGAGCCGCGAGCAACGGAGGTCGAGGTCTCCATCCGCCGAGGGCGATCCGCTTGCGGCGAACCGGTGGTACTCGGGCGGCTGGGTGATGTCCCAGGCGTAGAAGCCCCCGTAGCGCGCCCCGCCGCGCGGAGCGGCGTCCATTCCGCCGAGACGCAGTCGCGCGGCGCCACCCGATCCATCCAGCGCCAGCTCGAGTCCATCCCGAGTCGCGAGGCGAACCCGTCGCCCGTCTGCTGCCGGAGCCGCGGCGCGCAGGGCCTCGTGCAGCGCCCGATCGACGCTGGTGGCCACGCGCTGAACCGCCGCACCGACGGGGAGGGTAACCGAGATGTCGTCGAAGACCGCGCCCCGCAAGCCGCTTCCTGAGCCGGCCCGGAAGGTGAGGGGCGCGCTGCCCCCCAGGTCGTGGAGCAACCAGTCGCTCTGTGCGATCGACTTGCCTGCCAGGTCGGTGAGCGCGAAGCGGACGCGCTCCTCCTGATTGTCCACCAGTACCCGGTACCAGGTGTCGGGCAGTAGGCCGTCAGCCTGCCAACGGGGCGCCCAGCCGCCGCTGGAGGTGGTCCACACGCCCAGGCCGGTGCGGTCGAACTCGAACCACCAGGGGTTCCCCTCGGGCCGCGGCTGGGCCACGACCAGCCGATAGCCTCCGGCCTCATTCCCAGGCTGTAGGAGCTCGAAGGCGAGCCGGTAGGGCGGGGCAATGGCGAGGCGCGTCGCCAGCCCGGCATTCCCGCGTTCGGCGCGCACGTGTGCTGCCTGGCCGCCATCGCGGGGGTCGAAGGACACGGCGGCGGAGCCATCGGGGATCAGGGCCCAGCGATCCGCGTCGATCCGGCCGGCGTCGAAGTCCTCGCGCAGTATCTCCCGCCACGATGTCTTCGGAGCGCCCAGCGCCGGGTGGCGAGACACGAGAACCGGCAGGAGCGCAGCAACGCGAAGTAGCAGCGGCACCTTGGGGTGTGCCGAACAGGCAGTGCCGGCAAGGGGCGTCATGTGAGGCTCCTCAAGGGCCGAACCGGCAGCCAACGTCCGCCTTGCCAGGCCCGGACGGCCGTCTCTATTGCATGGGCCTTCGGGTCGCCACCACCCTTGAGCCACACGAGGCGCTTGCCCCGGGGCCCGGCATGGTAGGCCGGGATTCCCCACACTGGACTGGGTGCCCAGGTCGTTGGTTGATCCGTCAGCCACTCGGTGAGCACCATCGTCCAGCACGCCCGCAGGATCGACGGTTCGAGCCGTGACTACGGAGGATATCGCTACGCTCTGTGCCGTGCGTCGCGCCGGCGACCCGTGAGGTGCATCATTCGCCGTCCGGCCGTTGGTGCTTCCGGAACAGGTCGAGGAGCGTGTAGGGATCGACCACCTCGAAGTCGATGTCCGGGTGCCGCTGGCGCAGGGCCTCCATCCTACGGACGATCGTGCTCGGCGCCTGCCAGACGGCGCGCCATATGTGGAATAACGGCGCATCCGCCGGTCGGCTCCTGAGCCGCACGGCGAGGCCGTCAGCGGTCGTGGCGACGTCTTCGGAGTATACATAGTCGACGAGGTTCATCACCGGCATCCCCTTCCAGACGTGCGGCGTTGGTTGCTGGAAGGGCTCCCCGTGGAGGTCCTGGACGATGGTTGAGTAACCGTTCGGCGCGAACTGGACGAAGGCGCCCTTGACGGCGTCGGTCCGCTGGTCCCAGTCGGGCACCATGGCCGCGATGCTCATGTCGGTCAGCCGGAAGTAGAAGCTGTTGTGCGTAACAAACCGCGGCAGGTACTCCTCCTGGATGCGGTTGGGGTTCATGTACCCCGCGGCGCTGGCGTCGCTCACGAAGCAATCGTTTGGCGTTGCCGTGCGGTAGTAGTGCGAAATCACATCGGGCTACGCCTCGATCAAGTTCGGGTCTACGCCCCAGGCCAGAGGCAGCTTGCCTCGCTCCTCGTCCTCCCAGTGGTCGGGCACGAACGCGTAGAGGGGGTAGGTCGAGTCGTAGTCGGCCATGAGGATGGCGATGTAGGACTTGCTTTGCAGGACGCGCTTCTCCGCGGGGCGGTGCTGCTTGAGCGGCGTGAACGGGGCCTGGCTGTGGAAGGATTGGTTGTAGCAGAACTCCGTAGCCGTGTTCTGGTAGCAGTTGTACGGTGAGATCAGGTGCACGGTCCCCCACTCAGTTGGCACGGGATCGTGCGCGCTGGGGTGGCCCGGCATATTGGTGTACTTGTGGAACTCGAAGAACCCCGCCATCTCGGTCATGTGCTTGCCGGCGGCCTGGCGCTGCACCCCGCGGAGGATCATCCGGTAGGTCTGAAGGTCACATCCGAGGGGCTGGTCGGGGTCGTCTCCGGGCTTCTCGTCGCCCCAGGGCGACAGATCGAACACGAAGGCCCGGTTCTTCACGGGCAGGTCCCGGACCGCCGCGTAGGCAGGATCGCCGCCTCCGCGACGCGCTGCATCGTGGTAGAGGCAGATGAGCCGCGACGAGCAGCGCCCCTTCGCGAGGTACTCGCGGATGGCCCACCGGTACGCGTCGTTCTTGCTGCTGCCGGTCTGGTCGCGGGTGAACATCCCCCTGAGGTCCCGCAGCACGGGGAGCTGCCAGGCGCCCAGGTGGGCCTCGGCCATCTCCGGGCTCAAGACCACGCCGTCCTCGACCCCCGCAATGGTTGTGGCCACGTTGACGGTGGCTGGGACGCTCGGATCCCAGATCACAGCGCCCGCCAGACGCTCGCCGGCGAGCTTGACCAGGGAACCGAGGTCGGGTAAGTCGCGGCGCTCCGCCCCATGCAGCCAGCCGCCCTCACTGGGGAATACGTCCTACCACCGCTGCGGGCGCACCCACGTCTCGGTCATCACGTAGAGGCGAGGAGCATCCTGGTTGGTAGTCCCCTGTAGGGTGACCGCCGCGATGGCCTCGTCATAGCTGGCGGCATCCAGAGAGCCGGACAGCGTGTAGACGTATGTGACGTCCAGTTCGGCTTCCGGGCTCGCGGGCGCCGCGACATGCGCGGTAGACCCGGGCCCCCGGTCGCTCAGGTCCAGAGCAGCGGGCTCGGTGTCGGCGAACGCCGGGAGGTAGACGGCGAGAAGGGCGCCGGGCAAGCCTGCCACGGACATCGACCGGAACATGCCTTGGCTCCTCAAGCCGGGATTCCCCAGTTCAACCCGGAGGCCCGGGTCGTTGGCCGAGCCACCCGCCACTCGGAGCCGTATCTCGCCCGCGAGGTTGCCAGCGCCTCCGTCTCCCGCCCATCTCTCCGGAGCGCGCCAATCCCTCGCGGGGGAATCCCCCCCCGTTTCGGGGAGTGATAGGGGTCAGCCGGGAGCGCCTGTCTGCACGGAGGGCGTGCCGCCCTAACCGTCCCGTGCCCACGGGTCACCAGACCTGCGCCCTGGCATCATAGCCCAACGACGGGGGGTGCACGGGACAGTGTCGGGGCCATGGAACACGGGCCCAGGGCCCGCCTGCTGCGCGGCGAGCCCCCAGAGCCAGTCCGGGGAAGCCTCCCGTACCTCCGCGCAGGCCCGGCGGTCTACACGCTACTCGTCGCCATCCTCGTCTTCGTCATCGCCCTCGTGCTCGTCGTCGTCCACGGCGATGGCGAGGACCCTGCCGGAGTCGTCCATGGTCAGCTCCAGGACGGCCGCACCGCACTTCACCTCGACCTCGTAGGTTGTGGCGCCCTCTTCGGTGATCAGCTCGGACTCGAGCAGCTTGCCGCCCTTGAGTGCGACCTCGTAGGTTACCTCGCCGTCCTCGGCCCCCTCAACGCACTTCCCGATCTCGGCCTTGGGGTACGCGGTCTTGACGGCGTCCTGGACCGCGGCCGGCAACTGGCTGAAGGCAATGGCCTCCTCGGTCTCGTTGTCGTCTCCGGTCTCGTTATCAGCCACAACGCTGATCTGCATCCACACCAACGCCAAGAGAAGAGACACCGCCAACAGGCAGTACCGTCTCAGCACCTCCGCCACACTCCTTCGGGGATTGCCCCGTCAGACCGGCACCGGGGTCGTGGCCTGACTCGTCAACCACTCGGAACGGCACTTCGCCAACCGGGCTCCGGACACCTGCCCTCCCGCCGCCCGCATAGAGCGCGCCGGATCCGCCTACCCACGCCCCGTGCCGACCCACAATCGCCTCCGCGCGACGGGGTGGGGTCCACCCCGACCTCGGGTGCACGGCGAGCGCTCTGCGGGGCGCAGCGGTGCTGCTCCACTGACTTGCCGGGGAGGTCTTTGGGAGCAACTCCGGGGCGCTGGCGAGCGGAGGACGGGGGCCGCCACCACCGCGCGGCTGCCGATCGGGACGGTGCGGTTACCCGAAGCGACCGTACTTGCGTCCCAGTTCCAGCATCAGTTGATACTGCCCCAGCGGCACATCCTCAGGAATGCTGTGGTCGGAGGAGAAGATGTAGCCGCCGCCCCGCTTCGCGATCGTCACTTACTCGAGGGTCTCCGTCTCCAGGACGGACGGGTCCGGATGGGCGATGGCGCGCACGTCGATCCCGCCCCACAGCGTGAGGACCTCCCCGAACTCGCGCTTGAGCGCCAAGAGGTCCATGCCCGCCCTGACCTCCAGCGGGTTGAGTGCGTCGAAGCCGGCCTCGATGTACAGCGGCACCAGTTCGGTGTTCTGGCCGCAAGTCTGCAGCATGACCTCCGTGCCCATGGGGTACTTGAGCTTCTCGAAGCCGAGACAGCAGCAGGCGTACACCTGGAACAGGTCGCGGCGCGACTCGTAGGCCGCCTTGGCTGAGGCCAGATCGATGCGTGTCTGGTTCCACGTCATCCTCGGCTTCAGTTCCTCCCAGGAGGCTCGATCGGTCAGAGGGAAGTCCCACCAGAGCGGGGTCGAGTCGTGCCCCTTGAAGCTCTTGGAGAGCACGCCGTTGTTCGTGCGCGTGATGACCTACTCGTCCGTCTCCTCTACGACCTCTGTCGGAAGCTGCAGGCTCCAGTCATAGCCGGTGTCGTGAGTGGGGTCGAGCCCAAAGTGGGTCCCGAGGTCGGTCCCCTCCGCCAACCCCTCCCGGTGCCAACGAGAGACCGTGGCACCCCAGTAGCTCTCCCAGAAAGGCACCCGGTCTGCTTCGCGATGCTCTATGGCGGCGACAATGGGCTCTTTGCTCGCATTCAGGGCTCCCGCTCGGGAGAGGTGTGCTACGGTCAGGCCCAAGGCGCGGGTCTCTCGATGGTGGTGCCTGCCATCCTGAGCTGAACGGCGCCGGTGTTCGGCGGCCTGCCCCCAGGGATTGTGCCACTCGCCATGTCAGCTTGCGGCCCCCTCAGCGCCCCGCCGTCGTGGCCTCGGAGGAAGCGGGCGACCCAGGAGACATGGCGCCTCCCAACTGCTCCCGGATCGCGTTGATGCGGCCCTGCGCCTCCTCGTCGAGACTTGCGGTGTCGCCCAAGGCTGCCCTCTCCGCGTTGGCGAAGGCCCTCTCGCGGAGCAGGTACTCATTCGCGTAGTGGTAGTGATGCCGCTGCTCCTCCAGGTCCGCGTCCGGCACTCCGGCCGCGTACATGGCCGCCACCAAACAGTGGTAGCTATCAAGCGTCCGGCGGAACCCGTCCAGGGAGCGGCGAGCCCTCCAGAAGGCGGGTGTGGCGCCTTCCCGCTGTCCAAGCAACTTCGCGGCCTGCTTCACGGACTTGGGGGTCCGGTCGCGCTCCATTGCGCGGGTGATGTCCGCCGTCTCGATACCCCAGTTGGCGGCTACGTCCAGGTCGGGCCCCAGTGCATTCCGATCGGCGGCAGAAAGCCGCTCCCGGGCCTTGGCGGCGATTGCGCGATGGTCGCCCTCGGCGGCCAGGAGGAGGACTCGTCCGTCGCCTGGCTCAAGACGGAGCCGCAGGGCCTGCGTGGCGCGGGGATCGGGGCCGGTACGGGCCGGGAGCGTGAGGTCGCAGAGCCTCTTGCCGGAGGATTCAGGCGACATGACGACACGGAGCGGCTCGATGCGGCTGGTGTTGTAGACCACCACCAACCCACGGCCGCTCCCCAACTCCAGGAGCGAGTGGTCGGCTGGGGGCATGCCCTCGGGCCTGTCCGGGTCGCCGTTGCCCGAGGCCTTCACGATCACCTGCCGGGACCGTCGTGCCACGGGGCCCGCGGCGACCAAGTCAGGCCCGAGGGAGACCAGCACACGGCCCAGCGCGCCGATCTCGTCCCACAGTGGGCCGGGGGAGTTGACCTCGTTCGCCAAGCTGTTGGTGTAGCTAAAGTAGGCGATCCCCTTGGCGCCCTCAGCGAGGGCCGCATAGGTCATAAGCCGCAGTTCCGCGGGAGTCGGCGCCCTCCGTCCCTCGCCCTCGAAGGCCTGCACCACGAACCAGACAGGGACGGGGGACACGTCAGTATACCGTCTGACGAACGGCCCAATCGACCAGACACCGGGCGAATCGACCATGACCGGGTAGCGATCGCAGGCTTGGGCCTGCCCGATCTGCTCGAACCCCTTGGGCCCGCCATGGGTGACGGCGATGACCGGATGGTTGGGGTCGGCTGACTCGATGGCCGCCTTGTGCCGCTGCCACTTCGGCAAGGTCACTTCCAGGGGCTCATCGATGGGGCTCCAGGCCAGAAGGCCGGTCTCCGAGGAGAGCGGCGCGATCCGCTCCGCTGCCCAATGCTGCAGCCACGCTTCGGAGATCGAGTCGTCGGGCCCGGCTCCGGAGATGTTCTCGCTGAGCCAGGCCAGCACCCCGCGAGACTCCCCGTAGCGCAGCATGCGAACCAGGACCGAGTTCGTGTAGCAGGAGGTGTTCTGTATGCAGATCAAGTTGACGTGATGCTTGGCAAGATCGTCGATGACTCTCTGGTAGTAGAACCCAAAGGGAACGCCCAACCGCGTGAGGTTCTCCCCCGAGCCCTCAGTGATCGTCTCTGCTCCCACGTATACGCCATAGGGGAAGTAGGACGCGAGACGGTTTGGCACGATCGGTTCCGCCGGAGCCCCGAACGTCAGCAGGGCCGTCAGCAAGGCCGGCCACGGGAGGCGGAGCTTCCCGACAACGCTGACCATCGTGCATCCCCTCTCAACGGACACCCGACCCCTGTCCCTCCGAAAGAGCCCATCCATCCCTGAATCTTGGGCTTTCTCAGTTGCGCAGATCAGCTATGAGACCCCACGGCGCAACCTTCCGTTCCGCGCGTCTCGGCGGTCGATATTCGTGGCGCCGGGGACGATCAGGCCAGGACCTGCCATCCGCCCGCGCAGCCACACCATCAGCCATCCACCGTGAGGTCGACCTGGTGGATGGCGTTGCGACCGGACTGCGGGAACAGACGAGGCATCGGCTGGACGTGCCCCGCGGCGTCGATCGTGCGGCAACGCAGGTGGTACCCGCCCGCAGGCATCTTCGGGAGCAGCGCCGCCCAGTGGGCGATGGTGAGGCGCTGAGGCCAGGTCCGCGCCTCTCCGGACGACGCCTCGAACCCGATGGGCTGGCCGGGCAGCGGGCCGTCGCCCACATCGCCGCCCCAGCGATCGGGCGGCCCGAGGATGCCGGCATCCTGCCAACCCTCGTCGGACACCGGGCCCGTCGGGGCGATGTGGACCTGCACGCGTGACAGCCCGGAGATGCCGATCTGGGCCAATCCCGTGACCGGAATCGGTTGGTCGGGGCTAACCGACTCGGGGTGCGGGAGGAACCGTGCGCACGTCTTCAGCGAGGTATCGATGTCGTTGTTCCATTCGGCGTAGGTGTCGTTGGCCTGGAACGCGTTCGACAGCACTACCCGCTGGAGCCACTTGACCGACTTGAAGCCATACGCATCGGGTGCGAACATCCGCACAGGGCCGTCCCGCTCGGGGGGGAGGTGCTGGCCGTTCAGCTTGTAACAGAGCATCACCGGTGGCTGGCCCGGCGGATCCTCCAGGACGCGGCCAACCGGAAGCGAACTCCGGAAGATCTGAGCGGGGTCATCGTTGTGGAAGCCGTTGTAGAAGACACGGCGGATGTTCTTCACCGGCTTGGCCAGCCACACAACGTCGCGGAGCGGCACGCCCTCCCACAGCCCCATGCCGCACGGATCGGCCATGTTGAGGCAGCTCAGCACGTGCAGGTAGCACGTCGCGCGCTCAGCGGCGAGGGCCATGAGGTCGTCCCAGGTGAGGGCCGTGCCGAGGTCCTTTGACAGCGGGTTGGCCACCTCGGCGTCGGTTTCGGGGTCGGCGACGACCTCCAGGCGCCAGGTCTCCGGGTCAAGTCCGGCTGCCCGGCGCGCTTCGGAGGAGAGGGTATGGGGCGGGGGAGTCCCACGCCCGAAGTTGGCGAGCCCGGTGCTGTGGGTCAGGTACTCCAGGAGGCCGATGGCCGAGCCGAGTTCGGGCGGCGTGTCGGCGCCGGCCCGAGCGAGGGCGACGCCCGTGACAGCCGCGGCGCCGGGCCCGACGAAGTAGCGCCGCGTGAGCTGGGTGTGTTGGTCGAGAAGGTCTTCAGTGCTTGGCATTGTGCCGGAACGCCTCGCCATCGCAGGGGTGGAGGTTGGTTGTCTCGACGGGGGCGGTTCACCCCCGCGCCGCTTGGTGGCGATGAAGCGGGATTCCCCATCCGGAACCGGGCGCCCCGGTCGTCGGCCGAACAGCTGGCCGTTCGTTGCGACGCTTCGCCAGTAAGGCAGTGCGCGTCGGCTCTCCCTCGTCCCTCGCGCAGAGCGTCGCCAACCCCTGACAGGAGAGCCTGCTGGCAACCTACAGTCGCCTCCGGGGCGCGAAGTGGGGTTCTACCCCGACCTCGTGCGCGAGGGAACGTCCTCGGGGCTGAGCAGGCTTGCTCCACTGGAGGACAGCGGGGGTCCTCGGAAGCGACACCGGACCGCCGACGAAGGCCGGAGGGTGTGGGCAGGCGGGTCGCCTACGGCCTCGACGAGCAGCAGGCCGGTGGGGCCCCGGGCGTATTCGCCCCGCCCGCCACCCACGCAGAGCGCCGGAAGCCCTCGGCCGGGGCCGCGGCTCCCCTTCCTGGGCCAGGCATGCGGACAGCGCCTGACCGGGCTCGAGGGTCAGAAGATGCACGATATCGCGAGGGGCGTCGACGGGGGAGCGCGCAGCCGTCGCTGCTTGCGCCTGCAGGCGGCGCCTTGTGGCAGGTGAGACCGTCCTTGCGTGCTTCGTCATGCCGGGGCAGCCATGCTGCAGCTATCACCGCGCGCCCCGTACACCGCCTTTGGCTGCCGGGAGGCTGACGATCACCGAGCCGCCGGCCGGGACATCGACCTCGCCTGACCAGCCCCCGAAGCGAGGGGTATGGGGAGGCGAGACCAGCTTCCCCTTCAGGGGCTCATCCGTGGGGTTGTGGACCTCGAGCTGCGGCCTCTTTTCCCCTGCCCCGATGAGGGTGAGCTTGAGTTCGGGCCGGTCGCTCACGAACACGTTGCCGCACCACACGTCCGCCCCCTCGTCGATGGCCACCTGGAACAGGGCCTCCCCCTCCAGAGCCGGCACGAACACGAAGTGGTTCAGCTTCCTCTCGAAGAACGCCAGGCAGCCGTTGCCCTCCACTCCGCGCAGCCTCACCGGTAGATCGATGACCATCCGGCGAGGGCCGGCCGCCCACTGCGCCTCGTGCGCTTCGGCCTCGATGGTGAGCATGAACCGGGCATCCACCAGAGCGCCCGTCCGCACCGCGAGCGGGTAGCCGCCGGTGCCCCCGGCCAGGTTCAGGGACTCCGCGAGGTCTTGCGCCGCCTCACCATGGGCCCGGCCGTCCTCCAGGAAGCCGCTGAGGACGCGGAACCGCATCTCGGTTCCGGCGGCGACGGTCTGCTTGGGCTCAGCCAGTCCGACGCTGAAGCCACCGAGTCGTCCCGAGTCCTCTTGGGGCGAGATCTCGACCTGGAGCGGTGCATCGCCCAGGTTGGCGAGGAAGGGAGCGCCGAGTAGGGGACCTGCCGCCAGCACGCCCCCGGGAGCCAGCTTGTCCGCCTTCCAGATGATGGGCTGCAACACCGAGAGGCCGCCGTCGGGCTCGTACTTCGTGAGCTGGTCGATCCCCGTCGACCAGGTGGCTGCCACGGCGACCGGGACGGGCTGCACCGCTTCCGCCAGTTGCACGTCGGACTTGAAGCGGAGGCGTCCTTCCAGCAGGGCGATCGAGCCCCGGTAGTCCTCGAATGACTGGGCGGCCGACACGGGCCGGTGCCAGAAGTACTCCAGGCCGGCGCGGCATGAGGGGATGATGCTGAGGAGCTCCTGGTCGGCGAAGCGCGTCTCGCCCACCGGCACCGCCGTCGCCGATTCGCTGAGGTTCCCCGGGAGGGAGAAGCGGACGGCGCGATGGGTCTGCGTGCGGAACACGTTGCAGAAGTAGCTCGCCAGCAACGTCTCCAGGGGGCGCTCGTACTTGTCGCCCGGGACCAGCTCGCCGCCGTCTGAGGCGTTGACGGAGACGTAGGGGGCCTGGAGGTAGGCTTGGCGAACCATGTTCTGCAGCCCGTCCCAGCCGCGCCAGCCGTAGAAGTAGGGAGGCCAGTTCGGTGGGGCTCCGGGGAACTCGTGTCGCGGCTGATGGTAGAAGGCGGTGTTGGCGTTCTGCAGCGTGTTCTGGTTGTCCCCGCAATAGTAGATCCCCGCGGTGTTGGTGTAGGCGAGGTGGGGGCTGCTGTAGGCCAGTCTCCCCCGGGCGTCCCTGACCCGCACCACGAACGAGTATTGCCGGTCCATGACACCCACGAAGCCCCTTGTGAAGCGCCTCGCTCCTTGGGGCAGGAAGCGGTGGTGAATCTGGTTGTCGTTGCTGAGGAGGGCCACCTCGGCCAGGCCCGCCTCGCTGGAGGCGCTGATGCGAACGGCGAAGTACTGCGCGCCGGCGGTCTTCACGAGGTGCTTCCCGCTGGCGTTCCAGTTGGCCACGGTGAACTGGTCGATCCGGGGGCCCTGGGTCACGTAGCTGAAGTTGTCCTCGTAGAGCGGCCACGGCGCATAGGACACGAGCTTCCCCAAGGCCTCGGCCAGGTCTGCCGCAGGCACCACCATGGCGCCCTCTCCGACCGCGCTGCGCAGCTCCGCAGGCGTGCGGATCTCGGCGTAGACCGATGGGATGAATGACAGGCCGTTGCCGAGGTTCTCGAAGAACTCCTGTCGGTTGTCGCACTCCAGCCGGCCGTCGCGGTACTCCCACAGCGGGAGGAAGTGGTGCCACCACAGGGATCGAGGGTCCGACCGAAGGCGCGAGACCTGCAGGGGCATGCGGGTCAGGTGACCGCTCTTCATCCACTGGTTGTAGGCGAAGCGCCCATCGTACTTCACCAGCTTGGTGCCCCCTTCGAGGTACTCGGCGGTCGGGAGGAACGCCGGATCCAGGTAGACCCAGCGGATGCCGCTGGTGTCGCTGTACTGGATGCCCGGAATGGCGCGGAAGCTCTCGTCGGAGACCTCCTTGCACTCGGCGCGCAGTTGATCGAGCTTCTCCGGCGTCAGCGACCCCCAGGGGTCGGCGAAGAACAGGAAGGCGAGTCCGAGTTCGCGCGCTTCGGCGGCGTACTCGGCGATCGACGTGGCGCTGCCGCTCAGGCTGGACTGGGCCCCGATGAGGCCTCGGAACTCCGCCGAGGCGGGCGCCTTCGCAGGCGGCCGGACGACGGCCACCTTCGCCGGGAAGTGGTAGGGCTCGACCGTGTCGGGACCGGGCACGAAGCCGCCCACCCGTCCGCGAGCCTGCGCCGGTTCGGCCAGCCAGCGCAGCGTGTTGAGGATGAGCCGGAAGCCGTCGCTGGGGTTGCCCTGCTCGTCCCCCAGCTCCATGAAGACCTGCGGGAAGCCGGGGTTGCCCACGTTCCAGATCACGTACCCCGGGTCGACGGGAAGCAGAGCGAGGCGGCCGTTGGTTACCTCACGAACCGCGAACAGGGGCAGCTCGGCTCCTTCTTCGCCGGTGTCCTCCCAAGCCGGAAACCACGACCCATGGCTGAAGCGCACGTCGAAGACCCGGGCGCTGGCCTCGGCGCGGACGAGAACTCGCCAGTCCGACGAGAGCGCGACCCGCTGCGTCGCAACCCGCTTGTAATCGCCCTCCTTCGGGAACGCCAGGCAGTGGACTCCGGCCGTCAGTGGATGTTGGGCGATCTGCCGCGTCCACCAGTACGAGCCGATGTCCGTCCGCGGGTCCTGCACACCCTGGGCCTGGGGCTCTACCCCCAGCCAGCGCAGGGCGTCCGGCATCTTCGGCGCCAGATCCTGCCGGTCCCGCAGGCCGCTGTATGCCGTCACCACCAGCACGCCGCCGCCGGCGGCCAGATACCTGCGGAACGTCCGCAGGTGCTTGTCTGCCAAGTCCCAGTCGGAGAGTATCAGCACGTCGAAGCGGCGGATCGAGTCCCACAGGTCGTCTTCGGACTCCACGTCCTTGAGGTCCAGGGGACCGACGGCGATTCCGGCAGTCTCGAACCGGCTGCGGAATAGCGGGAACAGACTCCGAAGGTACCAACCACCGAAGGGATCCACGTAACCGACCGACGGACGAGACCTCCGGGCCACGGCCTCCTCTGACCCGGCCCGCGCGACAAGGGGCGCCGCGGCCACAGCGAGCGCCCAGCCCAACAGCCAACGTCGCCCCATCGGTACCGCTTCCTCTCAGCCGGGTTTCCCACATGCAGGAGTGGGTACCCGGGTCGTTGGCTGAACCGTCAGCCACCCAGAGTCGTGCTTCGCCCACAGAGCTGCGGGAGCCTGCCATCCCGCCACCCACCCAGAGCGCCGCCACGATCCGGCCTGGTAGTGGAACTCGGTGAAGAGCCGCGTCGGTAGGCCGCTCTGTGGACAGTGCAGTTCGTGCTCGGACAGGATGGCCGTTGCGATAGGGGGGACATGGCGATAGCACTGGTAGTATGCATGGAACTCACGAAACCCCTGCTGTCCATGGATTGGATCGGCCGTGGCGGCGAGGTCGGTGACGATCCGGCCGGGCAGCGTCGGTT
>Ga0315280_10008148_pt1 | contig 13798 bp, 23 predicted proteins | sample YL17G06_40_MG_FD_203697 | JGI IMG/M metagenome (GOLD analysis project Ga0315280, IMG submission 203697) | Sediment microbial communities from Yellowstone Lake, YNP, Wyoming, USA - YL17G06_40 | ecosystem: Environmental > Aquatic > Freshwater > Lake > Sediment | place: USA: Wyoming | collected...
CACGCGAATGCCATCGTCTTTGAGGCAGTAATCAACGAAGTTTCTGAAGTCTTGCATGTTGTTGATTACTTTTAGGTGTTTATTTCCTACTTTATCCATTTCTATCCAAGCTTTGTTTTCAGTGTCGCCTACTGCACTGTGACATTTAGTTACTTTGCCATCGCTATCATGTTCAGACATGGCGTTAGCACAAATGAATGTTTTTCCTAGTTCAGGTAAAGAAACTATTTCTACTGCTATGATTCTGTTAGGGTTAGTGTCCCAAATAAAAGAGGATGTTTGACCTCCACTCAAACCTCGAGGTTGAGATGGAGGACTGCGTTGATATTTAGACATTGAAGTCACCATTTTAACTAGCTTGAAGGTTTAATGAAGAGTCCTTTACAATTGATTCTTGGTTCACCTTGAGCTCCACTTAGAGAAACGTAACCGTACACTAAGACTTCATCGCCATCACGTAATGATTGAACTGCTTCTTTGAGTTCAATGGGTAAAGCACCATATTTTTCTCCGCACCACACTGTCACCGGGTAAGATTCAGCATCGCTTAGTTCGAAACCTATTACTTTGCCACTGCCTTTAGTGTCTCTAATGAGTTTTCCTATCCAGCCATGAAAGAGTTCAGTGCGTTCAGCATAATCTAAGACTTGACCTGGTTTAGCATAGATCACTCCGAATTCTGGAAGTCGCCAAATATTGGGTACTAAATCATCTGGTATTTCTTCTGGAGGTTTCATGTATGTGATTTGTCCGCCTCGTTCTTTGCCCCGAACGTGATATGTACATCCCAGTTTGAATTTGTCTGCTAGTTCCACTCTTTCAGCCCATAAAGTCACGTTTTTCAAAGCGATTGTTCCTTCGGGAGTTAAATGAAAGAAGGCTAAGTTAGTTACTCGTTGACTGTGTTCAGCATCAATTTTAGCGGTTCTAATTCCGTCTTTACCGATTACTCTCACATTGAAGTCTTGTTTCGTGCCTAATAGTTGTTTGTTGTTGCTTTTCCACGTGGCTATAGCTCCTGCTTCGCAGTAGCCTTTGTTGATGAGTTCAGTTATTCCTTTTTGAACTTCTTCTAATGGTTTCTCGGTTTGTTCAGATAAGCTCTGAATAATTTCTTCAAATGTTGGAGGTTGAGGTCCTGTTTTAGGTTCAGACTTCTCCTCGATTTTAGGTTCAGACATTTTTTCTCCTCTACATTAAGGTTTTAAGGGCTAGAAAGTAAGAGTTTAGAGGATAGAAGCTTTTCTGTTTAAGAAATCTTAGGCGTTAGTACAGAATTTTAGACTAGACGGAGCTTTGAAGAAGCTCGAAGAAGGCTCTGGGAAGTTCAGTTAGTTCATCTATGTAGCGGACTCTTTCAGAAGTGTTTTTGAAGTCTAGCATTCGCTTCATGAACTCAATGCTTGCGTTTCTTACACGTAAGAAGAGAACTCGGATTCCTTCGTGAGTGAGTTTTCTTATTTCTTTTGTTGCCTCGTCCACGCTATCTGGATTTCCGTCAGTAAGAATAACTAAGCGTTTAACATTCAGTTTTTTAGCACGAGCAAAGACTAATCTGAGGACATTATGAAGTGGAGTGTCTCCTCTAGCGGTCATGTTTGCTAGGCGTTCTTTTTGTTCTGTGCTCCAATGCTCTCCAAAAGTTTTGATTAGCCATAAGATAGGATTAACAATGTCAACTGCAGGATCGATTCTTTGTTTGTTGAAACAGTAAAGTTCGAATTCAGCTCCTATGGCAGTTAAGGCTTCAGCAATGATGCCGCCTGAACGAAGATATGCTTCTTGAGTGGATTGGATGGAACCGCTCATGTCAATTAGCACTAATAGTTTACCTTTGCTTCCTATTTTTTGTTCATCCAAGAAGATTTTAGGTCTATCATCGTTCTTGTGGAGTCTAGAAATGATTGGTGCTTCAGCGTCTAAGTCTTCGCCTTCTTCAGCTAAGACTTCTTTGTAGCCTACTTTCCAGCGTCTCAGTTGACTCTTCAAAGAAGTGATTATTGCGCCGGCTTGATTCATGAGGTCGTCCCATTGTTCAGTTTTGATTTCTGGAATCAAGGCTATTGCGTCTCTAGCTGAGGGAACGCCATGAGAATAAGCGTCAATAATGGAATCTGAATCATCTTGTTTTTTGTCTTCTTCAGTTTTGAGTTCAATGTTTTTATATTCGCCTTGAATGTCTTCAGTTCCTGATAGAATGTCTTTTTTGTCTTCAGGTTTAATGCCTAGTTCATCAAGAGTTTTAGTTATGACATCAGGTGATGCGTCTAAACTTTCGCCTGAAAGCATAAGTTTTATTGGTCTGTCATCAAGATGGATTGATGTTCCCTGCGGAAATCTTTGATTAATCCATTCGCAGACTTTAATGGCAAGATGAACTGAATCGTTAATTCCCTTTAGAGAGTAGACTTCAGCTACGAAATGGTCTGTGTCAGGTCTTAATGAAGAGTCGATCTTAATGATTTTCTTGTGGAATAAGACTTGAAGTGTGAAGGCGTTCCACCATAATTCAAATTGAGCTTGAGCGTCATTCTTGTTTAAAGAGAGTTTTTTACGTAAGCGTAAAACATTTTCTTTTAAAGGTTTCTTTTGTTCAGCAAAAGCAATGGCATTGTAATAGTTTTGTTCTGGAATATAGCCTACATAGGTTTTTAGTCCTAATTCTTCTATTCTGACGTCTTCGAATAGCCGATATAAGTTTTCAAGGTGCTTGTATTCCTTAAGTTCAGATAGGGCAACTGATTCTAGATAGGCATGAGGAAGAAGTTTAGGTCCATGTTTCAAGTGCATGCTTTCGTGAAAGGTTAAGAATCGCCAGATGCGCCATCTAGAGAATCCTGTGAGTTTAGGATAGGTTTCATAGTTTTGAATGTTAGTGATATGAATGGTTTCTTTTTCGGTGTCACATTGAAAAATGTCAGGTTTAGCCCATCGGAATTTAGCTTTCTTGTTTTCGCTCCAAGCGCGGGTTAAGAAGCTTAGGATTTCTCGTTCTGGAGTTTCTATTTGTCTAGTCAAGTTTTAATGCCTCTACTAGTTAATAATTCTCGAATCTGAGTTACAACGGTTTCGTCATATTGATAGTACACATTTATGAGGCACCAAGATACGGCTTCTTTAGTTGAGATTCCAGCTTCCATAAGTTTGCCAATAGTCACGGTTTCTCTGAGACCAGGAGTGTATGGAACGTCAAGTTTTCTGATTTGTTGAACTGCTTCAACAATATTTTTGAGTTCAAGAAGCATGGAGCCTTTAATTTTTGGGCAGTGCGCCCTGATGATTTCCATTTCATTGTCTACGTCAGGATAATCAAAGTGTATTCGAACTGGAAATCTACTGATGAGTTGAGGTGGAAGCTCTTTGGTTCCAGCGTGGCTAAGAGGATTAATAGAAGTGATGCACCACCAGCTTTCTTGAGCGTGAACTGTTTCTCCTTCAATAGTTAATTGACGTCTTCCATCACATGCTTCGTCAAGACGAATTAAGGAGTCTGCTTCAGCAACGTTAATTTCGTCTCCGTACCAGATGCAGCCGTCTTGCATGCTTTTAAGGAGACTTCCAGGTTTGAAGACTATTGTTCCATCGGGTTTAGGGTCTAATCTTCCGATGAAGTGATGTTCTCTGGTTCTTAAAGCGAAGTTTTCATATTCTAAGGGTTGAACAACCAGTTCAGCTAAGCGTCTGATAGCTTCGGTTTTGCCTGAGCCTTTAGGTCCTATTAGCATAGTGTTGATTTTTAGTTTCCAGCATTCTAGGAGTTGAGGAATAACGTTCATCCAGTCAATGTAGATTATGTTGTGTGGTATTCTTGGGTCTCCAGCTTTCTCGATTGAGATTGCTCCTACAGAAGGTAATAGGCTAATCCATTTTCCACCTGATAATGGTTCACGTTTTATGATGCCTGATAGTTCAAGGTGGTTTAGGACTGAGTAAAGATCTGAAGCTCTCACTATGGTAGTATGAAGTTGTTGAATAAGTTCAGTTGTGGTAAGTTCTGGATGTATTGTAAAAAGTTCTCTGACTAGACGTTCTAGCTTTGTTTGGTCTTGAATTCTTTCGGATTCAGAACGTCTGTCAGGAGTTGTTAATGTGCTCATTGAGGGTTCCTCTATTATGATTGTTAAGATTGTGTTTCTGCAAATCTTTCTTCAGCCAGTTCGAAAATAATGCTTGAGTTTAAATATTTACTATTAATAGCTAGATCAATGACCATATCCTCGATTATGCTAGCGATTTCAGCACTAAGGTCTCTACACTCATCAGACGTTACATTCATCTTGGCTAGATGAACTGTCTCAAATGGATTAGTACACTTATCAAAGCAAACTTTTGCATAAGCTAAAAGTTCAATTAGACGTTCTGTTCTCATGTTTTCACCTCATAGATAGTTCCTTGATTTATATAGCCCTTAACCTTCCGAGAGACGTTCCGCATTCTAGGAGTACAGAAATGACTTTCTCGTCCAGTAAGAACCATACACACCATACAGGAACGACAAACGTTGGTCACTACAGTTTTATAGCCACATTTAGGACACTGCATTTCAGGAAAGTAAAAGCCGCCGCATTTTAAACATTTATCCTCGGAAGGCATGCCACACCAAAGAGCCATGACGTCCCTCAAGTTTTCACCTCATAATAACATTCTTCAGGTTGCTTATCTGTTCTCCATCTCAATAATGTAGCGTGTCTTAGTCTTCCTGTTCTAGTTTTTGTTTGAGCTCTGACTTCAATCACTCGGTTGTAGTATTCCACTCTGAGAGTTCCTTCAGGAGAAGTCATCAGCTTGCGTTCTACCAATGGGACATTAGACACAGCAGCGAATTCCATAATGCGTTTTACACCTAAACATTCGTCTCCTACTGGAGTGTAAGCGCTTACAAGAAGAGCTCCTACTAGTCCTTTGAATCCTGCTTTTCCAGGTATGTAGCCTGTTATGAAGCCATCGTAGGTTTCCATTCGTTTCTTCTTGACCATAGCTTTGTTTCTTGCTCCGATTGAAGGTGCATAGTAAGGTGCTTTGCAGTCTTTGAGAACGATGCCTTCATAATCAAGGTCATCATACCAGAACTCCCATGTTAGATAATCGGAACTACAAGGAAGCATTTCAACTTGATCACTCGCATAAAGATGAACGGCTTCAGCGGCTTTCATTCTTCGATAGTAGTAAGGTTTTTCTCTGATGTCTTCTCCCTTGAATTTGAGACAGTCAAACACGAAGAATGTCGCCCAAGCATTATTGACTCCTTGGAGTCTAACTGCTGTTTTAGGACTTGCATTCATACAAGCAATTGTTTCGTTTAAGGTACTATCTGTTTTTCCAGCTCCAGTAATGAATCCTTTTTTGTTGATATAGACTTCACCATCGAGAATAGTGCCGTTAAGCTCTTTCATTTGAAAGCTATTGCCTTGTTCAGTGATTTGAGGGAAATTCTTGCTTCTGTCGCTGTAAGTTCCAGTTTTCTTGGAGATTCTACTTGATATGAGATAGACTTGTTCATTATAAAAGTAAAGTAAAGCTCTTGCTCCATCGAGTTTAGGATCAGCTATCCAGTCTTTAGATTCCAAGATTTCTTTTTGTCTAGCTTCGTTCTGATCCCAGAAGCTAATGCCTTTCTGAGGCCTCAATGTTTCGAAGGGCAAAGATTCATTTTCATGGAAGATATGTTGAGGTATATGTTCGCGAAGGCGAGTTTCATAGATTAAATGTTTAGATTTAGTATCTCGACAATGAGGACACATTGGAAGTTGAATGGGAAAAGGATTTCCTTCTTGCTTAGCTGATAAAAGTCCTCGAGTAAGGTTACTGCAGCCAAGGCATTTCAGCTTGCCTTTTCCCATGGTGTAAGTGACGTTCATGATGATTCATCCAATATAATAGGTTAGGTGCCCCCACGCGGGTTATGAACCCGCCTGCGAAGCGCAGAATTCTTGTCGATAGGAGAAAAGGATTGTGGGGGCATGTTTATTTACCTCAATATAATGAGTTAGAGGTTTAGTGTTTAATGCCTTTATAGTGTTTTTTCGGATGCAAGATGTTCTGAAAAGGTTTAAGTTCTCTAAGAAACGCTTTAGCTATCGCTTCTTTCCTTCGGATGTGACTCATGTGAACGCTGACTTGATCGTTAGTGATTGGAGGTTTACAGTTCCATCCGATTACTTTGTAATCAGCAGCGTCAGGTGCAAGTTCAAGGATTTCTCGTTCTCTTTTGCTGAGTTTTATTGTCATTGTGTTAATCTCATAATGTTTTGTGTTGGTTGGTTATTTAAGTGTTGTTAAGGAAATTGAGGGCATGAAGATTTTAGTTCAATCTTAAGGATTCATCATTAAGGTTGAGTGAGAAAGTTGAGTGTCCTTAGGCTAGATGGTTAAGCGCAAAAGAAGCTAAGGTTCATGGGAGAATCTTAGAGTGTTTTTTGTCCTTGAACTGCACAAGAATCACAAAGTTTCCGTTCTTGTTCTCGCTCGCTAGAAAGGTAAGTTCCACAGATTGAACAGCGATTGTCTCTTCGAAGAGCTTTAATGTTTCTTGTTTTAGCTTGTCTTGTATGACTCATTGTTGTGCCTCTTTATTGTTCTCGGCGTTATGAAGTTTAAATGTTGACCAGTTGGTACTTGCAATGATATCATTAATTCATCGAAATATTTTAGATATTCAAATCCTTTACGGCTTGTTTGATAAATCATTCTATGACGTGAACGTGGACCTGGCATGTGATTAGGCCAGGTTGTCATTCCTTTAAGTGGTCGCCCATGTGAACGAATGTTTAAGGCTGGATAAGCATCAAGTAATCCGCACGGCAGCAATAGTTGGGTGATGTATTCGTTGAATGTTATGCTTGATAAGCCACAAGCAAGTTTTAAAGGATCTTTCAATATTGGAATTTTAGCTTTAGTTAAGATTTCAGCTATTTTCTCTAGCATTTCTTTGTCTCCCAAGGTTTACCATAGCATTCATTTGGGTGCCAAGTGCAGTATGGTAATGCTTCGCATTGGTGTTCTTCACATTCTTTGTCACCTTTCATTTAATAACACCTCTCTATGAATCTCTAACCATTTGTCAAAGGCTTTCACAGATCCGAATGAAACGCCAACTCCACACATGATGCATCTCCATAAAGATCGGTCTTTATTTACACAGTTCATTGCTCCATGTTCTTCGCATGAAGGATAGCCTTTTCTGCCGAATTGAATGATGTTTTTATAGGATTCCTTTCGTTTGTAAGGAGATTCTTTTTCTTCAGTCATTTCTGGAACCACCATGTTATTCCTGCGTGAAATTTCATTGCTTGTTGATAGAGTTTCTGGGCGGATTCAATGACGCCGGGACATGTTTCTTCTCCGATTGTTCTTGGTGAACGTGCTAGTTCAGTGATGTCCGCAATGCTCATTTCTAAGATTTCTTTTGGGTATAATGGAATTTTGTAGAGTCCAGTTTTGAGGTTCACGGTGTTAGTTAAGCGCCATAATTGTCTTATGCTGTAGCGTCCCATGTCAATGATTTTCTCGCCTTTCTTTAGTGGTCTTCCTAAGGTTCTTTCAGCTATGACTCGAGCAATGAATTTCCAGTAGAGATGAATCATGTTTGAAGGTTCAGCACCGAAAGCTTCGAAGGGTACTTCAATGTGGAAGCCTTTAGCTCCGCTGAATCTGCATTTGATATAGAGGTAAGGAACAATCGTATTTAGTTCAGACAAGAATTTTCTTGTGAAGAGTAAAGCGTCTTTTAGGTTGTCGGTGTCTGAAGCGTCGATGTCAACGAAGAAGTCTCCTATTGCTTCGCCTTTCCAGTGTTTAGCAGTTACAGCTTTAACGTCAGCATAACGGAAGATTGAAGTGTAAGAGTCACCAATGCCCTCCGGTTCAAATGCAGCTAACCAATACGGAACATCCTTTCCTATCTCGATGATGATGTGTCTGATCATAGATTCGCCTTTCTTGACGTAAGCTCCTTCCATCCATTTGTATTCTGGATAGTTCATGTTTGTTTCCTCAATATAGTTGTTAGGAGATTCTACGCCATAAGGATTGTCTGGACATGCCGTCTTTATGACGAATAATTTTGTGTTCTAAATTTATTTCTTTCTTTCGGAAACTATGCAAGAAACGAGCCATAGTCCGAGTGCTTGTCTTGGCTTTCTTGGCTAAGTCTCTAATGTCATACCATTCGTTCAAGGTCATTTTGTTCATAACATCGTGGGCTAGTTGACGGGATGTAGGCCAATAGCAACGTGCCATGTTAAGAATCTCCTCATTTAAAGAAATGAGAAGCAAAGATTAAGTTTAAGCTTAAGTTTAAGCTTTCGTTTGAGATTGCTTCTTAGGTTCTTCTAAGGATTCTTTCATTCGCTTTGCTTCTTCAAGGGTTGCCTTGCGAAGTTCACTAATGAAGCCTCCTTCAATCTTCACCACAACGTATTCGCCTAAGTTGTCACATGCTTTGTCAATGAGGTCTCTATCTGGTTGTTTCTCTGCATTGCGTTTCACGGGTAAGGCTATGTGACTGTATTCAACGCGTTCTTTGCCTGCCGCTTTGACTTTGTGCATTGTTTTTATGGTGATTGTTGTTCCACGAATATGATGAACGTATCCAAGAATCTCACGCATGTTCTCCTTTCACCTCCACATTATTTATTGTTAGAATCCAAAAAATATTTGCATCTTTGATATCGTTTTATTCTGCTTCTGTCTAGGTTGCAACGTTGTTTAGGATGTTTCACTTTTCAAATTTTAGGGTAAGTGTAGTTGAAGCAATGTTCACATAAAGAAAAGATAATCCATTAGTAAAGTTTTGTTTCATAATTTGATGAGTCAAGACGTTCACATTATTACTGAACTGAAGCGAGTTGTTCGTTGATTAATGTCACGTGGTAAAGTCCTAGTTCTTCAAGGCTTACGATGCCATATTTCTTGTAGTGAGATCGAGCAGCAAGAAGCCAAAGCTCAACAGAACCAAAGCCAGAACGGTCAACGTAATGAATTAAGTCTTTGATTGTAGGTGCTAGTTTAATGAGTTCTACTGTAGCAAATCCTAAGTCTTCATGTTTGAAGTAGCTTCCTTTGAGGATTCTAGCTTTGCCAGTATGACGTTTCCATCTTAGGCTATAGACTTCACCGTGTTTCATTAAATATTCTCGAGCTTCCGAAACATTGAAGAAAATATTCACCATTATTTAATCTTCACTCTTTGAAGTTTTCTTTCGTCTTCTCGGAGCATTGCTTGATCTATGAGGTCGACGTATTTATCTTGTTGTTTCTCTTCTGTGCAGTCTTCACAGTCATCTCGACAATGATCTCTTAATGGACATCCCATCTTGTTCTCCTCATTATTAGTGTTTTTAATCTCTCCATCGAAATTGTTTAGCGAATTCTGGAAATAGAGCTTCAGCGATGTTTTGAGGTAGTTTACAGCCTGATTTAGCTACTTCTTGCCATTCTAAAGCGTGATGTTCACCTGGTACAGCGTCTATATAGGCTGCCCAGTCTCCTGCTGAAACACATGCGAAGGCTACTGCAATGACTTTCTGTGCTAAAGCTCGATATTCAGTTTTACCTGTCATTTTATCCCCGCTTGATTGCTCTTTTTATTTGTTTTCCTAATAGTCGTCCTACTGTTGATAAAGTGAAGAAACCGAGGAGTTGAATTAACATGAATGTAATGGCGTCTACTTCAATCATTTTAGGTTCACCTCTAAATCACGGAAGTTTTCAGCTTCTTTCCAATTAGGAGAGATTAAATCGAGGACTTGACGTACTGTGTAAGCTCGTCCTGAATCCTTGCTTTGAAATAATGATTCTTCTAGCATTTTCAAGTTCCAAATTTTCATTTGTTTTTCTCGCAGTATTCCTTTAGTTGTTGCCATGATTCTTTCCTCAATACTATGGTTTAGGTGTGGACACCTTGAAGATTCAGTGATCAAGAAGCCACAGCCCGACTATCTAGCTGTTTGCTCTTTGCAGGATAGCTGTCTCACGCGTACATTTGTGGTCTCAGATTCCCTGAGTTCCCCCATTGCGTGAAAGTGAGCCTCAGCGACTAAGCCGCCTTATCCTTCACGCAGCATACATTGTGGTATAGCGGTTCGAGGCTATCTTTCTGCACAGTCCACACTTGTTCAGACACTTGAAACCGAAAATAGGAGTGATCTAATGTTCAAGTGTCCTTTGCCTTATGGCACTTCTTGACACTCTGACCTTCAAGGCTTTGTCCCCATAGAATAGCTCTAGGACTATTTGTCACCCATCTGCGGGACTCGAACCCGGCTGACGGTTATGAGCCGCCAAGCGTGTGACTTTCGCTTTCCCGCTATTCTTTCTTGACTATTTGAGTGTTCACGACTTTAGCTAGTAAGTAAGCTTCATCTTCGATTTCTTGTTTTCTCTTTTCCATACGAACCATTTCATGCTCTAAATATAGGTCTAGGAATTCCTCTTCTATTTGCTTGATTCTTTCTTTGTCATTCATTTTTCAGACCTCCAGACCACATCAATATAACGATGTGGTTTCAACCGTTTCTGAAGCGGTCATTATCAATGGAGTTTTAATCATGACCGGTATGCGAGGGCTCTAACGTCTCTCGGGAGTAGTCGCCTCCTCTTAGGTTTATCGAGTTATTTCCTCCCGACTTATCTGCTCTCGACGAGCACCTAAACTTCGCTGAGCTAGGCGGTGACTAATAACCTTTAACTCATCCCAAGAGCTGTAGTCCGTAATTCACCCCACACTTCTTTTGAAGTGTGCTCCAGTGTCTTGGAGTGTAGCTGTCTCTTTTTCCCCTTACCACCGGGGTGCTATTGGGTCAAGACAAGACGGTAGAGTCCTAATCGCCCAGTCATGATTCATGGATTCGGCATGAATGCGATTTGACCAGCAGTCTTGGCTAGGTAAGTTGTTTTCATGTATCGCCAGTAGCTTGGTTTCATTCGCACTTCAATTCTTCCGTTGAAGGCTTTTCCTTCTTTGAGATCAGTTAAGTGTCCACAGTTATGGCAGTAGCCTATGTATCTTGAGACTTGGTGTCCACGAGGAATTTCAGTTCCACAATAGTAACAAAGGTTTTTGTCTCCCATTATTCTGCCTCCACTTCTGAGTCGATTACTGGACATCTCACTTGATTTTCATGAATTATATCTCGACAGTGTATGATGCCAAATTTTTGATGACATTCTTTTGAGTAATCAGGACATTTTGGTTTATCTCCCATCTTAGAATTCCTCCAGCTTGTGATTCTCGATGCCTTCACGCTTAAGTTTCACTGCGTCAACGTGGCTGCAATGCTTGTAGTTTAAGTAGCCTGGGCATTCGTAGCACCACCATGTTTCTTTTCCATCTAAGTCTGAAATGAAACGTTTAACGATGTGTTCATGTGCTGGGTATCCTGCTTTCCAAGTGTTTTCATCAGTCTTTTCTACTGGCATGTTCACGATGTAGATTGCATGGTCTATTTCTTTGAGTTCAGCTTTCACTTCAGCTTGAAGTTCTTTTAGAAGTTGTTTTACTTCGCTTGGTTGACCTCTGCCTGAACCGATGATTGGTCGAATCTTCGCTCCGTTCTTGATGAGCAACGCCTTCATTTCTTCTCTATAAGCAGTTTGCTTAGATGAAGAATCGTTCTTTTTGAGGGTATTTTCCATTTTACATCACTCTCCACGCTTTAATTCAATAATAAACTAATATAATGCTGCATATAAACTTTTGCTTCGGCTATTAACGAGCGTTCGAACAGACAGCTTCATTCTCAAGGCATTAAGAGGAAATACGCCTAATGCTAAGTCATTTGTCCCAGCGTCGAATAAAATCGAACAGTGTCTTAACCAAATTGAGGTCTAGAAGCGCCTCTTTAAAGGCTTCCATAAAGAATTGAAGGAAGCATAGAGCATTTGCTAGTGTGTTCACACCACGAGAATGTCACATAAAAAGAGAGATTAAAGAAAAAAGAGTTTTGAAACTGCTACTTTGAAGCAGTTAGTTCTTTGATTGCATCGGCTGTATCCGCTGCCATGCCGGCGCCAAAAACAAAGAAAAATGTTGCGCCTGTGCCTGCTGCTTGCTGAGCTATCGTAAAAATGCCTACTGAATCTGGAACTCCGAAGCCTATGCCAAACCAGGCTGCTATTGCTGCGCCGAGTGCTAGGAAGAAACTGGATGCTAGCCGTTTGCCCCATCCTGAAGCCATTGTTTCACCTCCTTTCTAATTATTAGTGTTTAGAAGTTTCAGTCTAAAGAAGTTTCCGCAAGAGTCACAAGTGAACAATTGAAATTCGTCTATCACAGGAGAGATTGCTCTAAGTTTTCCGTTACATTGAAGAATAGGACATTTCACTTAGCTATGCCTCTAGTGGCTAGTTTTATGCGTTCATCTTGTTGTTTAATTAGGTAGTTGAATTCTATTGGTTCATTGCTTAGTTCACAAGTCGCTTCCCATTCAGTACCAGAGAAAACGTGAGTGATGCTCATCAAGCGGACAGTTAAGTTCAAGGCAGGAGTAGAAACTGTAATGATGACTGTTTCTCCCACATTCACTTTTTGTCCTTGTTGAAGTTTAACGTTTCTTAAGTTGACGAGAGGATCTTTGTAAAGTGCTAAGATTCCTTCTGCTTTAGCAAGACATTCGACGTCACTGTCTAAAGCGTCATCAAGTTCTGGAGGACGCTTAAGAACTCCCCATTGATTACTTGAGTCAGTGTCAGTAGCTTCTCCCACAAATCTTTTTCCACTGAAGTGAAGACCATAAATTCGATAGTACCAGTTAGAAGCAGGAGTTGCCCACATGTAAATTCTTAAGGATCTTACGTCAGCCCAATCAAAATCAAATTCAATGTACCATTCACTTGCGTTTCTAGCGCCACAGTTTATAGTGTGTTGTTGCCAAGAAGCTTTGCTGAAGGGTTCCAAGGTTCGAGCGAATCTGTTGCTTCCATCTCTTAATTCAATTCTTGCGCTGTCGAGAACTGCGCTGACGTCTTCCACGTAAGATTGAAAGTTTAGTTTAGAATAGGAGTTTGTGTTTATGGCTATGTTGCCTTGAGTAGTGTAGATTCCCCAGTATAGAATGGCTTCAGTCACTAAAACTCGAGTGTCTTGAACGGATGTTCCAGTTGCATTTGCAGGGACTTCAGATGAGACTCTTTCTGTTGAGTTTGTTCCTTCAGTGTCTATCATGGCGTTTAACGTGTCGTAATAAACTTTGAAGTTTCTTCCATACACATCGTATGAAGACCCGGAAGTGTAACGTTTAAGGTAGAAACGGATTGTCATGGTTTGCGCCCAAGCAGAATTCCAATATACATAATCGTTTTCGTAGAGTACCCAGTCTTCAGTTGTTATAGCTTGATCTTCTACTATTGTTCCTTCGCCTCCCTCATAGACTTGCTGCGTTATTTTATAGTAGCCTGGATAGACTGAAGGTCCAGTTTTAGCTTCTAAACTTACTTTTACCATTCCCACATATTTGCCTGCTGGAACTGGTGGAATCGTGATGGTTGACACTAATACATATGTGGTGCTATTGGTTGATTGTTCAGAAGAGTCAGTAGTTGAGTCAGCAATAGTTCCGTTAGTGGCGTTCATGTCTGTTGGATAAGTTCCTCCTGCTTTACCATAAACTGTGACGTCGTTCCAACATATCCACCAGTCGCTTTCGTGGTCAATCAATTCTAAGTCATCATCGTCAAAGGTTAAGCTCGAAGATATTGAGCCTCGAGGAAACAAGTCTACTACGCCTGAAGGAGTAATGCGCCAATCGAATCCTATTGCTGCGCCTGCTAAACATTTAGGAGCTAGTTCTTCTAGAATAGT
>Ga0315280_10008150_pt1 | contig 13796 bp, 14 predicted proteins | sample YL17G06_40_MG_FD_203697 | JGI IMG/M metagenome (GOLD analysis project Ga0315280, IMG submission 203697) | Sediment microbial communities from Yellowstone Lake, YNP, Wyoming, USA - YL17G06_40 | ecosystem: Environmental > Aquatic > Freshwater > Lake > Sediment | place: USA: Wyoming | collected...
GTACGCCGCAATCAAAACACGAAGTAATTGTTGGCCCGCCGCTTCCCTCAGCCGGAGGTCGTGGCTGCCTCCTCCGCTCGGGGAACGTCGCTGCCGCCGGCGACGAAGACCAGGCACACCAACGCGGCCAGCAGGCCGGGCCAGAACCAGATGGGGGGCCAGTTGTGGGAGCGGGCCGCCTGCCATTCCAATTGGGTCACGCCACCGCTTTCGTCGGTGTCGGCGGCCTGGAGGGCCTCAAGGAGGTCTTTCTTCGCGTACGTGACGTCACCGATCTTCAAGCCTTCCTCGGGCAACCTCTCCTTGGCGCGCTCGATGGTCACGTCTTTGGCATCTGCGCGGCCGATCGCTGGGGCGATTCCGTCCTTGCCGCCCTCGCTGACCCACGGCGGAAGAATCTGGCCGGGGGATGTCACCTCTCCCTTGGTAGCCGCAATCGTGACCGGCGGCGGGTATTTGTCGGCCGTGAAGCCGCCACCTACCGTTCCCACGAGCATCCCCAACCCCCACATCAACAGCGCCACCAGGCTTTGCGCGCTGGCGCTCATTTCCGCGGGTGCCCGCTTGCTCACATAGATGAACGAGGCCACGAACACGAAGCAGTAGCAGAAGCCGTGCAAGAGCACGCCGAGCATGATCAGCGGGAAGCTCAGCGTGGCGAATAGCACGTAGCGGATCGCCCAGGCCGCCATCCCCACCACCAGCACGTTCTTCAGCCCGATCCGGAAGATGAACCAGGGCATCACGATCATCACCACGATCTCGCTGAACTGTCCGAAGGACAACAGGAACGTGGGGTTGCGGCGGCCCATTTCGTCCAGGAAGCCAGTACCCCAGGCGAAGTACAGCGAGAGCGGGATGCTGATCAGGAAGACGCACACGGCAAACACCAGGAAAGGCGTTTCTTTGAGCAACTTCAAGGCCCGCAACCCGAAGACGTCCGCGGCGGCTTCGGCTCCCTTGGGCGGCGTGTGGGGCAGCGTCAGGCTGTAGGCCGCCATGGCGAGTCCCCCGCAGCCCGCCAGGTAAAAGAAATAGCCCGTCTTCGGCCCGCCCAAGGCAAAGTCCACCAGCCAACTCGCGACAATCCAGCCGATCGTCCCAAAGACCGCGATCCGCGAGAAGCGGTCCGGGTCGTCGATGTTGCGGAAGGAGAGCGAGTTGACCAACGCCAGCGTGGGCATGAAACACAGCGCGTTGACCACTAGCAGGAACATCAGCCACCCGAATCCCGTTGCCTGCGACGCCAAGAGCAGGCAGACGCCGCCGACCAGGTGCAAGGCGGCCAGGATCCGCTCGGTGGCGAAGTAGCGATCGGCCACGAAGCCGACAAACATCGGCGAGAGGATCGCGCCGATGGCGGTCGTCGCGTAGATCCACCCGACCTGCGCCCCGCTGAAGCCCAGCACTCCATTCATGTACGCGCTGATGGGCATGTACCACGACGCCCACAAGAAGAACTGGAGGAACATCATCGCCGAGAGACGTGGGCGGATCATGGGATTGTCGGGATTCATTGCTTGCTCCTTGGAGGGGGATGGACGCCTCGGTCGACTCGCCGCAACACGCAGCGGGCCCTCAAGAGTTTATAGCGCACCCCGGACCCGCCTGCTTCACACACGGGGGCATTGTAGACGAACCGACTGCAAGAATAAAGCACCTCCGCTACACCCTTCAGGTGGTCTGGCGGCTCGTTTTCCTCGGTCTCGCAAACCGTCAAAGCCGATATCTCAAATAAAGGAGGAAAATCGCATGAAATCGGTACGCATTTTCGGCCTCGTCGTGGCAACAGCGTGCTGGATAGCGTGTTGCGGGACTCCGGTGGCGGGTCAGGAGCCCGGGCCCACCGAACCGCAGGTGACGGCTCCGGATTCCCCTCCCGCCCCGGCTGTAACCCCGCCCTCGGACCAGGGGGGGACCACCGCGACGAAAACCGGGCCTCGCTTTCCCTGGCCGTTCCGGCTGGGCCTTTTCTCCCGCGAGCACGTCGTCACCACGCCGCACGGCCAGATGACGCAGAGCTGGGAAGGCTCCAAGACCGACGAAGGCTACAGCCTCAGCCGCCAGCAGACCTGGACCACCCCCGACGGCACGCTGCTGCGGGAGCACGAGGCCTCGATCACCGGGAGCGATCCGCTGAATTTCGAGCGGCAAAAGACGATCACTCTGCGGGACGGCCGCACGATCGAGCACACCTACAGCCAGTCCTGGGACGGCCAGACGCTCCAGCGGGAGCGGACGTTCTCCGGCCCGAACGGGCAGACCCGAACCAGCCAGCAAACCCTGAGCTGGGACGGCCAGGGGGATCCGCCGGAGGGCGGCCAGCCGACGATGAGCGGCACGCCGGCTGCCCCCGCTGCGGAAGGCTCGCGTCCACCCGAGAGCCGACCCAGGGGATTCACCCTTGGGTCCTCGGCGAAAGGCAATTGGGGTGCCAGCGGCAACGGCGCGGCCCGGCGTCAGGCGGGTGAGCCGGAGTCGACCCCCGTGAAGGCCCGCCGCACCCGGACCGAGCACCGCCAGCTCCTGGCGAACAAACCCGACCGCGAGCCCAGGCCGCACTCGGGTCCGAGACGCTAAAGAGAACGCGATCACGAAATCACGAAAGCACGAAAGGAAAGGGACGGTGGGAAAAACGTCCTCCGGCGTCGGTCGTGCCCCTTTCGCCTTCGTTTCGTGATTTCGTGCTTTCGTGATCTCTTTGCTCCTGCCGCCCGTAGAGCATGATTGATGGCAAGCTGGTCTCGCCTGTTTGCGTCGCTGGTCCTTCTGCACGTGCTCGCCGGAGTGCTTTCGGCGCAGCACGCCTTTTCCAGTCCCGGCGTGCGGCAGATGATCGGCAGCTCGCCAGCGGGGAGCCGGCTATGGCAGAGCGATCCCGGCCCGGCCGAGCCGGAAAGCGATCCGCTCCCGCCGGCGAAATTCGATCTCGGCGAGCGGATCTCCGCGGTCACGCAGGGCCGCGTGCAGATCGAGGCCGGCTACGTCTTTATGTTCGACCGGGCCGACGGCGCGAAGACCTGGGAGCACGCGGTTCCCGACCTCCTGCTCCGCGTCGGCCTGACCGAGCGGCTGGAGCTGCGGCTGGGCTGGCCCGGCTACGTCGCCACGATCCACGAGGACGCGGCGGGGCGGACCTCCGCCGACCGGACCCTCAATCCCAACGTCGGCTTCATGCTCGATCTGTTCCCCCAGCAGGGCTGGCGTCCGCAGACGGCCGTCCTGGCGTCGGTCCCGATCACGCTCGAGGGCAACCCCTTCGCCCTGGATAGCCTCCAGCCGCTCAGCCAGGTCCTCTACTGCTGGTATCTCTCGGACCGGCTCAGCTTCGGGGGGACGACCGGGCTCGCGCCCTTCGACGACCAGGGCGATCACTTTATCGAGTTCCAGCAGTCGGTCGATATCGACTACCTGCTCTTCGATCGGCTCGGCAGCTTCGTCGAGTGGACGGTCCTGGTCGACCACGGCTCGGCCGACGACGGCGCGGAGCACATGCTCGGCGCCGGGTTGGCGGTGCTGTGCAGCGAGCACTTCCAGGTGAGCTGGCGGGCGGCCGTGGGCCTGAACGGGCGGGCACCCGACTGGCTCACCGGCGTCCGCTGCGCGTTGCGGTTCTGAAGAGGCCAGGCCAATCCGGCTCAGCTCCCCGCGATCACGCCCTCCAGCGGGCTAGTGGCCGTGGCGTAAAGCTTCCTGGCGATGCGGCCGGACTGGTAGGCCAACCGGCCGGACTCGGCGGCGAGGCGCATGGCCCGGGCCATCCCCACCGGGTCCTTGGCGTGGGCGATGCCGGTGTTCAAGAGCACCCCGTCCACGCCCAGCTCCATGGCGATCGTCACGTCGCTGGCCGTCCCCACGCCGGCGTCGACGATCACCGGGTACTGGGGGTCGCCTTCCTTGAGGTACTCCAGGCAGATGCGGATGGCGTTGGGGTTGAGGACCCCCTGGCCCGAGCCAATCGGGCTCCCTGCCGGCATCACGCTGGTCGCGCCCGCCTCTTTGAGCTTCCGGGCGACGACCGGGTCGTCGGTGGTGTAAACGAGGACCTGGAACCCTTCGGTCACCAGCTTTTTGGTGGCCTCCAGCGTGGCGACCGGGTCGGGCAGGAGGGTCTTGGAGTCGCCGAGGACCTCCAGTTTGACCCAATCCGCGCCGGGATTGCCCATCTGGGCGAGGATCTCCCGCCCCAGCCGGGCCACGCGAATCGCGTCTTCCGCGGTGTAGCAGCCCGCCGTGTTGGGCAGGATCGTATACCGCGAGGTGTCGACGTAGTCCAGCAGGTTCTTGCCCGCGGCGTCGATCAGCCGCTCGCGGCGAACCGCGACCGTGATGCACTCCGTGCCCGAGATCGCCAGGCACTCCTGCATCCTCTCGTAGCTGGAGTACTTTCCGGTGCCGACGATCAGGCGGCTGGAAAAGGTGTGGGAACCGATCCGCAAGGGGTCGCCGGGGGCGGGCTCCTGAGGCATCGCGCTATCCTCCTCCGACCAGGGTGACAATCTCAAGGCGGTCTCCGGGGGCGAGGCGGTGCTCGGCGTGCCGGGCCCGCGGCACCACCTCGAGGTTGACCTCGACCGCCACGTACCGCCCGGCCAGCTCCAGCCGGTCGAGCAACTGGGCGACGCTGATCCCCTCGGCCACCTGGCGGGGTTGGCCGTTGACGATGATTTCCACGGCGAAGTCACTCGGCGAGTCTTGCAGAATGCCCGCTGCTCACTCGGTCTCCCGGAGCACGGCCGTGGGCATGGAGGCAAAGGACCACAGCATCAGCCGGCCCTGGTAGATCTGCCCGGTAGAGTGGAGTTCGGGAGACCAGGAGACCATGTAGGCCATCACGATCCCGGTATTGGCTTCGGCCACGTAGAGGATCGACCGGCCCGGTCGCTCGCGGCCGGTCGTCCCCTTGACGTCGATGGCCCCGCTCACGAACATGTACTGGGGGCCCTTGGGGAGATCGAGGGTTGCGCGGGCCGCGCCGCGCCTGCCCGAGCTCGCGGCGTTGATGGTCTTGATCACTCCGGCAAAATCGCTGTTGAGGTTTGCCACCCAGGTGGACTGGAAGGGGCGGCCCCCGGCCTGCCGCGAGGGTACCGCCCCCATGAGCATTCCCGTCATCGAGTCCAGGTAGAAGAAGGCCTCGACCGAATCGTCGACGAAGGCCGTGGTGATGGCGACGGTGCCCGCGCGATCCGTGGCCACGGCGTGCAGGGGGACGTGGGGCCAGAGGCCGCCCAGCAGCAGTCCCGCCAACACTCCCAGGCCGAGCCACGCCAGCCGATTGCGTCTCAAGTATCTCGATAGGACTCCCATTGCACGACCTCCTTCAGCGTTCCGCGGAACCGCGATTGGACGGGGCGTCGACCGCGCCATCCCGGCGGACCCCCCGCCGGGGCTTCACCAGGCGCCGCCACTGCGTGTATGTTAACGCTTTTCCGCAACCATTTCCAGGCGGACTTGGCACGGCAAGCCCCCGGCGAAAAAATGCCTTCCCCGGCCCCTTGCACCCCGGAGCGAATCGTTCTATAACCGCCGTCATTCTGCCGTGTCGGGCGTACCGCGTTCAAGGAGAGCAGCATGAAAACGATCAACGTGGCCTTGATCGGGCAAGGGTTCATGGGCCGCTCCCACTCCAATGCCTGGGGCCAGGTAGGCAAGTTCTTCAAGCCGTCGGTCATGCCGGTCATGCACACCGTCTTCGGCCAGCCCGAAGAAAACCCCGAGGTATTCGCCAAGAACTGGGGCTGGCGGCATGCCTCCACCGACTGGGAAGCCCTGGTCAAATCGGCGGAAATCGGCCTGGTGGACGTGGTCACGCCCAATTTCATGCACGCCCCGGTGGCCAAGGCGGCCCTGGCGGCCGGCAAGCCCTGCTCCTGTGAAAAGCCGATCGCCGGGACGCTCCAGGAGGCCCGCGAGATGGCCCAAGCCGCCAAGAAGGCCGGCGTGAAGACCTTCGTCTGGTTCAACTACCGCCGCTGCCCAGCCGTGGCTTTGGCCCACCAGCTTGTCAAACAGGGTAAGATCGGCGAAATCCGCCATGTCCGGGCGTCGTATCTCCAGGACTGGGCCAGCGAAGGCGTGCCGCTGTTGTGGCGGTTCGAGAAGCGCTGGGCCGGGTCCGGCGCCCACGGCGACCTCAACGCCCACATCATCGACATGACCCGCTTCGTCACCGGCCAGGAAATCACCGAGATCGCCGGCGCGATCGCCGAGACGTTCATCAAGAAGCGGAAGAAGCTCAGCGGGACGGGCGGCGAGACGCTGGGCGCCGGCACGGGGGGCGCGGAGATGGGCGACGTGACCGTGGACGACGCCGTGCTCTTTCTCGCCCGCTTCTCCGGCGGGGCCGTGGCCAGCTTCGAGGCCGCACGCCAGGCCACGGGCAACCAGAACCGCAACCAGTTCGAGATCAACGGCACCAAGGGGGCCTTGAAGTTCGACTTCGAGCGGATGAACGAGCTTCAGTACTACGACGCCACGCTCCCCCGCGCGGTCCAGGGCTGGAGCACGCTCATGGTCACCCACGGCGGGGACCACCCCTACGTGGGGAACTGGTGGCCCGACGCCCACATCATCGGCTACGAGCACGGATTCACCAACGAGGCCTACGACATCCTTCGGGTCCTGGGGGGCGAGCCGCCCACGGTGCCGATCCCCGATTTCGAGGATGCCTATCAGACCCAGCGGGTCTTGGAGGCCGCGCTGTTGTCGGCCGAGCAGCGCCGCCCGATCAACCTGGAGGAGGTGAAGTAGCGCCCCGCAGGGCATTCCGGCGAGTTGTCTGGCCCCGACTCGCCAATCGCAGCGTCGCGACGCAGGGTGCCAGGGGCATACGGAGGCTGCCCCTGGCGCCCACTTTTCTTCTGGGGATCCCTGCGGGCGCCGCACGCCTCCGGCGTAGCGGCTAAACCGAAGGAGCCGATCATGCCAGAACGGTCGGCGCTCAATCGCGGTTGCGGCCCATCCCCCTGAAGCGCATCAGGTAGTACAGGAGGGTGAGGATCGCCTGGAGCGTGGCGGCCACGTAGGTCAGCGCGGCCGCGTTCAACACGGCGTTGACGTAGCGCATCTCGTCCGGGCCCACAATCCCCAACTGGGCCAATTGGGCCTTGGCCCGGGCGCTCGCGTTGAACTCGACCGGCAGGTTGACTATCTGGAACACCACCACGCCGGAGAAGGCGATAATCCCCGCCAGGAAGAGCCACGGCCGATTCAGAATCGCCCCGAAGATCAGCATCAGGATGCTGGCGTTGCTGCCGAAGCTGGCGATCGGGACGGCGAGGTTGCGGACCACCAGCGGCGCGTAGGTCCAGGCGTGCTGGAGGGCGTGGCCGGCTTCGTGCGCGGCAATCCCCACCGCGGCCAGCGAACGGCCGTGGAACACCTCCTCGCTGAGTCGCAGGACCCTGTCCCGGGGATCGTAGTGGTCGGTCAAATGGCCGGGCACGATGTCGATCGCCACACCGGTCAGCCCGGCGGAATCGAGGATGTGCCGGGCCGCGGCCGCCCCACTCAATGGGGCGGGAACCTGCCCGGCCGCGGCGTAGGCCGACTGGACCCGAAACTGGGCCCAGAGCGCCAAGAGCACCGCCGGCGCGATGAAGAGCAGATAGGTCGGGTCCCACCAATAGAACATGGTCTAGCCTCGCCTGGGTTACTGACTTACAGCGGAACACGCGCCGCCCGACAATTATACGCGCTCCGGTACGGTCTCGGGGACACCTTCAGTCCGGCCAGCGGCCACACCCCCCGATATACCTCCTTCGTCCCACACTCCAGCGTAGGGACGCACGGGCGGGACGCTCCGCGTCCCTGAACTGCAAGTAACGCCTTGGCTGCTAGTTACGGCGAGGCGGGGGCGCAGAGCGCCCCGACTTGCGTTACGACGCAGAGCGTCGTAACGAGGGGTAGGCGGGCACACGGCTTTCCGTTATGACGCAGGTGGTCGGGGACCGTTCCCTCCATTCAGCTTATCCCCATTCGAGGGCGGTCTATGCTCCTTACTCTCAGGGCCCAACCACGGCATGTCATACAGGCTCAGCGGCACCAGACGCTTCCCGCCGGGACGCAGCGCAAACAAGCCGTAACGCAAGCCGTCGTCGTCCGCGCCGAGAACCAGCGTCGTCTGGCCCTCCCGGGCGTCCAGCTCGAGTCGGCCGCCGTGATCGAGGGTAGTCAACCGGACCCGGGGGTTCCCTGCTGCGTCGTGCACGGTCAGTTGGTGGCAGTCGGCCTGGCCCAGAACCTCCAACTGGTCGCACCAAATCATCCCGGCGGTGAGGCTTTTCGGGGGGACCAGCTTGTCGCGGAGTGCCAGGCCCAACGCCAGGAACAACAGGGGATAGACGACCCAACGCTCGCGCTGCGACATGGGCAGCTCCTTGGCCTTTCGACGGCACACAACCCCGCGCGGAAATGTCGCCCAGATTGTCCCAGTTCCCCGGTCCGCCGTCAATCGCTCCGGCCGTTGATCGAGCACGGCTGCACGGCTAGAGTGGTGACGGAAGACTTGCCGGAACCGTAGTAGCCCGACGCACCTGATTTGACGGACACCTGATTCGACGGGTGCCATGGCCAAACTTGCTTGGCCATGCTGCCTCCGCAACATGCCCACGACAAGCGTGGGCATGGCACCCAACCCGTAAAAACACAAATTAGACGGACCAGGAGCGCCCTAACGCGTGCCTGAAGGGTCCTTTGCGGAGAAGGCGGGCCCATGCCCCTGATGAGCGGTGTTCGCGCAATGTTGGATCTGCTTGCCGGTTGCGGCGTGCGGTACCTGTTTGGCAACCCGGGGACCACGGAGCTGCCGCTGGTGGATGCCTTCGTCGCCGAGCGGCGGATCCAGTATATCCTCGCCTTGCAGGAAGTCCCCGTGATGGCCATCGCCGACGGCTACGCGCAGGCCTCCGGGTCGCCGGGCGTGGTCAACCTGCACGTCAGTTGCGGCCTGGGCAACGCGATGGGGATGCTCTACAACGCCTACCGCTCGGGAACGCCGCTGGTGGTGACCGCCGGCCAGCAGGACCGCCGGATGATGTTCGAGGAGCCGATCTTGTGGGGGGACATGGTGGCCGTGGCGCGGCCGTGGACAAAATGGTCGGCCGAGGTCGCCCGCCCGGAAGACGTTCCTTCGGCGGTGCGGCGGGCGGTCCAGGCGGCGCTTGCACCGCCCACCGGCCCGGTGTTTCTGGCCCTGCCGCTGGACGTGCAGATGGGTCAGGCGGAGATGGAGCTGGTGCCGCCGCGGTTGCCCGATCCCCGCATCCGGCCGGCGGTGGAAGCGGTCCGCCGCGCGGCCGCCGTGCTGGCGCCTGCGCGGAATCCCGGAATTCTCGTGGGGAGCCGGATCTGCGAGGCCGGGGCCGTGGAGGAGCTGGTGGCCGTGGCCGAGCGGCTCGGCGCCCCGGTGCTCCACGAGGCCACGACGTCGCATGGGCGGTGCAGCTTCCCCTCGGATCATCCGTTGGCCGCAGAGCCGCTCCCCTTTTGGTCTCCCGACGTCCGGCAGCGGCTGGCGGAGTTCGATGTGCTGCTGGTGGCGGGGATGAAGCTCATGCAGCAGTACATTTACCACGAGCCGCCGCGGCCGATCCCGGAACACGTCCGGCTCGTCCAGGTGGACGACGACGCGTGGGAGCTGGGCAAGAACTACCCCCTGGAGGCCGCGGTGCGAGGGCATCCCCAGCCGGCGCTGGCCGAGCTGGCGGGGCTCTTGGACGCGATGATGACGCCCCACGAAGCGGCGGCGGCCCGCGCCCGGGGCGCCGCGCGGGGCGAAGCCCACCGCCGCGAGCGCGACGCCTTGCGGCGGGAAGCGGAGCGCCAGTTGGAGCGGCGGCCACTTGCGCCGCTTGCGCTCGTGGAGTCGCTCGCCCGGGTCCTCCCCGCCGACGTGGCGGTGATCGAGGAATCGCCCACCACGGCGGCGGGATATTTCGAGCGGGTGGGGGCCTTGAAGAACACCACCGGCTATTTCGCCCAGCGGGGCTGGGCACTGGGCTGGGGGCTCAACGCGGCGATCGGGGTCAAGCTGGCCTGGCCCGACCGACCCGTGCTGGCCATGATCGGCGATGGCTCGGCGATGTACGGCTTCCAGGGGCTCTGGACTGCCGCCCACTACCGCATCGGGGTGACCTTCGTGATCACCAACAACACCCAATACAAGATCCTCAAGGACTGCGCGCGGGTGTTGAAGCTGCCGGAGGCGTGCGCCGGGCGGTACGTGGGCCTGGACGTGGTCGACCCGGCGATCGACTACGTGGGCCTGGCCCGGTCGCTGGGGGTTTCCGCCCGGCGGCTGTCCGAGCCCGACGAGCTCCGCCAGGCCGTCGCGGAGTCCTTCTCCGCCGCAGAGCCTCAGCTCATCGAGGTGCCGATCGCCGCCGCAGACGAGTAGTCCGATCTGCCTGAAGTGTCGAGGTGGGTGGCTGGGACAAAGCGAAGCGGTGCCCCAGCGCCCTTCGACCGTCATGAGCAGGGCCGCTTCTCAGCCGGCGCGTCGGCCCCTCAGTCGGCCCCCGCACTGGCCATCACCAATTCTCCCTTGAAGATCCCCTTGAGCCCCTTGAGCCGGGCGGCGATCTTCTGGAGCGTGGCCGCCGGGCCGCGCAGCACGATCACCTCCAGGCAGAGGTCGTGGGTCAGGTGGGCGTGCAGCGCGGCCACCACCCAGCGATTGTTGTCATGCTGGACCTCCAGAAGCTGGTCGCGGAGCTGCGGCCGGTGATGGTTGTAGACCAGCGTCAGCGTGCCGGCCACCTCCTGGGTGTCGGTGGCCCAGGCACGCCGGGTGAGCTTGTCGCGGATCAACTGGCGGACGGCCTCGCTGCGGGTGGCAAACTCCTCCTCCCGGCAGTAACGGTCGAACTTCCCCAGCAGATCCTCTTCCACCGAGACGGAAAAACGGACAATGTCCGACACGGGAATCCTCCGGACGGTTCGGCGTTGCGGCGACGGGCGGCCGCGGCGGTCAATGCACCTTCGGCGACTCCTTTCCTTATACGCCGCCCGCGGCCCGGGGACAATTGCCCACGCGGTTCCACTGGGCCGGAAATCGGGCCGGCTTCCAGGCGCGATCGGTGGCCAAACTGCCGACAATCTGCTAGCGTTTCTTCCTGGGGACGACTCCCCGGTGTCAAGGGTCTGAAGGTGCCGGTTCGCGGCGCGACCGGCTGGGGACACTTTCCGGACGGCAAAACGGCCGACAACCACTCGCGTTGTTCCGAAGGAGGATGCCATGAAAGACTTTGTGATTCAATTGTCGCATCGACCGGGGGAGTTGGCGGGGGTTACCAATGCGCTGTCGCTGCGGGGCGTGAACATCAAGTCCCTTGCGGCGATGGCATTGGGCAACCAGGCGCTGCTCCGGCTGATTCCCGACGACGCAGAGGCCGCGCGAAGCGCCCTCCGCGAGAGCAACATCCGCTTCGAGGAGAAAGAGGTCGTCACCTTGCTTCTGGAGAATCGTGCGGGCGAGCTGACGGGAGTGGCGGGCAAGCTGGCCGACGCCGGCTTGAATCTCGACGCCGTCTACCTGGTGGGCGTGGCCGACGACCTGATCGAACTCGCCTTTGCCGTCGAGGACGTGAAGAAGGCCAAGAAAGTGCTGGAATAGTGGGGCGCGTCAAGCCGAGTCCGCCGGACCCAAAAGGGCCAGCGGCACTTCGATGACCGTCGGCTCCCCGGCGGCGAGCGCGTGGCGGGCGGCCGCGGTCAGCTCATCCGGGGTCCGCACGGTCACGCCGCGGGCGCCGAAGCCTTGGGCAACCTTCGCGTAATCTACCGGCCCCAGGAGACTCGCGATCGGCTCGCCCAGCGACCGCTTCTGTCCGCTGGCGACGATCCCCCACGCCTGGTCATCCGCCACGACGGCGACGATGGGCGCGCGGTGCCGCACGGCGGGCTCCAACTCGGCGATCGTGAACCCGATCGCCCCGTCGCCGGAGAGCAACAGGACCGGCCGGTCCGGATAGAGGAGCTTGGCGGCAATCGCGCCCGGCAGGCCCCAGCCGACGACGCCGCTGGCGCCGCAGGTGAGCCAGTGTCCGGGGTAGCGGTCCCACAAGAGCACGTGGGCCCACTGGCCGATGTTGCCGCCGTCCACCAGAAAGATCAGGTCGTCGGTGAGCAGCGGGCGGAGGGCCTCGACGAGGTGCTGGCCCGTCATCGGCGGCACCGGGGGCGACTTGGCCCACCGCGCACGATACCGGGCATTCCGCTTTTGCGCCTCGCGGAGCCAAGCGGTCCGGGCCGCCGGGCGGCGCCGCTGCCACTCGTCGCAGAGTTGTCCGAGGACCACGCCCACGTCCCCCAGCAGGCCCACGTCCGGCGAGACCCCCTGGTTCATCTCGCCCGGCTCGCGGTCGACGCGCACCACGCGGGCCTTGGCCGAAATCGCCGGCGGCTTCATGTAGCCGACGCGATAATCGACGCGGGCGCCGGCCAACAGGATGGCGTCCGCGTCGGCCAAAAGCGCGGGACCGCCGCTGGCAGCGCCGATCACGCCGAGGAACTCCGGCGTCGGCCGGCTTACAGAACCCCGATCCCAGATGGGCGTGACCACCGGGGCGCCGAGGGCTACCGCCAGCCGCCCGAGCGACTCCTCGCCGCGGGCGTAGAAGACCCCGCTGCCCGCGACGACCAGCGGGCGCTGGGAGCGGGCCAGCACGTCCACGGCTTCGCGCACCAGATCGGCGCCGGCGGCAGAGGGCGGCGTGGCGGCGGCCCCCTTGGCCGAAACCACGCCGGCCGCCGGGCGACTCTCCGCTTCCTTAAGCCAGCGCTCGACGTCCGCCGCCTCGACCGCTGCCCGCAGCACGTCGGCGGGGATGGACAGGTGCACGGGTCCCGGCCGGCCGCTTTGGGCGGCGGCCACGGCTTCGTGGACCGCCAGGGCGACCCGCTCCGGCCGGTCCACGCGCTGGACCAGCTTGCAGACGGGCCGGGCGAGGGCCACGTGGTCCAGGTCCTGGAAGTTCCCCATCCCCGCCGTGCGGCTCTCGCTGGCCCCGGTGAGCAAGAGCACCGGCGACCCGTCGAAGTAGGCGTTGGTGAGCCCGGTGAGGGCGTTGACGTGGGCCACGCCGCTGGAAGAGGAGCAAACCCCCACGCGGCCCGTCAAACGGCCCACCGCGTCGGCCATGTAGCCGGCGGCCTGTTCATTGCGGACGTCGACCAGCCGCAATCCCTGCCGTTTGCAGGCCACGTAGAACGGGTCCAGGCCGTTGCCGCACAGCGTCGCCACGAAAGCGACGCCCTGCGCTTTGAGCTGCCGCACCAGCAGATCGGCCCCAGTCATGGTCTCCCTCCTGGCTTCCGCCGATACCCTGTCCGCCGGGGCGGAGGCTTCGGACGCCTTTTCCGCCGCGCCGGCAGCCACGCCGAGCGTCGTGGCGAGGCTCGCTCGGGCGAAGTCCCGCCGGGTGAGTTCTGCGGCCACGATCGTTCCTCCTGCCTGAGTTCTGTCGTGCCTCGGCGAGCGTCCCCGGGTCCCAGAGCCGTTCTGGAGGGCCCCGCCGGCACGTTCAGGTTTACCCGGCCTTCGCCGAATTCTCAAGAGGGCTGGGCGTCTCGATGCGATTGCCGCACGATCGCGGCGGGAGTTCCGCCCAGAGCGGTATCGGCCTCAAGTCCGCAAGGGGCTTCTGCCGATACCGGCCCGGCACAGGATGCCGCGCGCCATCGGCTCCTCTGTTAAAAAGAGATGTTTGCGTAAACTAGGAAGATCGTCGGGGTGTCTTTCCCAGGAAATTATAGGCCAATGGGGGGGCCTGCTCCATGCCGATACCCGACAT
>Ga0315280_10008151_pt1 | contig 13795 bp, 12 predicted proteins | sample YL17G06_40_MG_FD_203697 | JGI IMG/M metagenome (GOLD analysis project Ga0315280, IMG submission 203697) | Sediment microbial communities from Yellowstone Lake, YNP, Wyoming, USA - YL17G06_40 | ecosystem: Environmental > Aquatic > Freshwater > Lake > Sediment | place: USA: Wyoming | collected...
CTCTGGAAACGCGTTGATATCAGACGTCGTTTCGGGTGGGGGATCCGGCTTCGCGTTTGCGATGTATCAGATCGCAACACTCTCTGCGGCTGTTGTCGGCTCATTTGCGGCAGGCGCCCTTGCAATGGGTGTCGGATTCGCGACGATGTTTCTTCTGAGCGCCATGGTGACGGGGTCCACTGCGATCATCGGATACCTGATGGTTCCTGAGACGATCGCCGGCAAGGTTGGCGGATATGCATCAGCAGTGACCGAGAGCCTACGCTCGTCGATAACAGCCACTGTGAGAATACTGGAGTCAAACCGGGAACTCGCATTGCTTACCGGAGCATTGGTAATACGCGTGATAGGCTTCTCGATAATCAGCCCTTTCATTCCGCTCTACGCCGAGAAGGGCATTCGCCTTGATATATCCCAAGTTGGCATTATCATGAGCGTGTGGAACGCCGGAATAGCAGTCGCTCAGATTCCTTCTGGCTGGATGACGGATCGCGTTGGTGCACGACCCATGCTTCTGGCCCATTTCGTTCTCTCGAGTTTCAGTTGGGTGATCTATGCGTGGTCTTGGAACTTTGAATCTGGAATTGTGACCATGCTATTCTTCGGCGTGGTTGCGGCCTTGGACATGCCTGCCAGGCGTACAATAATGATCGAGTACGCAACGGCTGAAGCGGGCAAGGCCGCGATAATAGGTTCACTTGACGCTATCACCGGCCTCACAGGGATATTTGGGCCTTTGATCGGCGGATTCATGTGGGCACAGATGGGCTACGCAGCTCCTTTCCAAGCAGCAGGTCTCATCAATGCATTCGCTTGTGTACCCTTGATTGTGATCATGCGAAGAAGAGCTGCCCTTCGTTCCACATCAACTGTGTCTCAGGCAGAGTAGAGACGGTCTTGGAGCGAACAACTGATCTCAATCCGACTGAGTGGGAGAGACTGCGAAAGAGCATCATCTCATGCACTCGTTGTCCGAGACTTGTGAAGTACCGCAGAGAGGTCGCCCGTAAGAAGAAGAGACAGTTCATGAAATGGAACTACTGGGGTGCACCGCTCCCAGGTTTTGGGGATACACAAGCCGAACTCTTGATAGTCGGACTGGCCCCCGCTGCTCATGGTGGCAACCGAACCGGACGCATGTTCACAGGAGATGGTTCAGCGAACTTCCTCATGTGCGCACTGTACACAGCCGGGTTTGCGAATCAATCCACGTCTAGTCACGATCGTGACGGTCTGCAAATGAAGAATGCCTTCATGACCGCGGTTGTGCGTTGCGCCCCGCCTCAGAACAAACCCCTTGCGACCGAGCTTGCCAACTGTAGTGTCTACCTAGATAGGGAACTTAGACTACTGTCGCATGTCCACGTGATCTTAGCGCTTGGCCAAGTGGCCTTCAAGGGCTATCTCGATCAGCTCAAACGGCAGGGCATCTCCATTCCGGGCTTGAAGTTCAAACATGGCCAGAAATACGCCATGCCTACGGGGTTTCCCATTCTGGTCGCGTCATATCATCCGAGCAGACAGAACACACAGACCGGAAGACTCACCGGCGAGATGATGGACGCAGCACTTCAAGTGGTCAAGAGTAGCCTTGCAGCGCCGAAATAGCTGATCGACGGGGGGCGATTGCATGCTTCAAGGCTGTGCATCGGGTGGTGCTCAGCATCGTATGTGAGTCTTGGCTCACAACTCTTTTATAGAGTCCAAAGATGTCTGACATCCGAATCGCGTGATCGGCATGGAGCCGTCAAGGAAGCCACTGAACCTTCTGGTCAAGAAACTGAACGCCGACATCACCATCAGACTGAAGAATGACATCGAGTACCGCGGCAAGATGATCGACTGCGACAGCCACATGAACATAATCCTGGACGGAGCAACCGAATACAGAAGCAACTCACCCACCGCAAACTTCGGAAACCTGATTCTGCGCGGAAGTAACATCCTCTACGTTTGTGTGGACCAGGCACGACAGTAGACTGTCGAATAGCATCATCATCCGCGAATACATTTCTTGTGGAAAGCATATGCTCCGCCATAGCGCTCTTGCGTATTTGGCACCTGACAATTGAGCAAAGCTAAACAAACCCAATACCATCACGTATAGCGGAGAAATTGGATCGGCGGAGCTTGCACACGTTGCTTGACACGCAATCCGATTCAGAACGTCAACAGCAGGCTTTTCAAGAGATAGCTCGCAAGCTCCTACTCGATACAATCGGATCTGAGAACCCGGAAGAAGTCAAGCTGATCGTAGCCCGAAGATATCAACTACCCCGTGTTCCTAGGAATTCGGATATACTCGCCGTCGTGTCGGCGGAGCAACGGCGAGCATTGCGCGAGAGACTCCAGTTGAAGCGGGTCAGGAGCGTTTCCGGCGTCCACGTGATCGGAGTCATGTCGTCGCCGCAGCGGTGCCCGCATGGCAGATGTGCGTACTGTCCTCAGGAAGACGATGCGCCGACAAGCTACACTGGATATGAGCCGGCCGCAATGCGTGCGAAACAGAACAACTTTGACTCTTACGCTCAGCTCTCAAGCAGGCTAGCCCAACTGCAAGCGATCGGTCATCGAGCATCGAAGGTTGAGATCGTTATCCAAGGCGGCACCTTCCTAGCACGTCCATTGGAATATCAACAGTATTTCATGAAACGATGTCTGGATGCATTGAATGGGTCCGAGAGCCTCTGTCTTGACGAAGCAAAAGCCAAGGCATGGTCAAGCTCGATCAGAAATGTCGGGCTGACTTTCGAGACGCGTCCGGACTGGGCCCGCGCCGAACACGTGAACTTGATGCTGTCCTATGGTGCAACCCGAGTCGAAATCGGCGTCCAAACACTCGACGACACTGTGCTTCGACTCGTCGAGCGAGGCCATTCCGTAGAAGACGTGGTCAAATCCTTCCAGATCGTCAAAGATGCTGGACTGAAGATTGTCGCTCACATGATGCCGGGGCTACCCGGCTCAACTCCCGAGCAGGACTTGGAGGGATTCAAGCGCCTAATCTCTAATCCCGATCTCCGACCTGACATGCTGAAGATCTATCCTTGCCTTGTCGTGCGTGGGACGAAGGCACACGACTGGTGGCGAAACGGTGCATATACGCCACTTGACGTGGAGCGTGCAGCAGCCCTGATTGCACACGTCAAAGAGTTCGTTCCTCCTTGGATGAGGATCATGAGAGTTCAACGTGAAATACCAGCAAGACTCATCCTGGCGGGACCCGACAAGGGAAACCTTCGCGAACGTGCGCTCTTACTTCTGAAAGAGAACGGGCGGCACTGCAGATGCATTCGTTGCCGCGAGGTAGGACATCGACGAATGAAAGAGAACGTGGAACCAGATCCTGAAGATGTGAGACTCGTCAGAACATACTACGAATCATCCGCTGGCACCGAAGTATTCCTCTCCAAAGAAGATCCGAAGACTGACACCCTGGTTGCATATCTCCGTCTTAGGATTCCTTCCCCCTCAGCACACAGGATCGAGATCAGTTCCGCGCGCGCCTCGATCGTAAGGGAACTGCACGTATGCGGGCCAGCGGTCCCAGTAGGAGAGTATGATGCGGATTCTTGGCAACACAAAGGTCACGGGGCCTCTCTTCTCAAAGAGGCTGAAAGACTGTCAACGGAGGAGTATGATGTTGGGAAGATCCTTGTCCTCAGCGCACTCGGGACCAAGGAGTACTACTCCCGCGCGGGCTACTCGCAAGATGGACCGTACATGAGCAAACGCTTGGACAGGTAACGATTATTCACGCAGGTTTTAACTCTCAGCTAACCCCCTCGTATCTGGACAGTCGCACTAGGTGAGCCACAGATGCAGGAATTGACTGGATACAAGGGGCAGGCTCTCAACTTGATCAAGGCCGCCGGCGCTTCCATCGGAGACAGCTTGAGGCTAACAAGAGATGGGGAGAGCGTCGAGGGCCTGCTTATGCCCCGGGTGGCTGGTGAAGATGACACTCACATTGTACTGAAACTCGCAACAGGCTACAATGTCGGAGTCAAGATCAGTGAGAAGAGCCGGATTCAGGTTCTGGGCACCGGTGCAAAGCCTGCGCTGTCCAGACCGCCGACACCGGCCGCGACGAAAGGTCTCCCACTCGTAACGATCTTCAGCACGGGTGGGACAATAGCTAGTCGAGTGGACTATCGTACTGGCGCCGTTGAATCAGCATTATCGGCTGAGGATCTCTACAGCTTCGTTCCCGAGTTGGCATCAGAGGCCAACGTAAGGGCGAAGGTTCTCTACAGCCTATTCAGCGAGAACTTCACCACGAAGCATTGGAAGGAAATAGCGGAAGCAGTCAGCGAAGAAATCCGGTCCGGAGTGTCTGGCGTTGTGATCGCCCAAGGCACGGACACATTAGGTTATTGCGCAGCTGCATTGAGTTTCGCACTTCAATCCAGCCCCGTCCCTATTGTCTTCGTTGCAGCCCAGAGATCTTCTGACAGACCGAGTTCAGATGCGGCGACAAACCTGATCGGTGCAGTTGGCGTCGCGGCAAAAGCACCATTCGGGGGGGTGGTTGCCGTGATGCATGGGTGGTTATCGGATGACATCCTGCTGGTTCACAAGGGGACGAAGGTCCGTAAGTGTCACACAAGCCGACGAGACGCATTCAAGTCGATAAACACAGCTCCCATGGCGCGTTTCCATGTCGAAGCAAGGAAGCTGGAGATGCTTGGAAATGATTTCCCTCTCCGCGGATCGTCGTCGCAACTGGTCTGCAAGCCGAACTTTGATGATCGCGTGGCTCTCGTGAAGTTCTATCCGGGCCTGGATCCGGGCATAATCGACTGGTATGTGACCAAAGGGTTCCGTGGTTTGATCCTTGAAGGAACGGGTCTTGGCCACGTAAGTGCACGCTGTTACCCTAGCGTCGAGCGAGCTGTGCACAGTGGCATGTTCGTGGGCATGACTTCGCAGTGCCTCTGGGGAAGGACTAACATGAACGTCTATTCGACAGGAATCGACTTGCAGAAGATTGGCGTCCATCCTTTGGAAGACATGCTCCCAGAAACCGCGTTTGTGAAACTCATGTGGGTTCTCGGCCAAACAAGCGATTCTGAAAAGGTCGCGCAGATGATGCGCTCGGACTTGGCCGGCGAGATCAGTCCAAGAAGATTGGAGACTTCGGAAGATGGCAAAGACCATTGACTACAGCGCGATAGGTCTGAAAGTAGGCATAGAGGTTCATCGACAGCTAGATACTGAGAAGAAGTTGTTCTGCGACTGTCCCACGACTATGTCAGAAACGGAACCGTCTGTGCGTTTCTTGAGGAGACTCCGTCCCACGCAGAGCGAACTCGGTCAAGTCGACCCTGCGGCGCTCTTTGAGTTCCAGAAAGGCCGAGCAACAATCTACGAGTCTGATGATAACACATCATGTCTGGTTGAGATGGATGAGGAGCCCCCAAAGAATCTCAATCCTGAAGCCGTAGAGATAGCGCTCATAGCATCAATTCTGACGCATGCAGAACCCGTCGACGAGATTCACGTCATGAGGAAGATTGTGATCGACGGGTCAAATACCACGGGTTTCCAGAGAACTTGCGTAGTCGCCATGAACGGCTGCGTCGTTGTCGACGAGAAGAAGATTCCCATTCAGCAGATATCGCTTGAAGAGGATGCGGCCCGCAAGACCAGCGAATCCGGCCCCGTGGTCAATTACCGAATAGATCGACTTGGCATTCCTCTCATCGAAGTCTCCACCGGCCCGGCGATCTCGTCACCTGACGAAACTGAAAGGGTTGCTAAAGCAATTGGGGACATCCTTAGAGACACCGGACGGGTCAAACGTGGACTAGGAACGGTTAGGCAAGACATCAACATCTCAATTCGAGACGGCGCGCTGATTGAGATCAAGGGCCACCAAGAGCTTGACTTGATCTCCAGGGCCGTCGCCTACGAAGTCTCGAGACAACTTGAACTGCTGCGGATCAGAGATGACCTGACCTCCCGCGAGATCAAGCAGGCTCAGCTTGAAAACAAATTCGTGGATATGTCAAGGATCTTCGCCAATACGAAGTCAAAGCTGGTTCGTGAAGCTCTTGGCTCCGGGGGCGTGGCGCTCGCTGTGAAGCTGCCGGGGTTCAATGGGTTGTTGGGTAGAGAACTGGTAGCTGGGCTTCGTCTTGGAACCGAGATGGCGAGCAGGGCCAGCTTCTGGGGACGGGTTGGAGGGATCTTTCACACGGACGAGCTTCCTGCCTACGGGATATCCGAAGAAGAGGTTCTGTCAATGAAGCGAACGCTAGGTTGCGGTGAGCTTGATGCCGCTGTCTTGGTTGCCGACCGCACGGACAAGGTGCAGGATGCTCTTGCCGCCGTTGTTGAGAGGGCTAGGGAAGCATTGTTGGGTGTGCCCACGGAGACCAGGATGCCGACCGCCGATGGAACTACACGGTATATGCGGCCCCGTCCTGGGGCCTCGAGAATGTACCCGGAGACGGATGTTCCTCCAGTACAGATCTCTCAGGAGCAGCTTTCTCGAATTCGTGCAGCACTGCCGCCTCCTCGCGAGGCGATCGTGCAGGAACTGCTGAAGAAGTACCAGTTGAACAACAAACTTGCGAGTCAGCTGATCGAGTCGGATTACCTTGACGTCTTTCAGCGTGTATGCTCTGAGCAGGGGATTGCGCCCAGTTATGTGGCGACGGTTCTAACTGAGAATCTCAAGAGCCTTGCGAGGGAAGGTCTCCCAGTTCACCAGCTGACGTCTCGAGACTTGGAGTCTGTATTTTCCGCGGTCCGTGGAGGAGCAGTAGCGAAGGAGGCCGCACCCTCCCTCTTGGCTTGGCTTTGTAGGAACCGTAACCGTACCGTCGAAGACGCAACCCGCGAGCTCGGCATACGGATGCTATCTGAAACTGAGCTCTTGAAGATCATTGACCGAGTCATTGATGCAAACTCCGGCCTGATCAAAGAGAGAGGTGAAGGCGCGTACGGGAAGATCATGGGATTGGTCATGAGCGAGGTGCGCGGCTCAGCAGACCCGGCTGCAGTAACCAGGCTGATTAGAACTAAGATCAGAGACAAGACACGGAAGAAGTGAGCAGATCAGGCGGTTCTGTTACTTCCAGAGTATCTCTTCGTCCTTGAGGACATTGTATCCGAGCCGTTGGAATCGTTCTATGTCGTGTTGGAGGAATAGCGTGAGAGCGGTTTCAGTAAACCCTTCGACGAATGGTTCCCCGCAGACGCTGCAGACCTTCTCATCTATCTTGTTCATCACTTGGGGTGCATAGAATCCGTTCGTGAGAATGGCTACCCCTACTTGGCTATCATCTGGATGATTATCGATGTTAGAGCACTCAAATACCATCCAGGTATTCCATCTCTCTTCGCCCAAGAACTCCAACCTTCAGATCTCATATGTCCATGATGGAGCAATAATAATACTTGTGCAAAAGGGGAGTACCGCGACAGAAGCAGTAGGTTCACTCCAAGAACTCGACGTCGTCGATCATACCATCCTGGTTTGCGTCAACTCCCGACACGACGCGCGCCACGACTTCATGGTTGAAGACGTTTCCCGCGGCTATGTCTTCGGTGTATCTCACAAAGGCCATGATGGCCGCTTGGGTTCCCACGGTCTCATTGCCGGCAAGAACGATGACCTTCGAATTAGGGTTCATTGGGTTTTGGATCATCTGAACAGCACCATCCTGTGGCTCGGCATAGGTTCGTTCCGAGATTGTGGACATTATTACGTCAGGGCCAGCCAACTCGTACGTCATCGGAAGATACTCGTTCATCATCATAGCGATCGTGTTCACTCTCGGATTACCCACCAAGATCAGATTGTCCAGGATTTGCTGTTGTGTGAGTTCCGTATCGAGTCTGATCACATTCGTTCTGGCGAGAGGGAGCAGAGATCCCAAGAAAAGGGCAAGATAGGACACATGATAGCCGCCCAAGTCTCGTTCTCGGAAGATGCCGTGTTGGTCAGGGCTTCCCACGACAACGTGTCCGTTGAAAATGCCATTCACAACATACGGTGCCAGTAATCTCGTGCTACCCTCTGAAAGGTTAATCTCTTCGACGCCAGCGTTTGATCCCTCGAGTTTTGATGCGACTACTGCTATTGCCGTGTGTTCAGCTCGGTAGTATTTTGCGACTGCTCCCCGACGTCGTTCGCGTCTTTGGAGCCGGATGAATCCGGCTTTCTCCAGTTCTTTCAGGTGGTAGCAGACAACTTGTTGGCTGGCATTGAGTTTCTTCGAAAGTTCCCGCGCGCATTGGTCGACTGTCGCAAGCTCTTGGAGTATTCTCCAGCGCATCGGTTGAAGCAGAGCCTGAGCCGGCGTGGGATCCTCGAAAACCTTCACTGGAACAGGTTGCCCGCCTCGCCTGTCTTTGAGCACAAGGTAGGACATCGAAACCATTCAAGGGTTCATGCCCGATTACTAAAGTCGTTTCTTGACTGGTCTGTGCGTGAAGACTCGCCGATGAAGTGCCGTGATGTGCACAACCTGCGTTGGAGAAGGAGATGGGCTGGTTAGCGGAGGGACGCTACCAAATCATGAGTAAATACGCTTTTTCGCGTAACCCTTATCAACGAACCTCTGCTATTGCCTTGAGGAGTCTCGTATGGCCTTGTTCACGACGATCCCAGGCAGGCAAGTGGCCTTCGTGGCTTCTATGGGTGCCCTTGGGAACGTTCTTGCGCTTGTGACTCTTTCTATTCCCACGCCGGTAGGCCAGATTGCATTTGACTTCTCCCATATCGGGACACTTGTCGTAGCGTTGTACTCTGGACCTCTGCTTGGTGGGATGACGGGAGCAATAGTTGGTATGGCGCCATACTACAGGTTCGGTGTGGCTGGTGGATTCGGCCCCGTCTTGGGGCTAATGATCATTCCAGGGAAATCGCTTACCGGAATCACGGCCGGGCTCCTCGCAAGAAAGCTGAGGCCTGGTCTTGCGACCCTAGTCGGATATGTACCTGAGGCTATCTTCACGTTTTTCTATTTTGAGTGGGTTGCTCCTTTCTTTCTTGTCCCGAAGGTGGGGGCATATGTCATGACACTGGTCCTCCCCGTCTTGGCAAAGGCTTGGCTTGAGATGATCATAATAGCAGTAGTCATGGAGTTGATTAGGAGACAGCATATCCTTAGTCGGCTGATGCCGAGGATGAACTGAACACCGGAACCCGTTCTCTCTGCGATCCTAATCCCGAGTTCGAGCTTGATTCCGACGAACATCTTGGAAGAGTGCAGAAACAGCTATTGTTTTCTCTGCATGCGATCTATGAGATCTTCATTCGATGGGCCGGTGCCAATCAATGTCACAGGTATGCCAATCGCTTTCTCTACTTCGTTCACGAATTCTCTTGCATTTTGGGGAAGCTCTTCAAAGCTCTTGCGTCCCGCTGCCTCAGAGAATATGACATCCAGTTTGGTGATTGCCACCTGTGTCGCTCCATTCAGATGAACGGCTCTCTTGGCCAGCTCGAAGCTGAACGGGGCTGCTCTTCGAAGCCTCCCAGTTACCGTGCCAAATTCCTGCCATCCTCTTTTTCGGGTTTCCTCTTCGCTGAGTTGTCCTTCAAGAGGTCCTTCGCCAACTCTGGTAACAAAGGCCTTGAAGACTACGATGACATCGTCTACATCAGTCGGTCCGATGCCAACATCTGAACAGATAGCTGAGGCGCAGACGTCCTTGCTGGTACAGAACGGGTAGGTTCCATGGAAAAGCGACAGAAACGTACCTTGAGATCCTTCAAGCAAAACGTGGTGTTTCTCATCCAACGCCTTGTTGATCTCTTCCGAAACATCCGCTAGGAGATGAGAAAGCTCGGGAATATCCCTTGCCAGCTTGGCGGATCTGAAGACTCGGTCAGCGTTACAGGCGCCAACTCCGCTCTTTGTGACACCTATCTTCTTGACGAGATGTTCCGATCGGCTTTCTTCGTCTATGTGCTTTTGCTCAATTATCGCGCATTGTCGGTCTATGCCAATTCGGTTCCTAGTTTCAGTGAGTTCGATTTCTTTGAGAAGAACGCTTGGGTTCACGAGTACGCCTGGGCCTATGAGAAGTCGTGATTCCTTGGAAACAAACCCGCTTGGAATCATCCTTAGCGAGTATGTTCTGCCTTGCACTTGGACAGTGTGTCCAGCATTGGGCCCAACCCCGCCTCGAGCCACAATCGCTGGGTGATCTCTGAGCGCTAGGTATGCGGTGAGTTTTCCCTTACCTTCGTCTCCGAAGAAGCCGCCTACAACAACTGTGCACGTCACGTAGTTTCCCCATCATGGGCGAGGAACACTGCTCTTAAGCCTTTATCGAATCGCTTGGACTCCCGGGCTAGATTGGGTTTCGAATTGGGTTCGATGGGCGAACAGGATTCAGTTCGCCCGTCGAAAGTCCTCAACGCGCCGGCTGAGAGCGCTCAGACACTTGTTATTCATCATCAACGCAGCGTTCGACATCTGATAGTCTAAAGGCTTTCCCAGGGGTCAACCGTTCCGCGAGCCGCGGGTCAAATCTCCAAGTTGTCTATCTTGGAGCTGCCTGACAAAAGCTGCGCCAAGAGGACTCAAGGCAACAAGGTGATCTGAAGCACCTTGCGTTCTGCTGATCATTCCTCGTGCTTGGAGCTGCTCAAGCCTCTCGGTGGCCTCAGTTTTTGGGACGCCTGACAGATGACTGACCAGATCCTGGATGGGTACAGCACGAGTTCCCAGTGCCTTCAGCTCCCACAGCGTCTGTAGGATCACTGTATCATTGTTTGAGAGTTCTGGGTTCATGGCCGAGCACATTCTGGGTGCATCCGCAGGGGGTTTTATGGGTTTAGCGTGAAACTCTGGTGTACTGCAGTGCGAACATTAATATACCTAACTCACTTCCGTATGGCAAGAGGCACACCCCATTGGCTTCAGGCGAAGACACCGCAGCCTTCCTCGATGCGCTGACGCGTTCACCCCAACTGAAAGTGCTCAGCGTTCTTGTTGAACGCCCACAAGAGGAGCTCACGAAGACCGAGATAGCTCAAAGAGCTGGAATCGGTCGAACTACGCTCTACAGAGTGTGGGAGGACCTGGAGAAGATGAAGGCCATCGCGCCTTCTAGGCATGTCGGAGCGGTCACGCTGTACCGCTTGAATCCGCAGAGTTCAATCGTCCAATCCCTCATGAACATAACGAAGGGTCTATCCTCTGTCACGAGCGCAGTAGGCAGGATCGAGGAGATCAGACAAGTCGAGAAGCTCGCCAGAGAGGAATTCGGGAAGGAGCTGCCTCCAAGCGCAGGCATGCTCGTGAAGCTTCAAAGCCTCAACGCTGTTGACGAGTCAACAGCCGCCCAACCGTCAGCAATGAGACTGTCGAAGGTCGAGGTTGACTTAGTCCAGAGCCTAATTGGAGCAGGTCTAGTTGAGAAACACGGCGAGAAACTGAACCTGACAAAAGTAGGTTCCGTCACTGCTCAGGGAGCCTCGAAGATCTGGGGAGAATCGCAACGCGAGACTATTCAACAGACACTCGCCTCCGCAAAGGTAGCGTTGGAACTCATCAACCAAGAGATCAAGAAGCTTCAAGGAATGGTCCAGAAAGAGTAGCTCAGCATCCCCTAGTACAATCCCCGGTTTCTCGTTCCTTCGTAACCGGCTAGCACGATCCAAAGCTTTAATCTACATCCGAGCGAGCGACTGACTTGTTCCGGTGTTCCTCGAGTGGCAAAGTACGTCTTCGTGACTGGCGGAGTAATGTCGGGCTTAGGAAAAGGAGTCACTGCAGCCTCAATAGGCAAGATCCTACAGGCACGAGGGGCAAAGGTTAGCGCACTGAAGATTGACCCCTACCTCAACGTCGACGCAGGAACGATGAATCCAGTTGTGCACGGGGAGGTCTTCGTCACCGAAGATGGTGGCGAGGCAGACATGGACCTCGGCACCTATGAGCGATTCCTCGACGTGAATCTCTCGAAGATGCACAACATCACGACGGGCCAGATCTACCAAACCATCATCGACATGGAAAGAAGCGGCTCATTCCTAGGCCAGTGCGTCCAAATCATACCCCACGTCACTGACGAAATCAAACGCAGAATACGGAACGTCGCAGAGTCCAGCAAGTCCGAGTTACTATTGGTCGAAATAGGTGGAACTGTTGGAGATATCGAGAGTCTCCCTTTTCTTGAAGCAGCTCGACAAATGCGCTTGGAAGAAGGTTTCAGAAACGTCGCTTTTGCACATGTCACCCTAGTTCCGGTTGTCGGAGTTGTGGGCGAACAGAAAACCAAGCCCACGCAGCATAGCGTCCAAGAGCTGAGAAGGATCGGGCTTCAGCCTGACCTGATAGTTGCCCGAAGTCCCAAGGCTTTGCTCCCTGGGCCACGCCAGAAGATTGCCCTCTTCTGCAATGTTGACGAGGCTGCTGTCTTCTCATCGCCGGACTCAAAGAGCGTGTACGAGATTCCGATCCTGCTAGAAGACCAAGGGATGGGTGCGTTTCTGTGCGAGAGGCTCGGGCTTGAGAAGAAGACAGCAAACTGGGATGAATGGGGTCGCACCGTACAGCGGTTCGTCAGCCCAAAAAACGAAGTCACAATAGCAGTTTGCGGCAAATATGCTGAACTGGTAGATTCTTACGTAAGCGTCAACGAGGCCCTTAGACACGCAGGAGCCGCGGCCGACACACGAGTCAACCTGAGCTGGATCGAGACGGAGCAGTTTGAGGGCGATAGCCCAAGGGCAGTGGCTCTTGAGGGAGCGGACGGCGTTCTCGTCCCCGGTGGTTTCGGTCAACGCGGCACCGAAGGAAAGGTCTGGGCGATCCGCTATGCACGAGAGAACAATCTTCCATTCTTGGGGATTTGCTTTGGATTCCAGCTTGCGATTGTGGAATTCGCGAGAAACTTGGGGCTAGAAGACGCGAACAGCACAGAGATTGACCCGGCCACGCAGCATCCAGTAGTAGACTTGATGCCAGAGCAGCGCGCTGTTGAGTCGAAAGGAGGCACAATGCGGTTGGGCGCCCATGAGGTCAGACTCCAACCCGGAACGCTGGCTGAACGATTATACGGTCGTCGACGAGTTTGGGAAAGACATAGACACAGGTACGAGGTCAATCCCGACTACATCTCGAAACTAGAACAGGGGGGCCTCGTCTTCTCCGGCAGGAGCCTCGACGGTCGACGGATGGAGATCCTAGAGCTACCTTCCCACTACTTCTTTGTGGCGACGCAGTTTCACGGAGAGTTTCGTTCGAGACCGATGTCAGCGTCTCCTCCGTACTACGGGCTTGTTAAGGCGGGACTCGACAAGAGACTAGGGAAATCGCGTTTTGAAACTACGAGTGGTGCCACGACCGCGAAGTAGTGTTGTCAAAATCAAGCTTGAGCGGTTCATAGACCATGTCTGCCGAACAAATGGGCGAGCTCTTTCGATCGCTCCAACCTGCAGATCTGCGCATCCTGCTGGGCACAGAACTTGGTATGGCAAGTCGTGAGTATGTTCCTATCTCACGTATCGTAAGGTACGCGAACCTCTTAGAAGAAGAAATCGGGAAACGTCTGCCAGATCTGGTGGACAAACGTGTTCTCGCGTCGGGCAGCGTGGGAGCATTGGGATACGCTGGTTTCCGGCTGACCTTTCTGGGCTATGACTGCTTGGCCCTGAATGCCCTGGTGAAGAGAGGCATCGTAGAAGCGCTCGGCGCTACCGTTGGGGTTGGAAAGGAGTCCGACGTCTACGACGCTAAAGGCAGGAAGGGTGTGAGGATTGCTTTGAAGTTCCATCGCTTAGGTAGGATAAGCTTCCGCCAGACGAGGCGAACAAGAAAGTACG
>Ga0315280_10008152_pt1 | contig 13793 bp, 11 predicted proteins | sample YL17G06_40_MG_FD_203697 | JGI IMG/M metagenome (GOLD analysis project Ga0315280, IMG submission 203697) | Sediment microbial communities from Yellowstone Lake, YNP, Wyoming, USA - YL17G06_40 | ecosystem: Environmental > Aquatic > Freshwater > Lake > Sediment | place: USA: Wyoming | collected...
CGATGTCGTCATTGCGAGGAGGCTGCTTTTTTGCCGACGAAGCAATCTCCAATGTCACTCAGGTTTCGGTTTGGAGATTGCCACGCCTGCTTTGCAGGCTCGCAATGACGGGTTTTATGTATTATTATTAATCCATCTGCATTTTGCTATTAATTCTCCTTTCATCATCAGTTTCCCTCAAGGTAAACCAGCTTGTTCCTGGTTCATTCGTGATTGTCACAAGACTTTGCTATAATCGGGATGACAGAGAGGGAGACGATGAGCGAAGAGGAAAAAGTTGATGTCTGCGTAGTGGGCGCGGGACCGGCGGGAGCCACCGCCGCGCTCATCCTCGCCCGGGCAGGGCTGGATGTGATGTTGTTTGAGCGGGGACGCTATCCCGGCAGCAAGAATGTGATGGGCGGCATCTTCTATCGCCAGGCACTGGAGGGCATCATCCCCGATTTTGCCGCCACTGCACCCATGGAGCGCCCCATCGCCCAGCAGCGCCTGATGCTGATGGAGGGCGAATCCACGGTGGAGGCTTCCTTCCGCGATGAATCCTTCGCCCGACCGCCCTATAACAGCTTTTCCATCCTGCGGGCCGTGTTTGACAAGTGGTTCGCCGAGCAGGCGGAGGCAGCCGGCGCCTTCCTCATCAACGAGACCACAGTGGAGAGCCTGTTGTGGGAGGGCAGCAAGGTGGTGGGTGTGCGCACCGGCAGGGCGGATGGCGACATGCGCTGCGATGTGGTGATCGCCGCCGATGGCGTGAACAGCCTGCTGGCGAAGGAAGCCAGGCTGCATCCGGAGTGGAAGACCGATATGGTGGCGATCGCGGTCAAGGAGATAATTGAACTGGATGAGCAGAAGATAGAGGACCGCTTCAACCTGGAGAATGGCGAGGGCGCCGCCTGCGAGTTCATCACCGACCTGACCAAAGGCGGGCTGGGGCTGGGCTTCCTCTATACCAATATGGAGACCATCTCGCTGGGGATTGGCGTGCTGCTCTCGGATGTGGTGGCGCGCAAGCTAAACCCCAACGACCTGATTGAGGCGGTCAAGGCGCAGCCGGGCATTCGGCGCTACATCGCCGGCGGGGAGAGCAAGGAATATCTGGCGCATCTCATCCCCGAGGGCGGCTACCACGCCGTGCCGCCGGTGGCAACCGACGGGCTGCTGCTGGCAGGTGATGCCGCCATGCTGGTCAATTCACTGCATAGGGAGGGTTCCAATCTGGCGGTGGAATCGGGGCGGCTGGCGGCGGAAACGGTGCTGGAGGCGAAGAAGCTCGGTAATTTCACCGCGGCAGGCGGACTTGCTTCCTACAAGAAGAAGCTGGCGGAATCGTTCATTATGAAGGATCTCCACAAATATCGGGATTTCTTCAGCTATCTGCATAGTAAGCCCAAATTCCTGAGCGAATATCCGGGTTTGGTGATGAAGGTCCTGCGCGAGGCGCTGACGGTTGAAGGCGAGCCCAAGCGCGATAAGCAGAAGCGGTTGATGAAGGAAGCGCGGCGGGTGCGGGGACCCATTGGCATGGCAATGGATGCCTGGGGGCTGTGGCGTAAATTCCGGGGATAAAACTAATTTGTAAGGAATGAAAAACCCTTTAAGTTTAAGGATTTTATTTTTATTTTTCCAAGATTGTAACTGCCGAGTGAAAATGTCAGAGGGCAACAGGTGATTGGTTTTAGATATTAGCATAAGAAACCTTGTTTTGTGGTGGGAGCGAAGGACGGGAAAGGGGGTGAGGTCAAACTGCATCTTATTCCTATTATCCTTTCTCGCTATACAATCGTAGGGAAGGGTTTTAAACCCTTCCACAAGACCGAAGGTCTTGACAGGAAGCGGTCACGATCTCCGATCGTGCGGAAGCGTTACGGGATCACCTAAAGGAACTCCCCTACGAGACACTTCCCTACATTGGGGCGGAGAGGAGAAGAGTGTGAGTTTATTTTATCGCATCAGGTCTATCTAAACGGATTTTTTTAGTAGAAAATTAAGATATGTATTCGTTTTGCCCCCCCCACTTGACATCCACATTTTTTATGATAATATTATTTATGAGAGGTGATTTAGGAGAGTTGTCAAGGAATTCTTAAGGGGGGATTGAAATGCGAATTATTATCAGTATCGCCTTGCTTTCTTTGTTAGTTCTCACATTGGTTGCACTGGCAAAACCCACATTTGAAAACACACCCGAAACTTTAACTTGGAGCCTGCTACCACCAAATCTGGTAAGTTGCACTCAGACTGCGGGTGCTTATTACAACGGTTTATATTACCAAATATGTGGGTTAAATGGACTTAGTCCATATTCACATATGTTGATTTACAACGGTTCTTCTTGGTATGTTAGCTCGGCGACTCACCCTGGAGGTGGTGTTTACTACCATAGCGCGGCGGTATTAAATGGTAAGATTATTGTATCTGGTGGTTCTTCACAACCGGGGACTTATTATAGTTACACAACAGTGTATGACCCATCAACTTCATCGTGGACCAACAGCACACCTATGCCTGTTGAAGGATTGTGTGGGACTGCAATGGCAACATATCAAGGCAAATGCTATTTATTCGGTGGAATAGTGGGGGGGACAACAGTTCATAGAGGTAATTGTCGGTGGACACCTGGTGATTCAGCAATGACAAGACGAGAAGGATTGCCAGCGGCGCGTTGCTATGCGGCTGCAGCAGAATGTAATGGCAAAATCTATATTTTTGGAGGATTGGATTCTGCAAAGAATGTTACATGGACGATTTGGGAATACAATCCAATACCCGATGGTTGGTCTGTGAAACCTTGCCAATTAATAGTTCCAGTTGCCTCAGCAACAGCATTCACCGTTGGTGACGAGATATATATCATTGGTGGATATCCCCTTTCTAGAACCAATGTTCAGATCTATGACACGGTAAGAGGCACAATCAGAACATCTACATCATTGCCGGTATCAACCGGAGGTCACGCTTCTGCTGGCTATGTCACTGAGAACGGTAATGCTTCTTATACCGGTCATATTTTTGTTTCAGGTGGTAGTTTAGGGCTTAGTGCCTATCTCGGCGTTGTTGGCGACTACTACTACAATGTCCAGCCTGCCAGCCTCGGTTCCATCAAAGCCTGTTATCACTGAAGCATCCCGCAAATTTCCCCCTGTAACTGCCGAGTGAAAATGTCAGTTAATTGCCAAATGAAAATGTCAGAGGGCAACAGGTGATTGGTTTTAGATATTAGCATAAGAAACCTTGTTTTATGGTGGGAGCGAAGGTCGGGAAAAGGGGTGAGGGAAAGAGGCGATTTACTTTGCTGATACATTATTTTTCTTAGATTTGGCTTTCTAAATTATTTGTAGTATAATTTAATTGAACCCTTAAATAAAGGAGAATAAAATGAAATTATTTACTTGTGTTCTTGCTTTATTCTTGTTCATTTTCATAATTGGCTGTTCAGAGAACAAGGAAATAACCGCCCCTCAAACAACAATAAACCCAGAGAAAACAGATTATTACCTTTACATAAGCCCTCTAGCTGATGATTATGGGGTAAACAATATGCCATTTGCTGGCTATTGTGATGTTTACAAATCAACTGACCAAGTACACTGGGACACTTTGACACCTTTTTCTTGGAAAGCTGATAGTTCTAATACTGGTATGTATCTTCTAGTGACAGATACTTACTATAAATGGCAAGAGCACAATGAAGGAGAACCAAATGCTTGGGAAACAACAACTCAATGGTACTCCTTTCATCAGAGTGGCGCACCAGATAAAAATGTTCAACAATCATGCACCTTTTACAAAGACTAGTTGAACTCTAAAAGCTTAAGAAAATAACTACTTAGCCCCTCTCTGTGAGAGGGGCTAATATAATGGAAAGTACTATTTTTAACGATAGAGCGCCTTGACATTACCCAGTGAGCTTGCCTCTACTCTTGGATTCGGTGCTTCTTCCTGCCACATATACTGCAGCATGTTCTGGTAATATGCAGATCCGTTTGCAGAATTCATGCCCATGGAGAAGCCCATCATCAGGGAGCGGGGGCGTCGCCAGGTTTCGCTGCCCTGCAAACGGGCGAATACCCAGCATGCCTGACCGGCTGTGCTTGTTGCTACCCAGCCCAGAGGAACATCGCTGGTGGATTTGGCGGCAACCCAACCCAGCCTGTGCCCTACTGTCCCCAGTCCGGGGTTAGTTCCCACCGGAGGAGGAGTAAGCCCGCTAAAGCAGGGGGAGCTTGGGATCCAGACGTATGCTGGAGGGACCGTACTGGTGATATTGGTGCAGCCGTTCACATCAAAGAAGGACCAGATGCTGGAGTAGTTCTGCATATACCAGTCGGCGAACATAATACGGCAGTCGGGATGCGCGGTTCCGTAGGTGGTAAGCTGGTTGTAGTTGGACACTGTGACATCCCGATAGTAAAGGTCATCCATGATGACAAAATTCCACACCGTGCCGTCATTTAATGCAGTCCAGAACGCGGGGAAGGTCTGCCCTATAAAATCGGTGTGCGGCCAGCCCAGTGCCGTCAGCGCAGTAATAATGTTCTGAAGTTGGGTGAAGTTGTTGTCATACCTGACCAGGACATGCGTGGGGGGCGGCACCACGGCAAAGCTTAACACAACCGCAAGCACGGTTATAATCAATACTGATCTCATTTCTCTTCCTCCTGTATGTTTTGAGGGAAACTCCCATCATTGTTATTAAACAATACCCCGCAAAAAAAATCAAGATGATATTCGCGATAAAAAACAAAATAATCCAAAGCCCCAAAATCTTGACGGGATATTAGGCACAGGATAGAATTTGACTGCTAAAATGCCATGATGTATCCAAAAGATCAGATTTTAAAAATCGCCGCGCTTAAGCGGGAACGCAATGCCATCATTCTCGCGCATAACTACCAGATCCCGGAAGTGCAGGATGTGGCGGACTACCATGGCGATTCGCTGGGGCTGGCGGTGGAGGCGGGCAAAACCGACGCCAAAGTGATCGTGCTATGCGGGGTGCATTTTATGGCGGAGACCTGCGCCATCCTGAACCCACAGAAGCTGGTGCTGTTGCCGGAGCGGGAAGCCGGCTGCCCCATGGCGGACATGGTCACCCCCGAGGATGTAATACAGATGAGGCGTGAGCATCCGGGCGCCACCGTGGTAGCCTATGTCAACACCTCGGCAGCGGTCAAGGCGGAGGCGGACTACTGTTGCACCAGCGCCAATGCCGCTGCAGTGGTTGCCGCCTGTCCATCGGGACCGGTCATCTTCGTGCCGGATAAGAACCTGGGGGCACATGCCGCCAAACTCGCCGGGCGGGAGGTCATCCTCTACCCCGGGTTTTGCCCCACCCACGAGCGGCTCACCGTCACCGATATCATGCTCGCCAGGAAGGCACATCCCGATGCCAGGGTCATCGTCCACCCCGAATGCCGTGCAGAGGTGCGGGATATTGCCGACGCGGTGCTATCCACCGGCGGCATGGATGGCTATGTCAAGCAAAGTGATGCGGCAGAGTTCATCATCGGCACCGAGTGTGGTATGCTCTATCCGCTGGGCAAGGCAAATCCCACCAGACGCTTCTACCTGCCGGGCGCCAATCCCATGCTTTGCCCCAACATGAAGCTGACCACGGTAGGCTCGGTTGTGCGCTCCCTCACTAATCTGGAGGAGAAGATCACGGTGCCGGATGAGATTGCAAGGCGCGCCAAAATAGCCATAGACCGCATGATGGAGATTGGGAGGAGAGAGAGATGATAAGTGATCCCGCCTGGGATAAAGTGTTGCGCAAGGCTCTTGCCGAGGATATTGGCGCCGGCGATATTACCTCGGAGGCGGTGATTCCCCCTGAGGCACGCTGCCGCGCCGAGGTTATCGCCAAGCAGGATCTCATCGTGGCGGGGCTGCCGCAGACCGCACCTGCCTTCACCCTGCTTGACCCCGGGGCGGAGGTTCGCATCCTCTGCGCCGAGGGGAACCGTGCCAAGCGCTTTGAGGCGCTGGCGGAGATAGTGGGCAACGCCCGGGCGCTGTTGGCGACGGAGCGCACCTTCCTCAACATTTTGCAGCGGCTGTGCGGCATCGCTACATTTACCTCCCGTTTCGTGGCGGCGGTAGAGGGCACCACGGCGCAGATTGCCGACACCCGCAAGACCACGCCGGGGTTAAGGATGATGGAGAAGTATGCCGTGCGCATGGGCGGCGGCGTCAATCACCGACTGGGGCTCTACGATCATATATTGATAAAGGACAACCACATCAAAATTGCCGGAGGGGTGACGCAGGCGGTGGTGGCAGCGCGGGCAGGGGCGGGATTTTTACATCGCATAGAGGTGGAGGTCAGCAATCTGGCGGAGTGTGAGATGGCGCTAAGCGCCGGCGCTGATATCATCATGCTGGATAACTTCGCGGCAAGCGACATCATCGCCGCGGTGGATTTGATTGGCGGCAGGGCTTTGGTGGAAGTGAGCGGCGGGGTGACCCTGGAGCGGGTGAAGGAGATAGCACTCGCCGGTGCCGACATCATATCGGTGGGGGCGCTCACCCACAGCGCTCCGGCTGCCGATATCAGCCTGGAGATTCTGGGCATCATCGGCTATATATAGGGGGAAGATGGAACGCAAACGAACAGCGGCAAAGGACGCGGGATTTCTGGCGGAGGCGCTGGCATTCAATTTGGAGCGGGCGCGCAGTCGCACCTTGGCGCTGTTGGAGCAGGTGCCCGACGGGCTTCTGGGCTGGGCACCATCCTCAGGGAAGCTATCCATGGGCGGGATTTTTCTGCATATCGCGGAGATTGATGTCCGTTGGTACACGGCATTGGAGGGAGTGAGCGCACCTTTGCCTCCCACCTACAGCCGCGAGCCAAGCGAGGATGAACTGCAGAAGTTGCTCGTGTGGTGCGGAAACTGGCGGGGGAGCTTTGCGCGGGCGAACCACGGCAGCCGGCTATTGGTGCCCTACGATGCGCCGGGGGGCGGCACCAGCTCCGGATTTGATGCCATGCAATATCTGATGCGGCACGAGAGCTACAATCAAGCGTTTCTGGTCAGTTACCTGCGGGCAATGGGGGTGGAAGGGCGCGTAATTCAGTGCCTTTGCCACGAGCTTGGCACGGAGCTGAAGAGGTGACAGGCGACGCGGTTGGCAACCATAGGAGAGCCGGGCTGCTCCCTCTGGGCATCATCTTGTTGCTGACGGTTGTGATGTGGGTGGCGCTGCGGGGTCCAGGCAGCGATCCTGATGGTTTGAACTACGCGTTAAATATGGAAGCGGGGGATCCCGCGCGAGCCTTCCCTTCCGATCATCTATTATGGCATGGCATAGTATGGTGCCTGTGGGCATTGGCGAGGCTGTTTGATCCACTGATCCGCCCGGTTCCTATTCAGCAATTTCTAAACCTCATCCTGGTTGGCAGCTCCATCGCTTTATTATTTCATTATCTTAAGGCAAGAAGGAATCAATGGTGGGCTGGATTGGGGGTTTTAGCCAGTTTTGGTATTCTAAAGGCTATGGCAGGAGAGGATGTTGACGCCGGACCCGTCCTTGCCACTACGGTTTTCCTCTTCCTCCTTCCCGCCAGCGCCCAAAAACCTGGGAATTTGGCAACCATAGTGCTGCTTGCAGCCATGCCACTGCTGAATAAGAGTTTGTTTCTGCTTTATCCGGGCTATGTAATAGCGCACTTATTGTTCTCCAATGAAGAATTCAAAACCCGCTTGATCAGGTCGCTATCTATTGGCGTAGCAGCTTGTCTTTTATCGCTGGCGGGATTCTGGCTGGTCTGGCTGGGCGTCCAAAACGGGAAAATCCCTTTCACTGCCTGGATGGCATCCTACGCTGCCAAATCATCCGGCTTTTGGGCGGGCAGTTTACGCGAGGTGGTCATTGGCATTCCCATTGTCATAGGTCGCATCTTTGTTTCTCTTACCCCCTATAAAGCTTACCAAACGGGCTCTTTCATCGGTCTGATAGGCATTGTGCTGAGTGGCATGGCGGTTCTGTGTCTGCTCTGGCTTGTTGTCAAATCGCTGACAAGGAATAAAGCAATCCAAAAGGAAGCAAATAATCATCACGAAGTCATGGGCATGCTGGTAGGAATAGCACCCATGCTGCTTTTCTTCTGCTTGTGGACGCCGGGGTACTATACCTATTGGTCGCGCTTTTTGCCGGTGCTCTGGCTCATCCTGGCGCTCAGGATGCCCCTGCGCGGGTGGACGAAGATGGCTGCCTGCGCGCTGCCGGTGCTGCTACTGGTGGTCAATGACCCATCGTTGTGGCAGGCAAAGGAGGGGGAGGAAGCCGGGCGGCTGACCCACTGGTTGGACGACACGGTGCAGGCGGGCGACCTTGTCGTCCTGGGCGGCGAGGGTGTGCTGTTTGACGGCAAGATGCTGACTTACCATCTTGGCGCAGATGTAGTGATGCTGGATTATGTGGGGAAGTTGGACAGCGGAGAGGAGTTCCTGCGCTTCTGCCTGCAGGAGGCAATGGGCAGGGGCGGGCACATCTGGCTGGTGGCGGACCGCGGGCGCTTCTCCGCCAACCGCATCATCAGCGGCGAGAGCGATGCAATTAACAAAGGCAGGGCGATTTTGGCTAAGGTTTGCGCTATTGGTGAGAAAAAACGAATGAACGACTTAGGCTTTGAGGATGCCGGCATTGCATCCTGCCAACCCCGTTAAGTTTGCTGCTTGGCGCTTCTTCTTTCCCCCCAAAGATCTTTGATCATCCGCAAATCCTCGCGTTCTATCAATTTAAGCAGAAATACCATCAATGCATAGACAACCACTCCCACCCCCAGTGGGATGAACAGATTCATCTCCCGCAAAGGATATATCGCCAGGCACATCACGGCGGACGCGAGCAGCAACTTAGGCAGGTAACGCCACATCTGGGGCTTATATACAAAGTCATGGTTCGCCCAATAGTTCTGGATGAAGGCGAGCGTGAGTGCCGCCAGCAGCGCTATCGCCGTTCCAGCCGCGTGATAGGTGGGCACCAGCAGGTAGGAAAGTCCGAACAGCACCGCCACATTCACCAGCAGTATACGAAGGCTGATGAGCTGATGATGGCTTGCCAGCAGCGCGCGATAAAACACGCTGTTGGCAAAATAGGGGATGAGTATCCACGCCAGAATGGTGAAGACGACCACCGACTGCGCATAATCGGTATTGTAAAGCAGGAACACGATCTTTTCCGAAAGTATCGCGCCGCCGCATGCCAGCGGGAATGCCACTATCATAAGATAGCGCAATGAACGCCCCAGCATCTTAGAGAATGCAGAGGGATCAGTGACGAAGCGGCGGCTTATGTTGGGATAGACCGCCCCCATAAATCCCTCGGGGATAAGGAAGAGCAATAGCGCCAGGCGGTTCACCGCGGAGTATAGCCCCACATCAGCAGTGCCGCTCAGGCGGTCCAGCAGGAGTTGGTCGGCGCGCCAGAACACCGCCGCCAGGATGGAGATGCCGGCGAATATCTTCACGCCGCGGGTCAGGCTGCACACATCCCCCGATGGCGGGTGGATAGTTGCCGGTCGGATTAGCTTCCACATCACGAAAGGGTAGATCAACGCCGCAAGGTAGTACGATGAGGCGAACACTACCATCAATGCCGGGATCGCCATATTCGCCGGCAGGTAGATGAGGCAGATGAAGGAGACGCCCACCACCAGCAGCTTGCGCAGGAAGTTCATGCCGGCGACCAGCTCCATGCGCTCTAGTCCCAGCAGCGTCGCCTCCACCGCCATGATGAACCCGGCGGGGAAGAGCGCCAGCCCCGCCACGCTGACCCCATCCCGCACGATGTGGCTGAAACCCAGGGTTGCCGTCAGCCCGGTGGCAATGATGTAGAGCAGCAGCGCCAGTGGCAGGGTGATGGAGCAAGCCGCCGCCAGGACGGATGCTGCGCTCTTTGGGGTGCGCCCTACCTCGCGGGCGATAAACGCTTCCAGCCCGGCAAAGCTGATGGATTCAAAGATGAAGTAGGTGGAAAGGATGACGGAATAGGTGCCCAGCCCCTCCGGCTTAAGATAGCGGCTGATGAAGAGGATGAGGATGAAGCCGGCTATCTGGTTGAGGATGTTGCCCGCCCAGATGGCAAGGGAGTTGCGCAGCACGCGCCGCACCGTGGAGGAGCCGCTCTTCTGTTCCGCCATAGGGTGATTTTAACAGAGGGAATAAGGTGATAGAAGAGTGAAATAAGAATGTATTGCTGTTTTCTTTGTGACGGGAATATAGCTTGACTCTATAGCTGGAATCTGATATAATACTTAATGAACATAATCCCCCTGACAAGTGCAGGGGTACCGCGCCCCAGTGCGCGGGTTTTTTATGTCGAGAGTCATCGTATTTATTGATGGATTCAATGTCTATCACGCCCTCAACGATGTGAACAAACAGGGCTTATCACCTTATCGCAAGTATAAATGGCTCAACTATTGTGAATTATCAAAGCTATTTCTGTCTGCTTCGGATGTAATTACTGATATCTACTACTTTTCTGCTATTTTCCATCTTGACCCAGAAAAAGCAAAGAGGCATTGGTTGTATATAAATGTCTTAAGAGATACTGGTGTTAAATATGTTTTGGGACGGTTTACACCTGAAACAAATATCTGCCCCTTGTGTAAAAAGGTCTTCCAAGTGCTTAAGGAAAAGAGAACTAATGTAAACATCGCCGTGCATATGGTCAAGTTGGCTTATGAGGATGCCTATGATAAAGCTATCCTTTTATCAGGTGATAGCGATTTAATTCCAGCCATTGAAGTAATCAGAAATTCAAGACCTCAAATACGAATTGAGATAGTGATTCCTATTGGTAGATCAGGAAAGGCTTTATCACATGCAGTTTATAAAACACATTTCATGAATGAAGATCATTTAGTGAAAAGGCAACTTCCTGATCCTTATGTTCTGAAAAATGGGGTGGTTATTGACTGCCCTACAACTTGGAAGTAATCCATTCAAAAGGACCGGGGAATCAGCCCATGCCACGCATAATCGTTCACAAATACCCGCAGGCTTTGTTCCCCACCATGGCTATGGCGGTGCATGGCGGCGCCGGCGACATCAACGCACAGACTCAGCGCCAGCACATTGCCGGGGTGCGCCGTGCTACCGCTGCCGGGCGTGCGGTGCTGGAATCGGGCGGCTCTGCGCTGGATGCTTGCCTCGCCGCGGTTTGTGTTATGGAGGACGATACTGCATTTAATGCCGGGCTGGGCAGCTTGCCCAATCAGGCGGGGGTGGTGGAATCGGACGCCGCGGTCATGTCCGAGCCGTGCAATGGGAAGAGTCCATACTTTGGCGCAGTATCGGCGCTTGCCCGCGCCAAGCATCCTTCACTGGTTGCCGGAAGACTGGCGTTTGAGCCTAAAACCCACTTCCTGACTGCGGACGGGGCACAGTCTTATGCCCTCGCCAAAGGCTACGAATTTTACACTGATGCGGAGCTGGCTGCCGGCTATGCCTGGAAGCTGCACCACTACAAGAGGTTTCTCACCTACAATCCCCAAACCCACGCCCTGCCCATCGGCGACACGGTGGGCGCGGCGGCGCGGGACTGCCACGGACATCTGGCAGCGGTCACCAGCTCGGGCGGCGTGCCCTACAAATGGGTGGGTCGTGTGGGCGATAGCTGCCTGCCTGGCGCCGGGCTGTGGGCGGACGAGTGGAGCGCATCGTCATCCACCGGCTTCGGCGAGTTCATCATGCGGGCGATGATTTGTATCAAGGCGGGGACGCTCCTCACACGCGGATCGTCTGCCGGCGAGGCATGCCGCACCGTCATCAGCGATATGGGTGATATAGGCGGCACTGGCGGGCTTATCCTGCTCACCAAATCCGGCGAGATGGCTTGTGCCTACAACACCCCCTTCATGGGGCGCGGTTTCTGGCGTGATGGGGAACCCATTCAGGTTGCCATCTAGCCGAATCTTTTATTCCCATTAATTGTTTTATAAGCGCATGAACGAGACCGGTGTCAAAAATCACGGCATCGGTTCAATATTGCGTAAAATATGATAGATTTAACAGGCAGCAAAACCGGAACTACCTGTGAAAGGTGAACGGGTCATGAGAAAACTCTTAAACGCCCTGATAGTGGCGATCCTGCTGGCGGGCTCGCTGTTCGTGGCGGGATACATGTCGCAGGCGGTTGCCGAGCAGAAGGCGCCCGACTATGCAACCGAACTCAAGCTCTTCAGCGATATCCTGCGCTATATTAAATACATCTATGTAACCGATGTGGAGCCGCAAAAGCTCATCCACGGCGCAATCAAGGGCATGCTTGGTGAGCTTGACCCCTATACGCAGTTCATGAGCGCCGAGGAGCGGGCGCGGCTGGAAGCCATCACCGCGGGCAAATTCGGCGGCATCGGCTTTGAGGTGGATATGACCGCTGAGGATAAGACCATCACCGTGGTGACACCTATGGAGGGAACGCCGGCGGATCGCGGTGGTTTGCGTCCCCGCGATAAGATCCTGAAGATTGACGGCAAATCCACCGAGGGCATGACCCTGGACGAAGCCATCAACGAGATGCGGGGCGAACCTGGCACCAAGGTTACGCTTACCATTCGCCACCATGGCGAGAGCAATACCCGTGACCTCACCTTCACCCGCGAGATCATAGAGCAGCACACGGTGCGCAACCCCTACATGATAACGCCACACATCGGCTATGTGCGCCTGACCGACTGGGCGGAGACCAGCCAGGCGGATTTGGATAAGGCGCTGGCGGACCTAACCAAAGCGGGCATGACCAAGCTCATCGTGGACATCCGCAGCAATTCGGGCGGGTTGTTGATAAGCGCAGTGAACATCAGCAACATGTTCCTGGAAGGCAGGAAGATGGTGGTCTACACCCAGGGCAAGCTCAAGGATAAGTGGCACAACGAATACTATACAGATGGGAACGCCAAGTATGCCAAGCTGCCCTTTGTGCTCTTGGTGGATAACTACAGCGCTTCAGCGTCCGAGATATTTGCCGGCGCCATGCGTGACTGGGGGAGGGCAAAGATCATGGGGGAGAAAACCTACGGCAAGGCTGCCGTGCAAAACCTGTTTGACCTGGTGGAGCTGGGAATGACCGGTCCCAGCCCCGCGCTCAAGATGACGGTTGCCTACTATTACACGCCCAAGGGCACCTTCATCAACGGGGAGGGCATCCACCCGGATATAGAACTGGCGCCCATGAAATACGACCTGATCGTAGACAAGCTCTTCTTTGACGAGTTTTATCGCCGCTTTGCCGAGAGCCAATGTGATGATCTCAAGCCCAAGGCAATGGCAGACCTCCCCTCCGAAGATGTGCTGCTGAGCAGGTTCAAGGACTACATCAGGGCGCAGAAATTCCACTTTTACCCCGAGCAATATGAGATGACATTGCCGGATAACGGGATGGAATTTGCCATGCAGCAGGTGGACAAGAACCGTGAGCTAATCCTCAAGCTGATCACCCGGGAGTTGATATACATGGTGGTGGGTGAGGAGGAATCACAGCGCTATTGGCGGGATCAGGACCCCTGGATCAAGGCTGCCATCAAAGAGTTGGGGTAACGGGAAGTATTAGACATTAATCATAGGGGCGCAATATATTGCGCCCCTATCTATGGATAACGTCAAGCGCGATTTTGGGGAAAGAAGAAGAATGCCCCAAAGAAGCGCTAGGAGTCAAGCCTAGAACCGCCATCAGAAGTTTCTTGCCTGCAAGTCTAGGACAACGACCAAAGGCAGTCCTTATCACAGACCTGAATTTGATATTCAATGAGGAAAGCCTGGGATAACGATAAGGAACCCCGCAAGTAA
>Ga0315280_10008153_pt1 | contig 13792 bp, 18 predicted proteins | sample YL17G06_40_MG_FD_203697 | JGI IMG/M metagenome (GOLD analysis project Ga0315280, IMG submission 203697) | Sediment microbial communities from Yellowstone Lake, YNP, Wyoming, USA - YL17G06_40 | ecosystem: Environmental > Aquatic > Freshwater > Lake > Sediment | place: USA: Wyoming | collected...
GTGACAGGCCGCCCCAAATATCTCTCCAAAGACTCAGGCATACCAGCAGGAACCTTCCTAAGGCCATCCTTGTCATCTGCAAAAGCGATGAGTTCTGATTTGAAATCCTGTTCTTTCAAAGCCAATGTTACAGCGAAAGACCGTGCAGCATCGCTCAGGTTTCCTATGTGTGGCAAACCTGATGCGGCTATACCCATTTCGGTTCTAATCAAGCCTAGGTCTCTGCCGAGTTTCCGCTCCCGCGCAACTACTTTGGCGACCATCTTGTCGTACCATGTGCCGTGCCCGATTATTTTGGCGCTCATACCAAGCCTAGCCTCTACATGCAGTAGTGAAATTGAAATAAAAAGTGTTCAGAAAAACAGGGGAGTTTACCTTCTTCGAAAAGCAGCAGCTATCGCCAAGGCGCCTAGGATGATCAGAATCACAGCTAGACTGTAGACCCAGCCGTAGGGAGGATAGTACAGGAACCATGCGCCCCCCACGGCGATAAGCAGTAGACCCCAACCGAAATAACTGAACGCACCGCGGCCGTACTTTTCAGGATTCGAACGCTGCATCCCAGCCAACGCAATCATCCAGACGCCGAACAGCACTATCATTGTTGCAAAAACCATCCACCATGCGGTCAACAGGTTTAGGGGCGTGTAAAGCAGGACAGAAATGACTATGATTATGAACAGGGCGCCTATCGTCAGCAAATTCCTGTCTGCCATTTTAGCCATGTTTCAACCTTCGGTCCTCTAGATTTTGGCGCCGCATTCAGGACAGAATTTCGAACCAGCCGGTATTGACTTGCCACATTTCGGACAGTTCATAGTCTGGTTTGAGGGCGGAGTTATTGTTGTTCCACATTCTGGACAGAATTTTGAAGTAGCCGGGATGTGCGTGCCACACTTTGGGCATATCACTAGGGGTGCAGCCGGTGCCTGTGCGGGACCCGTTGGCGTCATAACCTGTGGAATCAGCACCATGCCGGCTCCTAAGCCTGCTCCTGACGACTTCCCTAGGGATTCTGCGGCGCTCCTAACCGTTTCCATTCGTAGCACTTCGCTGGCACCAGTTCCGCCAGTTCTAAGCCAGAAAAGTCTCTCACGGTACTCAGGGGTTGTGTCTATTCCTTCAAAACGGAGGTCAGTGAGTTCCAAGCCTACCCGTTTGAAGTAGTCCATGATAGTGTTCTTCACGATGACTGATGTTTGATCAAGCTTTGTGAACACGGTGAGCAGGTCGTAGTGTGAAAGTTCGTTGATGATCTTTTCGTTCAGGAAACCTCGAAGGTAGTTGTTCACGCCGTCTGTGGAATAGGCCTGTTGTCCACCTACAACTTCGTTGACAAACAGTTGCGGTTCGTCGACCTTGAAATAGAATGAGCCGTGCACCTGGAGTGGCGCAAGCTCGGTGGTCTGAGCCTGTGTGCCGTATTTGCCGGCGAACACTTTGGTTGAGATAATGATGACCGCTGCCTTGAACGGCTTATCCTTGAAACCTGCGATGCGAGTGAGCAATCTTGTCAAGAGCGGCAGATTCAGCGTTGTCAGTGTGTGCCTTCCAGCGTTGAAAACGTCGTAGGCCTTGCCGTCTCTGAAGAACACTGCAACCTCGTATTCGTGGACGACTAGCTGAGCGCCCCATGTTATGTCTTCACTTGGGTATTTCCAAAGGATATCGTCTGGTCCCGGGTTTGTCCATTCTATAACTTGCGGCATTTCAAATCACTCCCATTATTACCTCTTCCCTTTTATCAAGAGTTTCCTCAAAGGCCTCCAGTGTGTCCGTTAGGTTCTGCACGCGGTCTTTTGCCTTGTCGAATTTCTGTTTGGAGACCTCACTTTTGAACGCGTCAACTTCGCTGGCTATGCTGTTCACCTGATCGATTAGCTGATTGTCGAAGTCAGTCATCCTATCAAGAGCCTCTTCTTGGACCTTAACGACGTTAAAGAAGCCCGCGTAACCGTAAGAAGCATGATTTATCTTCTCCGTCACAAGGTCAAACTTGGCAACAAGTCTGTCCATGTCTGCGAAAACGTCCATCTGGCGACGGTCAGACATCTTCTGAAAAATGGTTTTGAAGTTGCTTCTTGTCTGTGCTAGCTTCTGGGACAGGTGGTTTCGAATAAGCTTGTCAGATTCTCGGCGGAGCTCTTTTTCTTTGTAACCGCGGAAACCGGGAAGCGCTGCTAGTATACGTTCAGAGAGACGCATTTGCTTCTTCGCTGTTGCGTAAACATCCTTTTTTTCACTCAAGATTTAATTCCTCACAACTCTATTTCGTTTCTATAGATGAATTGGTGTTGCTTTTAAAGTTTGTTCGCACTTCTGCCCATTATTAGAATCCGCCTGAAGGGATGTCGCCCCTTATTTCCGTCCCCGTTGCGCCGTCGATCAGAAGGTGATAGCCTTTGCCCTTGTACTCATAGCTGACGAACCATATGGGCGCATGGAGATAGACCACTTGGTGCACGTCCATTTCCGTTTTTATTTCAATGATTTTGTCAACGTCCTGCTGAATCAAATATCGATGGTTTTCTTCGATCTGCTGTTTTGCGAGGTTAACGGCGTCGTCCTTGTCAACTTCGCTGTTCAGAACCTTGGCAAAAGCCTCGACTTTTCTGAAGTCAAACGGGATCTTCCCCGCTAATGGAACCTCAAATTCCCTTGTCGGAAACTCGGTTGCCTTCCGCGCCAAAACAAGCCAATCATACTCCTTCTCCATCTTTCCCTCCTTCGTAACAGCCGGTGTGATGCGCTCAAAAATCCCCTTGTAAGCGCTTTCCGCCTTCACGGAGACCACCCAGAAAGGCAGGTAGGTCAGGTTCTTTTCCTCAATTTTCGACTTTCTCGCGAGGTCTGACGGTTTCAGAAAGCCCTCGCGCATCCATTCTTTAATAGGTTCTTCTATTTGCGTCTGGTCGTACCGGTTCAGCAACATCGAATGTTCGAACGTGAACGCTCGCCCAGTTTCGACGACCACAGTGTAGCCACAGTACTTGCATGTTGCTACTATTTCACCGGGCTGAAATGGTATCGGAGCCCCGCAGTGAGAGCATTTGATTTCATTAACTACGCTCATCCACTACGCCTTCTGTTTCTCTCTCTTCAAAATCTCTTTCGACACGATGACACCTGACGCTGAGGCCTGAATAAGGCCCCTTGTGACGCCGGCTCCGTCTCCGATGGTGAACAGATTGTGTATCTTGGTTTCCAAGCAGTGGCTCAGGTGCAGTCTTGAAGAGTAGAATTTGACTTCGATGCCGTACAGCAGCGTGTCCCTGGAGTGCAGACCCGGAATCATTTTGTCCAACGCTTGAAGCATCTCTCGTATGTCAGCCAAGTAGCGATAGGGCAGGACGAAGCTCAGGTCGCCAGGCGTAGCGTTCTTCAATGTCGGAGTCACGACGCTTCGGGCGATTCTTTCAGTGGTTGATCTTCTTCCAGATTCCAAGTCGCCCAAGCGCTGTATGATTACGCCTCCGCTGAGAAGGTTTCCAAGCCTTGCAACGTATTTTCCGTAGGCTATGGGTTCTTTGAAGGGTTCGGTGAACGATGTGCTGACAAGAAGGGCGAAGTTTGTGTTCTCGGTCTTCCTCTCCGCGTAGCTTTGGCCGTTAACCGTCAGGACCCCGTCGTAGGACTCTGTTATGACTTCGCCGTGCGGTGCCACGCAGAACGTGCGGACTTGATCGTCAAAAGACTTTGAATAGTAGATGAGTTTGGGCTCGTAGAGAACGCTCGTCAGTTCCTCCATGACGGAAGCAAGAACTTCAACTCTTATCCCAACATCGACCGGGTTGTTGAATGTCTTTAAGCCTAAGGCCTGAGCTTCTGTTTGAAGCCATTCGGCACCGATTCTTCCAGGTGCCACGATGACGAATTTGCTCAGGTATTTTTCTCCGTCGACAGTTTCTACTCCTTCAACGGCGCCGTTCTTCACAATCAGTCCTTTCACGTCGCTTCTCGGCTTGAACTCAACCTTGCCGTTCAACTCTTGCCGCATCTTTCTAAGAGTCTGAGCGCACCTTTCCGTGCCCATGTGCCGAATCTTCTGGCGGATGAGTTTCAAGCCTGCCAGCGACGCTTTCCGTTCAAACTCCTCTGCCCTTTCGTCTTCTGCTCCATATGTGTGTTCAGTCGCTCCGAACTTCAGGTAGACAGTGTCCACGTAGTTCACAAGATCTTCCAGTTCCTTAGATGATACGTACTGGTTGAGCCATCCGCCCACTTCGGTGGACAGCGTGAGTTTTCCATCACTGAAAGCTCCTGCACCGCCCCAACCGGACAAAACGGAGCATGGATCGCAGTTTACGCATTCGAAACCACGACTTGAAGGACATTTGCGCTGGTTTATGTCCTGTCCCCTGTCGAGCATCATGACACGCATGTTGCTTTTCTCAGCGAGTTCTAGAGCCGAGAATATGCCAGCAGGCCCAGCTCCGACAATTACCACATCATACTTCAACGGGCTTATCCCCTGAAACCCAAACCTACATGTAGCAACTTGCATATATTTCTAGCGAGCAACCTAGCGCACACTATCAAGCTTCTAACCCAAAACGCTCGTGCCCCAGAGTGTGCACTTCGAGAGAATTCTGGCCCGCAGATGCTTCAAAGTTGGCCCCCGGTCGTCTGTTACTTACATCAGATGTAATCTGTAATTGTAATCTGTACGATGCTGTTATTGTTGGCCCCCGTCTCTTCTTACACACATCAGATGTAATGTTTCCGTGTGTGTGCAGGCATACGCTCATAGTTGGCCCCCTACCTCTCCTGTGTTACCACAGATGTAACAATGATTGGTAACAATGCATGCAGAATCTACGTAGATTTCTTCTCTCAGAGTCGACTTGACGCTTGTCCGTTACCACAGATGTAACAATGATTGGTAACAAGTCCTGAAAGAAGCCTGAGAGGCGAGGGGATGAATGCTCAATTCTGGACGCCTACCGTTATCTCTGCAGCCGCGAAATGCGCGCCCTGCCCAAGAAACAGGAAAAGTCGCTCGGAATCAGCCTTCTTCGATAGCGCGAGCTTCTTTGTGAACTACAAGAGGCTTGAACCGAAGAAGTGGGTTAGGGTCAAGGAGTGGATGGATGCTGAAGCCGCCGAAAAAATGATACTCTCTGCGTCTCAGTGTACAAAGAAGGATTTCACACCACTTAAGCCTGAGAAAGGAAAAGTGAACATCCTGAGCTCGCGTTGACATCTGAAACCGAGTTACCCAAAAATACTTAGACTTCCGCTTACAATCTGCTAGGAAGACAATTCCCTGGGTGCGAGTGACAAGGATGCCCAATGTCAGATTGCAGTCTCAACTCACGCTTTTCGATGTTACGAACCTCGTTGTCGGGGCAATCATAGGGGCAGACATTTATGTGGCCTCAACATTCGGGGCGCAGTATCTTGGCCCTTTTTCGCTTATTGTCTGGGTCATCGCAGGATTAATGGCCATCGTGATTGCGCTGTGCTTTGCCCAGTGCGCATCGTTGCTTCCGAAGGTTGGCGGACCTTACGCGTATGCGAGAGAAGCTTGGGGGCCGTTTGCGGGTTTTGTCGTCGGCTGGTCGCTGTGGCTTGCTGAGTGGGTGTCACTGGCCGTTTTTCCCGTTGCCTTCGTCCGCTACTTGACTGTTGCCTTGCCCAACCTTGATCCGATTTCCATAATTGTTGTCAAAACGCTTTTCGTGCTGTTTCTCATAGCGTCAAACATTTTTGGAGTCAGAGCGGCAGGAAGAACGAACGATGTCCTAACTATAGTCAAACTTGCCCCGCTGGTTCTTTTCTCGGCAGTCGGTCTACTGTTCGTGATCGTTAATCCTGGTGTTGCGGCCTCAAATTTCTCTCCTTTCATGCCGAATGGACTTGGAAATTTCGGGCTTGCTCTTGTACTCATTTTCTGGGCCTACGCAGGCTTCGAAATTTCAACCATCCCGGCTGAAGAGATAAAGGACGCAAAGAAAACCATCCCAAGGGCCATCGTCGTCGGAATTGCAATCGTAACAGTCTTCTATCTAGTGACTAATGCCGTGTTATTCGGCGTTAGATCATCGTCCCTCTTGGCCTTGGACAATGCTCCTCTCGTTGCGGCAACCAATGCGTCTTTGAGTTGGAACCATCCTCTGGCCCTTGTGGGAGTAGCGATTGTTGGTGTTGGTGCCTTAATTTCTGTGGCTGGGTCTGATGAGTCGGGGATGATAGGAACGTCGAGACTCGGGTACGCGCTTGCCGCTGACGGCCTGTTTCCAAGAGTGTTCGCCAAGATTCACCCAAAATACAAGACTCCCTACCTAGGAATAATCATTCAAGCCGTCACGGCATTGATAGCCGCAATCTACGGCAGTTTAGAAGTGCTCGTGGCAACTTCTGTCTTCCTGTTGGGCGTAGCCTACGTGGCCACCGGCCTTTCAGTCTTCTGGCTGCGCAAGAAGTTCCCAGCCTCCCAGTCTCGATGGGAGGCTAGCTCTATCATTCCAGTGTTAGGAGTCATCTTCTCTGTTCTGCTGATCCTTCAATGCGGGATCTTTCAAATTGTCACAGGAATTCTGATGCTCGTCATTGGAATTCCAATCTACATCAAGTATTCTCCGAAGAAAGAACTAGCCGATCTCAAGAACGCTTTGATATCCAGAGAAGCCATCTTGGAGAAGGCTTACAGACAGGAGGACAGGTTTCTTGCTCACTTGCTACGTCACGTGAAACGAGCATACCGGAGAATCACAGGCAAGGAACAAACGTGGCAGACAAGTGACAAAGACTGAAATTACCCCATTCGAGATGCAGCGCACTCTCAAACCAAGCTGATGATCCAGATGGTTGCTCTTGCTAATGTGGAACAAGGCAGAGAAACTTTAGTTTCTTTTTACCGTTGTTTTTGAATTGGTGTTGCTCCTTTGGAGGAACGAACACGGCGTCGCCTGCCTTGAACTTTTTCTCTTCTTTTCCACCCACCACGATTCCTTCACCTTCTAGTATGAAGACTTCATGTTCCCAAGGATGATTATGGAACGGGCTGTGTCCTCCTGGCTCTACTTCGAAAAGTCTCATGGCGAAGTTCGGGGCTCCCATTTCCTTCGTTATGAGCCAGCGCACCTTCAGTTTTGAGGCGCCTTCGTCGGCCTCTTTTGCCTCAATGTCTTTGTATGGAACTACCTTCATTCAACCCACCTTTAACGCAGAAGATGATAAGCTAGTCTTTTATTGATTCTATCAGGCTCATTACGTTCCACAGTTTGACTCGGGTGTAGGGTGGCATGTTGGGATCCTGCAGGATTTCGTCCATGAGTGACACGGCGTTCGAAGCTCTAACGGCAGGCGTAAACTCTTTCGATTGCAGAGCATCCATGGAATCTTTGGCGGCCCTTCTAATGTTTCTCGGCGTAGTGTTGTCCTCTGAGACTGCTCCGAGCACGGCTAACGCCTGTTTTATACGGTCTTCGTACTCCTCCATCTTCTTCTTTCTAACCATTTTTGCCACCTCGTGTAGATGTGCGGTAACCTTGTTATATAAGCTTGGATACCTATCTACTTTGGGGTTCTAAAGCTTGTCGCAAAAACGACGTGATGAGCCACACATCAAGCGGATGGCTGATTTACTGCGTCAAGGCTCAACACTGACGGAACTTGCTTGTCCCGCGTGTGCCTCGCCGTTGTTCAGACTGAAAAGTGGTGACCTGTGGTGTGGAAGGTGTGAAAAGAAAGTCATTGTTGTGAGGGAAGGAGAGGAAGAGACGAAAGCAATAAGCTCCATCGCCCTCGATAGCTTGGAAGCCACCCTTCTGGCCAAAGTTCAAAAGATACAAGACAGAATAGGGCGCGAGGAGAATCCTGAAGAACTGCAAAAACTGAACACGGTGCTTTCTGGACTTCTGGAGAACCTTGAGAGAATAGGGAAAACAAAGAGGAAATAGGCGTCCTCATGACGATGCTCGGATTCTACCCAAACTTTCCCCAGAACATTCACAGGGTGGAAACGTTTTCAACCTCAATTGCAAACAAGAAGCTGCAGCAGACGCTGGTGGAGACTCTGTTCAAGCTGAACAGGGAAAAACTCAGCCTGGAAGAGGTTGCTGCGCCATCAATCCCAGGTTGCAAGGTCGTTTTTGAGGTTGGAGTGGCTGATGGCAACGACTTCAACTTTCTGGATGTTGAAGAAAGAGAAAGGCTGATTGATGCCGTAAACAGGAAGCCCTTCCAAGTCATGGACTTTCTCTGCGTGATCCGCTATCAAAATAGGCAACAAGAGAGGAAGACCCGCATGACGTTTGACTTTTACATGCTACGCATGATGTTCGGTGACAGCCTAACGGAGATTCAGGTTTTCCATGAAAAAGGGGCAAGGCACACTTCGCCTGACGATATAGTCAGATTAGTCGTAAACAGAGTTAACGCCGCATTCTCAAAAAAAGTGTTGAAGCCTTCTGAAGGCAGCTAGAAACCTTTTTTCACAAAGCTTTTGACGACGGCGGCGATGTCAGCCGCAACCTGCTTTTTGGATCTGTTTCCATCCACCCTTGTCAGTTCGCCGTCTTCAGCGAATCCAACGTAGACTTCACGCACTTTTCTCTGTGTTTCCAGGGTCTCCATGACTGATTTCTTAGGCTTCAACCTTTGAACGACGGTTTCAGGTTCCACGTCGATGAAAATTGCCAAGTCGGGACGTATCGCATACTCGTTTATCCTCTTAATCCATCCTAAGTCAAGCCCGGTCGCCCCTTGATAGGCCAAGGAAGAGTAGACGTAGCGGTCAGAGACAACTATTTGCCCTTTTTTCAGGGCTGGTAGAACGGTGTTTTCAACGTGTTCAGAACGGTCTGCAGCGAACAGCAAAGCCTCAACAATGCCTGAACTGCGCTTGTCGCCGTGCAGACAGTGTTTCTTGATGAACCTGCCTATTTTCCCCCTGCTCGGTTCAGCCGTGTAAATCGCATCACAGCTTTTCCTCAGCCTTCTTACAAGCATTTTTGCCTGAGTAGTCTTGCCGCATCCATCTAACCCCTCGATGCAGATGAAAACTCCTTTGGAGGTCATACTTGACAATCACTGAACCCTGGCAAACTAGGCATTGTAAGAAGAGGAATATTAAGTATCGCGCATGCGACACGCGCTACTGTGGCTTTTGCACTTCGGCTTTTTCGGTATAGGCAATGAGGTAACCGCCGAAACCCGCTCCCCACAGGAGAATCGGGTAGGCGATCATGCGCTCCATCCCGCCCACGCCTAGGCCTAAGTCGATGGCACCAAAGAAGAGCACTAGTGCTCCAAGACTAATGAAGCCCAGAATCAGGGCGATGACAGAGAAGGGCTTTTTCAGCAGCCTGAACGATGCCACGGAGGATAGCCCGCCGAACAGGAACGCTATCAGCGAAACGAGAGGGTGCATTTGTCCGAAGTCTTCTGTGAACACGCCGACGCCCATAGCTCCTATGGCGGTCAAAACCAGCAACAGCGTCAAAAACCTGAAGTTTAAAGCTCGATGCAGATAGTAAGCTCCGATGAGAATTAGTAAGCCCAGCAAGAAGACTGAAGTGTTAAAAATCATCGCGGATGCCCCCACGCCCAAGTCGCTGATGTAGTTTGCTGATATGGAGTAGCCCGGATAATGTGCCTCGGCAACCATCATTCCTACGACAAACTGCGAAGCCGCGACGAAGAAGAGTGCCCCTGCCACTTTTCCAGCAGAGAGTTTCATAGTTCAACCTGCAACTTCTGAGTTCTTAAAACTTGCCCTCAAGCACGGTTCGCAAAGCCAGTGTTAGACATTATAAGAATGAAGATGCACTAGGTAACTGTCCAGAAGCTGGGGAAGGTTGCAGATGCCTAAGAATTACTGGGGCGAAATAAAAGATCCTGTGCACGGGTACGTGTACATAACAGAAGAGGAGAAAGCCCTCATCGATTCCTATCCCGTCCAAAGACTACACAGGTTGCGGCAACTCGCGGGCGCAGAGTACGTTTATCCTGGAGCAAACCACACGCGTTTTGAACATTCAATCGGCGTCATGCACCTCGCCAGCAGAGTGGCTGAAAACCCCAACATTTCACAGTACATAAGCGAAGATGAAGCCGGAATCGTCAGGATTGCAGGTTTGCTTCATGACGTTGGTCACGGCCCGTTTTCACACGTTTTCGAACAGCTGCTTGAGAAAGAGCTGAATCAGACGCATGAGGACATTACTCTGTGGCTGGTCAAGAACAGTGAACTGAAGGACACGCTGAAAAAGATGGGCTGCAGGCCGGAGGATGTTGGAAAACTGGCTGTCGGCAGACTCCACAGACCCGGGAAGGCTTTTCTGGATCAGATAATAAGCAGCGCCGTTGACGTGGACAAACAGGACTTCATCGTGCGCGACACGTACCACACGGGCGCAGAATATGGTTTCATCGACGTTTCTAGGCTGATACACACGTTGGACGTGTGGGAAGGCAATCTGGCGGTTGACCTTGGCGCTTTGTCAGCCCTTGAGTCTCTGATAATAGCTCGGATAGAATCCTTCAGAAGCATATACTTCCACAGAGTTGGAAGAGCGGCGCAGATCATGCTTGCGGCGGCGATGGAGAAGGCAAACGATGAGCTTGGTTTGACGAGTTTCAAGACTCCAGAAGAGTACTTGGCCATGGACGATTACACCGTTTGGACGATGCTGAAAAAATGCAAGAAATCAAGCACCATAATAAAAAATCTTGAGAGGCGGAAGATGCTCAAATGCGCTTACGAAAGAACATTCTATGAAAAGGACACGATAGTTTCGAATATCTTCAGCCGTGAAGCCAACAGGATGCAGCTGCAAGCTGATATTGCAAGAGAAGCGAAGGTTGAGACGGAATCAGTGTTCATCGACGTGCCCACCGTTCCATCTGTCCCTAACCATCACGCTGTCCTGATGGAAACCATGGAAATCCCCGTCTTCTACAAGACGCCGAAGGGCGAAAAAATGCCGCAGCGACTGAGCGAGATTTCAAAAATATTCGAAACCCTCAAAGGCTTCATAAACATACTACGCGTCTATACCGAAGAAGAAGACCGTGAAAAAGTCAGCGCCGCAGCCTCAAAGATTCTGGGCAAAATCCCCTCATCAGCAAAAATATCCTACTGAAGCGTGCCACAGAAATGCAACTTTTAACGTTACAGGGCCGGAAAATCGTGGACGGAGCCTGCACGGCAGAAGCCCTTGTCACCGCAAAGCCTATCAGTTTCTTGGGCGGAGTCGACCCGGCTGACGGAAAAATAATTGAAAAGAACCACGACCTCTGCGGCGCGTGCATCAAAGACAAGATTCTAGTCTTCCCCCATGGACACGGGTCAACAGTAGGCAGCTATGTTATGTATTCATTGGCCAAGAAGGGCTTGGCGCCCGCGGCAATAATCAACCAAACAGCCGACCCAGTTGTCGTAGTCGGTGCGATTATAGCCAATATTCCGATGATTGACCAAATCGACATTAGAAGAATTAAGACGGGCGACACCGTTGAAGTTGACGGCTGCAAAGGCGTTGCGAGAATCTTGAAGCGTAAGGAGAACTGAAACGCGTGCACTTGACGCGACAGGAGGAGAGGGTTTACGAGGGCGAATGCGGATGGGCAAACCAGACATGCATGAGAATACTTGTACGCTTGGGCGAGCTGTTCGGTGCAGAAAAGCTCATACCGATAGATTCGGCACACGTTTCAGGAGTCTCATACAAGACGCTGGGCGACGCCCCAATCGAGTTTCTGAGAGCCCTAGCCGATGCTGACGCGAGTGTAAAGGTTAGAACCACTTTGAACCCGCAGAGCCTTGACTCAAGATACCTTGGTAGGAAACTGCCAAGGCACGTCAAGGAGCCTCAACTGGACATTTTGAAGCAGTTTGAAAAGATGGGCTTAACAGAGTCTCTGACGTGCACACCGTACTATTTGCAGAGGCCGAAACGCGGTTCACATCACGCCTGGGCCGAATCTTCAGCCGTCGTTTACGCTAATTCAGTCTTAGGCGCGTGGACAAACCGTGAAGGCGGCCCCAGCGCCCTCGCAGCCGCGATAATTGGAAAAACGCCGGATTATGGAATTCATAAAACGGAAAACCGGCAGCCCAACATCACAGTAAAATTGGAAACTAAACTGCAGAACGAAACGGAACTCGGAGCCCTAGGAATTTTTCTAGGCAAGACGCTGGGAGACAAAACACCGGCAATCACAGGGTTGCCGAACACTTCAAGAGACAGACTGAAGCAGCTTTGCGCCGCCATTGCTACAACGGGAATGGCAAACATGTTTCACCTTGACTCGTCGAGAACGAAGGAAACTGAGAAGATAAGCGTGGACTCAAAACAGATCGAACGGACCATCGAAGAACTGTCCACAGCGTCGACCTCTCAGCCTGATCTAGTGTTTCTGGGATGCCCACACTGTTCCCTGAACGAGGTGAAACGAATAGCACAGCTTGTCGAAGGGAAGAAGGCCATGGCTGGAACGGAGTTTTGGGTTTGCACCTCCTGCCACGTCAGACAAATGGCCAGCGATTATGTGAAGAAGATTGAAAGGACGGGAGGACACGTGTTGGATGGCGTTTGCACAGTCGTCTCATGGACCGAAAAACTTGGAATAAAAAAGATAATGACGAATTCGGCAAAAACAGCATACTACGCGCCCACACTGAACAAGGCCGAGCCGATGCTTGCGCCACTCCGAGACTGTTTGAAAGCAGCGTTTCAACGATAAGGTTTATTCGAACGAAGACCTACTCAGCTTGATGCCTCCGGGCGGCAGAGCTCCGGTAGTATAGCTCGGTTAAGTATTCCGGCCTTTCGAGCCGGAGACCCGGGTCCAAATCCCGGCCGGAGCACCAATTTGCTAGTAAATAAAGGCCGCGCGTTTAATCCTTAAGGACAGACATGTCAAAACGAGAATTTGAAAATCACTTAGGGAAGAAAGCCCAAAGCATAGACTTGAAAGGTTCTTGGACAAACTAGCGAGCACGAATCATTCGGGACCTCTACCGACCTGAGACAGAGGAAGCTTGTGCCTGTATCATATGCGCCTGTGACGTGTGTTTCTACAGGTCTCTTTCTTCCATTTTCGTCCCGCCCTCAATTTTCCAAGTCTTGATCATGTTTACACATTGCTTCACTTGATTCTCGTCGCACATCGCCAGTATCCCACCATTCTTTCTCCTTTTTGACTTTTCGCCATGACTGCGTAGCGCTAGTGAATCAGCTCTATCCAGTCGCTTAATCATCCAAGCCGCCCATTTCTCTGCTTCCTTCTCCGCCCTTGACCTTTCGTTCTCGTTAGTCTCTTTACTAATGCGCGCGCGCTAAAGAATCTAATTAAAACCTGCTTAAAATCAAGCCGAGCTAAATCAATTCTTAGAGAAAAGCAAATTACCGTGATGCTACCAGTTTCACTATGGGTCGAAGGAAAGTCCCAGATGGAAATCAAAGTCAAAGAAGTCATTTCTACATCACCCGCGCTCAAAGAGACTGTGCTGGAAATAGTTGCATCAGTATTGGAAAATTTGAAACCAGAGATTGCTTATCTGTCTCTCTACTTTGCTTCGGATAACGCTACCTTGAGAAAGAGTTTCTTTCCACATGCAGAAATTGCTCCGATGTTCTCGGAGATAGCAGAATCAGAACCACCTCCATGGTCGAGTTATGCGACACGAAGCAAGAAAGACCTAATTCTTGTTGTAGACTCAAGCAGGATAGGATTTCGCAAGGAGATATGTCTCTTGGAGGACATTGTAAGAGGTTTAGCTCATGAGATATCAGAATATCGAGTTGTTACGGAAGAAGAATTTTCAAGTCGATGGATGATT